>Ga0247805_1000211_pt1 | contig 35606 bp, 32 predicted proteins | sample UWRJL044104R1_FD_180930 | JGI IMG/M metagenome (GOLD analysis project Ga0247805, IMG submission 180930) | Plant litter microbial communities from Arlington Agricultural Research Station in Wisconsin, United States - UWRJ-L044-104R-1 | ecosystem: Environmental > Terrestrial > Plant litter >...
TTCATGTCGCTCACGATGAGGTCGGGGTGGTCGGCCTCGAGGGCTCGCGCGAGCTCGTGAGCGACGGCGGCGACGGCATCGGAGTCCTGTTTGCCATCGAGGGCTGCGTAGAGGTGGATGCCCTTGCTGCCACTTGTCACCGGGAGCGGGTCAAGCCCCATGTCGGTCAGGATGTCGCGGGCAAACCGGGCGACGGCCGCGCACTCCTGAAGTCCGGTGCCCGGGCCCGGGTCAAGGTCGAGTACCAGCCGGTCGGGATTTTTGCGCACACCCGTGCGGCCGAACTGCCACTGCGGCACGTGGATCTCTAGGGCGGCTATCTGCGCGAGCCAGGTGAGGGTCGCGAGGTCGTTGACGAGCGGGTACTCATTCGTGTGATCGGAATGTTCGATGGCTCGTCGCTTGACCCAGGCGGGAGTCGCGTCATCCACATTCTTCTGAAAAAAAGTCTGGCCGGGTTCGTCTGCCGTGCCGACGCCGTGAACCCAACGCTTGCGGGTGGCTGGTCGGTTCGCGGCATGGGCGATGAGGGCATCGGCGACACGGGCGTAGTAGTCGAAGACGTCGCGCTTTGTTGTTCCGGTCTCGGGGTAGAGCACCTTGTCGAGGTTGGTGATGCGCAGCTTGTGGCCGTCGATAGTGACGGTGTCGCCCGGGTCCTTTGCCATTCCCCAATGGTTGCCCCGGTCACTGCGAGATTGCTAGAGGTCTCGCGGGGCTCTGGTGCAACTCACGGTCTCGCGGTTTGCTGGGGTTATGAGAGCAATATGGAAGGGCGCTGTGACGTTCGGACTCGTGAACGTGCCGGTCAAGGTCTACAGCGCAACAGAGGATCACGACATCGCCCTGCACCAGGTGCACAACAAGGACGGCGGGCGGATCAAGTACCAGCGTCGCTGCGAGATCTGCGGAAAGATCGTCGCCTACGGCGACATCGACAAGGCCTACGACGACGGCGAGGAGACGGTCATCCTCACCGAGGACGACCTGCACAGCCTCCCGGAGGAGAAGAGCCGCGAGATCGATGTCGTCGAGTTTGTGCCGAGTGACCAGCTTGACCCGATTATGTTCGAGCGCTCGTACTTTCTCGAACCCGACTCGAAGTCGAACAAGGCTTACGCGCTTCTGCGGCGCACACTCGAGGAATCCAACCGCACGGCGATCGTGCAGTTCGCGCTGCGACAGAAGACGCGCCTGGGTGCCCTGCGCGTGCGCGGTGACGTGCTGATGCTGCAGTCGCTGCTCTGGGATGACGAGGTGCGCGAGGCGAAGTTCCCCTCGCTCGATGAGAAGGTGCGCATCTCGGCGAAGGAGCTCGAAATGAGCGAGGCGCTCGTCAAGTCGTTTGAAACCGACTTCGCGCCCGACAAGTTCACCGACGAGTACCAGGCGCAGTTGCGCGAGCTCATCGACGCCAAGCTGAAGAAGGGTGACGCGGTCTCGACCGAGGAGACCTTCGGCGAGCAGCCCGAGGAAAAGGGTGGCGAGGTGCTCGACCTTATGGATGCCCTGCGGCGCAGCGTCGAGAAGAGTCGCGGGGCTGCGGCCAAAAAGCCAGCGGCGAAGAAGACTGCCACCAAGCCGACCGCCTCGAAGCCGGCCGCGAAGAAGAAGACGGGCTAATCACCTCTCGTTGGTTGAGTAGGCCCGCCAGGGCCGTATCGAAACCCCGATCGCAACCTCGACTTCGTTCGGTCTGATTTCGACACGCTCAATCGCCGAGCAGGTCAGCTGCTACGCAGCGCCTCGATGAGCTTCGCCTTTGTGAGCTTCGAGTAGCCGGTGAGGCCTATCTCCTTCGCCTTCGCGCGGAGGTCGGCCACAGTCCAGTCGTTGTAGTCGCCCGATTTGCCGCCCTTGCGACCGACAGCCGAGCGTCCGCGCTTCGCCGCGGCGTTGGAGATGCGCGCTGCCTTCTGCTTGCTGTTGCCCTCGTCAACGAGCTTCTCGTAGAGCTCCGGGTCTTTGAGTTGCGGCGGTGTTGGACTCATAGCGGCTTTCCTCCGGTTACGGGAAGCACGGCACCCGAGACGTAGCTGCCGTCTTCCGACGCGAGATAGACATAGGCACCCGCGAGTTCGGCCGGTTGACCGGCGCGGCCGAGCGGGGTGTCCTGGCCGAAGGTGGGCAGTTTCTCCGGCCAGCTGGTCGCGGGGATGAGCGGGGTCCAGATGGGGCCGGGTGCAACCGCATTCACCCGGATGCCGCGCTCGCCGAGTTGCGCGGCAAGCGCCTTCGTAAAGGCAACCTGTGCCGCCTTGCTCATTGCGTAGTCGATGAGTTCCGGCGAGGGGTTGAATGCCTGGATCGACGAGGTCGTGATGATGGAGGAGCCCTCGGACAGGTGCGGAATCGACTCCCGGGCTATCCACATCATCGAGTACAGGTTTGTGCGAAAGACCCTGTCGAACTCCGCGGTCGGGAGGTTCTCGAGCCCGTCGCGGCTCTCCTGGTACCCGGCGTTGAGCACAACGATGTCGAGGCCGCCGAACTCGCCGACCGTCTCGCGCACCATCCACTGGCAGTGCGCCTCGTCGGTGAGGTCTCCGGGCAGAAGCATCGAGCGTTGGCCGGCGAGCTCGATCCAGGCCGAGGTGTCTTCCGCGTCATCCTGCTCCTCGGGAAGGTAGGAGATCGCGACATCAGCACCTTCGCGAGCGAACGCGATCGCAACAGCGCGACCGATTCCGGAGTCGCCGCCCGTGATGAGCGCTCGCTTGCCTTGAAGTCGACCCGAGCCGACATACGAGGTCTCGCCGTGGTCGGGGCGAGGGTCCATCGCGGAGGTGAGACCGGGCTGCTCCTGCTGCTGTTCTGGAAAACCGTTCATGCGAATAACGGTAGGGAGCGCCGCCGAATCGATCTACGGCTCTCGCGGACCCTCAGCGTTCTCCCTGATTGCGCGCCCGGCCTGCACATCTTCTGCTCTAATGCGCGCGAGGCGCAGGGTGCGGGCGGTTCCCCGGGCGGGAAGCTGGATGACCTCCTCGGCGGCAATCCCCGCGGTGAGCTGCCGAACGCGCACGAGCTCCGCATCGACCTCTGCACCGAGTACAAGCACGAGGTTGGTGATGTAGAGCCAGATGACGAGAGCGAGCCCGCCGCCGATCCAGCCGTAGACGCGATCGTAGGTCGACACGGTCATCACGTAGATCGCGAAACCGAGGGTCGCGAGCGACCAGGTGACGATGGCGAAGAGCGCACCCCAGGAGACCCAGCGCACGCGCGAGTGCTTGACGTTGGGGGTGACGTAGTAGAGCACGGCGATAATCAAAAACACGAGAACTGCGAGTACCGGCCACTTGCCGAAGTTCCAGAGTGTGAGCCACGGCTCACCGATGCCCACGGTCGCGCCGATCGCCTCTGCAGCGCGCGGGGTTGTCAGCAGGATGACGGCGATCGCCGCGAAACCGACCATCAGCAGCAGCGAGAGCAGAATCATCAGCCCGCGGAACAGCACAACCCGTCGGCCCTCCTGCACCTCGTAGACGGCGTTCATCGCGCGACCAAATGCCGTCGCGTAGCTGGAGAGTGACCAGGCGGCGAGAACGAGACCAATGACAAACGCGAGCCAGGGGTTGGAGATCGTCAGGAGGGATTCGAGTGGAGCCCGGATCGTCTCGATTGTGGAGTCCGTGACGAACTCGCCGACGACGGTGAGGATGTTCTCGAGAGCCGAGTCGCGGTTGTCGACTGTCGCAAAGGACGAGACAACGGCAAGCGAGCCCGGGAAGAGCGCGAGAGTGGCGAAGAACGTCAGGGCGGCAGCGGAGTCGAGACCGCGGTGACGCACAAAACCATGTTGGGCGCGTTTGGCCGCGTAGATCCAGGCGGAGCGTCCGATGCCCTTTGTCGTCGGGAGGCTCGCCGTATCAGGGAGCGTCACGAATCGCGCCAGGCCCGGGCGAACGCCGGCAGGGAGAGCCAGCCGGCGGCGATGATGACAAAAGCGGCTACTCCGGCGATCAGTCCGGCCTGCCTGCTGACAACGACATCGAAGATCAGCAGCACGGTGCCGGAGAGCACAAGAGCCACGGCGCCGAGGGTGAGTTTGAGAATCGCGTTGGCCGCGCGCACCACGCGCTCCTTGGCGTTGCGGCGAAACAGGGCGCGGTGCAGGCTCACCGGCGCGAGTGCGAGAGCCGTCGCGAGGGCCGCGAGCACAACGAGCACAAGGTAGACATCGATCTGGAACTGGTCGAGATCGGTGAAGCGCTGCTGAAACGCGAGTGTGAGCAAAAAGCCGCTCAGAATCTGGGTGCCGGTCTGCGTAACGCGCAGTTCCTGCAGAATCTCGTTCCAATTGCGGTCAAGGCGCTCGACCTCGGTCTCGTTGCGCCCGTCATTGAGCAGGGTTTCTTCGGTCACATCACTGATGCTAACCGCGGAGGGCTATTCGGGCGGAGAGGTTGCCCGCGAACGCCAGAGGTGCAGTCCCGCGTAACTTCGCCACGGTGCCCAGCGCTCGCCATGTGCGCCGAGGCTTTTCGCTGTGGCCGGGAGGCCGAGATCGCGCGCCGCGTGCAGCATCACGAGGTCGCTCGAGAGCAGCACGTCGGGGGAGCCGAGCACACGCATGGCGAGGTAGCCGGCCGTCCACGCACCGATGCCGGGCATCGCGGTGAGGCGGCTCGTGAACTCCGCGATGGGCATCCCGACGTCGAGACGCAGGTCGCCGCTCGCGAGGGCCTCTGCAACTCCAACAATCGAATGGATGCGGGTAGCCGGCCCCCTGAGCACGTCCCTCCCGCGCTCCGCGAACTGCTGCGCGGTCGGGAACAGCACCGTCTCGTCATCAACAACAGCGCCCAGTTCGCGCGTGATGCGGCCGAGCACCGTGCGAGCCGCGACTATCGAGATCTGCTGGCCGACGAGGGTACGGAAGAGCGCCTCGTCAACATCCATGGCTCCGGGGATGCGGATACCGGGGGAGCGCGCGACGAGCGGCGCGAGGGCGTCGTCACGCGAGAGAGCGGTGTCGATCGCGAGCGAGTCGGCGTCGAGATCGAACAGCCGGCGCACGCGCGCAACGAGGGTCGCGACATCCGCGATATTTTCCAGCCTCGCGACGCACGTGACGGCGTCGCCATCGACGGCGAGCGTGATTCTCGCAAGCCCCCTGGGCAGTTGGATGGCGCGTTCATAAACATCCGCGCTCGCCGACTCCACTGCCGCAATCGAGTGATCAGCGAGGTACCGCATCACTCCGGCGCCGTCGAAGGGCGGGCGCGCGGGCAGACGAAGCGTGATGGTGCCGGGCGAGGCGACCGGGCCACGACGCGAGGCGCGCAGGGCGGTGGGCGTGAGTTCGTAGACGGCCCTAAGCGTGTCGTTGAACTGCCGGATGCTGGAAAATCCCGAGGCGAACGCGACATCGGAGATCGGCAGGTCGGTGCTCGTGAGTAGAACGCGGGCGTTTTGAGCGCGATGGGCGCGCGCGAGAGCGAGCGGCCCGGCCCCGAGTTCGGCGACGAGCACTCGAGTCAGGTGCCGTGAGGTGTAGCCGAGCCTGGTCGCGAGACCCGTGACGCCCTCACGCTCGACGACGCCATCGGTGATCAGGCGCATGGCGCGAGAGGCGAGATCGTCGCTCGAATTCCAGTCGGGTGATCCCGGCACGGCGTCGGGCAGGCATCGTTTGCACGCACGCAGCCCTGCCTCGTGGGCGGCGGCCGCCGTGCGATAGAAGGAGACGTTGCGCGCGTGCGGGGTGATTGCGGGGCAGCTCGGGCGGCAATAGATTCCGGTGGAGTGCACACCCGTGATGAACTGCCCGTCGAAGCGCGCATCGCGCGACGACATCGCGCGGTAGCGTTCGGCGAAGAGGGCGTCCATGAGATCCAGAATCGCACGATCCCGCCCGTCGATCTAGCGGAAATCAGACATTGGCCGAACGGCATAAACTGCGAGTGTGACTGACACCCTCTCCACACTCAGCGGGATCCTCGGCGATATCGTGTCGACGAGCAGCGTCGATCTCGAACGCGCCCGGGCGGATAAGTCCGGTCACATTTCGGCCGGAGTGCCCCTCGCTGTCGTGCACGCGCGCACGATCGCCGATGTGCAGGCGACCATGCGTTTTGCAACGGAGACGCGCACGCCCGTTGTGACGCGCGGAGCGGGAACCGGTCTCGCGGGCGGCGCGATCGCCGGTGCGGGCGAGATTGTGCTGTCGACGGCGTCGATGAATGCGATCCTCGAGATCGCACGCGACGACGAACTCGCTGTCGTCGAAGCCGGTGTGATCAACGCTGACCTCAACACGGCGCTCGAGCCGACCGGGCTGTGGTTCGCGCCCGATCCGGCGAGCCGCGCGATCTCCACGATCGGTGGCAACATCGCGACAAACGCGGGCGGCCTGCTGTGTGCAAAGTACGGCGTCACGCGCGAATCGGTGCTCGGTCTCAAGGTTGTGCTCGCCGACGGCCGCCTCATGGAATTTGGCCACCGCACGGTAAAGGGCGTAACGGGTCTCGACCTCGCCGGGCTCATGATCGGCTCCGAAGGCACCCTCGGAGTTGTCGTCGAGGCAACGGTTAAGCTGCGCGCGCTGCCCCAGGGCAACGCGTCAACAATCGGCGCGTACTTCCCGTCGGTGGAGTCCGCGGCCCGGGCAGCGTCGGTCATCACCGCGGCAGGAATCCGCCCCTCGATTATGGAGTTGCTCGACCCGCACGCGATGCGCTCGATCGCTGCCCACCTCGGGCTTGACGTTCGTGATGAGTGTTACCTGCTTGTGCAGACCGACGGATCCGGCGCGGCCGCCGAAGCCGAGTCCGTGCTGAGCGTCATCCGTTCGCTCGGCGGCGAAGCCGAGCTCACAACAGACGCCGCAGAGAGTGCGCGACTGTTTGGTATGCGGCGAGCGTTCCACCCCGCGATGGAAGCCCGCGGCACCGTGCTCATCGAAGACGTCTGCGTTCCGCGCAGCGCTCTGCCGTCGATGTTCGCGGCGATCGGTGAGATCAGCGCGAAGTACGGAGTCGAAATCGCGACAGTCGCACACGCGGGCGACGGCAACCTGCATCCAAATTTTGTATTCGAAGGCCCGGAGGTGCCGCCCGAGGTGTGGCAGGCGGCCGACGACATGTTCCTCGCGGCGCTCCGTCTCGGCGGAACCCTGACCGGCGAACACGGCGTCGGACTTCTCAAGCGCCGCTGGCTCGGCGACGAACTCGGCAGCGACCAGCTCGAACTGCAACGTGACATCAAGCGTGTGTTCGACCCGCTGGGGATTCTCAACCCCGGCAAGGTGTTCTAGGGAATATCCCGACCCCGTTGTGGGTTTTTACTGCTGTCGGCGAAGACCCGAAAACGCCGGCAGGAACGAGTAATCGAAATGGGTTCTTCCTCACGACTCCTCCCGCGCCCGAGTACCGGAGAGGTGCGCGTTCGGCTCGCCGCCGTCGGCATGACGTCGATTGGGTTGCACGCCGCGGGGTTTATTGAAGCTGTTGGCCCCGAGGCCGCCGGCTTCGCTCCCGGTGACCGCGTCGCCTACCCGGCGGATGCGGCCCACAAGGGCATGCGACCGCTGCTGAGCGAGCGCGACCTGATCGGATTTCCGAAGGATGTCGCGATCGACAAGGCCGTCGGCTTTTTGCCGCTCGGACTGATCGCCCGCACCATCTGTAAGCAGTTGCACTCGATCGGCACGGGAAACACCGTGTTTGTCGAGCCCGACGCCTCCGGAGCGCACCGCTTCGTCGAGGCGTGGGCCCGCGATCTCGGCGGCATCCTCGTCTCCGACCGCTCGACCGCCGAGGTCGCCGTAACGGCCGCCGACTACACGGTCGCGCGTTCGTGGAAAAACGCGCACGGCATCGGCCAGCAGGCCGCTTCCGACGTGTTCCAGGCTGTGCGCCGGGGCGTGTTCGACGCGATTGCCATCACGACCTTCCCGCTCACCGACGCCGTGCGCGCTCGCGCGCAGCTCGACGACGGACCGGTTGTGTTACTCCCCGCTGAAGAGTTTGAGAAGGCTGCCTGATCGCTTGGTTAGGCTGGGCAGATGTCCGAGACGAATGCCCCGTTTCTTCCCATCACTTCGTACGACAGCCTCGACGCTGAGGCGCGTGCCGCGAGTGACCGCCAGGTCGAGCTGCACGGCGGTCGCATAACAAACATGAAGGCGACGTTGCTCAGCCATGTGCCGAGCTTCACCGCGTACATGGAGTGGTACACGCTGCGAGACGAGCTCGTTCCCTTCATCGGGGAACGGGCAGTCTCGCTCTTCTCGTACGCGATCTCCGAAGAAAACGACTGTCTCGTCTGTTCGGTGTTTTTTCGCAAGATCCTCATCGACTCCGGCGAGAACGTCGACGACCCGCAGGTCACCGAGACCGAGCAACTGCTGATGGACTGGGGTCGTCTCATCGCGCGCGACCCGCACGGAATTCCGGACGACATCTACGCGCGGCTGTCTGCCGCGTTCAGCCCGAAACTGCGGGTGATTCTCGTCGCGTTCGCCGGCCAGATGGTCGCAACCAACCTCATCAACATGGTCGGGCGGGTTCCGCTCGACGAGGTGCTCTACGAGTACCGCAAGCCCGGCGACACCCGCACGGAAGGCTGACGTGGGCCAGTTCGACGACCGCGTCGCGTTTATCACCGGGGCCGCACATGGCCAGGGTCGCGCTGTAGCTCTCGCCCTCGCGGCCGAGGGTGCGAACATCGTCGGTTTCGACGTTGCAGCGAAAATCGACTACCCCGCCTACGCTCAGGGGTCGACCGGCGAGCTCGACTCGCTGCGCTCCGAGGTGGAGAAGCTTGGTCAGCGGGCGCTGGTGTTCGCGGGGGACGTGCGGGACGCGACATCCATTCAGAAGGCGGTGGATGCGACGATCGCCGAGTTCGGGCGCATCGATATCGTCTTCAACAACGCCGGAATTGTCGCGTACGCGGCGGTCGACGAGATGACCGAGCTCGAGTGGGACTCGATGGTCGACATCAACCTCAAGGGGCCGTTTCTTGTGACGCGCGCGGTTGTGCCGCACCTCAAGGCTGCCGGTCGCGGCGTGATCATCAACAACTCAAGCGTGATGGGGCTGCGCGGCGGCAACCGGCTCTCGCACTACGTTGCCTCCAAACACGGGCTCACCGGGCTGACAAAAGCGTGGGCGATCGAGCTCGCGCCGTTTGGGATCCGGGTTGTGAGCATCCACCCGACCGGTGTCAACACGCCCATGAACGACGGGCTTGCCGAGCTCGAGGGCGCCACGGCGCTCGAGATTGCCGAACGGAGCGCGGGAAACCTGCTGCCCGGGGTTCCGTGGATCGAGACTCAGGATGTCGCGGAGCTGGTGCTCTACCTGGCCAGCGATCGCGCGCGCTTCGCGACCGGTGCGCAGTTCACGCTCGATGCGGGGCTGCTGACGCGCTGACGAGACTCGCTGGTTGAGTAGGCCGTCCACGGTCGTATCGAGACCAGGTTGAGCGAAGTCGAAACTCAACCTCGGCTGCGCTCGGTCTGGTCTCGACTCCGCTCGACCGGCGGGCGTTGGCAGGTTCTTGTCGCACGTGGCAGGCACGTGGCGGCCATAATCGTGAAGTGAGCACTTCCACCCGCACCCGCCGCATCCACCCCGCCTGGATCGTCGCCGCTGTCGCGTTCCTCGCGCTGGTAGGGGCCGCGGGTTTCCGCGCGGCACCGAGTGTACTGATGCTCCCGCTCGAGGAAGAGTTCGGCTGGTCGCGCACCCAACTGTCGCTCGCCGTCACCGTCAACCTTCTGCTCTTCGGGCTGATGGCACCGTTCGCCGCCGCACTGATGGCGCGGTTCGGGCTGCGGCGGGTGACATCCATCGCGCTTGTGCTTGTAGCGGCGGGCGCGGGCCTGAGTATCTTCGCAACGGCCCCGTGGATGCTTGTGCTCACGTGGGGCGTGCTCATCGGTCTCGGAACCGGCTCGATGGCTCTTGTGTTCGCGGCGACGGTCGCCGACCAGTGGTTCGTAAAGAGTCGCGGTCTTGTCGTCGGAATTCTCACGGCGGGCAGTGCCACAGGGCAGCTCGCGTTTTTGCCGTTCATCGCGATACTCGTTGAGAACCAGGGCTGGCGTCAGGCATCGCTGCTTGTCGCGTGCGGGGCTCTCGTGGTTGTGCCGCTTGTGTTGCTTTTCCTGCGCAACCATCCTGTCGACCTCGGGATGACGCCATACGGCGCGCCCGACACCTGGGAGTACCAGCCGCCCGCGCGCGGCAATGCCGTGAAGAACGCGCTCTCGACCCTCGCGAAGGCGTCGAAGGTGCGCACCTTCTGGGCACTCGTTGCAGGCTTCGCGATCTGCGGTGCGACGACGAACGGGCTCATCGGCACCCACTTCATTCCGAGCGCGCACGACCACGGAATGGCGGAGACCACGGCGGCCGGACTGCTCGCGCTCGTCGGGATCTTTGACATCGTTGGCACGATCGCGTCCGGCTGGCTGACCGACCGCATCAACCCGCGCATCCTGCTCGCGGCGTACTACGGGTTCCGCGGGCTTGGCCTGCTGGTGTTGCCGTTCCTGCTCGACGCGACTGTGCAGCCGCCCATCATCATCTTCGTTGTGATCTACGGACTCGACTGGGTTGCAACGGTTCCGCCGACGGTTGCCCTGTGCCGCGAGATCTTCGGCAAGGACGGCCCCATCGTCTTCGGGTGGGTATTCGCGTCGCACCAGATCGGTGCGGCAATCGCTGCCTTCACCGCCGGTCTTGTGCGCGACACAACCGGTGAGTACACGATCGCCTGGTTCGGTGCGGCCGGCCTGTGCATGATCGCGGCGATCGTGAGCGTCGGCATCTCGCGGAAGGCGCGAGTTCTGGTCTAGCGCTGCTGTAGGTCGTGTGCAGCACCTCGTCTAGTACTGTCGCACCGTGGAAGAATTCAGCGCCGTCACAGTCATCACCTCGCTCATCGCACTCGGGGTGTGGCTCGCGCTAACCATCACGCAGGTCAGCACGTGGGCTAAACGCATCGTCGAAGCTGCTCGCGCACGTGACTACCGCTATGTCGGTGGGATGTCGCGTCGGCGCACAACCGAGCTGCTGTGGACTATCCCCGGTATCGCGGTTCTCGGCATCACCCTTGCCTTCGGCGTCGAGCTCGCGACGCGCGTGCTCTTCGAGAGCGGGTCGTTCTGGGGCTGGACGATCGTTGTACTGGTTGTGCTCGCGGGCGCGTTCGCGGGGCTCGCCATCGTCGTCGGCGTCATTCGCAAGGAGCGGCCCGACTACGCCTCGATCCGAGCCGATTTGATGGACCTCGTGGGGGAGCGGATCACCGCAGAACGAGTCGTTGAGTTCAGGGCCATGCTCAACGAGGCCGATGTGCGGCAGCGTCGCATCCGAATCGGTCGTCGTAATAAGGCCGGGGTCGCCGGTGCTCGCGCCGAGCTCGAAGATATTTCCGCGGGCTTCAAGGACCACGCGCCGATGGGCAACCAGGCGGTGCAGTCGATTCGCTGGTCGGTCGCGTTCGAGGTCTTCTGGCGCGCGAGCCTCATCGGCATCATCGCCGTGCTCGTCTCGATTGTGCCGTGGCTGTTTACGCTCATCGACATCGTTGGTGCCGCGTCGAGCGACGCGCTGCCGATCGTGATCGCGCTGTTCTTTGCAACGCCGATCAGCGTTGCGATCGGAATCGCGAGCACGCGAGCGGCTCTCGCAGCGCGCACGGCGCAGCACGCGGTGTACCTCAAGCAGCGCGCTGAGGTCGTGCAGCTGCTCGAAGAGTTCGACCGCACGTCGCGTAAGGGAGTCGCCGGCCTCGGAGATCGCGTCGCAAAAGCGCTGCAGATTCTTCGCGACCAGCAGAGCTGACCTCCCGCCTCTCGAGCAACCCGACCGCTAGGGTCGAAGCATGACTTCGAGCGACGCACCGACCACGACCCCATATGGGGCTCCTGCGCCCAAGTTCGGAGAGGGCACGGCGCCGAGTCCCGCAGACGCGCCGGTGAGTGTGCGGCAGGATGCAGCGATCGCGACCGGCCCGCTGCTCTCGGCTCCCGCGACCCGAAGTTCCAGCCTCCTCACGCTCGGCATTGTCGGCGTCTCAGTGCTTGCCGTTGTCGCGCTCGGCGTCATCGGGTACCTGTTGCTCGGGCTCGGTCCGGTCGCGTTCGGCATCGGTGGAATTCTCGCGCTTGTGCCACTCGCGATCGTGCTTGTTGTTGTGCACTGGATCGACCGGTGGGAACCCGAACCGCGCCTTGTGCTCGTTTTCGCGTTTCTCTGGGGCGCTGCTGCGTCCGTCGCGATCGCCCTGCTCGTCGGCGCACAGATCGAGACCGCCGTCTACAGCCTCGGTGGTCCCGGGCCCGCGTACGAGTTCTTTGGGGCGGCCGTTCAGGCGCCCATCGTTGAGGAAGCGGGCAAGGGACTCGGTCTGCTGCTCATCTTCCTGTTCGCCCGCAAACACTTCGACGGACCGATCGATGGCCTCGTCTACGCGGCGTGGATTGCCGGCGGGTTCGCTTTCACCGAGAACATTCTTTACTTCGGCGCCGAACTCATCAATTCCGGTGGTTCGATCGGGGCAGTGACATCCATCTTCTTTATGCGTGGGGTGATGTCGCCGTTCGCTCACGTTATGTTCACGGCGGCAACCGGCCTCCTGCTCGGAATCGCTGCGCGACGCGCGAGCACGGCCGGGGGAGTCGGATTCTTCTTTCTCGGGCTGATTCCCGCGATCGCGCTGCACGCGCTGTGGAACGGTGCACTGTTCTTCGTCGGCGACTTCTACTTCGGGTACTACGCGCTTGTGCAGTTTCCGCTGTTCGTTGGGGCCGTGCTGCTTGTGATCTTCCTGCGCAAGAAGGAAGCGAAGCTCACCCACGATCGGCTCAGCGAGTACGCCGCTGTCGGCTGGTACAACCCGGACGAGATCAACGCGCTCGCTACCGGCGCCGGTCGTCGACAGGCGATGACCTGGGCTCGCGCTCGTGGCGTCGCCCCGGCGATGCGCAAGTACACGCGCGATTCGACCCGACTCGCGTTCACGCGCCAGCGGCTCATCACTGGGCGGGCGAGTATCGGTGCCGAGGCGGATGAGGCGGCTCTCCTCGCGTCAATCGTCGCCACCCGGTCGGCGCTTCACGCGTCGTTGCCGACTGCTGCTCCCGCAGTGCAGTACGCGCCACCCGCGCAGTAGGGCTGTCGCTACCCGTTGATCGTCGACACGATGTTCACGGTGATGATCACGAACAAAAGCACGACGGCAATGATGAGTGGTGTTGAGAAGCGACGCTTGAGTCGTGCGCCCTGCGGTGCGACGACGTTGACCGCCGGGTTGCCGACACGTTCGTCGGCGTAGCGCTTGGTCTGGCTGAGCGTTTTGGTGCCGACTGTGTCGACGATTCGCAGCACACGCTCGTGAACGGCGGGTTCGAGCATCGAGAAGTGGTTCCTCGAGTACACGAACATCCAGTTGTCGATGATCTCGACGTCGAACGCTGACGCTTCGTCGATGAGTAGCGCCATGAGGTCGGGCGTAAAGACGTACAGGGCATCGGTCTCGTACTCGCGCGGGCAGTACAGCGTGAAGTACCTGTCGAAGTCACCCTCGAGCGAGAGCACCTGGTCTGCCGAGAAGGCGTTGGGCAGGTTGCTGCCGAACAGCGAGTTATTGGACTTCGCGTCGAGAACCATGTGCGGGAGGCTGCGGTCGAGATTGAATGCGAGGTAGCCCCACTTGTGCTCGGCCCGGGACTTACCCGATCCGGTTGCGTAGGTGTAGTTGCCGTAGTCGAGAAACCGCCCGGTTGATGTGCGCAAGTGGTCAGACGCAACGCGGGTGTGGCCGAGTCCGAAGATTGAGCCCGGGTAGTTCGGGGAAGCATCCGACGGCGAGAAGACAAAACCGTTGGCGACCGCAAAACCGTTCAGACGCAACCAGGTCTTCCAACGCGAAGTTCCGAAGAGTGCCAACAGAACGAATAGGAGCCCGAGGCCCACGATCACAAGAGCCGGGATGATGATTACCGCGCTCGCACCTGAGCTGGCAACGGCGCCGCGAACGACGGCGCTCAGCGCGTGGCTCGACGAACTGAGAAGGTACACAACGGCGATCGCGATCACAACGCCGATGACTATGTAGTTGATGGGTGAGACTGCCGCCCACTTCTTGCCGCTCGCCAGAGTCGCAGACTTGAACGCCGAAACTTCCGCTCTGGTCGTCGGTCGGGTTAGCGGTGAGTAATCCACAAGGCGTTCCATCCGCCCATAGTGTCAGGTTCTTCTGCCGTTAACGGACTCATCGCCCAGTGGCGGGGCGTTGCCTCCGGCTCTTCTGGGCGATGAGTTGATCTGAACCCAGAATGCACCCGTTGTTAACCGCGCGCAAGACTTTGGCGGAAATCGGACCTGCTCACAACGTCTAGGATTGATAGCCGGATTATTGGGTCGAAACTGGTTCCTGGGGGTTCTCACGTGGTGTCAACTGAACTAGCAAACGAGCGCGAATACATCGCCGGACTCTATGCACGACTCGACGCTTTGCGTGACGAAGCCGCTGGCGAACTCGTCAAAGTTCGTGCAACAAACCAGGGTGGGACACACCAGAATCGCTCCGAACGCGACGCCTTTGCACGTATCTACGAAGACCGCGTCAACCAGCTCACCGAGATCGATGAGCGCCTCGCATTCGGACGACTGACGTTCGACGACGCGACGGATGACGAGACCCACCGCTACATCGGACGCATCGGGTTGCGAGACGAAAACCTGCAGCCGATCCTGCTCGACTGGCGGGTGCCGCAAGCGCGCGCGTTTTACCAGGCGACCGCGGCAAACCCGTTGGGCGCTCGCGCTCGTCGCCACCTCACGAGCAAGGGGCGCGACGTTGTTCGCATCGACGATGAGATCTTCGACTCTGCGCTGCTCGAGGGCGATACATCCAATCTGCAGGGAGAAGCGGCACTGCTCGCTTCGTTGACCGCGCAACGTACGGGTCGGATGGGTGACATCGTTGCCACGATCCAGGCCGAGCAGGACCGCATCATTCGCTCCGAGTTGCGTGGCGTGCTCGTTGTGCAGGGCGGCCCCGGCACCGGAAAGACGGCGGTTGCGCTGCACCGCGCGGCCTACCTGCTCTACTCGCACCGGGAGCGGCTCGCGTCGTCTGGTGTGCTTATCGTCGGACCATCGCGGTCGTTCCTGCAGTACATCGAAGCCGTGCTTCCGTCGCTCGGCGAAACGGGTGTTGTTCTCTCGAGTGTTGGGCAGCTGTACCCGGGGCTCGACACCTCGAAGGATGAAGCGGCGGATGTCGCGAGACTCAAGGGTTCCATCGAGATGGCCGCGCTGCTCGGCCGCGCCGTGCGTTCGCGTCAGATCGTGCCACGCACCTCGCAGACTGTCGACGTCAACGGCGAGACCCTCATCATCGAGCCGCAGCTCATCCGCAACGCGATGCAGCGCGCCTGGGAGGGGCGAAAGCCGCACAACCTCGCCCGCGTCGCCTTCAACAAGGCCGCACTCGGTGCGCTGTCGCGCCTGCTCGCCGAACAGCTGCGGGGCAATGGCAACACGATCGAAGACAGCGACCAAGCCTGGTTGCGCGAAGACATTCGAACCTCGTATGACGTCAAGGTCGCGCTAAACACCGCGTGGATGCCGCTGACTCCGCAGAAGCTGCTCGAAGACCTCTACGCGCGCCCCCAGTGGCTCGCGTCGATCACGCCCGGCTGGACTCCTGCACAGCGCGCCCTGCTGCAGCGCGCGCGGGGGAGCCAGTTCACCGTGAGCGATGTTCCGCTGCTCGACGAGGCGGCCGAATTGCTCGGCGAAGTCGAGTCACGCAATGAGGCCGAACGCCGCGAACAGAAGAAGCAGCGCAAACGAGACATCGAGAACGCCGAGCAGGCGATTCGCAACATGGGTGTCGAGGGCCTCGTCAACGCCGAGACGCTCGCCTCCGGTTTCGACGGGTTCGCAGAGCGCGGAACAACGGCGGAACTCGCGGCCTCCGACCGCACCTGGACCTACGGTCACATCGTTGTCGATGAGGCGCAAGAGCTCTCACCGATGCAGTGGCGTCTCCTCCTCAGGCGCGGTCCGCTCAAGTCATTCACAATCGTCGGTGACGTGGCCCAGGCTTCGGCCGCCGCCGGTGCGACATCGTGGGACGCAGCACTCACCCCCACCTTCGGCGACTCCTGGCGACTCGAAGAACTCACCGTCAACTACCGCACGCCCGCGCAGATCGCGTCCGCTGCCGAATCGATGGCGCTCGCGCACGGCCTCGAAGTTACGCGTTCCCACTCGGTTCGTTCGAGCGAGTGGCCGGTCGCGATCGACACAATCGAGGTGGATGCCGCGACAAGCGTTGCGGGGATCCTGCGGGCCGAGCGTTCCATCGACGCTGCGGGCACTGTGGCGGTCATCGCGTCAGGCTCCATCGCCGACGCCCTGTACGCGCGGCTCGCCGAAAGCTTTGGCGACCTCATCGGTCGTGGAGCTACCGGATTGCGGCGCTCGATTGCAGTGCTCACGCCGCAGGAGTCAAAGGGCCTTGAGTTCGACACGGCGATAGTTGTCGAGCCCGCGGTCATCGTCGACGAAATCGATCGCGGGGCCGCTGCGCTGTACGTTGCCATGACCCGTCCGACGCAGCGATTGCACCTCGTGACGAGCGCAGAATTGCCCGCCGGCATCGTTTAGGCCTCACCCGGTGTCTCACCCGGAATGCGGCGCGCACCCTCACCATTGGGGGTAGTGCCTCAAACGTGGGCGCGGCACAGTTGTATCCAAGCGGATTCCGACCAGTGGTGGCCGCAGTACACACGGGTGGGATCACATGATGACGGACGAGGACGTGTCGGCGCGCGACCTCGCCGATGACCTCGTCGATCACAGCCCCGGGCAGTCCGCAATCGCGGAACTTCTCGCTGCCCACTCTCAGGTGCCGGAGCGCTCGATTCTCGCGCGCCTTGTCGGACAATCGCCGCTCACACCCGACACCCGACCGCTGTACGACACCGCCCTCGGTGAGGTTGAGGTTGGTGATGCCCTCGAGGCTCTCGGTGAGGGCTGGGCGGTGCTGCACTGCCTGCCCGTCGCGGCCGGAGCGTCGGACATCGATCACCTCGTTATCGGTCCGAGCGGTGTGTACATTGTTGCGACGCGCAACCACACGAATCAAACGGTGTGGGCTTCGCAGCGCACGCTTATGGTCGGGGGGATCCGCTACCCGGATATCCGCAACATGGAATACGAGATGGGTCGCGTCGAGCGCATCCTGAGCGCTGCTGCGGGGTGCCAGATCGAGGTGTCGGCGATTCTGGCCGTCGTGGCACCCAAGTCGCTGACCGTGCGCCAGAAGCACCGCGATGTCGAAGTTCTCACGGCAGCGCAGCTCGAGCAGTGGCTCACGCTGCGGCGTCGCATCCTCGCTCCCGCTGATGTTGCGAGTATCGCCGAAGCCGCGATGAAGACATCGACATGGCACACAGGCGACACACCGAGAGTGGATGCAGCGGCTGTTCGTCACGGATTCAACCGGTTGCGCGTCGAGGTGGCACGCGCCTGGCGACTGCAGCTGTTCTGGGCCAGCACGCTCGTGATTGTGACGGCCGGTGCGTTTATCGGCGTTATGTACGAGATTTTGGCGTCGGCGCTCGGAGCGTAGCTGCGCCGTGGTTCGCGAGAGCGGCGCTTGCGCGTGTGGCGCTTGCTGGCACGGCGCTGGCTAGGCTGGCGGTATGTCAGCCGTTGCAGCTCGTGCCGTTCGCTACTCGTCCTTTGGGCCAGCATCGGTTTTGCAGGTCACCGAGGTAGAGATCGCGGATCCTGCTCCCGGCAAGGTGCGCATCGCGGTGCGAGCAGCCGGAATCAACCCGTCCGACTACAAAACCCGCAACGGCTCAAAGCCCGAGTGGAACCCGAAGCTCCCAGCGGGGATCGGTCGTGAGATGGCCGGGATCGTCGACGCCATCGGCGAGGGAGTCAGCCAGTTCGCTGTTGGTGATGAGGTGTTCGGGCTTGTCGCTGGCAGTGCCGTCGCCGAGTACGTGCTCACGAACGCCGCTAATCTCGCGCGGAAGTCCGCTGCTCTCGACTGGGTGACGGCCGGAGGGATATCGCTCGCGGGGCAGACGGCATTCAATTCCGTTGCATCCATCTCTCTCAGCGCGACCGACACGGTGCTTGTGTCTGCGGCGGCCGGCGGCGTTGGGGTTCTGGCTTCTCAGCTCGCTCTGCGCACAGGTGCCCGAGTTCTGGGAACCGCGAGTGCGACGAATCACGACTTTCTCGAGTCACTGGGTGTTGCACCGGTGGCCTACGGGCCGGATCTGCTCGCCCGGCTCACCGAGTTCGCGCCCATCACCGCCGTGCTCGACAATCACGGTGCCGAGACGGTCGAGTTGGGTCTCGCCCTCGGTGTTCCGCTCGATCGAATCAACACAATTGCGGCAGATGTCGAGCACTACGGGGTCAAGGGTCAGGGACGTGGACCGATCGATCCGCACACTCTCGCATTGCTCGCAGACCTCGTGGTCGCGGGGGAGCTCATTGTGCCCATCGAAAAGACGTACCCGCTCGACGAAGTGGTTGCGGCATTCGAACACCTGGAGGACGGGCACACTCGCGGCAAGATCGTCATCGTGGTGTGAGTGAAGAACGCTTCGCCCATCACTCACCGGCCGCGGAGCGCACCCTTCGCGATGATGCGTGACGGAACCCAGGTTGTCAGCCACACAACGAACTTGTAGCGCGCGCTGGGAATCGATATGGCTTTTCCTCGAGCGACATCGCGCAGTGCCACCCGCACGAGGTGGTCGGCGGTGAGCCACATAAATGACGGAACCGTGCTCTTGTCGACGTTCATTCGGTCGTGGAACTCGGTGTGCACAAAACCGGGAGCCACTGCCGTCACCGTAATTCCGCGGCTCGCGTAGTGGATGTTCGCCCACCGCGAGAAGCTCAGCACCCACGCTTTTGCGGCACCGTAGGTTCCTCGCGGGGTGAAACCAGCGACGCTCGCGATGTTGATGATGGTGCCGCTTCTTCTCGGCAGCATTTGACCCAGAGCCGCATGACTCAGCCTCATGGGAACCAGTACGTGCAACTCGAGGTGTCCGACTTCCTCCTCGACGGTGTTCTCGTCGAACGGGGGGACGAGCCCGAAGCCCGCGTTGTTGACCAGCAGGTCGATATCGGCCTTTGCGACGCGCGCTTCGACGGCGGCGAGTCCCTGCGTCGACATCAAGTCGGCAGCGAGAATGGATGTCACGACTCCGTGTTCCGTGCTCAGTTCGCGGGCACGTTCCTTAAGCCTCGTCTCGTCGCGAGCCACAAGCACAAGGTCGAAACCCTGTTGCGCGAGTTGACGGGCGAATTCTGCGCCGATGCCGGCCGTTGCGCCGGTGATGAGAGCTGTAGACATGCAGACACGGTAGCGCCCTACAGTTGCAGGGTGATCCGAAGTCGGTGGCTACTCGTGCGATTTGTGCCCTTCGTTGCGGTGGGTTCTGTGCACCTGTGGGCACTGTTCACTGCCGACGGAGCACTTGCAAATCTTTCGAAACCGCTGCTGATGGTCGCGTTGTTGTTAGGTTTTCTTTCGTCGTTGCCGAGCCTTCGCTCACGCGTTGCTCTGTGTGGCGCGCTCGCCATCACTTTTTCGTGGCTCGGAGATTTATCGCTTGCGTCACCCGGTGATCTCGGCTTCCTCGTCGGTCTCGGCTTCTTCTTCTGCGCGCACCTTTCGTACCTGTGGCTGTTGTCGAGGCTGGTGCCGGTGCGGCGTCCATCACGGTGGGCCTGGATGTTCGTGGCGTGGTGGGCCGGCTTCGTTTTTGTGCTGGCCGCGCACACCGGGCCACTTCTCGCACCGGTCGCTGTTTACGGCGCCGTGCTGGGTGCCGTTGCTGCCGCGGCACTCGGCTGCAACGCCTGGATCGCCAGCGGAGCGCTCATCTTTCTGGCTTCCGATTCGCTCCTTGGGCTCCACATGTTTTTGCCCGACTTCGACTTTTGGCAGGTCGATTTCACGATCATGCTTTGTTACATCGTCGGTCAGGGGTTGATCGCGTGGGGAGTCGGTAAGGCCGCGAGGTTGCCACGAGCAGTGCCGCTTGAGGCTGATGGTGCCCGCATCGATGGCAGCGCTCCCATCTCAGCGGACGACTGAATAGGCGCGGATGTACCCCACCGACTTGTCTGCTCCCCTTCGGGGGATGCCTCGAAAGCACCCGCGTGACCTATCCTCGGAGAAACCGACGTGAGATCATCGTCGACCCACAGCGGCACAGTTCGTCTTTGCTTTTTGTCTGTGCCTTGCGCGTACCGGGAGTGCCCCAATGACGAGTGCCTATTACAGCTATCACTTTGGCGATGATGCGGCTCGTGCCTCTACAGTTCGCCGCACGATCGCGCTCGAAGCGGATGAGCCGATCAGCCCGATGGCCTGGGAAGAGCTCGGCTACGGCGGCGACACCGCCGTCACTCGATGGGTCGCCGAACGTTTGCGCGGCAAAGACTGCCTCGTTGTGCTCGTCGGAAATCGCACGTCGCTGCGCAAATGGGTGAAGTACGAGATCAAGATGGCGTGGGAGTCGGGCCGCGGAGTTCTCGGCATCGATATCCACAAGTTGCTTGACAGCCGTGGCAAGGTCGCGAAGCCCGGGCCCAACCCGTTTGACAGCTTCGCCTATGGCGGCGTCAAGTTGTCTGAGCTGGTGCGCGTCTACGAACCCCTCGGCGACACCCCGGAAGAGAACCTCACCTACATCTCGCACAATGCCCACATCTGGGCAGAGAACGCTGTCGCAGCGCGCCGGGTCGCGGTTCCCGCAAGCTAGGCAGTCTCCCGGTAGGCGACAACGCTGAGCCGGGATCGACCGACCGGTCGCCAGGACTGGCCAGGGTCGAGGTGTGGCGGCGCGAGCATGTACGGTCGCCCGTTCACCATCTTCATTCGGAAGCCCGAGCTGTGCAGCATGTGGTGATGCTCGGCACACAACAGTGCACCGTTGTCGACGTCGGTCGCTCCGCCCTCGGCATATTCCACAACGTGATGGGCATGACACCACATCGGTGGTGCATGGCACCCATTGATCCAGGTGCAACCGCCGTCGCGAACTGCGAGTGCCCTGCGCTGCGCGGGACTGAAGTATCGCTCGGGCGTCCCCAGCCACAACGGCTCACCGTTGTCGCCGAGGAGAATTCTTCGAACGCCCGCATCGCACGCGAGCTCGGCAATGGTCTGCGCCGATACGGGTTCGCCGACATCATCGAGCCACCCGACACCGCGACCTTTCCGCAGATCGTCGAGCGTGATGACTGCCATAACCGTCGTGAGACTGCGGAGGCCACCCGGCGCCGAATCGGTCACGCGAGTGCCAGCGGTAACCAGCCCGACGAAGATATCGAAGTAGCGCTGTTCGCGAGTGCGTGGGTCGTGCAGCGGTTCGGCTGGGTCACGCTCCTCATCGCCAAGGAATCGTGGATGCACCCGCGGGTGTGCACGCTCGGCAAATGCCGCACGCAAGAGTGCCGCGGACCTGGGGTCGGCGAGCCCACTGAACGGGGTCATTCCATCGATCTCCGCACCAAAGGAGAAACGTCGGTTGAGGTGCAATTCTTCGTCCCTGGGCGGTGCGCCATCCGGGTTGGTCAACTCGCGCCACGCACGTGCGTGTGCACCCAGGTCGTCGCTCGGCAGAGTGAGTGCGGCGGCGCAGAGTGATGCCTCCGCGGAGTCGAGCTGCTCAGGTGTGGCGATCGAGTGGGACGCCTGCTCGAGCGCGCGCATAACGTGCGCCGCGGCATCCATTCCTATGTTCCCGTCGCGCAGGGCGGTCGCGAGTTGCGGGCGCAGCGGCGGTTCGGTCGTGCCGTCTGGCGCGACGTGCGCGGCGATCGCTGTGCCGAGGCGGATGCGACGTGTGGCATCCCGCTGGGAGGTGCGGGTGAGGTGCTCGATGAGGTGAACTCCTCGCCGGTGACCGAGGCGATACGAGAGGCCGGCAGGGCCGAGTTCGAACCGGGAGCGGTGCTCGATCTCCGCCGCGAGGAGGAGTCGCGCCGCGTCAACGGTGCGGCAGTGCTGCTCGGCGAGCGTGGTTGTCGCACACAGGTCGGTGTCGCTGAGCTGCGCGAAATCGAGGTCGGCAAGACGAGCGGCCGCGACATCCAATGCCGCTTTCAGTTCGTCGAGTTCGCTCATAGAGACACTGTCTCAGGGTGGGCGTTAGGGGTGGGGAGCCGTTTTTGATCGGTTGAGAGATCGGGATGACGCGCGGTTGTGGGGGAGGGGATCGCTATTTGACGGAGATGGTCCAGTCGCCGCGCGCGACAACGGCGATGATGGCCGGCCCGGGCTGCAGGTCGGCGGAACCGGTGAAGGTTCCAATCTCGTTTTCGACGAGCTGCTTGTTGGTTCCGTAGCTCCACACGATGAAGTTGCTCTCGCCGTCGTAGGTGCTCGAGGCTGTGCCGCCCGGTCCCTCATAGCGGAAGACAGCGTCGCCCGAGCCGGAAAACGGCGCGGTGGAGGTCTCGAGCGTGTCGATGGAGCGAATGGTGATCGTCCACCGTCCGTCGGCGGAGATGTCCAGGCTCGACGTCTCGAGGTCGAAGAGCGCGTTGAGCACAACGGTTCCGGTGTAATCGCCCTGACCTGTCGCGATGCCGCCGATCGTTTTGCCCTCGGCATCGTTTGCCGTCACGTAGAAGTTGCGTTCGCCGCGGTGCGTGATGTCGGCAACGGCGAGCTCGCCACCGCCGTCGGGGAGGGTGACGCTTATCGTCTTGTTTCCTGTGCCTGAATACGTGAATTCTGTGTCGTTGCCTCCGTTGGTCGATGGCGTCGGATCCGCACTCGGTGCTCCGGGCACACTCGGTGCAGTGGTCGGGGCGGTCACCGGAACGCCACCGGGGGTCGCAGGACCGGCGAGGAAATTCGCAACCATAACGACGATGAGCACAATGGCGACCACCGCCACGACGCCGATGCCGATGAACAGCAGTCGGGTGCGATCTGGCACGGTCTTCTTAGGAGCAATGTAACCGGGGGACGCAGGGTCACGCGTCTCGTCATCGGTGAACTGTGAGGCGTAGCCCGCGGGTGTCACCTGTGAAGGAGTGGCAGGGTCGAGGGGGGCACCAGAGGCGGAGTACGCCTGGATCCGCTCGGGAGGTGGCGGAGGGCCGGGCTTGTCGGTCATTCCCCCAAACTACAGCGGATCGCGAACGGCTCGTTCGCGACATCCAAGCCGCTAACTGGCAGTTCTGTTGAGGGACGCTCAACCAGCGCTAGGCTCGAATTCACCCAAAGGAGCACTATGACCGACGCCAACACCCCAGATTCCACGCCCGTCGCCGGACCTCCGGTTCCCCCAGCAGCAGTGCCCGCGGCAGCCGCAGCTCCAGCAGTTCCCGCTCCCGGCGCCTACGGCGTTCCCGGTGCAGCGCCGGTCGAACTCTCGAAGACCGAAGCACCCGCAGCCTTCGGAGCGCCAGCCGCGCCCGCGGCCTACGGCGTACCGACGACAGCCGTTGTGCAGAGCAAGGCAGCGCGGTTCGGCTTTATCTTCTCGATTCTGCAGTTTCCACTCAACGTCTTCGGCAACAACGTGCTCAACGGGGTCATCGAGACTGGTAGCGCTGGCGCGCTCATCCTCGGGTTCGTTTTCACGCGCCTGATTGTGCTCGCGGCCATCGTTGCGGGACTCATCTTCAGCATCCGTGGCCTGCGCGAGACAAAGGATGGCGCCCTCAAGGGTCGCGGCCTCGCGATTGCCGGTGTCATCATCGCCGGAATCGGTGGCCTCATCTGGATCATCGCAACGCTCGTCGCGGCGATCGGCGTTCTCAGCCTCGTCTAGCTAGCACTTCCGACACAGCGAATGCCTCGGTCATCGGCCGGGGCATTCGCTGTGTCAAGTGCTAAATCGTGAAGCCGCGGCTCTTCCAACCGTCTGCGGCAAGCAGGTCGAGCAGCGGCCTCTTCACAGCCGAGACTGGAAAGTGCTGTTCGGGTCGGCCTTCGCGTGCCTTTGCGCGATTCGCCTTGCGCACGAAGTGAATGATGATCGTCGCGATGTTGATGCTGAACCCGCGGTTGTAGCCGCGATAGGCACGTATTCGACCGTTGTTGTAGCCGGAATCTGACTCAAACCATTTGAATGTGCCTTTTTCCGCATTTAGTCGAACTGTGAAGGAGAAGTTGGGCGAAGCCTCGCTGTCGGCGAAGCGCTGAGTCCACATCGAGTCATCGGCTTTCCACACGCCCGAAATGGTGTTCCCATCGGCGATGTAGCGATACGGCACGTCAGCACTATTGAGAGCGAGCGCTCGCGTCTGGATCTCTAGCAGGGAACTCGTCATTCACCCACACTAGGTGTGCGCTCAGGGGTTAGGCTCCCCGGTATGAGCGAGTCCAATGAAGTGCGAACCATTTGTGCGCAGTGCCGTCAGCCCCTCACACCGGGCGTGGTGCGGTGCGAGAACTGCGGTGCACGGGTGACGGCTCCCGCGGTCGACAAGAGCCTGCCGCGCAGCCCGTCTGCGGCGAAGGCGCTGATGTTCCTGTCGTTTGCAATTGTTGTGGGCTTCGTTCCGCTCATCCCGCTGCTGGCCGGCGGCATGGCCGTGTTCCTCGTGCTCAAGGTGGGCTCGGCCGTGCTCGTTTACTTCGCGCTCACGAACGGCTACCGGGGTCTCGCAGAAACGGCCGACCGCACCGTCGGCGGACGTGGCCAGGCCGCAGCATCCGTCTTCTTCGCCTGGATCGTCGCAGGCCTGCTCGTCATCAGCGTCATCGTCACGCTTCTCGCTGAAGCGGCGCGCAGCTAGCCAGCTTTCGAAGCGAATGGATGTCGCGGCGCACGCTCGCGGCGCGACATCCATTCGCGTAGAAACGAGTTTTAGACGAGCGACATGAAGTACAGCTCGTTGTAAATCGTCTTGACGGTGAGTGTGCCCTGCTCGAGATCTTCGGTGGGAACCAGGAGCACGAGGTCTCCGGTCGCCGACTCACCCGGAGAAAGCTCCGGAAGGAACGTAATTGGCTTCGGGGGAACGGCGTTTGTACTGATTGCGTTGTGCGTTGTGCCGGCGGCGGATACGAACTCGAGCTGAATGTCGAGCCAGGGAGTTCCGGTCTCGGTGCCGGTGTAGGTGAAGGTTGTGGGAACGAGGATGAACTGCATTCCCGCAGCGGGCTTGTCGTTGAACTGGTTCGCCGCAGCGACCTGCTTATTCGCGTTGAGAATGGGTTCACCGAAGCTGAGTTCGTAGAAGTCGCCGGTGTCGGTCGCGAGTGTTACGGGGGTTCCAGCGGGTGCCGGGTTTCCGGAGGTTCCCACGGCGTTGGGGTCGGGCGCTTCGGCCTCATCAGTTTCCTCGGCGATGGGCTCGTCGACGGTGCTGTGCGAACCGGTATCGATCTCTTGTGTTGCGAGTCCAACGGCGAACGTTGCAACGCTCACAACGATTGCGACTATGAGAGCGATCGGCCCGAGGATGACGGCGACGAGCGCTTTGCCGCGCCCGTTGGCTTTCGAGACGAGTCCGATGATGCCGAGAACCGTCGCGGCAATGGCGGGCAGCCAAGCCACGAAGCTCAGCCCGGGGATGATTGCGAGCACGATCGCGACGATCGCGACAATAAGCGCCCAGAGGGTCAGCGCGGTCTTCCGCGGCGAGGGCGGCTGCGCTACCCCGTAGGGAGTGGACGGAGTTGTGACCTCAGACATGCGACTTCTTTCTGGTGCGCTGCCAAGCGGGCAGCCAGAGTGATGCGCCGAGCAATCGAGCGACTGCTGAACCTCGCCGTTTTGAGGCAAGACTTGAAGTAAAGCAGTAAGCGCTGACGTTTGGTCAACTTTGGTGCGTGACGCGCTGTGATCGGCACGTGCCGGTCGCACACCGACTCCGACTTCTGCGAGACTCGTTGATTGAGGGCCTCGAGCACTCAATCACCCCGAAACGCAGCACAAGGAGCACCCTCACGTGGTCACAGGCCCGCTAAAATCCAAGGTCGATAAGGTCTGGGATGCCTTCTGGTCGGGAGGAATCGCCAACCCGATGGAGGTCATCGAGCAGATCACGTACCTGCTCTTTATCAAGCGCCTCGATGAGCTGCACACGCTCGCACTGAACCTGTCGAACATGTCGGGCAAGCCGATCGAGAACCCGGTCTTTCCAGAGGGAATGGATCACGCGGGCCGACGCCCGCGTCCGTTCGATGACCTGCGTTGGTCGGTCTTCAAGAACCGCGGCGCCGCCGAAATGTTTGAGATCCTCGACCAAAACGTCTTCCCTTTTATGCGCAACCTTGGCGCGACAGGTTCGAGCTTCGCCGCCAATATGAAAGACGCGCGCTTCACCATCCCGACGCCAGCATTGTTGTCGAAGGTCGTCGACCTGCTCGAAGACATCCCGATGCAAGACCGCGACGCCAAGGGCGACATCTACGAGTACATGCTGAGCAAGCTCGCGTCTGCGGGCACCAACGGGCAGTTCCGAACACCCCGCCACATCATCAAACTCATGGTCGACATGACTGCGCCCCGACCCGGCGACACGATCATCGACCCTGCAGCGGGCACCGCTGGCTTCCTGGTGGAGGCGGGAGAGTACCTTCGCGAGCACCACCCCGAGATCTTCGCGGACGCCGCAAGCCGCGACCACTTCAACAGCGTGGCATTCACGGGCTTCGACTCGGATGCCGCGATGTCGCGCATCGGTGCGATGAACATGCAGTTGCACGGTGTTGAGAACCCAACAATTCAGCGCCGCGACTCTCTCGCCGAGGAGCACTACGGGGCCGACACGGAAGGCAGTTTCTCGCTCGTGCTGGCGAACCCGCCGTTCGCCGGAAGCCTCGACTACGAGACAACGGCGAAGGACCTCTTGGCCACCGTCAAGACCAAAAAGACCGAGCTTCTTTTCCTGGCTTTGATGGTTCGCCTCCTTAAGAACGGCGGACGTGCTGCAGTCATCGTCCCCGATGGAGTGCTCTTCGGCTCGTCCACGGCGCACAAAGCGCTACGCAAGATTCTCGTCGACGATCACAAGCTCGACGCCGTCGTGAAGCTGCCGAGCGGTGTCTTCAAGCCGTATGCCGGCGTTTCGACAGCGATCCTGTTCTTCACAAAGACGAGCTCGGGCGGAACCGACAACGTCTGGTTCTACGACGTGCGCGCCGATGGTTTCAGTCTCGACGACAAGCGCACGCCGACGGGGGCTAACGACCTGCCCGACGTCCTCTCTCGCTGGTTGAGTAGGCCGTCAGGCCGTATCGAAACCCCGTGGGCCGAACTCGACAATCCCCGCACAGCCCAATCCTTCCTAGTGCCGCGCGAAGAAATCGTCGCTCACGGCTACGACCTTTCGCTCAACCGTTACAAAGAGGTAGAGCACGAGGCGGTCGTGCACCGTCCACCTGCGGAGATACTCGCCGACCTCGCGGCGCTGGAGGCCGAAATCGCGGCGGCGACCGCAGCGCTGGCGAAGGCACTAAGAAAGTGAGAGAGCTCGGAACTCTGTTGACGAAAGTAGAGTCGTTTGCCCCCACCTTGCAAGAGTTCACGTATGTTGACCTGGGGTCGGTCGAGGCGGCCACGAAGCGCATCGTGAATCCTCGTGTCATCTCGATTGCTGACGCGCCGAGCAGGGCGCGTCAGCGCCTAAAGGCGGGGGACGTCCTCGTATCGACTGTTCGTCCAAATCTGAATGGTGTGGCCTGTGTCCCGGAGGAGCTCGACGGGGCCATAGGCTCAACTGGTTTTGCAGTATTGCGAGCTGATCCTGAACTACTTGATTTCCGCTACCTCTTTTACTGGGTTACATCTCCGAAGTTCATCGAATCGATGGTTCGGGTGGCCACGGGTGCAAGCTACCCGGCAGTGTCAGATGCGACAGTCAAGGCTTCAAAGATCCCGCTTCCGTCCCTCCCCGAACAGCGCCGAATCGCATCCATCCTCGATCAGGCGGCGAAGTCTATTCGTGCTCGCGAACTAGCTATTCACGAGCTTGACAGGTGGCTGGAACTCGAGTTTCAAGATTTATTCGGAGATGTTGTTGCCAATGAAAAGGGCTGGGACGTCGGTTCAGTCACCGACTATGTGACGTCATTTGGTTCGGGTAAGAGCGTCGTCGGTTCCGAAAGCAGTCTTCGAGGTAACGAGCCACGCGTTCTCAAGATCAGCGCCGTGACATCGGGCCGGTTTGATCCTGGCGCAAGCAAGCCGTTGCCGAACGGCTACACGCCGCCAGCCGCTCATTTCGTTTGCCAGTCGGATTTGCTGATGAGCCGAGCTAACACCGCCGAGCTGGTTGGAGCCGTAGCTCTAGTACGTGAACCGCCACACGGGCTTGTACTTCCCGACAAACTGTGGAGATTCAACCTGGTAAACCCTTCGCTGGCAAACTCGATGTTTCTCTGGAAGTTGTTCGGTCGGCCAGAAGTGCGACGAGAGCTAAGCGGGCGCGCAACGGGAAGTGGAGGTTCGATGAAGAACCTAGCTATGGGCTCGGTTCTATCGATGCCGATTGTCAGGCCGCCCGAGGAAATGATCGCAAACTTCGCCGATCTCGTTGTCGCAAGCGAGGCTTTACGTCTGAGGCAGTCAACGAATCTCGATCTATTGAACGAACTTTTCGGCTCGTTGCAGTCGCGTGCATTCGCCGGTCAACTTTAGCGTCCGGACTTTTGTCTTGGTGAATGTCGCGGCGGAGACCTCGCGCCGCGACATCCATTCGTTACTAGACGATCGCTACGAAGTACTTCTCGCTGAATATCGTTGAGACGGCCAGTGTGCCCTTCTCGATGTCAGCCTCGGGAACCATCAGCACGAGGTTTCCCGTTGCCGAGGCGTCGGGGTAGAGCTCGTTGATGTCGATGATCGGCTTCGGCGCGACTACATACGTGGAGCTGCTGTCGTGCGTTGTGCCTGCGGCCGAGACGAACTCGAGCTGTACGTCGATCCAGGGCGTTCCGGTTTCGGTGCCGACGTAGGTGAAGGTGACCGGAACGAGGATGTAACGGAAGCCCTTGTCGGCCTTGTCGTTGAACATGTTCTCAGCCGCGATCGCCTTGGTCGCGTCGAGGTTGGCCTTGCCGAACGAGACCTCGTAGATCTCGCCGCTGTTGTCGCTGATGACGACGGTGCTGCCTGCAGCGGCAGGGTTCTCACGGGTGCCCACCGCCACGGTTTCCGGTTCTTCAGTTGCAGGCTCGTCGACGGTCGACTCGGTGCCCGAGTCGACCGAGGGAAGTGCGTCGGAGACTCCGGCAGCGAAGGTTCCGACACTCACGATGATCGCGACAAGCAGAGCGATCGGTCCGAGGATCACCGCAGTGATCGCCTTGCCTCGACCGGCCGCCTTGGTGACAAGGGCGATGATGCCCAGGATCGTCGCCGCGACGGCAGGAAGCCACGCGACGAAGCTCAGCCCGGGGATGATGGCCGACACGATCGCGACGATCGCAACGATGAGAGCCCAGAGCGGCAGGGCGCTCTTCTTCGGGGCGGTCGGCGGAACTGCCGCGTAGGGCGTCGGTTCCGGTGTTACAGGAGTGGTGATTTCAGACATGTGTGCTCTTTCTGGTGCGCTGCCGACCCGGCAGCCAGAGTTGAACACCGGCTATCGGGTGATCGCCGGGACTCGCCACTGAGTGGTGAGTAGAGCAGTTGAGCAGGGGCCTCTGACATTTAGTCAGAAAGCGCAGATGGGCGGCACTTGTGAAGCGGCATTCCCGTGAGTAATAGCGCGGCTAACAGAAGCGTAGCAGTGATGCTAAAGGTAGTGTAGAAACTCGGCTAATGGTAGCGCAGGGCACCCAAATTGCATATGATTATTGGCATGCAGCCCTACACTCGCAGACTCGTCGATGATGAACTTGACGACCTATTTTCTGGCCTCGCTGCGATCAGTCTCGACGGTGCGAAAGGTGTTGGAAAGACCGCCACGGCAAGCATGAGGGCGAAGACAGTTTTTCGTCTGGACGACAACGCGGTTGCCGAAGTTGTGCGCGCCGCGCCCGAACAACTGTCTTTGGCACTCAAGCCAGTACTGCTCGATGAATGGCAGCGTGCACCTGAGGTGTGGGACATCGTGAGGCGCAACGTGGATGCTGACGATACCGGCGGCCAGTTTCTGCTCACCGGTAGTGCAGCGCCCGCGAACTCTTCAACGCACTCTGGTGCCGGCCGAATAGTGAGTTTGCGTATGCGGCCGCTATCGCTTGCTGAACGCGGAATTGAATCACCGACCGTGAGGATGCGTGACCTTCTCACGGGAGTCGCACCGATTCACGGCACAACAAGCCTGGGCATCACTGACTACGTGCACGAAATCGTGGCGTCCGGATTTCCCGGAATCCGAAACCTGCCCGAGCGTGCTCGACGCGCTCAGCTCGACAGCTATATCAATCGCATCATCGAGAAAGAGTTCGCCGAGCAGGGCTTGCGCGTACGACGCCCCGAGACTTTGCGCAATTGGATTGCCGCGTATGCGGCCGCGACGGCGTCGACGGCCAGCTATGCGACGATTCTGGATGCCGCGACCCCAGGTCTGGCCGACAAGCCCGCCAAAACCACTGCAATTGTCTATCGCGACGTTCTCGCTCAACTGTGGTTACTTGATCCGGTTGAAGCGTGGCTTCCGACAAGGAGCGACTTCACGAGGCTCGCTCAGGCTCCAAAGCATTTTCTCGCAGACCCGGCTCTCGCCGCACGCTTACTCGGTGTCGAAGAAACATCGCTGCTCAATGGAACACGCTCGTCAGTTCTCGGACCACAGGAAGGCACCGTGGTCGGCCGCCTGTTCGAGGCGCTCGTTGCTCTGAGCTTGCAGGCCTATGCGCAGCAGTGTGAGGCCCGTCTCGGCCACTTTCGAACGCGCAATGGTGATCGAGAGATCGACTTCGTCGTGAGCCGGGCTGATGGCGCGACTGTCGCGATTGAGGTCAAGCTCGCACGCACAGTCGCCGATTCTGACGTGCGCCATATTCTGTGGCTTAAGCAGAAGATGGGCGCCGCGCTCACCGACATGATCGTTGTGACCACCGGTGATCGCGCGTACCGACGGCCCGACGGAGTGGCCGTTGTGCCCGCCGCGCTGCTCGGCGCCTAACTACACCCGTTCTGGGGGAGACGAAGCGAGCGAAACTCCGAAGCTGTCGCACCCCTCCCGGTATTGTTGCGACAGGCATCGAGTTCACGAGGAGGAGCACACGGATGGGCAACTTCGACTTCGTGCATCCCTGGCCCGAGGTCTTTGACGAAGCACGCCGAGCCGAGCACTACGTTCACGGTGATCCGAGGTCGTCTCTCTTCCATGCGCGACTGACGCTCGAACGTGCGGTCGGCCTGATGTATCGCATCGATCGCACCCTCGAAATGCCGTGGAAGAGCGACCTGAGCGCGCTGCTTCACGAACCAACGTTTGCGCAGGCCGTGCCGCAGTCGGTGATCGCGAAAATGAACCTCATCAGGCTTCGAGGCAACAACGCCGTTCACGGCAAGCCCGTCTCGGTGCGCGACAGTGAGCCGATAGCCCGCGAACTCTTTCACGTGCTGTTCTGGTTTGCGACAACATATGCGCTTATCCCGGGGGATCGCCCCGCGTCAGGCGCACAGTTCGACGCGTCTCAGATTCCCCAGCCGAGGGTGGGAGTTGCGGCCCGCACGATCGCACAACTGCAAAAGCTCTCCGCCGACAAAGACGCCGAACTCGAGACCGCCCTTCAGCTGAACGACTCGTTGATCGCGAAGGTCGAACAACTGCAGGCAGAAGTCGCTGCGGCCAAGGCCCTCAACAAGGCGGTCGTCGATACACACGACTATCGAGAAGATGAGACACGCGATCTCTTCATCGATGTGCTGCTCAAAGAGGCGGGCTGGGCGCTTGACGGCCCGCACGATCTGGAATTTCCGGTAACCGGAATGCCAAACGAGAGTGGCAATGGGTTCGTTGACTACGTGCTCTGGGGTGACGACGGTCTTCCCCTCGCGGTTGTCGAGGCGAAGCGCACGCGCAAGGGCGCAAACGTCGGTCAACAGCAGGCCAAGCTTTACGCTGATGCGCTCGAAGCGCGCTACGGTCAGCGGCCGATCATTTTCTACACAAACGGCTACGAGCACTGGATCTGGGACGACCTCGCCTACCCGCCTCGCGCGGTGCAGGGCTTCTACACAGAAGACCAGCTCGGTCTTCTGATTCAGCGCCGCACCACCCAGATTTCGTTCAACACGCTGCCAATCAGCGACACAATCGCCGGTCGTCACTACCAGCAGCGTGCCGTTCGCAAGGTCGTCGAATCGTTCGACAAGAAGCAGCGCAAGGCACTGCTCGTCATGGCGACTGGTAGCGGCAAGACCCGTACGGTTATCGCGTTGAGCGACCTGCTCATCCGTGCGAACCGAGCCAAACGCATACTTTTTCTTGCTGATCGAGTCGCCCTCGTCAATCAGGCGACCAACGCTTTCAAGGCTCAATTGCCCGACGCCGCGCCCGTCAACCTCGTGACTGACAAAGACACCGAGGGCCGGGTCTATCTCTCGACCTATCCGACGATGATGGGGCTCATCAACCAGGGGGGCGACGCGCTTCGACGCTTTGGCCCTGGATACTTCGACCTCGTCGTAGTTGATGAAGCCCATCGCTCGGTGTACCAAAAGTACGGCGCGATCTTCGAGTACTTTGACGCTCTGCTGGTCGGCCTCACAGCGACGCCGAAGGATGAGATCGACCACAACACCTATGGCCTGTTCAATCTCGAAGACGGTGTGCCGACCGACTCGTACGACCTGACCGATGCGATCGCGGAGGGCTACCTTGTGCCGCCTGTCGGGCGCTCCGTGGCCACTCAATTCGTGCGCGAGGGCATCCGCTACGACGACCTGAGCGCCGACGAAAAAGAGGCGTGGGACGCGACAGAGTGGGGTGACGACGGCGTCATCCCGAGCGAGGTTGGCGCGAGCGAGATGAACTCGACCCTGTTTAACAAAGACACTGTCGACAAAGTGCTCGAGACACTTATGACTGAGGGGCGCAAGGTCGCGGGTGGTGATCGCCTTGGCAAGACCATCGTTTTCGCGAAAAACAACCATCACGCGGTGTTCATCGAAGAACGCTTCAACGCAAACTATCCCGAGTACGCCGGCAACTTCGCGCGCATCATCACGCACCAGGTGAACTACGCGCAAGACCTGATCGACAAGTTCTCGAAGCCCGAATCGCAGCCACAGATTGCGATCTCGGTCGACATGCTCGACACAGGCATTGACGTTCCGGATGTCGTCAATCTCGTGTTCTTCAAGCCCGTTCACTCGAAGACGAAGTACTGGCAGATGGTCGGACGCGGCACTCGACTGCGACCCGATCTCTACGGGCCGGAGTCGCCCAAGCTGGATTTCGTCATCTTCGACGTCTGCCAGAACATCGAATACTTCAACCAAGACCTGCCCTCGGCGGGCGCGGGAGCGACGAAGTCGCTGTCGCACCGACTCTTCACCGCCCGACTCGCGCTTCTCGCCGGTCTTGACTCCGACGAACAAGGCGACCTCGCCGAGATCCGATCCGCCCTCGCCTCGCGCATGCATGGTCAGGTCGCTGGAATGAACCTCGACAACTTTCTTGTGCGCCGAGCTCGCCGCGAAGTTGAACGGTACGGCCGGCCGCAGCAGTGGCTCGACATGTCGAGCGACGACTACGTCGACGCCGCCATACTCGCCGACCTTCCGTCAGCTGTAGACGTCAATGAGATCGACGAGCAGGCTAAGCGGTTCGACTTGCTCGCCCTTCATGCCCAGCTCGGAGTGCTCGTCGGCGATGCCGGCGCGGCTTCGGCCAAGACGCGCATTCAGGCGCTCGCTGCCGCTCTTGCCGACAAGAAAACCATTCCCGCAGTTCTGACCCACATCGAGCTCATTGAGGCCGTGGCATCCGATGAATGGTGGGTGGATGTCACGGTGCCCATGCTCGAGGCCATGCGCATTAGACTCCGGTCATTGATCAACCTCATTGACGTGGCGCATCGCAAACCTGTGTACACAGATTTTGTGGATGTCGCGGGCGATGTCGAGTACATCGAACTCGTGCACGTTGCACCGGGTGTCGACAAGGCGCGCTTCCGTGAGAAGGCGGAGGTGTACCTGCGCGAGCACTCTGACGACGCCGTGCTGTTCAAGCTGCGTCACGGAAAACAGCTCACGGCGCTCGACCTCACCTCGCTCGAGGCCATTCTCGTCGGTAGCGGTTTGCCCGCCGATCAGGTCGCCTCGGCCGCCGCTGAGGCTGAGGGGCTCGGGCTGTTCATCCGGTCAATGGTGGGTATGGATCGCACCGCAGCCACCGAGTCGCTTGAGAGCTTCACCGCCGGAACGACCTTCACTGGCAACCAGCTCGCGTTCGTGAACATGCTCGTCGAGCAGCTCACCCAGCGCGGCGCGGTCGACCCGGGGCTGCTGTATTCGGCGCCGTTTACGGATGTCGCGCCGACTGGTCCGGATGGGTTGTTCTCGGGAGCGCAGGTGACGCAGCTTGTTGCCGCGTTGCGTCGGATCCGCGGGACGGCGGAGGCGTCGTGAACACGCAGACAAACGGGAGGGTGGAGATGTCTGATTCTGAGGGCGTCAAGACGGTCAAGAGTGGTGTCCTAAGGCTTAGCGATCCTGTCAGGCGGGTGCTGCTGATTTTTGGTGGAGGCACGTGGCTGGCCGGTGGAGCATCCGTCTTCGTCCCGGATTCGAGTGAGCCTGGCGGAGTGGCGCTCATTGTTGGCGGCATGATTTGCATTCTCGTCGGCGCGATCGGATTCGTGCCCACACGAGTGTCCGGCAGTAACTGGTCAGTCGACATGTCAGATGAAATTGTGAGTGTTGTCGAGGACCGTCCACAGACGGAACGCAAGAAGATAATCGACGACATTCTCGCAAACGCGTCGAGTGATGACGGTGACGCGATGCGTCTTGCGAGTCGTCTTCAACGTGGAGTCTTGTTTGAAGATGAAGCAATTTCTAGGCTTCGCACCCTCCTTGCGGGAGTCCCTGGTGTAATCATCGAAGTCCCTCGGGGCAACAGCGATTCGGGCGCGGACGCAGTCTTGACTGTGGGCTCGTCTAAACGGGTGGGTGTCAATATCAAGTTCAGCAGTTCTCAGGCGGCTTTCAAATCCAATCTGAAGCGTGCCGAGCGAGAACTACTCTTGAGTGATTTTGACGGGTATCTTCTCTTACTAAACCACCCAGTCCCGTTCACAGAAGTTTCGGTTGTGGGTGACAAATGGCTTTGGGCGGTTTCATTCGAAAACCTCGATCTGCTTCAAAAGTTCTTCCTTAGGGCGAATTGGCTCTGATACTCTGACGGGCCTCGAAACCTGCTAAACTCCCAAGGTTGCCGTCTAACGGCCGCGGATAAAGAGAGCTCGCACATTCAGTGACGGGCACCGCGCAACGAGGGAAAGGGGCCATCTATGCCTTTAGCACCAGATGCCAAGAAAGCGATCATCGACGAGTACGCAACTCACCCTGGTGACACCGGGAGCCCCGAAGTGCAGGTCGCAATGCTGACCGCACGCATCAAGGACCTCACGGAGCACTTGAAAGAGCACAAGCACGACCACCACTCACGTCGTGGCCTGCTTCTGCTGGTTGGCCAGCGTCGTCG
>Ga0247805_1000213_pt1 | contig 35435 bp, 28 predicted proteins | sample UWRJL044104R1_FD_180930 | JGI IMG/M metagenome (GOLD analysis project Ga0247805, IMG submission 180930) | Plant litter microbial communities from Arlington Agricultural Research Station in Wisconsin, United States - UWRJ-L044-104R-1 | ecosystem: Environmental > Terrestrial > Plant litter >...
TCGGCAAGCTTGCCGGCGCCTTCAAGGCCTCGCTCTTCGGCGCCGCCTATCTGTTCACCGCACCGCTGTCGAAGACGGTTCGCACCGTCGAAGCGCTGCGTGAGAAGCAGGAGTCCGCGAACTAGGCCCAGCCTGACCCGCGGTTAGCACGTAAAGAAATCTAGAAGGAGAAAATCATGGCAAAGCTGACAAGCGACCAGCTCATCGAAGCATTCAAGGAGCTCACGCTCATTGAGCTCAGCGAGTTCGTCAAGAAGTTCGAAGAGGTCTTCGAGGTCACCGCGGCCGCTCCCGTAGCAGTTGCTGCTGCCGGTGGCGCTGCTGCTGCCGCCGAAGAGGTCGAGGAGAAGGATTCCTTCGACGTAGTCCTCGAGGCTGCTGGCGAGAAGAAGATCCAGGTCATCAAGGAGGTCCGTGCACTCACGAGCCTCGGTCTCGGCGAAGCCAAGGCTGTTGTTGACTCCGCTCCGAGCGTTGTACTCGAGGGTGCAAACAAGGAGACCGCCGAGAAGGCAAAGGCTCAGCTCGAAGAAGCTGGCGCAACCGTCACACTCAAGTAATTGAGGCTCCGCAAGGAGCAGTGATTGAGAGGCCGTCACCCGCAAGGGTGGCGGCCTTCCTCAGTTAAGGCGCGGGTGGTGCCGTTGTGCTCGACCGCACGAGCATCGTCACGGGAACCGTGAGCGCTGTGGGTGCGCGATCTCCGTGTGGCGCGGTGAGCTGCCCCATGATGAGGTCGACGGCGAGCCGGCCTTGCCTGCCCGGCTGCTGCCGCAACGTTGTGAGTCCGAACATCTCTGCAAGGTTGTGGTCGTCGAGGCCGACGACCGAGAGCTGCTGCGGCACCTGTATGCCGAGTTGGCGCGCGGCAAGGATGACGCCGATCGCTATCTCGTCGCATCCAGCAACCACGGCCGTTGGCCGACTACGCGGGTCGGCGAGCACGGCGAGGCCGACTTCGAAGCCGCCCGGAATGCTGAATGGGGTTGTACGGAAGTCGTCGTCTTGCACGAGCCCGGCGTCGGCGAGCGCCCCGCGGAAGCCCGCGAGACGTTGCGCGTGCACGCTGAAGTCCATCTGCTCGTCCTGGTCGCCACCAAAATGCATGATGCGGGTGTGGCCGAGGCCGAGCACGTGTTCGGTTGCCATTCGCGACGCTGCGACGTCGTCGATGCTGAGGGTGGAGATTCCCGCGATGGCGCCACCGATTCCCGCGATGGGCTTGCCGAGCCCGCGCAGCAGGCCGATCTCGCTCGGCGAGAGGGCGATTCCCACGGCGATAACCGCGTCCACACGCTTGCGCACGAGGAAGTAGTCGAAAACTCGTCGGCGTTGCTTGGCGTCTGAACTCAGGCGGTACAGCGTGAGGTCGTACCCAGCGGCGATGAGCGCCGACTCGATGCCCTCGAGCACCTCGGCGAAGAACCAGCGGTTGATAAATGGCGTAAGAACGCCGACGTTGTGGGTTTGGCCCGTGACGAGACTCGACGCATTCGTTGAAACCACGTAACCCATGGCGGATGCCGCGCCAACGACTTTTGCGCGGGTGCCCTCTGAAACGTACCCATTGCCGCTCAGGGCACGCGAAGCCGTGGACTTCGACACACCAGCGCGGCGCGCGACGTCAGCTATTCCGCTCACTGGATCACCTTCTTCATCGAAGTCCCTCGGTCGAGGTCAGAGCATACCCATCATGGAACCGCTTCCACAATGCCGAGCGGGCTATCCGACCCCGATTCGCTCACAGGCAATCGGCAGAAATGGAGCACTAATCACAATCGTGATGAACTCTGGATGCCAAGCGCTTGCATAGACTGACTGAGTGCCCTAGCTTGGCTTGTGGAATCGGTTCCCGAAATTATGGCCCTCAAGCCGTGGAAGCGCTCCCATGACCGGTACCATAAGAAGCACCAAAGGAACCCGACCGCTTACTCGCGTCGGGGAGTCCCTCAACGAGGAGGAATGAATGAGTAACATCCTGCACCGCAGAATCACAGCCCCCATTGCCATTTTCGCTATCGCCGGCCTGGCTATCGCCGGCTGTTCGGGCACGGGCAATGAAGCAGCCGAAGGTCCTGGCGACTTCGGCACCGCTGATGGCGTCGTTACCGTCTACGGAACGATTGCCGACACAGAAGCCGAACTCCTCGAACAGTCCTGGGCGGACTGGGAGACCGAGAACGACATCGACATCCAGTACGAATCCAGCAAGGAGTTCGAGGCTCAGATCGGCGTTCGCGCCCAGGGCGGCGACGCTCCTGACCTCGCGATCTTCCCGCAGCCCGGCCTCATGGGTGACCTTGCAGACCGTGGCTACATCCAGCCGGCACCCGAGGGCGTTGCAGCAAACGTCTCCGAGGGCTGGAGCGACGACTGGGCCGGTTACGCAACGGTCAACGACACCCTCTACGGCGCGCCGCTGATGGCAAGCGTCAAGGGATTCATCTGGTACTCGCCGAAGACGTTCGCTGAGAACGGCTGGGAAGTTCCCACCACGTGGGACGAGCTCATGACCCTGAGCCAGACCATCGCAGACTCCGGCACCAAGCCGTGGTGTGCAGGTTTCGGTTCTGACGCGGCAACCGGCTGGCCGGGCACCGACTGGGTGGAAGACCTCGTTCTTCGCCAGGCCGGTACCGAGGTCTACGACAAGTGGGTCACCAACGAGATCCCCTTCACCGACCCCGCGATCAAGAGCGCCTTCGACAGCGTCGGATCCATCCTGCTGAACCCCGACTACGTAAACGCCGGCATCGGCGACGTGCAGTCGATCAACAGCACCCCCTTCGGTGCGGATGTCGCGCAGGCTGTCGTTGACGGCACCTGCCCGATGACCCACCAGGCGTCCTTCTACGACGGCTTCCTCACGGACGCCGGCGGAAAGGTTGCAGAAGACGGCGACGTTTGGGCCTTCATCACCCCCGCTGAGGAGGCTGGAGCTTCCGCAGTCACCGGTGGTGGCGAAATCGTTGCAGCATTCTCCAACGACGAAGACACCATCAAGGTGCAGGAGTACCTCTCGAGCGGAGACTGGGCCAACAGCCGCGTCAAGCTCGGTGGCGTCATCTCCGCTAACAAGGGACTGGACCCGGCCAACGCGTCGAGTGCAATCCTGAGCCAGGCAATCACCATCCTTCAGGACGAGAACACGACCTTCCGCTTCGACGCATCAGACCTGATGCCCGGTGCAGTCGGCTCGGGAACGTTCTGGACCGGAATGGTTGACTGGATCAACGGTGCTTCGACCGACGACGTACTCGCGTCCATCGAAGCCGGCTGGCCCTCCGAATAACACACAACACGTCCGGGGTCGCGGGGTGTTTTCTCCGCGGCCCCGGCGTGCTAGTTTTCCCCCACAGCCGCCGCGTCCAATGTCGTACTCGAAAGGCACACCATGCTGAGAGACCTGCTCACCTGGATCGGGACCCTCCCGCCCCTTGCACAAATACCGATTGTTGTTGGCCTGTTCGTTGTAGCCATCGCTCTCGTACTGTTCTTCGTCGAAGTCGCCCCGCGTAAGGGGCGTAACTACACGATCCTTCGACTCGCCGTGTGCGTCATCGTGCCCGGCTTTTTCCTCATCGCGATTGGCTCGGTCTTCTGGGCAGCGATCATCGCGTCAGTGCTCGGAGCCGGACTCTTCCTGCTCGACCACCGTGGTCGCGAGGGTCGCGGCTACCTGCTGCAGCTCTTCGGATTCCTCGCCCCGGCGTTTATCCTCGTGCTCATCGGACTCATCTACCCGACGATCCAGACGATCATCTACTCGTTTATGAGCTCGCGTGGCCGTTTCGTCGGTTTCGATAACTTCGCCTGGATCTTCAGCCAGCCGGAGAACCTCGTGGTTATCCGCAACACAGTGCTCTGGGTCATCGTCGTCCCGGTTGTTTCAACGGTTGCCGGACTCGCCTACGCCTACTTCATCGACAAGTCGCGCGGTGAGAAGTTCTTCAAGATCCTGGTCTTTATGCCGATGGCTATCTCCTTCGTTGGAGCGAGCATCATCTGGCGCTTCGTCTACGGCTACCGTGGCGAGGGCAGCCAGTACGGAATCATCAACGGAATCATCGTCGCCCTCGGCGGTGAACCGGTGAACCTCCTGCAGCAGGTGCCGCTCAACACGTTCCTGCTCATCGTTGTGCTCATCTGGGTGCAGACCGGTTTCGCGATGGTTGTGCTCTCGGCCGCCATCAAGAACGTGCCGGCCGAGCAGCTTGAGGCCGCAGCAATCGATGGAACCAACGCCTGGCAGAGCTTCCGCAACGTTGTGCTTCCCGGTATCCGCAGCTCGCTCATCGTTGTGCTCACAACAATTTCCATCGCGTCGCTCAAGGTCTTCGACATCGTTCGAACGATGGGAACCGCGTACCCCGACACCGGCGTTATCGCCAACGAGATGGTGACGCTCCTGCAGAAGTTTGAGACCGGACGCTCCTCGGCCTTCGCCGTGCTGCTGTTCATTCTCGTTCTGCCCATCGTCGTCTACAACGCACGTCAGATCAGCAAGCAGAAGGAGATCCGATGACCAGCACAGTTGCAGCTGACCTGCCCGTCGCTGGTGGCAAGGGTGCCATCGAAGTAGCGGACACGGGCAACGTCGTCAAGCGCACAAAAAAGCGCCTCACGAGCAAGGGCGCGACAATTGCCTCGCTCATCATCGCGGTCATCTGGACCATTCCGACGTTCGGTCTGCTGATCACCTCGCTGCGACCGCAGCAGGAGATCACGCGAAGCGGTTGGTGGGAAGTCTTCGCCAAATGGGACTTCACGATCGAGAACTACCAGACGGTGCTCGCAAACCCCGACCTCGCGAAGTCGATCATCAACTCGATCGCCATCTCGATTCCGGGAACGATCATCCCGCTCGTGATCGCGGCTCTCGCTGCGTACGCGTTCGCCTGGATGGACTTCAAGGGTAAGGACCTGCTGTTCGTCGCGGTCTTCACCCTGCAGATCGTTCCGATCCAGATGACGCTTGTGCCGCTGCTCTCGCTCTTCTCGCGGGGCATCGTCATCGGTGGCGAGACGTTCTTCGAAGGCTTCCGCGGCGCGGGTATCTTCACCCAGGTCTGGATCGCTCACTCGATCTTCGCTCTTCCGCTCGCGATCTTCCTTCTGCACAACTTCATCAGGGAGATTCCGGCAGAGGTCATCGAGGCTGCCCGCGTCGACGGTGCGGGTCACGGACAGATCTTCTTCCGAATCGTTCTTCCGCTCACGGTGCCGGCTATCGCCTCATTCGCTATCTTCCAGTTCCTCTGGGTCTGGAACGACCTGCTGGTTGCACTCATCTTCGCGAGCGGGGCGGCGTCGCCGATCACCCGAACGCTTGCCGAACTCACGGGTGAATTCGGTCAGAACGCATACCTGCTTCCGGCGGGTGCGTTCATCGCCATGATCATCCCGCTCATCGTGTTCTTCGCTCTGCAGCGCTACTTCGTGCGCGGGCTGCTGGCGGGTTCGACGAAGGGATAGTGCGACTCGCTGGTTGAGTAGACGCTCCGGCGCCGTATCGAAACCCGGTTTCGATACGTCCGCGAGCGGCCTACTCAACCAGCGACGTAAAGTAAGTCAATGAGCGGAATGCGTGGCGGCGGCCGAATGATGGGCGGCGGCGACGCGGAGGCCATCAAGGCCAGGAACGCCGAAGCACCCCGGGTGCCCGATCTGCTCAAGCGCATCGGTGAGCTGTTTGTGCCCTACAAGCGCCAGCTCGGCATCACCATCGCACTCGTTCTCGTGAGCGCGGCTCTCAGTGTGCTGCCCCCGCTGCTCACCAAGCAGCTGTTCGACCTCGGGCTCTTTCCGGCCGGTGGCACGCCAAACGTTCCGATCCTGCTTGAGCTCGTTGGCATCATGGTTGCGCTGTGGATTGTGAGCGCGGCCCTCGGCGTCTGGCAGACATGGTTAACCGCGACCGTGGGCAACTCAGTGATGGGCGCGCTGCGTATTCGCCTTTTCGGTCATCTTCAGGCAATGGAGCTGGGGTTCTTCACCCGAACAAAAACGGGCGTCATCCAATCTCGCTTGCAAAATGACGTCGGCGGCGTTGCCGGTGTTCTGAGCAACACGATCTCCAGCGTGATCGGAAACACGGTCACCGTCATCGCGGCCTTTGTCAGCATGCTCGTGCTGAGCTGGCAGCTGACAATTGTCGCCGTCATCCTGCTGCCGGTGCTCGTCATCGCGCAGCGTCGGGTCGGCCAGGTGCGCGCGCGCATCGCGACGAAGACGCAGGAGTCGCTGTCTGACATGACCGCGATCACGCAGGAAGCCCTGAGTGTCAGCGGCATCCTGCTGGCGAAGAGCTTCAACCAGCAGCCGACGGAGATCGGTCGCTACACGGCCGAAAACGAGAACCAGATCGACCTGCAGGTGAAGCAGCAGATGAGCGGCCAGTGGTTCTTCGCTGTTGTGAACATCTTCCTGTCGATTGTTCCCGCGGTGATCTACCTCGTCGCCGCCTGGCTGATCCTGCACGAGACTCCGGTTACCGCCGGCACAATCGTCGCGTTCACAACGGTGCAGGCGCGGCTGATGTTCCCGCTGATGGGGCTCCTCCGCGTCGCGCTCGACCTGCAAACCTCGCAGGCTCTCTTCGCGCGCATCTTCGAGTACCTCGACCTCAAGCCCGCGATCGTCGATCCGGCAAAGCCCGTGCCCATCAACCCCGAGCGACTCGGCGAGGTTGCGTTCGACAATGTCATTTTTAGATATCCGGATGTCGCTGACGACACCCCGGCGACCCTGAAGGGTGTGACACTCGACATTCAGCCCGGTCAGTTCGTTGCCTTCGTTGGGCCCTCCGGAGCGGGTAAAACCACGGTCTCGTACCTGATTCCGCGCCTGCACGACGTCTCCGGTGGCAGGGTGCTGTTCGCGGGCACCGATGTGCGCGACCTCGGGCAAGACGACCTCGTGCGCAACATCGGCATCGTGAGCCAGGAGACCTACCTCTTCCACGCGACAATCGCCGAGAACCTGCGCTACGCCAAACCGCTGGCTACCGCGGCCGAGTTGGAGTCTGCTGCACGGGCAGCGAACATTCATGACACCATCGCGTCGTTCCCCGAGGGCTATGACACAGTGGTCGGCGAGCGGGGTTACCGCCTGAGCGGCGGGGAGAAGCAGCGCATCGCGATCGCGCGAGTGCTGCTCAAGGATCCGGCGGTGCTCATCCTCGACGAGGCAACGAGCGCGCTCGACACGATCTCCGAGCGCGTTGTGCAGGCGGCACTCGACGCAGCCTCTCACGGACGCACAACGATCGCCATCGCGCATCGCCTGTCGACGATCGTTGCCGCCGACCGCATCTACGTCGTCGACGCCGGTCGCGTTGTCGAGCAGGGCACCCACGACGAGCTCGTCGCGGCGGGCGGGGTGTACGAGCACCTGTTCCACGAGCAGTCCAACTAGACCGCTCAGCGCGCTACTGGCGCTTCGAGAGCAGCGTCTCCATCAGCTCGATCTCCGAGGTCTGCGAATAGACGATGCCGTTGGCGAGAGCCACGACAACCTTCTCGTTGCTGCGATCGAGCACGGCCTGGGCCATCTCGACGCCGCCCTTGTGGTGGGCGATCATCAGCTCGAGAAAGTACTTCTCCGCCTCGACGCCCGTGAGCGTCTTAAGCTTCGCCATTTGATCGGATGTCGCGAGCCCGGGCATGGGGTCGCCAGCGACGTGAGCTCCGCCAGTTGCGTGGTCATGGGTTGTGCCGCCCGTAAGTGCCGGCCGCGTCATCCATGTCATTGATGGCTCTGACTCGGTAGTCGGAAGATTCCACTCCGCGAGCCATCCGAGCATCTGACCGGCCTGGCTCTGCTGCGTCATGATCATGTCGTAGGCGAGCAGGCGAATCTCGGGGTCGTCGGTCTCGTCACGAACGATCATTGCCATGTCGACGGCCTGCGAGTGATGCGTGCGCATGTCGCGCGCGAATCCGGCCTCAGCACTCGTCGTCGACGGGGCGGTCGCGATGGGTGCGCTGAGGCGCCCGAGGGCGAATGCTGCTCCAACGAGCAGCACCGCCACAAGGGCGCCGGCGATGATCCGACGGGTGTTAGGAGATTTTTCCGGGGCCGTCGATGGCTCCGGTGCAGGCTGCTCCGTATTCGGGGCCATCCGGGTTCTCCTTGTACTTGGTGATGAATTCGGCGAGGCGCGGGTCATCGACGCCGTCGAGCTGCACCTGGTAGCCCCACGCGGAAGCGACAACGGGGGTGGGCAGGTCGGGGTACGGCGACACGATCATGTACGTGGAGGGCACTGAGTTTTGAAGGGTGCTGATCTCTTCTTCGCTCAGCACGGCGGGGTCGTAGGTGACCCAGATGGCGCCGTGCTCGAGAGCGTGAACAGCCCGCTCATTTTGCTGCACCTCGGTGTAGATGCCGCAGTTGAGCCAGCCGGCCCAGTGGTTGCCACCGGCGGGCGGGTTCATGCCGTAGTCCGCCTCGTAGTCAACAGTCGGCGGGTTCGCGGGGTCGACGCCCGCTGCTGCATCGACGTGGTTGCCGGCCTCGAGGGTCCAGGTCTCCACACCGTCGACGGTAATGGCCGCGGGGTCGGGCTTGTTTGCCTGCTGCACAATCACCAGAACAACCGTCGCAAGGATGGCGAGAATGGCAAGGATGCTGACGCCGATGATGATGAAGCGATTGCGCTTCTCCTTCTTCTGCTGGTCCTTGAGTTTGGCCACCTTTTCGGCGCGGCGCGCATCGCGCTCCTGCTTGACGGTGAGGTTGCTGTTGTTTGACACGTGATTGTCCTGTCGGATTGGGCGGCAGTGGCAAGGATGATTATCGATCCATTCTCCTGCATGAACCTTGTGAGAGCGCCCCGCATTCCCCGCCCGTAACCAAAGGCGTGCCGCTGGTAGATTGGGCGCATCATGACGTACGCCAACACAGTGCTCGATCTCATCGGAAACACCCCGCTCGTCAAGCTCAACAAGGTGACGACGGGCATCCGCGCAACGGTGCTCGCCAAGGTTGAATACCTCAACCCGGGCGGCTCGTCGAAAGACCGCATCGCCACCCGCATCATCGACGCGGCCGAGGCCTCCGGTGAGCTGAAGCCCGGCGGCACCATTGTCGAGCCGACCTCGGGCAACACCGGCATCGGCCTCGCGCTTGTCGCGCAGCAACGCGGCTACCGCTGTGTTTTTGTGTTGCCCGACAAGGTGGGGGAGGACAAGCGCAACGTGCTCACCGCGTATGGCGCCGAGATTGTCGTCACCCCGACCGCCGTTGAGCCGTCGAGCCCCGAGTCGTACTACAGCGTCTCCGATCGTCTCGCACGCGAGATCCCCGGGGCATTTAAGCCGAACCAGTACTCCAACCCCAACGGGCCCCTCAGCCACTACGAGACAACCGGCCCCGAGATTTGGCGCGACACCGAGGGCACCGTGACCCACTTCGTCGCGGGCGTCGGCACGGGAGGAACAATCTCGGGCGTCGGCAAGTACCTCAAAGAGGTTTCGAACGGTGCTGTGCAGATCATCGGCGCAGACCCCGAGGGCTCCGTGTACTCCGGCGGAACGGGTCGCCCCTACCTCGTCGAAGGCGTCGGCGAAGACTTCTGGCCCACCGCGTACGACCCGAGCGTTGTCGACCAGATCATCGCGGCATCCGATGCTGAATCCTTTGAACTGACCCGCCGCCTCGCTCGCGAGGAAGGCCTGCTCGTCGGAGGCTCGAGCGGCCTCGCCGTCGCGGCAGCACTCAAGGCAGCAGCCCACCTCGACGAGAGCGCCGTCGTCGTTGTGCTTCTGCCCGATGGTGGTCGTGGCTACCTCGGCAAGATCTTCAACGAGAAGTGGATGCAGTCCTACGGCTTTACGTCGCTCTCTGACGAGAAGACCGTCAGCGACATCCTTCATTCAAAGACGGGCGAGCTGCCCGACCTCGTGCATGTGCACCCCTCAGACACCGTGCGGGATGCCATTCAGATTCTCAAGAAGTACGACGTCTCGCAGGTGCCCGTGCTGACCGCCGAGCCGCCCGTTGTGATGGGCGAGGTCATCGGAACCGTCGACGAGAAGTCGCTGCTCGACCACATCTTTACCGGTCGCGCCGCACTCACTGACTCGATTGCGGAATTCGTAGGCAAGCCGCTTGGTTTGATCGGTGTGCACGAATCGGTGACTGCTGCTCGCGCGGCGCTTTCCACAGCGGACGCGCTGCTCGTCATCAACGACGGCAAGCCCGCTGGTGTGCTCACCCGCCAGGACCTGCTTACCTTCCTCTCCGAATAACTTTCTCGCTTAGAACAGAATCGACTCACCCGTGACAAAGAACTACGGCTTCAGCACGCGCGCAATCACCGCTGGTCAGCACTTCGACCCGACGACCGGCGCGGTTGTACCTCCCGTCTACATGACGTCGACGTTTGTGCAGGACGGCATCGGCAACTTCCGCGGCGGCTACGAGTACGCCCGTGGTGGCAACCCGACGCGTGACTCCCTGCAGGACCAGCTCGCATCGCTCGAGGGTGGCGTCGCCGCGTACTCGTTCGGCTCCGGTCTTGCGGCAGAAGACGCGCTACTGCGCGCCCTTCTGGTTCCCGGCGACCACGTGGTCATGGGCAACGACGTCTACGGCGGAACGCACCGACTCGTCTCCCGCGTCTATATCCCCTGGGGCATCTCGCTCTCGACCGTCGAGATGAGCGACCTCGACCAGGTGCGCGCGACGATTCGCCCCGGCGTGACAAAAGTGCTCTGGGTTGAGACGCCCTCGAACCCGCTGATGAAAATCACCGACATCGCCGCGCTCGCTGAACTCGGTCACGAATTCGGCATCACCGTTGTCGTCGACAACACCTTCGCCTCGCCCTACCTGCAGCAGCCCCTCTCGCTCGGTGCCGACGTTGTCGTTCACTCGACGACCAAGTACCTCGGCGGACACTCCGACGTCGTCGGCGGAGCAGTCGTTCTCGCCGATGAGGAGCTCGCCGCCAAGGTAGCGTTCATCCAATTCGGGGTTGGTGCCGTATCCGGACCAATGGATGCCTGGCTCACAACCCGCGGAATCAAAACCCTCGCCGTGCGCCTCGATCGCCACTCGTCCAACGCCCAGGCCATCGCCGAAGCCATCGTCGAGCACCCCGCCGTTGAGCGCGTCTACTACCCGGGCCTGCCCGACCACCCGGGCCACGAACTCGCCGCCCGCCAGATGAAGGCCTTCGGCGGAATGATCTCCGTCGGCCTGCGTGGCGGTGCCGTCGCCGCACGCACCTTCGCCGAGTCGACCGAGTTGTTCCAGCTCGCCGAATCCCTCGGTGGCGTTGAGTCGCTCATCGGCTACCCGTCGGAGATGACCCACGCCTCCGTGCGCGGAACCGTGCTCGAGGTGCCCGACAACATCGTGCGCCTGTCGGTCGGTATCGAAGACCTGGACGACTTGCGCGACGACATCGTTGAGGCGCTCGACCGGGTCTAACCCGTTCCGTGCCCGGGCACCGCACCGTGGCAGGGGTTGCAACCCGTGCCACCGTCGCTAACCCGGGCCGCGGCTTCTCCTCCACAAACGGGTTTGCCGACGCGACATCCATAGCTGGATCGTAACGATGGATGTCGCGTGCCGGTTCCGCGCATCATCGAGAGATGTTAGACGCACTGGCGATTGCAGAGGTTCGCGGCAACGGGCTCATTCACTTCGCGGACCTTCTTGAGCTCGGAGTCACGTCGCGGCAGGTGCGGCGGGCGATGGGCGAGGGATATCTCATTCGCGTGCATCGGGGGGTCTACGCGCGTCCGCCAGAGAACGACCTGACGCAAGCGAGAGACCTGCATCGGCTCAAAGTGCGGGCAACGTACTCTCTTGCGGGACCGGACTCGATCGTGTCCCACCTCTCTGCGGCCGCAATGCATGGCTTGCCGCTCATCGGCAGATGGCCCGATCGTGTGCACGTCTCCCGAGTGGATGCCGAAGGCGGTAGCTCCAGCCCGGGGATTGTGAGTCATCGCACTGACGACATCCCCGAGATGGTGATGACGGAAGGCGTCATAGTGACGTCGATTATTCGAACGCTCGTGGATGTCGCATGCACGAGTAGCTTCGCCGTCGGTGTTGCGATGACCGACTTCGCCATGCGCCTCTATGGAGTAACAATTGACGAACTCCTGAACGAGTTGGAGCGGGTGGCTCCAGGGTACGGTCGCAAAGTTGCGAGGCAGGCCTTTGAATTCGCAGATGGTAGGTCGGGTAGTCCGGGGGAGTCGCTCAGTAGAGTGCAAGCCCATTTGCTTGGCTACGCAGCCCCGGAATTGCAAGTGAACGTGACCACCGTCAAGGGCCGATTCGATGTGGACTTCGGCTGGCTGGGCGTTCGGCGTTTCGGCGAGTTCGACGGTCTCGTCAAGTACACCCGAGACGCTTATCTCAAGGGGAGACCAATCCAAGACGTGGTTGTCGAAGAAAAGGAGCGGGAAGACGCAATTCGCGCCAAGACAGGCAACTCGTTCGTGCGCTGGCTATGGAAGGACGCGCTCGTTCCCGCCGTATTTGATCGGATTCTGCGGGAGGCGGGAGTTCCGCGACGTCGCGGCAGGGGTTAGCTACGGTGGCACGGGTTACAACCCCTGCCACCGGTGCGTGCCCGGGCACGGAACGGACGCTGGCGCGATCTACGCGACACTTGGCAGCCGCACGCCCGCCGCCCGCCGAGTTCCACTGCCAGACTGAGGCCATGACCGAGTACCGTGCCCACTTTGACGCGACAGTTGAGTTCACGAACGGGGGAGGGCTGACGGCCAACGCGTTCCGCCTCGACCTGCCCGACCGCGACGCGAATGTCGCCGCGCTTTTTGTGAAGCACCTCGGCCTCGCGCTGGTGGGCAAGGTCGAGCTCAACAACCTGCAGATCGTCGAGGAGCAGCACCGCGGTTCGCGCGGCATTGAGACGCCGGCCCCCACCGCGAAGACCGTCATCGACCTGAGCCACACCATCAGCGACGGCCTCGTGACCTACCCCGGCCTGCCCGCCCCGGTCATCACTCCGCACCTCACGCGCGAGGCATCATCGAAGAGCTACGCTCCGGGCACACAGTTCGCCATGGACATCATCACGATGATCGGCAACACCGGCACCTACATCGATAGCCCGTTCCACCGCTACGAGGGCGGCACCGACCTCGCCGGACTCGACCTCGCCACTCTCGTCAACCAGAGCGCCGAGGTGTTCCACCTGCAGGATTCGACGGAACGCGGCATCCCAGCCTCGGTATTTTTCGACCGCGATGTGCGCGGCAAGGCAGTGCTGCTGCACACCGGCTTCGACGTCAACTTCGGCACGCCCGCCTACGCGACGGGTGCGCCGTTCCTCACGGCGGAGGGCACCCGCTACCTCGTGGAGCAGGGCGTGACGGCCGTCGGCATCGATTCGCTCAACATCGATAACACTGATGTGGATGCCGCGGGCGAACGTCCGGCGCACTCGCTGTTGCTCGAGGCAGGTATTCACGTGATCGAGCACCTCACGAACCTCGGAGCCCTTCCGCCGAGCGGCGCACGTTTCAGCGCCGTGCCGCCGAAGGTCGCCGGGTTCGGAACGTTCCCAGTGCGGGCGTACGCGACGCTCGGCTAGTTCGCTGCCCGGGCACCGGACGCTGGCAGGGGTTGCAACCCGGGCCACGGTCGCGTGCCCGCGCGGTGGAGCTAAGGCGAGCGCGTAGCGGTCGCGCGACCCCAGCGCCGAGGAAGCCTGCGACCGAGGTCCAACCGGCGCAGGGGCTACGCCCGGCCCGCCGCCGCCCGCGATCGCCGCGACAGCGAGTCGATGATCACGGCGAGCACCAGCACGGCGCCGGTGATCATAAACCGGATCGACGAGTCGAGGTTGAGAATGGCGAGCCCGTTCGAGATCGACATCACTACGAGTACGCCGAGCAGGGCGGAGAAGGCCGAGCCGCGTCCGCCGAAGAGTGAGGTGCCGCCGATGACTGCCGCCGCGATCGCGTTGAGGTTTGTGTCGCCTCCGCCGCTCGACTGGTTGGCGGCCTGCAGGCGCGCGGCGGCGAGGATTCCGCCCATTGCCGCGAAGGTCGAGCAGAGCATAAACACCGAGATGTAGATGCGGTTGACACGGATTCCGGCGCGGCGGGCAGCCTCGACGCTTCCGCCGACCGCGTAGACGGCGCGGCCCCACTTGGTGCGCGAGAGCACAAAGTTCATCACCGTCACGAGCACAAGGAAGATGAGAAAGCTCACGCTGACCCCGCGCGACAGGTTGAGGTACCAGGCGGCGACGCCGAGCACGAGCGCGAGTCCGCCGACGCGTGCAGCGATGACGGTTGTCGCCATCGCGGCGAGCCCGGCGTCGGTGCGGCGACGTGCCTGTGCAAGCAGCTGCCAGGCGTAGACGGCGACAGTGATGCCGACAAAGAGGTACGACACCCACGCCGGCAGGAAGAACTGGGTAAGGAACTCGACGATCCAGGTCTGGTCGGGAATGTTGATCGACCCGGCACGCCCGAGCACCCAGAGCTGCAGGCCGAGAAAGCCGAGCAGCCCGGCGAGGGTGATCACAAAGCTTGGCACGCCGAACCGCGTGTAAAGCAGCCCGTAGAGCAGGCCGACGGCGGCGCCCGCGGCCAGTGCCACGACGAGAACGATCGCGATGTGCCATCCGGTCTGAACAAACAGAACGGCAAGAATGGCGGATGCGAGTCCGCTGACCGACCCGACGGAGAGGTCGATCTCGCCAATGAGAAGCACGAGCACAATACCTATTGCGATGGTGCCGACGGCGGCGCTCTGCACGGTGAGATTAACGAGGTTCTGGCTCGACAGGAAGTTTGGGTTGAGCACCTGGAAGATCGTCCAGATGATCAGGAGCCCCGCGACGACGGGGAGCGAGCCGAGGTCGCCTGTACGCACGCGGTTGATAAACGAACGGGCGATGCTGGCGAATCCGTAGCGGAGGTCGTCTTCAGCGAAGGCCTTTGCGGGCGCCTTCGATGTGTCGCCGTGAGTTGTCGGGGTCACCGTTCGGTCTCCGCTTCGGGGTGGGCGGCAGACTTCTCTGCGGCTCGCTTGGTTGCGCCGTGGTCGGTCGCGCCCGTGATGGCGGCGATGACCTGTTCGCTTGTAACGTCGACGACGCGGAAGTCACCGTTGTTGCGCCCGAGCCGCAGCACAACGATGCGGTCGGCAACGGCGAGAACGTCGGCGAGGTTGTGGCTGATGAGGATGACACCGAGGCCGCGCTCGCGCAGGCGCTCGATGAGGTTGAGCACTTCTGCGGTCTGCGCGATGCCGAGTGCCGCTGTCGGTTCGTCGAGGATGACAACACTCGGCTGGCCGATGAGCGACCGCGCGATCGCGACGGTCTGCCGCTGCCCGCCGGAGAGCGAGGCGACAGGGATGCGCACGGAGGGCACGCGTGCGCTGAGTTCGCGCAGCAGTGACCACGACCGCTGTTCCATCTCAACCTCGTCGAGAACGCCGCCACGTGTGAGCTCGCGGCCGAGCCAGAGGTTGCTCACAACGTCGAGGCTGTCGGAGAGGGCGAGGTCCTGAAAAACGGTGGCGATGCCGAGATCGCGGGCGTCGGTCGGGTTCGCGAGCGACTGCTCTTCACCGTAGAACGAGATTGTGCCGCCGTCCTGTGGGTGAACACCCGCGAGGATCTTCACGAGTGTCGATTTGCCCGCTCCATTGTCACCGACGATGGCAACGACCTCGCCGGCATAGACATCCATATCGACGTTTGTGAGGGCGCGCACCGCACCGAAGCGTTTGCCGATGCCGCGAAGCGACAGGATGCGCTCGGGGGTGTGGGCGTTCTTGGCCGCCGTCGAAAGTGTCATCTGGTTTTCCTTGTGCTACCCATGGAGGCTACTCGATTCCCGCACGCGCACACGCGTCGGCGTAGGCGGGGGTGCAGATCTCGTCGACCGTGTAGATGCCGTCTTTGACGACTGTCTCCATGATGTTGTCGATTGTCACAACGACGCCGGTGAGGAGGGTCGCGGGGGTGTCGCGGTAGGTGAAGTCGCTCGTCACTTCTTCGCCGCGCGCGAGCTTGTCGGCGATGACCGCGGCGAGCTCAGCCTGCTCGCGCATTGCTTTATAGATGGTGAGGTACTGGTCGCCCGCGACGATGCGCTGGATCGCGGAAAGCTCGGCGTCCTGTCCGGAGACGATCGGGAACGGCGCAACGTTCGCTGCCTTGAGCGCCGCAATCGCGCCGCCAGCCGTGCCGTCGTTTGCGGCGTAGACGGCGGCGAACTCGCCCCCGTACTGGGTGATCTGGCCCGCGATCCACTCCTGCGCCTTGTCGGGGCTCCAGTCGGGAGTGTCGAACTCGGCGAGCACCGTGTAGTCGCTGCCGTCGATCTGGGAGTGCGCGCCATCCTTGAAACCGGCGGCGTTCGCGTCGGTCGGCGAGCCATTGAGCATCAGAACGCCGCCGACTGCGCCGTCTTTGTCGAGCTTGGCGACGAGGGCCTCGCCCTGCAGGCGCCCGATCTCCTCGTTGTCGAAGGAGACGTAGTAGGCGAGTGTGCCGCCCTCGATGAAGCGGTCGTAGGCGATCACCGGAATTCCCTGCGCGTTCGCCGACGACACAATGCTGGCGGATGCCGCGGAGTCAACGGGATCGAGCACGAGCACATCGACTCCCGAAACCAGTGCCGCCTCGGCCTGGGTCTGCTGTTTCGCCGCGTCCTGGTCGGCGTTCGAGTAGAGCACCTCGTACTCACCGAGGGTCTTGAGCTTCGCCTCGAAGTACGGGCGGTCGAAGTTCTCGTACCGCGCTGTCTTCGACTCGGGTAGGAGGAGCGCGATTTTCGTAGTGCCGGTGTTGCCGGGGTCGCCGAGGGTTCCGGTGCAGCCCGTGAGGGCGAGCGCGGCGACGGTAGTTAACAGAAGAAAACGGCGGAGGTTGCTCGTCATTGAATAGCCTCTCGAAATGGGTGGAACAGCTGCTGTGCTGTCTCGTGCAGGGGGTTGTGCGTCATGCCCGCAGTCCCGTGGCTGCGGTTGTTGTGGCTGGCGTTGTTGTGTTGGCGGCGAACAGGCGCAGGTCAGCGTCGACCCCCACGTGGTCGATCGCGAGGGCGAGACATCCAAGCAATTCGGCCCTGTCGCCGAGTTCGCCCTGCACAATCGCGGGCACCCCACCGTCGGCACGGGCAAGCACGGAGCGCTCGAGCGCGTGACGCATGGGGGCGAGGAGGGTCTCACCGGCGAGGGCGAGCTCGCCGCCGATGACGAGAACTTCGGGGTCGAAGAGGTTGCAGAGGCTCGCGGCTGCGATTCCGATGTGGCGGCCGGCATCGGCGATCACGCGCTTGGCGCTCGCGTCGCCACCCTCGGCGCGCAGCAGCAGGTCGCGCAGGCGCTGCATGCCGGGGTCGCCGCGGAACAACTCGAGCAGAGCAGGCCCACCGGCGAGGGTGTCGAGGCAGCCGCGGCTGCCGCAGCGACAGATGGGACCGTTTTCGTCGATTGTGACGTGCCCGATCTGCCCGGCCTTGCCACTCGTGCCGCGGAAGATCTTGCCGTCAATGAGCAGCCCGGCGCTGATGCTGTGTCCGACGCGGATGAACGCGGCACCGCGGGAGTCGCGCGCCGCACCGCTGCGCATCTCGGCGAGGCCGCCCAGGTTGGCTTCGTTGTCGACGTAGACGGGCGTTTGGATGCGAGCACCGAGCTCTTCGGCAACGTCGACGCCCTCCCACCCACGCATGATGCCGGGGGTGGAGATCATTCCCGTAACCGAATCGACGGGCACGGGAAGCGCGACGCCCACAGCGAGGATGTCTGACAGTGACCCGTTGACCGACTCGACCATGTCGCTCAGCAGCAGGGCGGCGCGGTTGAGCTCGCTGTCATGCCGGTGGTCGAGGGCTAAGGGTACGTGGTTCTCCGCGACGACCGTTCTGCCGATGTCGGAAATCGCGATGCGCAAGTGGCGTGCACTGAAGTGCAGGCCCGCGACGAGTCCGAGCTGCCGGGCCAGGGTGACTTCGACGGCGCGGCGGCCACTGCGGGAGGCGACGGAGGTAAGGAGTACACCCGACGCCGACAACTCCTTGACGATGTTGGAGACGGTCGCCGGAGACAGGCCGGTGGCGCCGGCCAATTCCACTTGGGTCAGGTGCCCATGGTGCTTGAGGGAGTCCACGATTCGTGCGCGGTTGGCTTCGCGCAGTGAAGTCTGAGAACCCGGCGTTGGGCTACGGCTCGTCACATGCACACGATACACTCCGGGCCGGTTCTGGCGAGGGCGCGCGGGTGCCCCCAGAGCGCGGGGTTTGTTGTGACATCCACCTAATTGGCTTTATTGCTTGACCGCAAAACCGGCGCTTTCCCAGTCAATCTGACGTTTTGATAACTCTTGCGTTCAACATTTGACGCCAAGACTTCCGAGGACTAACTTCAATACGTTGCGCTTTGTGAAGCGCGACACTACTCACCCCATGACGAGGAGGTCACGCTTTGGAGCACGCTGTGCAGCCCGGGCCGAAGATCCTGGAGATGAACTCCATCACCAAGGAATTCCCGGGAGTCCGAGCCCTCGATTCAGTCAGCCTCTCTGTGCGGGCCGGCGAGATTCACGCAATCTGTGGGGAGAACGGCGCGGGTAAGTCCACGCTGATGAAGGTGCTCTCGGGCGTCTACCCCTTCGGCACCTACAACGGTGACATCGTCTACCAGGGCAAGGTTGTCCAGTTCAAGGACATTCGCTCGAGCGAGGCCGCTGGAATCGTCATCATCCACCAGGAACTCGCGCTGATCCCCGAGCTCTCGATCACCGAGAACATCTTCCTCGGCAACGAGCCGAGCCGTGGCGGCGTCATCGACTGGAGCGAGGCACACCTCCGGGCCGTCGACCTTCTCGCCCGAGTCGGGCTGTCTGACGACCCGAACTCGAAGATCAAGAGCCTCGGCGTTGGCAAGCAGCAGCTTGTTGAGATCGCCAAGGCGCTCAACAAGAACGTCAAGCTCCTCATTCTCGATGAGCCGACCGCCGCTCTCAACGAGGGCGACTCGCAGCACCTGCTCGACCTGATCCTCGGCCTCAAGGGCAAGGGCGTCTCGTCGATCATGATCTCGCACAAGCTCAACGAGATCGAGCAGATCTCCGACTCCATCACGATCATCCGCGACGGCAAGGTCATCGAAACCCTTGATGTCTCGGAGGGTAACGTCGACGAAGACCGGATCATCCGGGGCATGGTCGGTCGTGTGCTCGAGAACCGCTACCCGGAGCACGACGGATCGGGCATCGGCGAAGTCTTCTTCGAGGTTCGAAACTGGACGGTTCGCCACCCGCTCGTCGCCGAGCGCCTGGTCGCAAAGAACTCCAGCTTCACCGTTCGCCGCGGCGAGGTCGTCGGATTCGCCGGCCTAATGGGTGCGGGTCGTACCGAGCTGGCAATGAGCCTCTTCGGGCAGTCGTACGGAACAGTGCTCTCGGGCCAGATCTTTATGGACGGCAAAGAGATCAAGCTGCCGAACGTCTCGGCAGCGATCGACCACCGCATCGCCTACGTGAGCGAGGACCGCAAGGCTCTCGGACTCAACCTCCTCGACGACATCAAGACGAGCGTTGTAGCGGCGAAGTTGACGAAGATCTCCAAGCGCGGCGTTGTCGACGACCTGCAGGAGCACGTCGTCGCTGACAAGTACCGCGGCGAACTGCGAATCAAGACTCCCACCGTCGACGAGGGAGTCAACAAGCTCTCCGGCGGAAACCAGCAGAAGGTAGTGCTGGCCAAGTGGATGTTCACCGATCCGGAGCTGCTGATTCTCGATGAGCCGACGCGTGGCATCGACGTTGGCGCCAAGACCGAGATCTACACGATCATCCGTGAGCTCGCGGCAACGGGTGCCGGCGTGATCCTGATCTCGTCTGAGCTTCCCGAACTGCTCGGCGTCGCGGATCGTATCTACACGATCTTCGAAGGCCAAATCACCGACGAACTCACCGTGGCTCAGGCCAACCCCGAAACCCTGATGAAGAGCATGACCTCCAGCCGATCCAAGAAGGACGCCGCATAATGACCGACACCAAAGCGCCCGCCACAAAATCCGGCGGCATACGCGATCTCGCGAAGATGTTTGGCTCCGGCCAGTCCGGCCTCCGCCAGTTCGGCATCCTCGGCGCACTCGTTCTTATCATCATCATCTTCGAGGTGCTCACGGGTGGAAAGACCCTGGAGCCCGGCAACGTCATCAACATCGTTCGCGCCAACGCCTACGTGCTGATTCTCGCGGTCGGCATGGTCATGGTGATCGTCGCCGGTCACATCGACCTGTCCGTCGGTTCGGTTGCGGCCTTCGTCAACATCATTACGGTGATGATCATCAAGTGGCTCGACACAATGATCGTGATGCCGGAAAGCCAGGAGGGCCTCAAGGCGACGATCATCATCGCCCTTGCGTTGCTCATCGGAGTTGGTTTAGGTGCCCTCGTCGGCGCCTGGCAGGGGTTCTGGGTTGCATACGTCGGAGTGCCCGCGTTTATCGTGACGCTTGCTGGCATGCTCATCTTCCGCGGTGCCAACCAGTTCATCGGTAACTCGACACCCCTCACCACCCCCGACTACTTCGGCTTCATCGGTGGCGGCTACATTCCCGACTTCGGCCCGGACATCGGATTCAGCAACGGCACGCTCCTCCTCGGCCTCATCGCAGTGCTCGCGATCGTGTTCGTTGAATACCGCACGCGCAAGCGCCAGGCCAAGATCGGTGCGGCGTCTGCCCCGATGTGGGTCAGCTTCGTCAAGGTCGGCGTCATGGTTGTTGTCATCATCTTCGCGACCTACCTGTTCTCCACCGGTCGCGTCGGCACGAGCTTCCCGGTTCCCGGCATCCTTCTCGTGCTGCTCGTACTCCTCTACTCGTTCATTACGAACAACACGATCATCGGTCGCCACATCTACGCTGTCGGTGGCAACTGGCACGCTGCAGAGCTCTCGGGCGTAAAGATCAAGCGAATCAACTTCTTCGTCATGATGAACATGTCGATGCTCGCCGGTCTTGCCGGTGTCGTCGCAGTCTCTCGCTCGCTCGCTACCGGGCCGAACGACGGAACTGGCTGGGAGCTCGACGCGATCGCCGCAGTCTTCATCGGTGGCGCAGCGGTCTCCGGTGGTATCGGAACCGTCATCGGCTCCATCATCGGTGGCCTCGTCATCGCCGTACTCAACAACGGTCTTCAGCTGCTCCACGTTTCCACCGACCGCGTTCAGATCATCAAGGGTCTTGTGCTGCTCATCGCAGTCGCCCTCGACGTGCTGAGCAAGCGCGGTGGCGGCGCATCCCTCATCGCCCGCTTCCGTCGCCCCGGTGGCGACCTGGGCGAAACCCCCGCGGTCTCCCCGACCGCATCCGCCGAGGATTCCTCTCGGCCCCAGAGCACTACCCCGAACGCATAGCTCGGGCGTAGGCACTGCGGTTCGCCGCAGAAATTTGCATCACAATCCAACACAATCAACGAAGAAAGTGAACCCACACATGCGCAAACTCTTTATTACGACCACGGCTGTTGCCGCTGTCGCAATGCTCGCCCTTTCGGGCTGCTCGCCGCGCGAAGGCTCAGAGGCGCCCGCAGAGGGCGGCGGCTTCGAAGCTGGATCCGTCATCGGTGTTGCTCTGCCGGACAAGACGAGCGAGAACTGGACCATCGCTGGAAGCCTCTTCGAGGCAGCCATCGCTGACGCTGGCTTCGAGGCCAACGTTCAGTACGCCGGTTCCACCTCGCCCGCTCCTGACCAGCAGGCACAGATCAGCACAATGATCGAAGACGGCGCGAAGGTCATCATCGTCGGCGCGTTCGACTCGAAGTCCCTCGGCGCACAGCTGAAGGAAGCCGCTGAGCAGGGCGTCAAGATCATCGCTTACGACCGCCTCCTCGAAGAGACCGAGAACGTCGACTACTACGCAGCATTCGACAACTTCAAGGTCGGCGAGCTCCAGGGCCAGGCTCTGGTTGACGGCCTCAAGGCACAGGGCGAGGGCCCGTACAACATCGAGCTCTTCTCCGGTGCTGCTACTGACCCCAACGCTGCAGTGTTCTTCAACGGTGCAATGAGCATCCTCCAGCCGCTGATCGACGACGGAACTCTCGTCGTTCAGTCGGGTGAAGTTGCTGTCGAGCAGACCTCCACAGAGGGCTGGGATGGCCCCACCGCTCAGGAGCGTATGGACACACTCCTGCAGGGTAGCTACCAGAGCGAGACCATCAACGGCGTGCTTGCACCCAACGACAACCTTGCTCGTTACATCCTTCAGGCAGTTGAAGACGCTGGCCAGGGCGACATCGTCATCACCGGTCAGGACTCCGAGGCAGCCTCGATCCCGCTGATCATGGATGGCACCCAGTACATGACCATCTACAAGGACACGCGCAAGCTCGTCACTCAGTCGATCGACATGGTCAAGGAGCTCGCATCGGGCGCCGAGGCAACAACGAACGACACCGCCGACAACGGATCGAAGGAAGTACCTACCTTCTACCTCGACCCGATCGTCGTAACGGCTGACAACGCTGCAGAGGTCTACAAGGACAACGAGACGCTGTTCCCCCTCACACAGAAGTAGAACGCCCGCCAGTTCACGCTGGCTGACGTAACGACCGGCCGGTTCCCTCGGGAGCCGGCCGGTTTTTTCACGGTGTGGATGTCGCGGGGCATAATGGGTTTCACCTGCGATGTGAACGTACACATTGCCATGCAGTCGGGACTACCGCAGTGACGATGGAACCAGAGAAGGTTCGAGCGCCGAACATTCGGGACGTCGCTGCCCGCGCGGGGGTCTCCTACCAGACTGTTTCGAGGGTGCTCAACGACAGCCCGAGCATCAAGCCGACGACCCGCGAGCGCGTGCTCGAGGTGATCGCCGAGATGGGCTACCGGCCCAACCAGGCCGCTCGCGCGCTCGTGACAAGTCGTTCGCGCACCATCGGTGTGCTCTCCGCGCAAAACGATGCCTTCTACGGTCCGACGACCGCGATCAACTCGATCGAGCAGTCTGCGCGGGCTGCGGGCTACCGGCTGAGCATCACGAGCATCAACTCGGGGGACTACGCGTCGATCCGCTCGGGGCTCGCCTACCTGCAGAGCCAGTCGGTCGAGGCGATAGTCGTTATCGCGCCCCAGGTGCGCGTGTTTGACGCGATAAACGAGCTCTCGATCGACGTGCCCTTCGTCTCGCTCGAAGCGACCGGACGCAACCCCGGCCACAGCCTCTCCGTCGACCAGATCGCCGGTGCGCGGCTCGCAACGAAGCACCTCATCGACCTCGGGCACACCGAGATTATGCACATCTCCGGCCCGCAGGACTGGATCGAGGCCGAGGCGCGAATGCAGGGCTTCCTCGAGGAGATCAACGCGGCCGAGCTGCGCACGCGAGCGCCGATCCTCGGTGATTGGAGCGCCTCGTTCGGCTACTACGCCGGGCTCGAGCTGCTGCGCTTCCGTGACTTCACAGCGGTCTTCGCCGGCAATGACCAGATGGCGCTCGGCTTTATGCACGCCTGTCGTGAAGTCGGGCTCGACGTGCCGGGCGACATCTCGATCGTCGGCTTCGACGACGTGCCGGAGGCTGCCCACTTCTACCCGCCGCTCACCACCGTGCGGCAGAACTTCGCGGAGCTCGGACGTCGCGCCATCAACATGATCCTCGCCGACCTGCAGGGCACAGAGGCCAGCCACGACCCGATCCCGCCCGAGCTCATCGTGCGGCGGTCGACGGCGGCGCTGGGCGCGTAGCCGCGCCTGCCGCTCCACTCCCGCTGCCGTCTGTTAGAGCCGCGCCCCAATGTTGCAGCGCGGAACTAACAGAGGGCAGCGTGAGGTCGGTCGGGCGCGCAACGATTTGTGCACAGCACTTGACAGATGTGACCGTTTCGCATGTACGATATCCAAACCGAATGTGAACGGTCACAAACGGTGCGATCGCAGTAGTACAGACAGACAATGGAGTCCTGGATTGAGTGAAACCCGCGCGTACGCCGATGAGATTCTCGGTGTCGAATACGGCCGGCTCTCCGGGAACGTCTGCGAGGCACGCGCATGAGCGAGCTCAGCCCCGAGACCCAGGTCGCCATCGCCCGCACGCGCGATGAAGTCGCGCGCCTGCACGAAGAGCTGACGCGCTACGGACTCGTCGTCTGGACCGGCGGCAACATCTCCGGCCGCGTGCCCGGAGCCGACCTCTTTGTGATCAAGCCGAGCGGTGTCAGCTACGACGACCTAGCGCCCGAGAACCAGATTCTTTGCGACCTCGACGGCAACGTCATTCCCGACACTCCGGGCTGGGAGCGCAGCCCCTCGAGCGACGTCGCTGCCCACGCCTTTGTCTACCGCAACATGCCCAACGTCGGCGGCGTAGTGCACACGCACTCCGCCTACGCGACGGCATGGGCGTCACGCGGCGAGGCGATCCCGTGTGTGATCACCGCGATGGCCGACGAGTTCGGCGGCGAAATCCCGATCGGACCGTTCGCGCTCATCGGCGACGACACAATCGGCCGCGGCATCGTCGAGACCCTCACCGGTCACCGTTCGCGCGCAGTGCTGATGCAGAACCACGGCGTCTTCACGATCGGCAAAGACGCGAAAGACGCCGTCAAGGCCGCGGTGATGACCGAGGATGTCGCGCGCACCGTTCACTACGCGCACCAGCTCGGCACGCCGATCCCGATTCCGCAGGACAAGATCGACTCCCTGTTCAACCGGTACCAGAACGTTTACGGCCAGGCACCCGCGGGGGCTCTCGAGTGAGCGCAGAGACCATCACCGCCGGTCGCGCGACTCTGGGCATCGAGCTCGGCTCGACCCGCATCAAGGCGTGCCTCATCGCCGACGACCTGACGACGGTTCTCGCTTCTGGAACCCACGAGTGGGAGAACGAACTCGTCGACGGCGTGTGGACGTATTCGCTTGACGCTGTGTGGGCCGGCCTTCAGGCCGCCTTCGCCGACCTCGCCGCCACCGTGGAGAGCACTTTCGACGTGAAGCTCGAGTCGGTGGGCGCGCTCGGCGTCTCTGCAATGATGCACGGCTACCTCGCTTTCGATGAGGCGGGCGAACTGCTCGTTCCGTTCCGCACCTGGCGAAACACGAGCACGGTGGATGCCGCGGCAGAACTTTCGGCACTGTTCGGGGTCAACATTCCGCTGCGTTGGTCGGTTGCGCACCTGCACCAGGCGGTGCGCGACGGCGAAGAGCACGTCGCGAGCATTGGACACATCACAACTCTCGCGGGCCACGTGCACGAGCGCCTCACCGGTCGTCGTGTGCTCGGTGTCGGCGATGCCTCCGGTGTCTTCCCGATCGACTCGGCCACGCGCGACTATGACGCCGATCTCCTCGCACGCTACGACGGACTCGACGCCGGCCTGGCGAAGCCGCTGCGCGCGGTTCTGCCCGATGTTCTCGTCGCAGGCACACCCGCCGGCGAGCTGACTGCCGAGGGCGCGGAACTTCTCGACCCGACCGGAACGCTCAACCCCGGCGCCGTGCTCTGCCCACCCGAGGGCGACGCCGGCACCGGAATGGTCGCGACAAACGCCGTCGCCCCGCGCACCGGCAACGTCAGCGCCGGAACAAGCATCTTCGCAATGGTCGTGCTCGAGCGCGCTCTGCAGCACGCGCACCACGAGCTCGATGTTGTGACGACGCCGGCGGGCGACCCCGTCGCGATGGTGCACTGCAACAACGGCGCGAGCGAACTCGCGGCCTGGGTCGCAATGTTCCAGCGGTTCGCCGAGGCCGCCGGATTCCCTCTCTCGGCAGACGCAGCGTACGAGATCCTCTTTACAGAGGCTCTCGACGGTGCCCCACATGCTGGTGGGCTCCTCGCTTACAACCACCTCGCGGGTGAGCCCATCGCCGACCTCACCGAGGGGCGGCCGATGTTCATCCGCACCCCCGACAGCACCCTCTCGCTCGCCAACACGATGCGCGCCCAGCTCTACGGGGTCTTCGCGACCCTCGCCCTGGGCATGCGCGTGCTCGCCGACGAGAACGTCGCGCTCGACCGCATGTACGCGCACGGCGGCATGTTCCGCACAGCGGGCGTTGCCCAGCGCTTCCTTGCCGCGGCGCTCGACGCTCCGGTCGGTGTCGCCGACAGCGGCGCCGAGGGTGGAGCCTGGGGCATCGCGGTGCTCGCGGCCTACGTGAGCGCCAACGCTGCGCACCCCGAGACCCTCACCGACTACCTCAACACCCGCGTCTTCGCCGGTTTCGACGACAACATCGTCTCCCCGGAACCCGAGGATGTCGCGGGCTTCGCCATCTACCTCAGCAGCTACCGCGCCGGCCTCGCCGTCGAGCGCGCGGCAGTGGCAGCGCTGTGACCGACAGAACGAAAGACTCAACAATGACCCGCTCCATCGTTCCGAACCTCGCCTCGAACGAGGTCTGGTTTCTTACCGGAAGCCAGGACCTCTACGGCGAAGACACCCTGCGCCAGGTTGCCGAGCAGTCGCAGAAGGTCGTCGCGACTCTCAACGAGAGCAGCGACATCCCGGTCACGATCGTGTGGAAGCCCGTGCTCAAGTCGAGCGAGGCCATTCGTCGCGCGATGATCGATGCCAACTCTGACGACCAGGTCGTTGGGGTCATCACCTGGATGCACACGTTCAGCCCGTCGAAGATGTGGATCCACGGGTTCGATGCGCTCGCGAAGCCGCTGCTGCACTTTCACACCCAGGCGAACGTTGAGCTGCCCTGGGCCGACATCGACTTCGACTTTATGAACCTCAACCAGGCCGCGCACGGCGACCGCGAGCACGGCTACATCCTCAGCCGCATGTCGATCCCGCGCAAAACAGTCGTCGGTCACGCCAGCAACCCGGCCGTGACCGCGAGCATCGGAACCTGGTCGCGCGCCGCATCTGGTTGGAAGGCGAGCCGGGGTCTCAAGGTCGCGCGTTTCGGTGACAACATGCGCAACGTCGCTGTCACCGAGGGTGACAAGACCGAGGCCGAGATCCGCCTGGGCGTCAGCGTCAACACCTGGGGTGTCAACGAACTTGTCGAACGAGTGGATGGCGCGAACCCAGCCGACATCGACGCCCTCGTTGACGAGTACCTGACGACTTACACGGTCGCGCCCGAACTCCTCGTCGGCGGCGACCGCCACGAGTCACTGCGCTACGGTGCGGCGATCGAGATCGGGCTGCGCTCCTTCCTCGAAGAGGGTGGCTTCGGCGCGTTCACCGACAGCTTCGAAGATCTCGGTGGGCTGCGCCAGCTTCCCGGTCTTGCCGTGCAGCGCCTTATGGCCGACGGCTACGGTTTTGGCGGCGAGGGCGACTGGAAGACAGCAGTTCTCGTGCACATCGCCGCGGTGATGGGCGCCGGTCTCCCCGGTGGCGCGTCGCTTATGGAGGACTACACCTACGACATGACGCCGGGCGAAGAGGTCATCCTCGGGGCTCACATGCTCGAGGTCGCACCGTCGCTCTCAAGCGCGAAGGCGTCGCTCGAGATTCACCCGCTCGGTATCGGTGGCCGCGAAGACCCCGTTCGACTCGTCTTTACCGCTGACGCTGGGCCCGCCGTTGTTGTGGCACTGAGCGACATGCGTGACCGCTTCCGTCTCGTTGCAAACGCCGTGACAAACATCGAGCCGCCGGCGTCGCTGCCGAAGCTCCCCGTTGGCCGCGCTGTCTGGAAGCCCGCGCCCGACTTCACAACGAGCGCGACGGCCTGGCTCGCAGCCGGTGCCGCACACCACACGGTGATGACCAACCAGGTCGGCATCGAGGCGTGGGAAGACTTCGCGCGCATCGCCGACATCGAACTTCTTGTCATCGACGAGAACACCACAACGCGCGGGTTCAACGAATCCGTGCGTTCGGGAGCTGCCTACTACCGCTTGGCGCAGCGCCTATAACAGCACACCAGACTTGCCCGGGTCGGCCTTTCGGCCCGGGAGAGACCCGGCCGACATGGACGAGACCGGGTAAGCACCACAGACAAAGATGTCCATCAATCGAAAGGAAACACAGTGAAGAAGAGAGCACTTCTGTCGCTAGTCGCAGCAGGCGCAATGGTCATGGGCCTTGCATCCTGTGCAGGCGGAGACCCCGCAACCGAGGGCGAAGGCGGCGGCAACGGCCAGATCATCGGCGTCGCAATGCCGACCAAGTCGTCGGAGCGTTGGATCGCCGACGGTGACGCACTCAAGAAGCACCTCGAAGACCAGGGCTACAAGGTTGACCTTCAGTACGCAGAAGACGACATCCCCACCCAGGTCAGCCAGATCGAGAACATGATCACCAAGGGCGCAGAAGCCCTGATCGTCGCCTCGATCGACGGCACAACGCTCACAAGCGTTCTCGAGACCGCCGCTGAAAGCGAAATCCCGGTTATCGCCTACGACCGTCTCCTTATGGACACGGACAACGTCGACTACTACGCGACCTTCGACAACAAGCTCGTCGGAAACCAGCAGGCCTACTCGGTTCTCAACGGCCTCGGCCTCACGGAACTCGACGGAACGCCGATCGACGGCGCACCGACCGGCCCGTTCAACATCGAGCTGTTCGCTGGCTCGCTTGACGACAACAACGCGTTCTTCTTCTTCGATGGCGCGATGGAGATCCTCCAGCCCTACATCGACAACGGCACCCTCGTTGTGAAGAGCGGCCAGACCGACATCAAGCAGGTTGCAACCCTCCGCTGGGACGGCGAAACCGCTCAGAGCCGCATGGAAGACCTCATCACGGCGAACTACTCGGACAGCACACGCGTCAACGCTGTTCTCTCGCCCTACGACGGCATCTCCCGTGGAATCATCAGCGCCCTCACGGACGCTGCTTACTCGGTCGGCGACGAATGGCCCGTTATCTCGGGCCAGGACGCTGAGATCGACTCGGTCAAGGCAATCAACGACGGCTCGCAGTTCGCCACAATCTTCAAGGACACTCGCGAGCTCGCGAAGGTCGCCGGAGACATGGCAATCGCAGCCCTCAACGGTGACACCGTCGAGACGAACGACGACAGCACCTACAACAACAACAAGAAGGACGTTCCCTCGTACCTTCTCCAGCCCGTCATCGTCGTGAAGGACAACATCACGTCCGCACTCGTTGACACCGGCTACTGGACCGCAGAAGAGGTCGCCGGCTAACCAGCCGTCGAATTCGACTGAGATTCATCCCGCCGGTGGTGGGGAGTTCGCTCCCCACCACCGGCACCCCAGAACAATGAAGTGAAGGAAGCTGAGCACCAGATGACCACGAACATTCTGGAAATGCGGTCGATCACCAAGACATTTCCCGGCGTTAAGGCACTCGCCGACGTGACCCTCGAGGTCGAACGTGGCGAGATTCACGCCATCTGCGGCGAGAACGGTGCCGGCAAGTCCACGCTGATGAAGGTGCTCTCGGGCGTCTACCCGCATGGCAGCTACGACGGCGACATCGTCTACGAAAGCGAGACTGTTGCCTTCCGCGACATCCGTGATTCTGAGGCTGTTGGCATTGTCATCATCCACCAGGAACTCGCGCTGAGCCCGTACCTGTCGATCGCGGAAAACATCTTCCTCAACAATGAGATCAAGGGTGCGTTCGGACTGATCGACTGGAACAAGTCGAACCTCGAGGCATCCAAGCTTCTCGCCCGCGTTGGTCTCAAAGAGAACCCGACGACGCGCATTATGGACCTTGGTGTCGGCAAACAGCAGCTCGTTGAGATCGCCAAGGCGCTCTCGAAGCGGGTCAAGCTGCTCATTCTCGACGAGCCGACTGCCGCGCTCAACGACGAAGACAGCGCGCATTTGCTCGACCTGATCCTGCATCTCAAGGAGCAGGGCATCACGTCGATCATCATCAGCCACAAACTCAACGAGATCAAGAAGATCGCGGACTCTGTGACGATCATCCGGGACGGAAAGACGATCGAGACCATCGCCAAGACCGATGTGACTGAAGAGCGCATCATCAAGGACATGGTCGGTCGCGACCTCGAGCACCGCTACCCCGACCACACACCCAACATCGGCGAAGAGATTCTGCGCGTCGAAGAGTGGACAGCGCATCACCCGCAGGATGTCACGCGCGTGATCGTCGACCGCGTCAACCTCAACGTGCGCCGCGGTGAGATCGTCGGTATCGCCGGCCTTATGGGTGCCGGTCGCACCGAGTTCGCGATGAGCCTGTTCGGTCGCACCTACGGCTCCCGCATCTCGGGCAAGGTGTTCAAAAACGGCACCGAGATCAAGACCCGCTCGGTCGACGAAGCCATCGCCAACGGCCTGGCCTACGTGACCGAGGACCGCAAGAAGTACGGCCTCAACCTCATCGACGACATCAAGCGCAACGTCTCGGCGGCATCGCTCGAGAAGCTCGTGCACGCGGGACTCGTCGACGACAACGAAGAGTTCAAGATCGCCAACGAGTACCGCAAGAGCATGAACATCAAGTCGCCGACGGTGCTCGCCAAAACCGGCAAGCTCTCCGGTGGAAACCAGCAGAAGGTTGTGCTGTCGAAGTGGATCTACTCCGACCCCGACGTGCTCATTCTCGATGAGCCAACGCGCGGAATCGACGTCGGAGCGAAGTACGAGATCTACACGATCATCAACCGGCTCGCGAGCGAGGGCAAGGGAGTCATCGTGATCTCCTCGGAGCTGCCCGAGCTGCTCGGCATCTGCGACCGCATCTACGCACTCTCCGAAGGTCGCATCACGGGTGAACTCCCGATCGCTGAAGCGAACCCGGAATCCCTCATCAAGCTCATGACCATGGAAGCCCCCCGCTAGCCCCGCGGGCTTCGGCGCACAAGGAGTTATCGAAATGACAGATCTCAAAACCGGCAGGGCACCAGCACCCTCGGCCGACAACAGCATCACAACCTCGCTCAAGCACGTTGTGCAGGACCTGGGTAAGAACGGCATCTTCCTCGCGCTCATCGCGGTGGTTGTGCTGTTCGCCTTCCTGACCGACGGAATTCTGCTGCGCTCGCAGAACATCTCCAACCTCATCGTTCAGAACGGCTACATCCTGATCCTCGCAATCGGAATGGTGCTCGTGATCGTCGCCGGCCACATCGACCTGTCGGTCGGTTCGGTCGCCGCGTTCATTGGCGCCATCTCGGGTGTGCTCATCCGGGACGCGGGGTTCGACTGGTGGCTCGCCATCGTCGTCTCGCTCATCATCGGAGCTCTGGTGGGAGCCTGGCAGGGCTTCTGGATCGCCTACGTGGGGATACCGGCGTTTATCGTGACCCTTGCCGGCATGCTCATCTTCCGTGGTCTCGCGCTCGTTGTGCTTGGCAACTCGAACATCGGATCGTTCCCCGACGCGTACCGCGCACTCGGTAACGGCTTCCTCACCGACCTGTTCGGCGAATTCGAGCTCGACCCGTTCACGATGATCATCGGCGCCGTCGCGGTTGTCGGCCTCGTAGTGCAGCAGATCCGCACCCGCCGTGGACGCCTGTCATACGCCCAGGACGTCGAGCCGCTCGGCTGGTTCATCGCCAAGCTCGTGCTGATCAGCGGCGGCATCCTCTGGATCGCCTACGCCCTCGCCACGTTCAAGGGCATCCCCGTCACGCTCATCGTGCTCGCCGTGCTTGTGCTCGTCTACGGCATCGTGTCGAACCGCACGGTCTTCGGCCGCCACATCTACGCGATCGGTGGAAACCGCCACGCCGCAGAGCTCTCCGGCGTCAAGACGAAGAAGGTCGACTTCTTCATCTTCGTCAACATGGGATTCCTCGCGGCCCTTGCCGGCCTCGTCTTCACGGCCCGCCTCAACCTGGCCGGGCCCAAGGCCGGAGACGGCTTCGAACTCGAGGCCATCTCGGCAGCCTTCATCGGTGGAGCGGCAGTACAGGGTGGTGTCGGAACAATCGCCGGCGCCATCATCGGTGGTCTCATCATCGGTGTGCTCAACAACGGTATGTCGATCCTCGGCATCGGCATCGAGTGGCAGCAGGCCGTCAAGGGCTTTGTACTTCTGCTCGCCGTAGCCTTCGACGTCTTCAACAAGCGTCGCGCGGGCGGCCGCTAGAACTCGCGTCACAAGGATGCCCCGGTCGCGCGTTGCGGCCGGGGCATCCGTGTACCTGCGCCGGCTGCCACTGGCGGGCCGTGCGCGGTGGCTCCCCATCGGAAATTCAGGAGATCTGCACGCGCCAGGTTTGCGGGTGTGCGTAGTCTCGCTGCTCGGCGCCGGCGGCGCAGCAGATCTCCTGAATTTCCGTAAGGGTGGAGGGGTGGGGTGCGGCTCGGCGTAGGTGTCTGCGTCTGCGCCTGCCTCGGGCTGGGCTGGGCTGGGCTGGGCTGAGAACCCTCACATTTGGGCTGCCCTCGGTGCCGCGGCAGCGGGGATGGCGAGGGCCGGCGGCGGGCAAGACGCAGCAAATGATTGGATGTCGTGGCTCACCGTTACCGAACCGTAACATTGGGGTCTTGATGAGCGGGAAATGTGAACGCTAACATCCAAGTGACCAGAATGACCTGGTCGGCCGGAGCCCCCAACGTGCGGCAATCACCACGCGAGGCGCCGGAACACTGAACGAGGAGGTTTAGTACATGAAGAAATTCATTGGTATCGCAGCGGTTGGGGCGATCCTTGTCGCTCTCAGTGGCTGCGCAACTGACGCAGGCCCGGGCGACGGAGCGAGCGGCGACATCGTTGTCGGCTTCTCGCAGGTAGGTGCCGAGAGCGGATGGCGCACGGCCAACACGATCTCGATCCAAAGTGCATTCGAAGACGCGGGCATCGAGCTCAAGTTTTCCGACGCACAGGGCAAGCAGGAGAACCAGATCAAGGCTCTCCGTTCCTACATCCAGCAGGGTGTCGACGTCATCGCGTTCTCGCCCGTCGTTGAGACCGGCTGGGACACAGTGCTCAAGGAAGCGAAGGACGCCGGCATCCCCGTAGTCCTGACCGACCGCTCGGTCGACTCCAAGGACGACACGCTTTACGAATCGTTCCTCGGATCCGACTTCATCCTCGAGGGCGAAAAGGCCGGCGACTGGGTCAACACCGAGTTCGCCGACGCCGACAAGGTCAACATCGTTGAGCTTCAGGGCACAACGGGTGCGGCACCCGCCAATGACCGCGCCGAGGGATTCCGTAACAAGGTCACTGACCCGAAGTTCGAGATCATCGCGAGCCAGACCGGCGACTTCACCCGCGCGGGCGGCAAGCAGGTTATGGAGGCCTTCCTCAAGGCCAACCCGGACATCGACCTCGTCTACGCACACAACGACGACATGGGCCTCGGCGCCATCGAAGCGATCGAGGCTGCCGGCCTCGTTCCCGGAGAAGACATCAAGATCGTCACAGTCGACGCCGTAAAGGATGGCATGACGGCCCTCGCCGATGGAAAGATCAACTTCATCGTCGAGTGCTCGCCGCTGCTCGGACCGCAGCTCGTTGAGATCGCCACGGCAGTTGCCGCCGGCGAAACCGTCGAGAAGCGCATCGTCACGGAGGAGACAACCTTCGACCAGGAGCAGGCGAAGGCCGCGCTTCCCGATCGTCAGTACTAAGCAGTAAGCCGTGGGAGTCTGTGACCTCGGTCGCAGGCTCCCTCGGCCTGGTTTCGACAGGCTCAACCACCGCACTACTCAAAGAAGAGGCAGAGCAGCATGACATCAACGCCCATCGTCGAGATGACCGACATCTCGATCACCTTCCCGGGGGTCAAGGCTCTCGACGCCGTGAGCTTTCGGATGTTCCCCGGCGAGGTGCATTCGCTGATGGGGGAGAACGGCGCGGGCAAGTCGACGCTCATCAAGGCGCTCACCGGCGTCTACGGAATCGACAGTGGGACCATCACGCTCGACGGCGAGGTGCTCGTTATCAACGGCCCGGCCCAGGCGCAGGCCGCGGGCATCAGCACCGTCTATCAGGAGGTCAACCTCCTGCCCAATCTTTCCGTCGCCGAGAACATCATGCTCGGCCGCGAACCACGCCGAGCCGGTCTCATCGACTGGAAGGCGACCCGCGAGCGCGCCGCGGTGCTGCTCGAGCGCCTGCACCTCGACATCGATCCGGCCTCCCAGCTCAGCGACCACTCGCTCGCTGTGCAGCAGCTCGTTGCGATTGCCCGGGCAACTGACGTGCAGGCAAAGGTGCTCATCCTCGACGAGCCGACGTCGAGCCTCGACGCCGACGAGGTGGCCGAGCTGTTCCGCGTGATCCGCGGACTGAAACGCGACGGCGTCGCCATCCTCTTCGTCTCGCATTTTCTCGACCAGGTCTACGAGATCGCCGACCGGCTGACAGTTCTGCGCAACGGCTCGCTCGTGGGGGAGTACCTCACGACCGACATCCTGCGCATCGAGCTTGTGCACAAGATGATCGGCAAGGAGCTCGCCGCCCTCGACACGCTCGAGGCAAAGGCGCGCACAACTGGCGCCGAGTCGCAGGACGTTCCGTATCTCGAGGCGACGGGACTTGGCCGCAAGGGCTCGATCGAGCCCTTCGACCTGCGCATCGGCGAGGGCGAGGTCGTCGGGCTCGCCGGCCTTCTCGGCTCCGGCCGCACGGAGGTCGCCCGACTTCTGACCGGTGCAGACCACGCAGATAGCGGGGATGTCGCGATCCGCGGTGTGCGCAAGAAGCTCCGCTCTCCACGGCTCGCGCTCAAAGAGCGAATCGCGTACTCCTCCGAAGACCGGAAGAAGGAGGGCATCGTCGAAGACCTCAGCGTTCGCGACAACATCGTGCTCGCGCTGCAGGCAGACCGCGGGTGGTTCCGCCGCATTTCAAGGAAGCGGCAGGACGAACTCGCGCTCAGTTACATCCAAGCCTTGAATATTCGCCCGGCCAACCCCGACGCGCTTGTCGGCAACCTGAGCGGCGGCAACCAGCAGAAGGTGCTGCTCGCTCGCTGGCTCGCCGTCGCGCCGCGGCTGCTGATTCTCGATGAGCCGACGCGTGGCATCGATGTTGGTGCGAAGGCGGAGATTCAGAAGCTCGTCTCGAGCCTTGCCGACGAGGGCATGAGCGTTGTGTTCATCTCGGCCGAGCTGGAGGAGGTGCTGCGGCTGAGCCATCGGATCGCCGTGATGCGCGACCGCCGCAAGGTCGCCGACCTGCCCAACGAAGACATCACAGTCGGCCAGATTATGGGCCTCATCGCGAGCGGAGCCGAAGCATGAAATTTCTGAGAGAACTGTCGAAGAGCCGGCTCTACTGGCCGGTCATCACGCTTGTCGCACTGCTCATTCTCAACGTTGTTGTTGCGCCGGGCTTCTTCTCGATCCGCATCCAGGACGGCCACCTGTTCGGCAGCGTCATTGACATTCTGCGCAATGGCGCTCCGACGCTGCTTGTGGCACTCGGTATGACGCTCGTCATCGCGACGCGCGGCATCGACCTCTCGGTCGGCGCCGTTGTCGCAATCTCCGGTGCTCTCGCCTGCACGATCATCGCCGATTCACCTGACCCGGGGAGCGTCGGCACCGTGCTCTCGGCCGTCGGCGTCTCCCTGCTTTTCTCG
>Ga0247805_1000215_pt1 | contig 35356 bp, 61 predicted proteins | sample UWRJL044104R1_FD_180930 | JGI IMG/M metagenome (GOLD analysis project Ga0247805, IMG submission 180930) | Plant litter microbial communities from Arlington Agricultural Research Station in Wisconsin, United States - UWRJ-L044-104R-1 | ecosystem: Environmental > Terrestrial > Plant litter >...
TTGAGGGTTCCAGCCTGTTCGATTGGCATCAGACACTCGAACCTGATGGGCGCGTGAAATGCCGTAATTCGTCGGATGCAAAGTGGGTGGAGCGTGGTCTGCGCTTGGTCAACGGTGCATGGCGTGGTGCTGGGATGCCTGAGGGGGTGTTCGGCACATGATCCCCGTTGATGGGTTGACCAACGAGACAGTGCAGGAACCGAAACTATTCGAAACCACATGGCGTTTCGAATGGCAGACAGCACCACTGTCACTCAACTACCGACTGCACCGCATGGCCGAAGCGAATATCGTCAAAGAGTTGCGCTCGAACATGCATGCGCTCGCCAGGAGAGTACCCGACCTTGGGCGTTGCGAAGTCCGGCTGACATGGTTCGTGAAGTCAACACGGCGCAGGGATGAAGAGAATATCGTTCCCGTTTTGAAGGCGCTGTGCGATGGGCTCATTGATGCTGAGGTCGTAACCGACGACACCCCCGCCTACATGGTCAAACACATGCCGCGCATTGTGCTAGCCGCCAAGAATGATGTGGCGCACTTCGAGTTTCGGCTGAAGGAGATCCCATGAAACGCGACACCGTAAGTGCCTACCGTGCTCGAGGCAAGAAAACACATGACGAAATAGATGCTGAGCTCGCACGTCAGAAGGCCGAAAGTGATGCGCGGATAGAAGCCGCACGAGTCAAGGAACGGGCAGGCCGTAAAACGGAAGGCACAATCACGCGCGACTCGTTCGACGGATTCACGATGGGCTCGCATTGGATTCGTGACCAATTCGGTTGGCGACGCGTAATCAAAGTCAACAGCCGATCAGTCACCGTCAAGTCACTCATCAACAATGCGTGGACTGACACTGTGCGGTTCGAGAAGATTCGCGAGGTGATGCGATGACCGCGCCAATGATCATCGCCGGAACCACAGGCGAAGACAAGGCACGCATCTACTGCCAGTTTTGGGGCGAATGGAAAGACCCCTCGAACAAGATCCGTGTTGTGGAATTCGCGGGCATGGACAACAAAAACGAGGTGCTGCGGATTCGTTCCCTATGCCCACCCGAGTGGTACGAACTGATCTGGGCGGCGTTCCAGCAAGTAACAGCCGGTGTTGTTCCTGCAGCCACACACACCATTGCGTTCGACCGTCACTCGATGGCTGAAGTCACGCCGATCGATGCAACAGGTGGCGCGCTCTTCTAGTCGCCCCACCCCTTCCCCCAATTGGTGGCCTACCTCGTGTGTGAGGTAGGCCACCAACCTTTTACGTACCCAAAGAAAGGTGCCGGACATGAGGACTGCATACAGGTTTTCGCACCGCTCCGATGACGGACTGACCTACTACTGGTGGTCGGCCGCCCCAATCCCTGGTGACTCTCGAAGCGAATTGGTGATGTGCAATGTCGCTTGGTTCTGGTCTGGCGGCGCATCGTGACAATGCTCGACTTTGAAATTGAAGTGGAGCCCGCCTACTTCGCAGACCTTGCCGATGCTGACCGGTGCCGTGATTGCAGGAGAGCGATCGCCGGACGCAACACCCGCTGCCACCAGGGCCGCAACGAGTCCGGCTACTGGGTGCAATGCGACGACTGCAACCCGCTCGGACCGGTGCCACGAGGCGGCATCGAATGACCGAAACAACTTGGCAGTCTCTCGCAAATTGTGCCACCACCGATCCTGACATTTTCTTGCCAGTGAAGGGTGAGAGTGCTGCTCCGGCGAAACGGATCTGTGCCGCATGCGACGTGCGCCAACAGTGCCTGGCGTATGCGCTCGAGAACCGTGAACAGGGCGTGTGGGGTGGCACAACAACATCCGAACGTGCAGGTCTGGTCAATACGGAACTCGCTGAGGCCAGAAAACTGCGCGACAACAACTGGACAACGAAAGACATTGCACACAGGTTCGACAAATCCGAACGAACGATACGCAGATGGCTAGAAAGAAGTGAAGCAGCATGACCCTCACATGCGCCGGTTGCAACACACGCCCGGCAACAACAACGCACCGTCGCGCACGTCAAGCCGACCACACCAACAACATTCTGCACCTATGCCCATCGTGTGCCGTGACTGCGCAAACCATTGTCGGGCAACAACTCGGCTGGACAGTACGCCCCGGCAACGACCCCAACCGTGTTCCCGTGTTCAACAAAGGCACCGAAACATGGTCACGCGGCGGGGTGGTTATTCCGGCTGGGGATGCTGTCGAGTACATGGTGCTCGTGTCACAGATCGGCTCGGGGTTGCTCGAACTTGAAAGGAGAACCTAATGGAGACAATGGCCGATGAACTCGTGCGTGAGCAGCAGGCAGAAGACGATGACGACGGTCTGTGCCACACCTATTGCGAGTGCGACGAAGACATTGCATTGTGCGGTGCAGAAGTCGCAACCGCCGAAGAAGTCGATGAATTCATAGTCCCCGCCGACGCCTTACTGTGCGTCGTTTGCGAAGACCTCGATGGCCGACCATGCCAGAGATGTGGTCGCTGATGGCCGGACTGAATTGGGTTCGCCTCGACGCAAATCTGCACTCAAATCACAAAGTTTTAGCGCTTTTAGGTGACAAAAACGGTGATCACGCCCTATGCGTTTATGTCTTCTCTTTGGGCCATTCCGGTGCACACGGAACTGCAGGTTTTATACCCGCCGCAGCGCTCGGATTGTTCCACGGAAAACCGAGAGACGCAGCCCAGCTCGTAGACGTCGGATTGTGGCACGAGATCCCAGGAGGCTGGGAAATACACGACTGGATGGAGTACCAACCCACGGACGAAGAGTCCAAAGCTCGCTCCGAGAGAGCCAAGAAGGCAGCGAATGCAAGGTGGGCGAAGAGGCAAACGGGGGGTCAGGGGTGATGCGCGGAGCAATGCCCCAAGCATTGCTCAACCGATGCCCGAGCAATGCCCCAGCCGATACACGCTACGCAACGCTACATACGCAACTAACGCTACGGGTTCAAGACTCAGGGAAATCATCTCGCGTTCTTAATGCGCCGCCCCCTGTGGATAACCGCATATTTGAAAGTTTGGAGGTGGCCAAGTGATCAACATGAAGATCCAGCTCGACCCGAAAGTTGTTTGGAAGCTCGAAGAAATCGCAACTAAGGCTGGTCAGTCAGTGACCGAGTACATGGCCGGTGTTGCGGAACGGGAAGTGCAGAAGCCAACCGTTCGCATCGACTGGTACGAGGGTGCAGCAAACCGCATCCACAAGTTGATGGATCACGGCCGAACAGACAACTACATCGCGGAACTGTTGGGCCTATCCCGCAGAACCGTTTACCGCCGACGCCAGGTCTGGTTGCTCGGTGCAGGAAATGAAGAACCTAAGGAGACAGCATGAGCAACGCAGCAATCACCATCGAGGGTTTCATCTCGAACGAACTCAAGGTGCGAGACGTCACCAACCACCGAATTGTGGATGTCACCATTCCGGTCACACCGCAGAAGAAAGTGGATGGGAAGTGGGAAGACTCAGGTGACACCGTTTGGTACAAAGCATCATTCTGGGATGAGCTTGGGGATGCGGTACTGCAGACCGTCAACAAGGGCACACTCGTCACGGTGTCTGGCATCCCGCGCCTTGACCTGTATTTGAAGCAGGGTGACGCGGCCGGGTCAATCGCTATCGACTTCCCGACGATCGCTGTTGTGGTTCGTAAGGGCAAGCGCGGCGGGGCATCACAGCAGCCCACAGAGGAGCCTTGGGCGGCACAGGAACCGGCTGGGGACACATGGTCTACACCCAGCAGCTACGACGACTCCCATACTCCGTTCTAGCCATGAGCGATCTCACATCCCTGGTCTACATCGATATGACCATCAGCACGAACAGCGGCAACTCGTCCGCCGTGAAGTGGAAGAACTCGGAAGTGCTCGAAATGTTGCGTGACATTCGGACAGCAATCATCGCGGACATTGAGCCGCAACTAACCATTGAAGGAGCCCCCGAATGACCGCAATAACACTCGTACTCGGTGAAAGCCGAATCGTTGGAGAACTGATTAGCGACGAGGCCACTTTTTGGTATATGCAACCACACGGAGCCGCCCAAGGAAATACGTTCTACAAGAAGGACGGCTGGCAGGTCGAGCATCCCCCGTTCGTGTTCCCGACAGCCCGCAGCGCAGTCATTGCACCGGTGGATGAGAAGAACGTTGGTCGCTGGTTTAGTGGCGAAGAGGGATGGAAGTCCATGCACGGGCAGGGATGGACAGAAGGAGAAATCCTTGCCCTCAACATCCCTCTTCGCGTCATCTTCGCCGGGGAGGTGGAGTGATGAGTGATGGCTGCAATCACGAGGGTTGCCGGTTTGTCGGCAAATGTAATATTGAGACAGAGAAAAATCGAGCCGCAGCTACCCAGTCACCCGCACAGCCGACCGATGCGAGGGAGCGGGAGGCGCTGGCCGAGCTTTTGTTCAACAATGTGTGCATCGAGTGGGCACCCCGTAACACGCAGCAATGGTCGGGACTCTGGAAGAAGAACCGAGAGCCTTATCGCGAGCTTGCCGACGCAATCTTCGCGGCAGGTTTCACGCGCACCCCCGACCGTCTGGCCGAAATCGAAGCCCTCCACGAATCCATCCTTGCCCAGCAGGTTCGGATGCAGGGGTACTTGCGTGAACGTGACGCAGCGTTGGCGACGATTGAGAGCGCGAGAGGTTTCGCGCAGAAATCCCTAGACGATGACGAGTGGGCTTTGAGCGCTGAGGATACGCTCGACATCCTCGCCGCTCACCCCACAGCAGCCCTTGCCGAGCATGACGCGCGAGTGTGGGAAGAGGGCGTAGCTACTGCTTTGAACCATGCGATTCGTAACGATGACGGAATCACGCTGCGACTTGAACATCTTGACGGTCGTAAGTGGGATAACCCGTACCGCGCGCAGGGTGACGGAACATCGCACGATTCCCAGTCAGGAGCTACGTCATGAGCAAGTGCGTATCCCGAGAAGGCGAGTACAGCGATCACACCCCCGACTTCCAATTGACCTGCCAGCGCTGTTTTGCCTTCGATGAAGACCGCGCTCTCCAGATCATCGGCGCGGTACGCGAGCTAGTCATGACCACCGATGGCGAGTATTTGGCCGCCGACGATTTCGACGGGTTGGCTGGCGAGATTCAGCGCGTACTCGGTGAAGGCGGCGTGCTGATTCCGCTGCGGGAATCCGATGATTCCCCGCAACCGACCGAAAGGGGCAAGTGATGCCTGAGAACGACACAGGGCGCTGTTCGAAATGCCGCCACCGAGAGCATGACGGTCAATGGTGCTGGAACATGGACAGCGACAACGACTGCTCATGTGATCTACGCGCCACCCTTACCCCGGCACCCGTTGGCGACGTAAGCGAGTTGGTTGCTGCGGCACAGAAGCGCGTTGACCGTCTGGCCGAGCTGGATATCGTCTCAGACAGCGAACGGTACATCGTGAAGCTGCTTGCCGCCCTCACCGTGCAGTCTGCCGAACTTGCCGCCGCGCAGACGAAACTCGGGGAAGCAGAGAAGGTGATTGCCGAAGCGCATGACGTTACCGAATATCAAGACGTAACGGATGGATTTGCGCGCACTTGGACGGCACGTATCCTCGCCACATACACGCCCACCGAGTCCACCCATTGACCCCACCAATCTGTACCACCAAGCCCCGCCACAACAACAACCGTGGCGGGGCTTACTGCAACATGAGGAGAAACACGTGAGCGACGAACCGGCAACAACCCCAATCCTCAAATACGGCGCACTAATACCCATGACTGACGAGTACACGTTCCGCGACTGGGGTCAAACATTCCCCAGGCGCGGGCACAGCATCGTTCATCCGATCACCGACAAGACCCGCACCGAATATGCGGCATTTGTTGAACGTTGGAACGCAGCGCGCAAAGAGTGGGATGACGTCACCGAGCAAGCCGAAAAGCTTGGTTGGGGGCGCGGTTTAAGCGGTTACGAATGGGAAGACGCAGAACTGTTCCCCCTCGAACCGGCACGCGAATGGGTGCCCGACGAAACAGTCGAAGAACATCATGCGCGGGTGCAAACCATCCTCGACCACCACAAAGAAACCGGCGAATGGCTCGAGAAACCAGCGCCATCCATCTCGGAAATCATGATGCGCGGAATCACCAACGCATTCACCAAGGAGGTCAAATAGTGAGCGAAGACAGATTGCTTGATGCGGTGGACGAGCTCACAAGAGAGCGCACCGTACACACAACCATCATCGATGACGAAACAGGCGAATGGTTGCGGGTGCACAGCGAGAAACACCCACCGCTCATAACCATGCTGCTCGAAGGCACAGGGATCTCGCGCGGCTCAGCATCATCAGACCCCGGCATCCCAATCGATGCAGACGCGCTCGAGATGTACTCCCAAATGCGCGACCTCATCCGGCTCTGGTGCAAAAAACTTGGTGCCACATTCGACGATGACCTGCTTGCAAGTATTCGCGTGTGGTTCCTGGCGCACGCGAACGCTGTACGCGCCGGCAAGGTATCCGAAGTCATCGACCATGATGTGACCCGCATGGTCGAGGGTTGGGTGCGGATGATCCTCAACAAGTTCGAGCCCGATGAGAAACGCGAGTGGACTGACCCTTGTCCCGCGCTGATCCCGGTCGAGAACGAGTTCGGTGTGCACAAGCGTTGTGGTGCCCGCCGCGTCTGGGTGAACGGTGATGAGAGGTTCGCAATCCAACTCAACGTCACGAAGATGACAGCCGAATGTGCCCACTGTCACACGCGCTGGGTCGGCGTGAAAGAGATCATGCAACTGCGACACGAAACGAATGTTGCAGAAGCAGCAAAAAAAGATGCGCGTGTCGCTTGATTAAGTAACGATCGTTCCGTACCATCGACCTCAGTACAGCACAACCATGTGCTCTGACAGAAAGCCCTCACTTCACTGTGAGGGCTTTCTGCATTTAAAGACTTCGACACCCGCCGCACACATGAGCGCACACGCCACAGCCAACCAAACGGTTCGCACAGTGGTATTTAGCATCTGCCAAACAACGGCTGAGGCTGTCGAACTGACTTCCGACAAGGAAGCAATAAACATGCCAGCGACAATACGTCGGGCATAAAAGGGCATTCACGCAACAGCGGTGGAATGCAGCCTCACCGCATAAGTCCGACTCATGGATTGTTCGTAGCACCATGGGCGGCAGCGGTGAGGCACTCCACCGTTGACAGGAGCCCGCGTGTCTCAATGTTCCGTGTGTGCCCAAGGTGTCGCCATCGATGACAGCATGTCGAACGTTGCATGGGGTCGGAAACTGGGCCTCGGTGAATCATCAATCCGTCGCCACCTGAAACATGCACCACTCGTACACCTCGAGCCCACAGTTGAACCAATCGCCGGTAAAGCTGATGTCGGCCCTGATGGTGGCGAATTCACCAACATTCAAACCGACGCACCACTCGGCAACGACTGGTCGGCAATCTTCGCCCGCTTCAACCTCGACCCCGAACTATTCACCATCGTTGACGACACCGTTCGCATGTCGATGTGGCAGCAGTCGAAGCGTCTCGAGTCCGGTGAACGCGACACCATCAACTTGTACTCGTACAGCGCCAGGTTCACACGCAAAGTCAACAACAGCGCGAACTTGGATGACCTGTACGCGGCAATCGACAACTGGACGCCCGAAGTAAAACGCGTCCGACCCTTTGCACTCGAAACCCTTGTTGTGTGTGCCGCCGACTTGCAGACCGGCAAGACCGACTTTGGGCTCAAGTCCACCGACCTTACCAACCGGGTTCTCGCATCCTTCGCTGCCGCTGCCGAGATTGCGCGTACAACACACTTCGCCGAAATCGTCCTCGCCGACCTTGGCGACATCGTGGAGAACATCAACTCCACCAGCTCACAACGCGCAACCAACGATTTGGCAATTACCGAACAGGTGAGACTTGCACGCCGCCTCATGCTCGAAGGCATCAAGCTACTCGCACCGTTGACTGACAGCCTCATCTACGCTGCTGTCCCCTCGAATCACGGCTCAGTGCGTATCGGCCCGAAGTCACCCGAGAATCACGTACTCGATGACTACGGCATCGAGATTGCTGAACAGTTGCGCGACATCTGCGAAAACTCAGACAAACTCGCCAACGTCTCATTCGTCATCCCCGAACAGTCCCTCGAATCGTTGGCATTCACAACATCCGGCACAACGTTGGGCATGGCTCACGGGCATCAGGCACAAGGCGCTGACGGACTCGGTAAATGGTGGGCAGGACAGTCGCACGGTCGTATGCCACTCGCTACGGCTGACCTGGCCCTGTTCGGGCATTTTCACAGTCTCCGCGTTCAACAGTCCGGTGACTCACGCTGGCTCATGGTGTCACCGTCATCGGATTCGGGCTCGAGCTGGTTCACGAACAAGACGGGCGAATCGTCGGCTAAGGGCATGTTGTCCTTCGTTACCGCGAACGGGCAATGGTCGGAGCTAAGGATTCTGTAATCAAGCCTCATTGCTTGACGTCGCCACAATCAAGCCTCACCGCTTGACGTAAGCGAATCCCTAATATCTGCCGAATATCAGATAAACCCTTATCCACCCTCGAAACCAAGAACGAATGGGGGTGAATATTACGGAACCGTCATCTTCAGAATCGATCGACAACTACTCAGTGCCCATCGATCCAATGGACGAACTACAGTGCCTCAGTTGCCAGTAGTCGCATAGAAACTTGCCAACGCATATAACGGCGGCTGGCAACCATCCAGCAAGGAGTCACCGTGCAGGAATGGTGTTCGTGCGGTGGCTCAGTCAAGGGTCGCCGCCGTGATGTCATCGCATGGCGCACCCAACACAACTGCGTAACGAAACCCGACAGTGAGCCCGAACCGCAAGGCACAACTTCGCAAGTCGAACACGCAGGTAGCCGCTACTACGAAACATCATCCATGCTCCACGACGTGCCAGTCATTCAGGCGCGCATCGGATTCACACCCAATGCCTGACCCTTTCACCTGTGCCCACTGTGGCGCATCCTACGTTGTCCCGTCACTGGCGAGAGATTGCGAGACGTCACATGAGCGCTGAAACAAAAGACGCACTAGACGAAGCAATCGCCGCACACTTCGGAACCGAATGGGACGGCGCGATACTCACCGGCTACATCCTCCAAATGTCAGGCGTCACCTCCGAAGACATCGAATCCGGCGAACAGCACTCCTACTTCCGCGAAACCGCAAACGGTCAAGCAGCACACGTCACACTCGGGCTACTCGACTACAGCCACACCACATATCGTGCAGCACTGTCGAGAGAAGCCTTCGATGACTAACCACGCACTCGAATGGTCACCCGAACCACGCAACGTACAACCCGAGATTGCTGCAGCCGTTGACGCTGTTGAATCGCGACTACCCGCACCGATCGGGTACGACGGGTTCGGGGCTCCGATCTGGCCGTGGCAGACACCGCATGTTGTGCAATTCCTGCCCGTTGGCGAACCGATCATCAACGCGCGTGACTGCGAGCTCGCAGGATTCAATCTTGCCGATGTGCTTGAAGCTGCGAAGAAGAGTGCACCGTGAATCGTTTTGCCGCGCTCGGGTTGCTCTATGAGGCCAGTAAAGGCAAACGGATACTCGTCATCTCGCACGACCAACGCCAAGCACGCAAAGACATGAACATCTTCGAGCCGTTACTCGACCACGAAGACAAACTCATACGCGCGCACGGCAACGAACAAATACAGAGAAGCAACGGCGGAAGAATCTGGTTCCGCTCAGTCAACGCCCGCATTCAAGGCATGAGCGCCGACATCGCATTCATCGAAGACCGCGAAGAACTAACCGAAGACATCATCATCGCAGTCAACGGTGGAGAGATAGTACGCGCATGAGCATGGGTCGCCGCAGAATCGTCAACGGTGACGAACAAGACGCATACACACGCTGGCGACGGATGTACTGCTACCTGCAACGACCCGGTGTTGTGAAGACGATCAAACGCAGCACACACAAACGCGAACGCAAAGACGCCAAGACACTGATCAAAGCAGGTGAGCAATGAACACCGCGGACGCTCACCTACTCGTATCAGCCAGGATCAGCGACGACATGCGCGCTGCCATTGAAATCATGCGGGTGCGGCTCGAGAACGACGAAGAGTAAACATGCCCGCATCAGGCCGGCCATGGACACGCGAAACAGCAGCATTCAAAGCCGAATGCAAGAAGATCAACGCTCCCTGCTGGAACTGCGTCATGGACAACGTACCCATCGACTACGACGCACCATACGACCCCAAGAACTACAACCCGCGCAGGTTCACAACAGACCACAAAACGCCGACCTCACTAGGTGGCGACCCAATGGCCAGATCAAATTGGGCACCCTGCCATGCCCGTTGCAACTCATCCCGCGGGAACACCACACGCGGCCAGTTCCCCACCTCTCGAGCGTGGTGACCAACTACTGAACACAAAAGAACCACCGACTAATTACCGGTGACAGAAAGGCCTCACGTCTCCAAGCGTGAGGCCTTTCGCATTCCTTGGAGAACAGCATGCGCACCTGCATTATCGAAGACTGCGATATCACCCGCATCGACGCGAAAGGGATGTGCCGTAAGCACTATCGACGCACCATTCCCCGCACACCAGACAAGCCCAATCTTGTCAACTGCGACGGATGCGGCCTCGAGATCCTGCGTCACAAATCCAAGCGCTACCCCAAGTCATACTGCTCTGACGTCTGCCGCCACTGGGACATGTGGGGCGCATGGACAAGTGCGTGGCCGAAGAAAGAACCAGCCGCCAAGATCGTCAAGGCCAAGCCCGCACACCCTGCGCTCGGCGGACGCTTAGTAGCTGGCCTGTGCAACGACTGCGCCCAACCATTTGTGGCATTGAGCACAACAGGTGTCGCCAAGTTCTGCTCAGAAGCCTGCCAGCGTCGCACCATGCGCCGCGCTAGGCGCGCACGTGAGTATGACGCGCCAGGCGAATACCGATACTCGGACACCTGTCCCACGCAGCATAGGGGTGGCGGGGGACTGAAACGGAAATGCACCTGAAATGCCTCCGGGGCGGGAACCCTTTTATTCGTGATAAAAAAACGACCTTTTTCGAGGTGTCCGGTTGCCTATTTTCGATGATGTGACTGACGAGTTGGATCGTCTTTCTGTGTCTGGTTGGCAGCGCTCTACTGCTCTTGCTTTGGCTGCTGCGTTGGATGAGAAGGCGAATGCGTCGATGGCTTCGGAGTTGCGGTCGTTGATGTCTGCGGTTGGTTCAAGGCCTGCGGTCAAGGCTGACGTGAAGGTCAATGACGAATTGAAGAGTCAACGGGAGAAGCGTCGTGCCGAGTCTCGTTCTGCCCAGAGTTCGTAGCGTTCCTAAGTACAACTTTTCGTCTGGTGTTGAGGCGATCGAGCTGGCAGCTTCTGCTGGCCTGGTTCTTGATCGCTGGCAGCGCGAGGCGGTGATGGACATTCTGGCTGAGGATTCTCGCGGCCAGTGGAGTGCTTTTGAGACGGCTCTGGTGTTGCCTCGCCAGAACGGCAAGAACGCGGTTCTTGAGTGCATTGAGCTCGCCGGGTTGTTCCTGTTCGGTGAGCAGCTAATCATTCACACTGCGCATGAGTTCAAGACTGCACAGGAGGCGTTTAGGCGTATCCGATTTTTGGTCGAGAATACTCCTGAGCTTTATGAGCAGTTGAAGAATGATGGTCGCTCTAACGGCATCATGACCGGTGCCGGCAATGAGGGTATCGAGTTGAAGACCGGGCAGCGTCTCCGGTTCTTGGCGCGCTCGGGCAACTCGGGCCGTGGTTTCTCGTGCGATCGTTTGATATACGACGAGGCATACGACCTGCCCGAAGAAACTATCGCGGCGTCTCTGCCAACGATGTCGGCGCGACCTAACCCGCAGCTCATGTACACCTCGTCGGCCGCGTTGGACAAGTCGGACGTCCTCAAGAACGTCATGAAGCGCGGTCGCGAGGGCAGCGACAAGAACCTCTGCTACATCGAGTACTCAGCAGACCCCAAAGCTAGTTTGGATGATCACAAGGCGTGGCGTAGTGCGAATCCAGGCGTTGAGTCGGGTCGCATCCACATTGACTTCATCGAGAAGGAACGTTCGGCGCTGTCCGAGGTTGCGTTTGCTCGTGAACGGCTCGGGATCGTAGATGAGTCCAAGGGCGCGACTGTCATCGACATGGATGTCTGGGATTCCCGCGGTGATGTTCTTGCTGGCCCACCGCTCGACCCTGTGCGGTTTGCAATTGACGTCAGCCCGGATCGTCAGGGTTCGGTTGCCGTGTCGGGCAAGCTTTCGAATGGCAAGACGTACGCCGAGGTAATCCGCAGCGAAAAGGGTGACGGCTGGGTCGTTGACTATGTGGTTGACCTGCTTGTGAAGTGGCCTGCCTCTTCTGTTGTTCTTGATGCGATCGGCCCTGCCGGCGCGCTCCTTCCCCAGTTTGCGGAGCGCGGCATAAGCGTTGATGTGGTGTCCATGAAGGAGTACGGGCAGGCGTGCCAGGGCTTCTTCAACATGGTTGAGGATGACCTGTTCGTGCACCGTTCACAGCCGGGTCTTCGGGCGGCGCTCGATGCTGCCAGGAAGCGCCCGCTGGGTGATTCTGGCGCGTGGGGTTGGCATCGCCGTGACGCTACGAACATTTCGCCTCTTGTTGCTGTCACTCTCGCCACTTTTGCATTTGCTCAGAGCAAGGCGTTTTCAGAGCCCGAAGATAACCGAATAATCGTCTTCCGTTAGGAGATCCCATGACGCTCTCCGTCACGGAAGCTGCCCTGTTCGCGGGCTTGAAGCAGACCCTTGATTCTTCTCGAGTCGAGACAACGATACTGAATGACTACTACGAGGGCGTTCACCGGCTCGAGCAGTTGGGGCTTTCTATCCCGGAAGAGTTGAAGCGGTTTACCGTGTTCCTCGGTTGGCCTCGCACGGCAGTTGATGCGCTCGAGCGTCGTCTTGACGTGCAGGGTTTCCGCATGCCGGGTAAGCCTGCAGATAAGTCGTTGTGGGAGAACTGGCAGTACAACAACATGGACGAGCGCCAGACGTTCGCTCACACGGATGCGCTGGCTTTGGCTCGGTCGTATGTGTGCGTTGGATCCAACGAAGACGATCCCGAGTTCCCGCTTATTACGGTCGAGTCGCCGGAGCAGATGATCGCCGTGCGCGATTCACGCACTCGTCGCGTTTCTTCTGCTCTTCGCATGTATTCGGCGGGCAAGGAGCGGGCAACGCTCTACCTGCCGAACAAGACTCGCTGGCTGATTCTGGATGATGGTGAGTGGCAGGACGAGTTTGATCCTGATGAGCACAACTTGGGCACTGTTCCGGTTGTTCCACTGGTGAACCGTAACCGCGCCACCCGCAAGACGGATTCGATCGTTGAGGGCATCTCCGAGATGGCCGACATCATCCCGATCGCTGATTCGGCATCGCGTGCAGTCACGAACGCACAGCTAGCGCAGGAGACCATTGCAGCTCCGCAGCGCGGCGTCTTGGGTGCGACGAAGGGTGACTTTATTGATGCTGATGGCAACCAGCTTTCGGCATGGCAGTCGTACTTCGGTTCCGTGTGGGCGATGGCCAACAAGGAAGCGAAGACTTTCCAGTTTGATGCTGCTGAGCTTTCGAACTTCGAGAACGTCGTAAACATGTACGCCCGCCTTGCATCGGGTGTGTCGTCGCTGCCTGTCGAGTATTTCGGCTTGAACACGCAGCAGCCGCCGTCTGCCGATGGCCAGCGCGCAGGTGAAACTCGTTTGATCAAGAATGCGGAGCGGAAGCAGACGAGCTTTGGCCACAGTTGGGAGTCTGTGCAGCGTCTTGTGATCCGTTTCCGCGATGGCGAGTGGTCGGATGATGCGCGTCAGATGGAAACGATTTGGCGTGACGCCGGTACGCCCACTGTCGCGCAGCAGACTGACGCAGTTGTGAAGCGGTTCCAGGTTGGTCTTATCGACTGGGAGACGGCGCAGGAGCATCTTGGGGAAACGCCTGCAGCCATTTCGCAGATGAAAACTCGTCGTGCTGCCGACTCCGAGCTCGCCTTAGGTATCGCAGTTCAGCAGGCGTCTGAGCAGATCTAATGGTCTTTTCGTACGAAGTTGCGGAGTTGCGTCAAGCGGAACTCATTCGCATAAGTGCGTTGGCCACATCGTCCGGGCTGCGTTTGTGGCGGTCGATGAGTTTCACAGATTTGGATGCGTCGTGGGCTCGTATTGAGGCTGCGATGGTTGCGCGTATTGAAGCGGCACAGTTGCAGGCTGCGCGCAGCGCGGACGCATATGTGTCTCGTGTTGCTCGAGCCGACAAGTTCAAGACTGATGCGGCACGTATTGCGCCTGAATCGTTCGTGGGCGTGGATGGCAGCGGGCGACCAGTTGGCTCCTTGCTGCACGGAGCGGTCACTACAACGAAGCGATCCATCGGCGCTGGTTTAGGGCGCGATCTCGCGTTCCAAGCGGGTGCTGCCTATTTGGCGGCAATGATCAAGACGGCGCTGGCCGATAGTTCTAGGTCAGCCGACATGGTTTCTTCTGCTGGCAAGGGTTACACGCTGTATGCCCGCGTTGTTGAAGGCGGCGCGTGTAACCGGTGTGTTGTCCTTGCCGGCGCAACGCAGTTTCGTGCGTTCAAACGCCACCCTGCCTGCAAGTGTTCGGTGCAGCCAATTGTTCGAGATGACCATGGCGACTATTCTCCGGAAGCGGTTTTTGGCCGTATGTCACGGCACGAGCAGGATAAGGCGTTTGGCAAGGCGGGCGCTGAGGCCATTCGTGAGGGCGCGGACATTTCGTCCATCGTCTCTGCGCGGCGTGGTGCTTCCGGAATTGGTTACGGCGCTCGCGGGCCAACCTCGGAGGGTTGGCGTCGAATGCAAAAAACGACCATCGGTGTTCGCCCAAACGGTTCACTCATTCAGGTTTATGAAACTGTCGAGGGAACTACGGTTCGTGGCAGCTTTGGTCGCGCTCAGGCGGGCATTGCGGAAGCGCGACGTCTCGCTGGCGCGCGGTATTCGTCCACCTCGCGTATCCGGCTGATGCCCGAAACCATTTTTGAGATCGCTGGCAATGACAAGGCGCTCCGTCAAGCATTCCTGAGGGATGCGGGTTACCTGCAGTACCACCCAAAGAACGGGTACGACTCCGGCAATAAGTGGATCGCTGAGATGGCCGAGCAGCGCCGTCAGGATCGCATTCTTGTGAACCGAGCAACGCTGCGGTACGGCAACTTCACCCTCGGATAACCGCTAACAGAGCAGGAAGAAGCCCTCAGCAATGGGGGCTTTTTTCATGCCCAAAAACTTCCGCGTTCTCTTGCGGTGCAGCACCTCGACTGTCTCGAGGGTCATAGGCGACGGCCTCAAAACGGACGAAAGGGGTTCGGTCGCATGACTGAGCAGACAAGTACCGCTGTCGCGGGAGAACAGAACGAGCAGAACCAGGAACAGCCCAAGGAGTTCGAAGCGATCACGTCGCAAGAGGACTTCGATAAGGCAATTCAGGCTCGCATTGCTCGGGAGCGCGCAAAGTTCGCTGACTACGACGACGTGAAGGCCAAAGCCGACAAGCTCGCCGAAATTGAGGCAGAGAACCTGACCGAAGCACAGAAGACCGCCGCACGACTCGAGGCCGCTGAGAAGCGTGCTGCCGAGCTCGAAGTGAAGGCCACACGTGCAGAGGTTGCCGCAGCAAAGGGTGTTCCGATCGAGCTGCTTTCGGGCAACACGCAAGAAGAACTCGAGGCTGCCGCAGACGCGCTTATCGCATTCCGGGGCGAACAGAAAAACATCCCCCGCGCAGACCACTCGCAGGGGCCAGCCGACCAGGCAAGCCCTCTCGACCCTGCGCATGAGTTCGCCGCACTTATCCGTAAAGCAACTGGCCGCTAGGCCAACAAACCTAAGGACAATCAATGCCTATCAACGCTAACGCGCTGGCAAACGTCAACCAGACCCTTCTGCCCCCGACGATTACCGGCCCCATCTTCAACAAGGCGGTGGAGCAGTCGGCAGTTATGTCGCTCGCCCGCCGTGTCCCCCTCTCGGTGTCGGCCAACACGGCCATCCCGATCCCCATGGATGTTCCTGTCGCTGACTGGGTTGCTGAGGGTGGCGTCAAGCCCGCCTCGCAGGCTGGTGTCGGCGTCAAAATCATGCAGGGCAAGAAGGTTGCACTTCTTGTTCCCGTTTCGGACGAGGTTGTTTCCTCGAACCCTGCTGGCCTCTACAGCCAGCTTCAGCAGGATCTCCCCACCGCCCTCGCACGCGCTTTCGACTATGCCGCCATCAACGGTAAGTCGATTCGGACGGGTGCGGCCGGCCCCTTCGGCGACTACCTCGCACAGACCAGCAACACTGTTGCGCTTGGTACCGCCTCGCAGGCCAGCGGTGGACTCTACGCCGACATCGTGAACGGTGCCGGAAAGGTCATCGACAAGAACTACGACTTCACCGGAATCGCGGCAGACCCGCGTTTCAAGGTGGACGCGCAGCTCGCAACCGACACCACTGGACGTCCACTTTTTGTTGACGCCCACTCCACCGCAACCGGAAGCGGAATCGGCGGCGGAGACCTCGCTGGCTACCCGGCTTACTTCAACAAGGGCGTCTCGGGCAAGTACTGGCGTGCGGGTGACTCCGTGCAGACGGTCACCATCGTTGGTACGCCGACTGGTGGCACGTTCCTGCTCAGCTCGGGTGGCAACTCGTACTCGGCCGCGTACAACGCTGCTGCTGCGACGATTCAGACGACCATCCAGTCATGGGGCGGCGTTTACGCGACCGTCACCGTGTCCGGTTCCGCTGGTGGCCCCTACACGATCACCTTCCCGGCGATCACCACAGGTGTTGCCGGTGCTGCTGCACCGTTCACTGTCAACCAGAAGGCGCTCACGGGCGGTACCGCTGCAGCATCCAACGCAACGGTGGTTGCTTCGGGTGCAGGCGGCACGGACTCGCTGCTGCGTGGTATCGGTGGCGACTGGTCGCAGGCTGCGTACGGCGTTGGCATGGACATCACCGTCAAGGTGTCAAACGAAGCGAACTACTTCGACGGCACCAACTGGCACTCCGCATTCCAGGAGAACCTGACGCTGCTGCTCGTTGAGGCGTACTACGGATTCGTCGTGGGAAGCCCCGACGCGTTTGTTGCTTACACCAAGGGCACGGCTGCGTTCTAGCCAATCGGGTGCGGCATCCTTCGGGGTGCCGCACCTTCCATCTACCCAAATCTTTAGGAGGGGAACGCAATGGCGACCAGTCCGGCAACACCGAGTGATTTGTCCAACCGTTCGCTGCGAACCCTCACGTCGCAGGAACTCAACGTAGCTGAGACTCTTCTTGGCGATGCGTGGAACATCCTTTTGTCTCGAGTTCCATCTGTTTCCACTCGGCTAGATGCAACCCCGGTTGACGCAGTATTTAGGGCCCTGGTTATCCAGATCCAATGCGCGATGGTACTGCGCGTTCTCAATAACCCCGAGGGGAAGCTTGAAGAGGCGGGAGATGACTACCGTTACCGCCTGGATGCTGCTGTCTCTACGGGCGCTCTATATCTTTCGGATTCCGAGGCGGGTCTGCTGTCTGCTGGCGATGCAAGTTCCGACACGGCGTTCACGATCAAGCCCGCAGGGTTCATCGACCGCACATGGGAATCCCAGTGGCTCACCGTTGGGTCGCGATACCTGTGAGCGCCGAATCGGTAATCATGCAGGGGCGCGCGTTCACTAATGCGCTGATGGCGACGACGGGTGTCATTACTCGTGGCACGGAAGTGTTTGTGGAAGACCCAATCACCCATGAAGAGGTTGAGCAAACGATTGTCATTTATGACGGCCCGTGCAAGTTCAAGGCAGCAGGTACACAGGCCGGTCGTTCGGAGATCCCCGGCGCAATTGTGGTTGACCAGTCGGCAACACTCTCGCTCCCTATTGGCGCTCCTGGTGCTGGCGATGTGCGCGTGAATGACACCTGGGAGTGCACAGGTAATCCGCTTGATCCGTCGAAGGTTGGTGCTCGAGCTCGTATAACGGGTGGGCATTCACAGACGTATGCGACGTCGCATCGGTATTCGGTTGAAGAGGTTTTCTGATGGCTGATGGTGTCGATTATGACTTCACTGAGTTTGACCAGTTGACGGCATCGTTTGGTCGGGTTCCGGATCATGTCGGCCCGAATGTGAACACGGCAATAACTGGTACGTCGATGGGTATCAAGAAGGCTTGGCAGACGCCGTTGAAGGGTTCTCGTACTCTTCCGCGCCTGCCTTATGCGTTGTCGTTTGATATTGCTGTTGGCCAGTTTTTCGGTGTTTCGGTTATCAAGTCGGAGATTGGTTTCGATAAGGAGAAGCCTCAGGGTGCGCTCGGAAACGTGTCGGAGTATGGCACGCCGTCGATCACTGGCCGCGGTCATGGTGCTGCGGCGTTGCATGCCAATGAAAAGGATTTCGTGCGTGGTCTTGAGATAGCGGTTGAGCTTGCCGAGAAGGAGGCTGGGCTGTGAGTAAAGCGCAGACGGATGTGGTTGATGCCACAGTGAAGTCGATCACGTATCTGGCTTCTAAGACGTTCAAACTTGTTGCCCCACGCGATACTGCGGGCAAGCTCCCTAAGGCTCCGTATGTTGTCGTGCAGCCCTCGGACGGGCTGGATACGGCTGAGCGGTTCACGGGCGCGAAGTCCACCGCGCACCCCCGTTACGTGCTGCACGTTGTGGGTTCGTCGTATGACAACTGTCAGTCAACTTTGGAAGACGTCAAGGCCGCTTTTATTGACCCGGTTTCGAGGTTCCCGCACCCGATCGTGGTTGCTGGTGAGCTTGCACGAAACATTGTGTTCGAGACACCTATCCCGGTGCAGGTCGATAACGACGTAACACCTCCACTGATCTACGCGACGGCTGAGCTGTCGTGGGATGCAGACCCCATCTAACCCAATTTTCTAAGCACTAAGGCATCGCTCAGGCGGTGCCTTTTTTAGTGCCCAAAAGTCTTCCCGCAATCCCGCGGGAAACCCCGGCCTTTCGGGTTGCCGACTGGCTTTCTACAGCACAAGGAGAATCACATGGCACTCGACCCTATTGCAGCCTCAAGCCAGAGCGACGGACGCTGGAAGATCAACACGACCCCGACCGGCAGCAACGCACTTTCGGCGGCGATCCTCAACGGTGGCACGTCGAAGTCGCTGACGTACAGCTTCACCCCGGACGGCTTCAACTACGCCGTTTCGCAGGCAACCATCACCGATGCGCGCCTGACGCTTGACACCGATCTCACTCGCCCCGGTAAGAAGTCGGAAACGCTCGAGCTGAAGTATGTTGCCTCGTCTGACACGGACTCGGCTGCTGTTCTTCTCACTGAGGGCGCAACCGGTCAGTTCACCATCCGTCGCGGTGTGACGAACGCAACCATTTGGACGGCTGCACAGAAGGCTGACGTTATTACGTATGTCCTTGGTGCTCAGCGTCCCGATGCGCCCACGGAGAACGGCATCGACACCATTTCGCAGACGGCCTACATCACACAGGTTACGACACGCCAGGGAACGATCGTCGCGTAGTTGATCCCCTGACGGCGCGGCGTCCCCGTGTCGCGCCGTCAGGTTCCAACTTCCACGGGTGACTATTCACGGGAGACACAAACTTATGTCTGAATTTGATCTTGAGGCGGCTCTCGATGCTGCCATTGAACGTAAAACGAATGACCCTGATACGGCGACAGCGACGGTCACGGTTAGTGGCGAGAAGCTGGTTTTGAAGTTCACGGAACTGGATGGTCGGTCGTGGGCTGATTGCACACTTGCTGGTGTGGCTCGAGCGAACTCGCTCGTTGATGCGACGTTCGGTTTCAACGTGAGTACCGCTGCCGAACTTGCCGCGCCTATCTCTGGTGTTCGTGTCGATGGTGACAAGGAAACCGCGCTCACTGAGCAGGTGTGGGCGAAGTTGTTTCAGGCGATTGATCCTCGTGGACGTCAGGCCATAACGGATGCCGTTATTGCGGTGAATGAGAACGCACAAATTGAGCGGATCAACGCAGCAAAAAAAGCCATGGAGGGCGCGTCCAAGCGGAAGCGGCCCTCGCGCGCGAAGTAGGCGTTTCCCCTCGTCGGCTTGCTGGTTGGGAGCCGCTTGTTGTTACCCGATATGTCTATGACGATTCAGGTCGTCTGATTCGCACGGTTTCTATTCAGGAACCGGAGTGGACGCCGGAAGATGTTGCGCTGCTGATTGTGTCGCGCCACGCAGAACGCGATATGGGTTCGCATGGCATACCGATGTCCGAGGCGACAGATCCGGCTAACCAGTTCGCTTACACGACAGGGCGGGTTACTGATTTTGCCGAGAAGCAACGTCAGGACGACATCGACTTGTACAAGAAGCAGAACGCGCAAGCGAACATGAACGGCGTCACCTTCCCGGTGCGCCGCCGCTCCTAACCTCCGGGGATGTTGCTCAGTTCGTCTGGGCAGTACTGGCTGACCGAGTAGGCGATGAGCGCCCCTGAGTCTCCGGCTGCCATGCCGCTGTCGATCATTTCGGCAAGCACTGTGGCGTAGTCGTTGCCGGTTTCGAATGCGGCGCAAATGTTCCCGCCGATGTCCCTTATGGATTCGTCGCTGAGTGGCGTAAGTCCGGGTGTTTCGCGCACCAAGTCGAAGTAGTCGTCTTCGGGTATGCCGTTTGAGCATCCCGTGAGTAGTCCCGCGATCACCGCAATGGTGAGCCATTTTTTCATGCGCTGAGTGTAGCGCCGATAACTCAATAGCGGGGAGCCCCATTATGGCCGACAGGACAGTCAAGGTCACTATTACGGCGGCTGTGCAGGGCTATCTCGCTGCGATGGATCAGGTTCAGAAGAAGAACAAGTCCACGAGTGACGACGCCAAGCTAAACGCTGAGGCGCAGGGTCGGGCATTCGGTGAGCTCGGCGCGATGGGCATGCGTGCCGGTGTGGTCATGGCTGCAGGTATTGCACTAGCTGTTGCCCGGTTTGCTGAGTTCGATCAGGCGATGTCGCAGGTGAAAGCGGCAACTCAGGAAACCGCCGAGAACATGGCGTTGCTGCGTGAAGCTGCACTTGATGCGGGTGCGAAGACTGCGTTTACGGCCACTGAGGCTGCGAACGCGATTGAGGAACTCGGTAAGGCTGGTCTGACGACTGAGGAAATCCTTTCCGGTGGCCTGTCAGGTGCACTCGTGCTTGCTGCTGCTGGCGGTATTGGTGTGGCTGAGGCTGCGTCGTATGCGTCGATCACGATGAAGCAGTTCGGTTTGCAGGGTGCTGATGCTGCCCATGTGGCCGACCTCCTTGCTGCGGGTGCGGGTAAAGCGGTAGGTGACGTTTCGGATCTCGCGATGGCGTTGAACCAGGCGGGTCTTATCGCGAATGGTGCCGGGTTCTCGATTGAGGAAACGACTGGTGTTCTGGCGGCGTTCGCTGATGCTGGTTTGCTGGGTTCGGATGCTGGTACGTCGCTAAAGACGGCGATCATTGCGCTGCAGGCACCGTCTGGTGCTGCACGTAAGGAGATGGAACGCCTCAAGCTTTCTTTCTACGACTCGAACCAGCAGATGCTTGGGTTTGATGAGATCGCAGGTCAGCTCGAGACTCGCCTTGGCGGTTTGTCGGATGAGCAACGCAACTCGAGCCTTGCCATCATTTTCGGTACAGACGCGATCCGTTCCGCAAACGTTCTGTATACGCAGGGTGCTGAGGGTATCCAGAAGTACATTGACCAGACGAACGATGCTGGTTATGCGGCGAAGGTTGCCGCGGATCGTCTGGACAACCTTGCCGGCGATATTGAGAAGCTGGGCGGTTCGTTCGATACGGCTTTGATTCGTTCGGGCTCGAGCGCGAATGATGTGCTGCGTTCTTTGGTGCAGACGTTGACGTTGGTTGTTGACGGCGTTGGTGCACTCCCGCAACCGGTGCTTGGTTTGGGTTTGGTGCTGGGTACGGTCACGGCGGCGATGCTGCTGACTGGTGGTGCCGCACTGACGCTGGTTCCGAAGTTCACAGCTTTGCGCGCGACGGTCGCAGCCACAGGTGTGTCGATGGGTTCGTTTGCACTTCGCACGGCTGCTGTTGGTGGCGCACTTGGTGTTGCACTTGTTGCGGTGTCCTTGTTCGCAGGTAAGCAGGCTGAGGCTGCAGGTACGACGCAGGAGCTCACGGATTCGCTTGACCAGTCCACGGGTGCTCTTACCGCGTATTCGCGTGAGATTGTGGCGAAGAAGCTTGCTGAGGCGGGCGCGTTTGATGCTGCACGTGAGGCTGGCATTTCGCAGCGCGAGTTGACTGATGCTGTCCTCGAGGGTGGCGATGCTCTTGACGCGGTGAAGTCGAAGCTGGCAGGCAATAACACGTTTGTTTCGTTCTTCGACTTCACAGAGTCGGGTGGTATCGCTGCAGGCAATGCGAGCTCTGCCATCAAGTCTTTGGGTGACAGTGTTGAGCGGTCGGGCGAGAACTTCAAGAACCAGGCGGCGGCGGCTGAGAGTTCGGTGTCATCCACTGAGGATGCGTCTGAGGCTTACCTTGCTGCTGCGGGTGAAGTGTCTGGTCTGTCTGGTGAGTTGTCGAAGCTCATTGAGACGATCAATAAGGCGAACGGTATCGGTCAGGATGCTGTGACCTCGAATGCGGCATATCAGGCGTCGTTGGTTGATGCGCGTAAAGAGATTGATGCGTTCGCTGCTGCTAATGGTGTGTCGTCTAAGAACTTGGATGAGTCAACGGTTGCGGGTTCTAAGAATGCGTCAACTTTGGCGGGGCTTGCTCGGCAGTCGCAGGATGCGGCTAAGGCCCAGTTCGACCTGGATCACAGCACCGAGGGTTACACGGATCGTTTGCAGGCCGGTCGCAAAGAGATCTACCAGACCGCTCTTGCGCTGACCGGTAACGCGAAGGCTGCTCAGGCGTTGACGGACAAAATTTATGCGATGCCGTCTCAGAAGGAGATTGACATCCTCGCTGACACGCAGCGCGCCGAGAACGAGTTGCGTCGTCTGACGTCGCGGTGGCAGGGCAAGACGATCAAGCTGCGGGCGACCGTTGATGACAAGTTGGGTTCGGGAATTCTTGGTAAGGCCAACGGTGGAATTCTGCCGGGTGCGCCGTCGAAGAAAGACAACATGCTTATCGCCGGCGCGTCGGGTGAGTTTGTCACCAACTCCACGGCAACGTCTGATCCTGCTAACCGTGCAGCTCTCGAGTACATGAACGCGGGTGGGTCGATTGCTGCGTATGCGTCACCTGCTGCACCCATGTATGCGGGTCGCGGTGGTGGTAGTTCGTCTGTCGTTATAACCGTGCCTGTGACGATCAAGTCACTTGCTGTCGATAACCCTGACCTGCTGGCACGCACAGTCACCACGTCTGTAAAAGAAGCTCTCCGTAATGGTGTTGTACCTACTGATTGGAACAACGCATGAGCGTCTTCCTGCCGAGCTCGCATAAGTTCGCGATTGCGTGTGGTGCTGGTGGTGCGTATGTGGAAGTAACCGATTGGGTGGTTTTCAATGAGGGCGCGGTAACTCGTTCGTGGGGTCGCCAGTCTGCTTTCTCTGATGCAACCCCGTCAACGTTTTCGTTCACGTTGGATAACCGGGATGGCCGGTTTACGCCAGGTTATGCGACAGGTATTGCGCCTGTTGTGATTCCGTTGTCTGAGGGGATGGGTGTGTCGTGGGAGTTGAATGGTCAGCTCCGTCATGGGCAGATTCGTTCGATGCCGTTGGTGTTTCCGGATGTTGGTGTTGCGTCGTCGTTGCGTGTGCGGGTTGTTGTTTCTGATTCGTTGACGGTTGCGGCGCGCACGAGCATTGACACTTTGGCTGATACGGCGCGGACTAATGCTGGGTCGTTGTTGTTTTGGCCGTTGGATGATTCGTCGGGTTCGCGTCGTGCGTTGGAGGCGTCGGCTAATGATTCGTTGGTGGCGCGTGGGTCGGTGACGTTTGGTGAGCCGGGGATTCCGATGGTTTCGGAGTCGATGGTGCGCCTTGAATCGGCGGGGGGCTCCACCGCGGAACTTGCGGCGTATACCCCTGCGGTAGCGCCGATCTTGTACCCAGATGCCGATGTTGGAGCGTGGGGTTTTTGGGCTTCCTACTCCGGCGTTGGGAACGCGCAGGTGTCGGTGAATACGAAGGCAAGCGCGTTCTACCCAATGATCGTCGGGATTTATCCCGATCAGGTTCGCTTTTCCACCAACTCGTCGGCTGCAACTCTTTCCCTAGACACGTCCATACCGCATTACTACTCGTGGACAACAGCGGCCGTTTTCGCCAGCGGAAACTGGCGGATCACAATCCGCGGGTACGTTGACGGCGTGCTGGTGGGCGGGGCGAATACAACCCCCCTAACTAACCCGACTTTCACGCAAGAGCAGCGGCAAGTTAAATCCGTCATCCTCTCCGTAGACAATGGCGACGGTGTTGCCTACTTTTCGCGCCTGTCACACACGGCAACACTTCCAAACGAGGCAGTCGCCAACACCAACACCGAGGGTTCACGTCTCACCGGTATCGCCTCGCTAGTCCCGTTGAACCTTGACACGCTGCCCACCGATCTTGGCAACGAACTTGTTGGGGAACAGGGGTCAGGTTCAGCACTCGACCTCATCAACGAGATCATCCGTGGCGAACAAGGACACATCTACACCACCGTCGCCGGGACACTTCTCGCACCCGTCGAGAAGGTAACCGTGCGTTCTCGTGTGCGCCCGGAAACTGTCACCACAACCTTTGTCACCACGGCAGACATTCTGGATTCACCCGACATCGGACGAGACACAACCAACACCGTTTCTGCGGTAAACGTCAACGGTTCCGACAACCGCATACAGGTCACAAACAGTGACCTCGAGCCCCTAGTCGGTTCCGCGAACACATCAGGGAGCCTCGCATTCTCCGACATTGTGAACCTTCGCGCATGGGGTGAAGATCGCATCCTCCGTGGTGTCAACAAAGGCATCGACGTGTTCTCGATCACCGTCAACGCCAGGTCAACAACCGCAAGCCGTTGGGCTGACCTGCTCGCGTTGACACCCGGTTACCGTTACCGCGTATCAGGGTTGCCAACCGCACAACTGGGCATCAGCACATGGGACGGCTGGTTTCTTGGTGCGGCGGAAACGCATACACAAGAAGACAACCTGTTCACCCTGTATTTCGAACGCACCCTACCCAAAACGGGCATCTTCGACACAGACCGGTGGATGGCTGACGGTGCGCTCACCCTCAGCGCAAACGTCAACGCTGCAGTCACAAGCATGTCCATCGCAACATCCGACCCGCTCACCAAATTCACCACCACCGGTGGTGACCTGCCCGTGGATGTAGTCATGGGCACCGAGCAGATGCGTGTCACCGCCGTCACTGGAGCAACTCCGCAAGTGTTCACGATCGTGCGTGGCGTGAACGGAACCACAGCCACAACGCATGTTGCCGGCGAAACGCTCGAGCTCACACCCGAAACACTCTTCGCCTACTAAGGAGCATCATGGCATCACTCACTTTGGCGACCGTTGGCGGGAGAGTTGCCGCCGCACTTGTAAACCAGATCATCGCCATTCTCACAATCCGCACAAGCTACACGCCGACGATAACGAACTTCTCATCGGCCACAACATCACCAACGATCACCGGCTCCTACACGCGCGCCGGAAACGTTGTGACCGTGTGCGTGCAAGGGAAACTCGGAACAGGTTCAATCTCTGTCGGGTCGATCACGGCCACCGTCCCGCCATCGCTCCCCATCGACACAACGGGCATGATCGCCAACTCCACAGCACTTGACGGTACGGCAGCATTCAACGACATCAACGGCAGTTATTTCGCTGGCCCAGTTCAGCTTGTCGATGCGAACACTGTGCGTGCAATGCGTCCCTTACAGTCAGCCTCGTACACGGCAGCACTCACAGGTGGCTTCGGTTCTACCGCGTCAGGTAGCCCGTTCACATGGGCTGCAGGCGATGAGGTTTCGCTGCTGTTCTCCTACGTCACAAGCGCATGATCGCAATTTCTCACCCGTTCCCACACGCAAGGGTGGGCGCGGGTTGGACGTGGCATCGCGCGAATGGTTATCAGGGTGGCGTTGATTATGTTGTGGCGTCAGGTCAACGGTTCGTATCACCGGCTGATGGTTGGGCGCAGAACCTTGGCACAGGTCAGGTGTTGCTGACTTTGGATGATGGTCGCCGCATTGGTTGCCGCGAACTTGCCTCGAGCCCTATCCCGTTCGGTCGTATCCGCGTGAACCGTGGCGACCTTTTGGGCATCACCGGGCGGCGTGTTTTCCGCAATGGCAAGTGGATCAAACTGTGGCCGCACATTGATGGCATCACCAAACAGGGTGTGCGTGTGCCATTCGAACCGTGGGTAACAAAAACCACCACACCCGCAGGCACAACGAGCAAACCTATCCCCGCAATTGAACAGGATGACGACATGAAGTTTCTTTCGCACAAGACACAGGACATCTGGTATCTCGTCGGAGAGTTCACCGTCACCCGCACACGTGAGCTCGCAACTGCACGCCTGTGGAAGCAAGCGTATGGCGACAGTGAACCGTGCACATCGGAAGCGTTGAAAGCGGTCATCACTGTTGCGGAGACGAACGCAGCGACACGGGATGCGCAGACGGCAGCAACCCTGAAAACTGTTGTCTCCGGAACCACAGCAAGCGTCGTAGTTGATTACGCACGCATCAAAAAGAACACCGCCGAACTGCTGGCCGGCGTACCTGATGATGTTGCTGACGAGCTAGCCGAACGACTGGCGAACTAATGCGCGCCATCATCCGCCTATTCGTATTCCTGTTCTTCAAGATCAAAGAACCACGCACCATTCGCCTTGTGCAGCTCATCATCTACGCATGCATGGTCGGTGCCGGACATTACATCGTGTCGGTGCTCCCTGACCTGTACACGGATGTTCTCGGCACAACACTCGTCTACTTCTTTGGTGCAGCGATCCTCCTGGGAGGCGTGCTCGGTGCGATTGCTGTACTGCCCGGCATCTGGTGGCTCGAACGCACAGCCATCATCGCCCTGTGGACAGGGCTGGGTGTGTTCGTTGTTGTGCAAGTGGCGCTCGGAATATCGATCGTCGGCCTGCTGATAGCAGTTGCCCTCGCAGCATCATTCGTTCAACGCTGGTCGGACATCACGGAATACGATCTCGCCCCACGCGCCAGCTAGAGAGGGCGAGACGTGACACCGACTATCACTGACCCCTTAGCCCAACAACTAGTTACTTTCCTTCTCGGTGGTGGTGCACTCGCCATAGGTACAGCGGTCACACGGTTCATCTGGAAATGGCGCACCGGACGTGTAGCCGCCGAACGCGAAAACAACACCTCACTCGTCAACCAACGCATTGCCGCCATCGAAGAACGTAAAGCTGCCGAACGCGAACGAGACGCAGCCGACCGCAAACGTCGCCTCGCAGCAGAAGAGAACTCGCGCCTACGCCGCCTACTCATCCAGAACGGCATCAACCCCGGTGACGAACTCGACTTCGAAAACACCATCACCCCCGAACACCCCAACAGACCAAGGAGATAACCCATGCTCGAAACAATCCAGCCCTACGCCAAGTTCGTCGCAGCACTGATCGGTACAGCTATCACCGCCGGCAGCTCACTCTTCCTGCCCGAAGCACTCGAATGGCTCACCTTCGTTGGTGCACTCGTAACCACGATCGCTGTTTACGCTGTGCCCAACACGCCCGCTGACAGCGGATGGTGAACCCAGCAACGAACAATGCCCCGCTCGAGACTCCACACGGAATCTTGGGCGGGGCTATTTGTTTTCTAGTTGTGGACATTCGGAAAGGTGTTGCCTAAGAGGTGAGTAGTCGCACATTGACTATCACGTCAATGGAATCGCCCACAGCCCACGTAAAAGGCTGTAAAACCGATACTGGCGTAAAGCTCTTTGGGTCGAGCGGGTTCGCGCCCATCTGGTAGCACAAAACGATCTTGCCCTCGATTTTCGATGGCTTTTCTACCTCAAGTTGATACTGAGTAGACGTTGACGCATCGAAGGCGCTTGCTGCTGCGCTCGTTATTTCGAATGGTTCGTCAAAGACAATCGGAAATCCATGTGAGAAAACAGCGAGTGGCGTCATCTCCTCGCGGAATACCAGGGTCGCTTGATTGCCTACCCGCGATATGACATTCGCTTTTCGAACGCGTATGGCCTCGGTCATTTCGCTTTCACATACCTTTCAAGTATTCGTAGACAACCCCGCCGAACACTGCTACCTTGGCCGCGTTGGAGAGACAATACTGCAACCTCAGCCCCGGTGAGCGATCACCGGGGCTTTGCGGTTACCGACCATACTTCGGGCCACGCAGATCAGGATCGTTCGGCACACAATAACGACCATATGCGTGCGTGTTCGGCATGCACTTGATCGCTACGGATGATGCCTTCACTGTTGTGCGCGGGGACTGGGCGAACGACTTCGCCTGAGCGGCAGACATTGGGGCGGCCACCATGAGCAGCGTGATCGCTGCGGTGGTCAGTAGCTTCTTCATTGGTGGGGCTCCTTGTTTGACGGGTGAGGTCTAGAAAGTACCGCACCCGAAACAAAATTAATAGAGTCTTGCCCAACAAAGGCTAACTGAAAGGCTGACGTGACCAACCTGTTAGATGGCCACTCCCCAGTGTTTTATTGAGCCGCCTGTCAGAATCGAACTGACGACCTTCTCATTACGAGTGAGAAGTTTTACACCCTAGATGCCTCAAACCCCAGTGTTTTACTGGGATGAGGGTTACTTGTATGCACCCGTACGCACCGGCAATGGCTTACGTAATGGCTAACGTGGTGCTACAGTTACAAAAGAAGGGCCACGGACTCCTACATCCGTGGCCCTGTATCCGTCCCAAGTACTTCCCCAAGGAACGAACACCATGAATTTTAGCGACATCTTTCATAGAAGACCACTGCACATCGGCGTCATCAACGGCGCGGTGTGGAGCGCGCACGACAGATGACCGATGGGGACAACGGCGTCCCCTCAACTTCTCCCTCAACGAAAGTAGAGCGCACAATGATGACTCCGAACAAACGCCCCAAGGGTGCAGGTTCCGTCTACCAACGCAAAGCCGATGGTCTGTGGTGCGCCTCTCTCGAGATACCTACTGAGGATGGAACGCGCAAGCGTAAAGTCCTGGTTCGCAAGTCCGAAGCGGCTGCGAAGAAGGCTTTGCGCGAGCTGATCCTGACGATTGAGAAAACGGGCAAAGTGCCCGAGAAAACCCAGCCACTGAACGAGTGGCTTGACTACTGGTTCAACCGCATCGCCGTCAAAGAACTCGCACCCAAAACCGCGAACAACTATCGCGGGATGATTCGCAATCACATATCCCCCGCGATCGGTGGCGTGCGACTCGACAAGATCACCAACGACCACATCCGTCGCGTACATGACCGGATGCTCGAGAGCGGCAAATCCTCTACGACCACTCTCTACGCCCACAACGTTCTATCTGCCGCGCTCGACGCAGCGAAGAACGAGGGCATCATTGCGACCAACCCCGCAACACGCGTCAAGCGCCCACGCAAGGAGCATGTATCGATCCCGGTACTGACTGCCGAGGACGGTAAGAAAATCCTTGCAACGGTCGCACATGACCGCTTGGGGTCACTTTGGGCTATCGCTCTCTACACCGGAATGCGTGAGGGCGAACTGATAGGTCTAACTATCGATCGCGTCACTGACATCATCGACCTTTCATGGCAGTTGCAGCGCTTCACATGGGAACACGGCTGCGACCCCAAGTGTGGCGAAAAGCTTGGGGCAAACTGCCCGAAGAAGAAGGTCACGCTGCCTGCCGACTCCGAGTCGTACCAACTCCACGGTGGCTTGTGGATGTCGCGTCCGAAGTCTCGCGCTGGCGAGCGACGGATTGAGCTCGCAGGCATTCCGCGTCAAATTCTCGAACATCGAATCGCTATTGCTAAGACGGAGCCCAACCCGTACAACCTAGTCTGGACGGCAGAGTTCAAAGATAAGCATGGGCGTGACCTGCCCCTCGACGGTTCGCCCATTGACCCTGCTCGAGCAAGCAAGATGTGGCATGAAGTGTTGGTGCGCGCTGGCATCGGAAAAACCCGCTTGCACGCAACACGCCACACTGCCGCCTCACTTCTCATGGCGCGCAACACGTCGGAGACAATCATTCAGAAGATCCTCGGCCATAACTCTTTTGTGGCGTCACAGATCTACATTGACGTCGATCGCAGCCAGAAGCGTGCGGCCATGGAATCGATCTCGGATCAACTTCAAATCGAAAGCTGAGCCACCCCCAAGTCAGGGGGTTGCTCAGCTGCATTTCGGGGAAGTTTCGCTAACCGGATACGTGATGCGTAAAAACACTCATGTATATGTCTCTGGTTAGGCGTAGGGTCGCGGCAACAGAGAGGCCCATCGAATGTGCAAAATCGGATACTCCCCCAATGAAGCGGCAGCCGCAGCATCAATAGATGTCGCTCATATCCATGAAGCACTATCGGCAAGCGAACTGAAGGCGCACGTTATTGGCGGCCAGGCTGTCATCATGAGCCGCGATCTAAAGAAGTGGCTTACTTCACAACCCGAGCTAGTACCGACGCGCAGACGTTAACCTGTCTGCCGGCGCTATGACGTCTTCCACGAGGTCTAGCCCAAGGAAGATGCATATCCGGTCGAGCAGTTCAATATCAATCTGCTTCTTCCCCGCGAGCACCTGCCCAATATAAGACGCGCCAACACCAACCGCATTGGCTATCGCCTGTTTGGTGATGTTGTCGCGCCCCTGCTTGCCCCTGAGAATCGCTGCTATCTCTAGGGTCAGCTCGGTCGGTTGTGTCTTTGCTGCTCCTGCCATGCGTCGATTCTACGCATACGCGCAAGAAAAGCCGAATATATGCTTGACAAGCTACGCATATGCGTAGACACTGTGTATATGCACACCCACCCACTCAGAAGATCAGCCCTAGCCGATGAGCTAGTCGCAGAGATCGCCAAGGCGCGCGTCACTAAATCAAGTGTCGCACAAGCCGCTGGCATCTCTGTTGACACGCTACGTCGTCGGCTCTCTGCCGGCCACCACGCCCCGTTCCCAACGGAGGACGTGGTGGCCATTTGTGGTTTCTTGGGCGTCGATTACCGCCAAGTTATCGAGAGGGCTCGGGAAGCAGCATGAACGGCGCGCAAATCTCATACTCCCCGGACGACGCTTGGCGCGTTATCGGGTTGAAGTCGAGACGACTGCTTGACCAAGCAGTACAGCGCGGCGACATCACGCCTAAGTACTTCTCCACCAAGACTCCGGTGTTTCTTCACGCTGATCTTGTTGCCCTGGTCGAGCACCTGCCTGTTGATCGGGCAAGCGCATGACCGCCGAACGCTGGATGCCGGTCGTTGACTTCGAAGGCGTCTATGAAATTTCAGACATCGGACGCGTGCGCCGGGTCAAGCCCGGAATGGGCGCAGTGGTGGGTCGTATTCTCCGCATCAGTCTCGACTCGGATGGGTACGAGAATGTGCACCTCAGTTCACCGGGCTTTAGGCGGACAGTGACCGTCCATCGGCTTGTTGCGCTGGCCTTCCTTGGAGTGCCCGACTCACCGATGGAAGCATGCCACGTCGATGGACGCCGCACGAACAATGTCCTGAGCAATCTCCGCTGGGGCACCCATGCCGACAACGTTCGAGACACTCTTATTCACGGTACGCACAACCAGGCAAGCAAGACGCATTGTGCGGCCGGTCACGCGTTCGATGAAGCGAACACCCGCATTCATGCGGCTGGCCGCTCATGTCGAGCGTGTTCTCGAGTCGCCTCCGCACGATACAAGGCAGAGAAGCGGACGGCCGCATGACCCCCATTACCCCAATAAACATGGACACCTTCTGGCAGTCCCATATTGACCCGCCCCCGGTAGATCCGTGGCCAACTAACCGCCGCGACTAGCTAGCAGAAGTTTCACTCGAGCCTCATTGGCTCAGCTTTGCCATGCCTCGAAACAGGGCAGAGCACGTAACAACTAAATACGCTCCGTGACCAGAAGAGGCCCCGATGTACTGGGGACAGATATGGCACCACTTGGTGAAGGCACCTGAATAGGCCCAGCGACCACGGTAGCGGATCACATGCGAGACCCGGTATGTCCCGTGAGTTCGCAAGAAACATCTATGGCTGTAGGTCGTCACTTTGGTGAGCGCCACGAGGCAGTCAGCTCGAGCGAAAGCGAATGCAGCACTGACTGTAGGCCGTGCGAATCGGCATCGAGCACTCACCAACAAGAGAAGGAGCAATCGTGATCGACATCAACAATCTCCCAACCTCCGTCCTGATCAACCTGTACACGGTTGCGATCGACGGGGTTGAAACGGAATACCACAAGGCAATGAAGGCACGTGAGGCGAACGTCCGCCGCACCGGGTATCGGCGCGCAGCCTAACGCCCCACAAGCCGAGCAAACGCGCCGCTGCAATCCGGAAGCAAGCGTGGAGGGGAAGTCCATCCCCGGCTCACAAACGGACACATAACGGCTGGTAGTTCAACTGGTGAGGCCGCTCACATCTTCCGCACACGCTGCAGCGCGAATCGGGCGAATTTCTGAGGCGGGTCTAGAACACCGCACGTGGGTGCGGAGATGTGGTTCAAGTCCACCAAGCCGACTAGCAACACACAAATACGGAAGGAAACAGCATGCCTACTCCTTATCCGCTCTCGATAGCGGAAGTGCAGTTCGCCACTGAACTGGCCAATCCCGATTTCTCTTTGTCGGTCTCGAACCAGGTCAAAGACACGATTCGCAAGTTGCTCGTAGCGCTTGACACGAACAACGCAGCGCTGGATCTCATCGCAACTCGAGTAACTGATGACGACTATGACAATCCGTCGAGTGCGCTTGAGGCGATCGAGGAAGCTCTGAGGTCTACGGGGCGCACGGTCGAGCACGAAATCTAGGGGTGCCGCATGAACATCGACCTAACCCGACTGGTTCAAGACCTGGAAACAGCAACCCCACACCAGTCCCCACCGTGGCAGGACGCCCTGACCCACAAGCAGCAACAGTCCGTCATTCGTCGGGCTGAACAGATTGCAGCATCCGACCGGGTTATCCGTGTTGCGATGCGGAAACCATGAAAAGAGATTTGTCATGACCGTTTTGATTGAAGTGGTTGAGATTGCCACGGGCGAAGTTGTTCACACGGTGAACGCGACCAAGCAGGAAGCGTTCATCGATCGCGTTGAGGCTGGCCTGTTGCGAAACATGGACAGGGATTCTTTCTTCACTCGGGTGGTGAGGTCATGACCCGCACATTCCGAGCCCCAGTCTTCCTAACTCTGGCACTCGCTCTCCCACTTTCAACGTTCGCAGCCACATCAGCAGCAGCCACCGAGCAGCCATACACGGTTACGACGGATGGCATCACACTGACCCAGCCACTCGCAGATAACTTCCACATCAACGTGAAGTCGGATGCGGGCGATAAGGGGATACACGGCGAGTCGAAGTGTGTGACTCGCACGGATGCTGAGTGCGCCGGCACAAGACACGACGTCGCCCAGTACATTGGCAAGTCGTTTGTCCCGTGGTCAGCGGTCGGTCTGACGGACTGCTTCACGATCACGTGGGTGCAGGTGTCGGGTGAGAACTTCCATTGGGGCGCGCAGGGTGAGGATGCGTTGAAGGTGGGTTGCGCGGTCGATCCTCCAATAAGCCCGCCCCTTGTTGAGGTTTGTTGGGAGTTGCCGAATGGTGGCACCGCAACGAACGTCACTTGGCCGCAAACACTCGTGGCTGATTGCAGACCGCCGAAGTGTGAGGTCACGCAGCAGATCGACACGTACACCGTTGACGAGGCCGCAAAGTTTACGGCCGATGGTGTGCTTGAGCTTGGTGAAGATTATGGCTCGGACACACAGACCGGTGCAATCTCCTGGCGTTTCGTTGCCGGTGGTGACTGCCCGGTGGTTGAGCCGCCGACAGATGAGCCACCGGTTGACGTCTGCCCGAATATTGACGGCGACCAGACCGAACTTCCTGCCGACTATGTGCTTGATGCGGGTGAGTGTGTGCTGATTATCGAGCCGCCTGTGTGCACTGAACGTTGCACCCCGGATGACGAGTGCGAGCTGCCTTCTGGTGACTGCAACCCGCCGTTGACATGCGTTGACGACTGTGTTGAACAGCCGACACGACTTGCAATAACCGGTGTTGACCCGTTGACCGCTTTGGGCATCGTCGCGGTTCTCGGACTTGTTGGCACCACGTTTCTTGTATTCGGTAAGCCACGACGAAAGGCAATCAAATGAGCGCGACAGATCAGGAGAACGAAATGTACAAGGTTCAGGTATTCGACCCCGAAACGAGTGAGTTCAAGACCCTCACTGAGACGACCTTCACCGTTCGCGTTGTCAGTACGCAGTACATCGAGAAGGTCGTTTTTGAAAGTGACGACCCGGAGTACAACGGATGACCGTCCCAAGAGATCCGTGGCGGCGAAACAAGGGTGACACCGGTAGCAGTTCTGTGATTTGGCTAGGTGTCGGGTTGTGCTTAGTAATCGTTGGCGCACTGTCGATGATGGCCGAGAAAGCAGGTCTGCTGTGAGTGAGCGGTCTGATGCGCGTCCAATGTAATTGCTGGCTGTGTGTTTCTGCGGAAGCGTCCCGTCGAATTCGATCCGACAAGCTGTCCGAGGCTATGGCGCGGGTGAACCTCCGCAAGCAAGCAGAGCGCGCGAAAGACGGGCGCAACACCTCGGAAGAGGACGCGGAATGAGCAACCGCATCAACGGTTTAGAGAACGGCGGCTACTGCCGAATGTGCGGCGGGTGGGTCGCATATAACCCAGCAAACGGGGGTTGGGGTTCGCATGTTTGCCCGCCCCGATCATCACGACCGAACGTAAAGGAAACAGCATCATGACGAAGATCATTTTTGAGGACGACAAAGCGTGGGAACAACACCTCGCAGAGCAGCGCAACGAGGTCGCAGCCGTAGCGGCCGAGCGTGATGCTGCATTGGCGACGATCAGTAAGGCTCACGCAATTCTCAATCGGGGTGACTCCGAGATTTCTGACAACGGAAAGTACCTCGTCACACCCGCACAGCAGGTCAAGAAACTGCTCGCCACGTCGCCGCACCAGTGACGCACCCATTGATGACCATTCCGAGCTTTACGAAAGGAACTGATTATGAGCACAACAATGTTCCCCGGTAATCACGACACAGTTCATGGGTCGTGCGGGAAGACGTGGAAGCAGCGCGGAAACCGGACTGGTCATTGCGCGAACTGTCACGAAACTTTTGAGGGTTCCAGCCTGTTCGATTGGCAT
>Ga0247805_1000216_pt1 | contig 34866 bp, 37 predicted proteins | sample UWRJL044104R1_FD_180930 | JGI IMG/M metagenome (GOLD analysis project Ga0247805, IMG submission 180930) | Plant litter microbial communities from Arlington Agricultural Research Station in Wisconsin, United States - UWRJ-L044-104R-1 | ecosystem: Environmental > Terrestrial > Plant litter >...
GGCGTTCCAGAGAAGTAGTGCTCGTTAGTCATCCCCAAAACTTATCGAACTCCAGACAACTAAGGTTAAACCAATGACTGAAGACCAGAAATTTACTGACGAAGACGTCATCGAGCGCGTGCTTGCGTCGCAGGCATCGCCTGCAGCCGGGCTGTCGCGCTTCGGATCCGACACCGCCCAGGCGCTTCAGAGCGACAACGCGTACGACGACAACCGCGACGGCGACCAGAGCGAGCGCGAAGACCGTGCGGCCCTGCGACGCGTTGCCGGGCTCTCGACAGAGCTCGACGACGTTACAGAGGTTGAGTACCGCAAGCTGCGCATCGAGCGCGTCGTCTTGATCGGCATCTATTCCGGTGGAACGACGCAAGACGCCGAGAACTCCCTGCGCGAACTGAGTGCTCTCGCTGAGACCGCCGGAGCCGTTGTGCTCGACGGGCTCCTGCAGCGACGTCCGCATCCCGACCCGTCGACCTACTTTGGTAAGGGCAAGGCCGCGGAACTCGCGGGCGTTGTTGCCGCAGTCGGCGCGGACACCGTTATCGCCGACACCGAGCTTGCCCCGTCGCAGCGACGTGCGCTTGAAGACATCGTGAAGGTCAAGGTCATCGACCGCACGGCCGTCATCCTCGACATCTTCAGCCAACATGCGAAGAGCCGCGAAGGTAAGGCGCAGGTCGAACTCGCGCAACTCGAATACCTGCTTCCGCGCCTGCGTGGCTGGGGTGAGTCGCTCTCCCGTCAGGGTGGTGGTGCTGGTGGATCCGGCGACGGTATGGGCTCGCGCGGACCAGGTGAAACCAAGATCGAACTTGATCGCCGTCGCATCCATATTCGTATGTCGAAACTGCGTAAGCAGATCAAGGGCTTTGCCCCGGCTCGCGAGGCCAAGCGGGCGAACCGTAATCGCAACGAGGTTCCGAACGTGGCGATCACCGGGTACACCAACGCCGGCAAGTCGAGCTTGCTCAACCGCATCACGCGCGCGGGTGTTCTCGTTGAGAATGCGCTTTTTGCGACATTGGATGCAACGGTGCGCCGAACTTCGACGGACGACGGCAAGCTCTACACCTTCACCGACACCGTTGGCTTCGTGCGTAATCTGCCGCACCAACTGGTTGAGGCCTTTAGAAGCACGCTCGAGGAGGTCGGCAACGCCGACGTCATCGTGCACGTTGTCGACGCATCGCACCCCGACCCGGGCAGCCAGCTCGCCACGGTGCGCGATGTCATCGGAGACGTTGGGGCGCGCGACATCCCCGAGATCGTCGTTTTCAACAAGAGCGACCTCGTTGACGATGACGACCGACTCGTGATTCGCGGGCTCGCGCCCGACGGCATCTTCGTCTCGGCGCGCACGGGCGAAGGCATCGACGAATTGCGTGAGCGCATCACGTCGCTGCTGCCGGCGCCCGAGGTGCTTGTGACGCTGCTCGTGCCGTACGACCGTGGCGAGATCATCTCGCGCCTGCACGTCGCCGGCCGGGTTATGTCGACCGACTACGTCGAAGAGGGAACCCTCGTGAAGGCCTGGGTTCACCCGCGACGCGTCGAAGAACTGAGCGAGTACGTCACCGCTGGTGTGTAGAAGGTGGGTAGTGCTGCCCATGTGAGTGGGCAGCACTGACCGGCTAGATTTATCCCAGAGTTAGTCTCACCTCGGCACAAAGGGCACACCATGGCACAACTTCTGGGAATGGATCCCGATCGCGTACTCGACCTCGCGGGGCAACTGAACTCGCAAACGGCGAGACTCAACAACGTCGCATCGAAGATCACGCGTGCAGCTAACGCGTCGGTCTCGCCCGACCAGTGGGGAATCCAGCCCGGCGGTTTTGTCGTCGCCCCGTGGGACATCGGCAATGTGCGATCCGCGGCGACCCGCGTGCGCAGCGCCGCCAACAACATCGATGCTCTCGCGAGCCGTCTGACCCAGGAAGCCAACCAGCAGAAGCTGGCCTCCGAGGAGAAGGCGGCGGGCGCGATCGGCAAGGTTCCTCGCGACTACTTCAAGACTCCCGAGTGGCTCGGCGCCAACTGGTGGGGTGCGACAGCGTGGATGGGCTACATCGACGAGTTCGTGGGCAAGGTCATGGATGGCGACATGCCCAAGACCTGGCAGTGGGCCCGCAGGCAGTGGGTCAACGGACCGAACGGCGGCTATAACCGCTACCGTGTCGGACTTCTGCAGTGGGGCAACAGCACCTACAAGAACAACCCGGTCGCGATCGTTCGCCGCAGCATTCCCCTCTCGGGCAAGTGGGCCAACTGGGCGGGCAAGATTCCGAGCTGGGTCGGCAAGGTCGGCCGCGTCGCCGGCCCCGTCGGCACGGTCATCGGCGGTGGCATCAGCGGTTACAACGCGTGGCAGGAGCAGTACGACAAGTCGTCTGACCTTCCCTCGGGTGAGCGCGAACTGCGCGCAACCGCCGCGGCCGTTACTGTCGGTGGACTCAACATCGCCGGTGGACTCGCGGGTGCAGCCGGTGGTGCTGCTCTTGGTGCCGCGATCGGCTCAATCTTCCCCGGCCCCGGAAACGTCATCGGCGGAATCGTCGGTGGAATCATCGGTGGAGTCATCGGCTCCGGTCTCGGTGAGGCCGCGGGCAACTGGTTTAATAGCCTCTGGTAAACATGAATATTTTCTTCAGCACTGTCGCCCAGGTCTGGTACATCCCGCTGTTTGCAGCCTTCCTTCTTACGGTCGGAATTCTCAGCCAGGCGGGCGTCATCAGGTCATTCGTTCACCGCGCACGACCGGGCCTCGGCTGGGGCGTGATTCTCGGCGGCGCGATCTTTCTCATCGTGCTTATCGTCGGCGCGACATTCGTGTCGCACCGTGAGGCAACGGGGGAGTCGCTCACCGTACTGATGTACTCCGTTTCGTTCTCGATCCCGGTATTCGCTATTGCAGTGATGTACCTCGTCTTCGCACGCAAACCCCCGCGCTTTGTGATCCCCGCATGGATTCGCCGAGAACAGGGCAAGCAACCGAAAGGTAAAAAGTAATGCCGTTGATCACTGACTCGGCCACAGGCCTCGGTCTCATCGCCCCCGAGGGCTGGGTGCGCGTTCCGTCGCCGCTCATCGCGCTCGTCATCGTTGATGAGGGTGCGCGAAGCGTTGTGCCACCCGTCTTTATGTCGAACGTCGTTGGCACAGTGGCCGAGCTGCCCGAGGGCACAACCATCGTCGAGTTCACACAGCAGAGCACAACGGCGTGGGCGACATCCATTGGCCAGGGCACTGTACTCAACGTCGGGCTCCACGTGACCGACGACGTCGAAGGTCGCGAGGTCGTCGGAAGCTACGCCGAGAACGGCCGCGCAGTCACGACCGTCACCTACCTCTATGTTCACAACGGCCTCGGCACACGCATCGACGTGAGCTTCGGCGTCTGGGACACCCCCGAAGGCATCGCAGCATCGCGACAGATCGTCGAGGGACTAGTTCTGCCGACTTCCGCGACGAAGGTCGACGGCAACCTCGAGCAGCAGCTCGCCCAGACGATTGGCGGTGCCCTCGATGGCTCCCACTGACCTCGACGACATGCTTGCCGAACGCGCACGACTCGGCGACCTCTCGTGGGCCGCAGCCCTGAGCGCACCCGTGGTTCTCGACCGCGACATCAGCCAGGCGGCACTCGGCTGGATCATGACAGGCGAGTTGGATGCAACGGACGAGCTCATTGAGCTCGGTTACATCGATGACGCTCACGAACCGACGTCGAGTGGTGGCTGGCTGCGCGCCGTGTTCTCGACCGACGAGGTTCTCACGCTGCGTGTGTTCCGCAAGACCGCTGACAAGCAGAGCGCGTTCTTCGCCGGCTTCGACCCGCGGCTTGCCTTCATCGCCGTTGGTGAGAACGATGCCTGGCGCATGGGCTACTACTCGCTTCAGGAACTGCCCGATGTGATCATGCGCTGGCTGTCTATCGCACCGGTGTGGACGTTTGACGTGTTGAGCGTGCCCCTATCGACCGAAGACTTCGAGGCCGGCGTCGCGGGAACACTCGTCGCCGAGCCCGGCACCGAGCTCGCACAGATGGCTACCAAGCCGTGGACGCAGTTCGCACTGCAGTTTGGCTTCAGCGACGCACTGGAGTTCGTCGAGATCGACGGTTGGGGTCTTTTTGTGCTCGACCGCAGCTCGGAGACAGCCGTGTCGCTGTCGCCCGTCGTGCCCGGCGATTTCTTCGTGCAGCTCGTCAGCGGACTCCTGCAGTCCGTCGGCGTCGACGACCTCCCGGAGCGCATCGACAACGTTTAGCTCGGCTGCGCGTCGTCTCACGTAACACTTCGCAACCAGCGCGGCGCGCGTTCTAAGCTGGTTGTCGTAGCCGGGGTACCGCGCTACGCGAGCGACAGCCGAGCCCGGCACCCGCCCATCCTGAAGATTTATAAGGAGGGGTTTGTGACTTCGGCGCCAGCGACGTTTTCATTCGAGCTTTATCCACCGCGCTCTGCGGCAGCCGAAGAGACGCTCCTCGAGTCGCTCGAACATCTCGTCGACGCCGGGCCTGAGTTCATCTCGGTGACCTACGGCGCCGCCGGAACCACGCGCGGCGCATCGCTCGCGGTTTTGCTGCGCCTGCTCGGCGACACCGACGTCAAGCCGATGGCACACCTCACTTGTGTGGGGTCGTCGTATGCCGACGCAACTCGCCTCATTCGAGAATTTTTGGATGCCGGTGTCACGAGCTTTCTCGCACTGCGAGGCGACCCGCCCGCAGGTGCCGTCGAGGGTGATGACTTTCTCGGCGACCTCGGCAGCGCGGGGGAGCTCGTTCAGCTCATCCACCGCGTGCAGGCCGAGCGCGCGCCGTTTCGCCAGGTCGACGTGCCGGGGTTCCCCGGCGCGAAGAAGCTCAGCAGCGGCGAGAAGGTCACGATCGCTGTCGCGGCCTTCCCCAACGGACACCCGCGCTCGCGCAGCGTCAATCAGGATCTCGACACTCTCCTAGCCAAAGAGGCTGCCGGCGCCAACCTCGCCATCACGCAGCTCTTCTTTGAGGCCGATGACTACCTCGGCTTTGTGCAGAAGGCGCGCGAGGCGGGCGTGACGATGCGCATCCTGCCCGGGATTATGCCCGTGCTCAGCCCACAGCGCCTGCGCCGCATCCTCGAGCTCACCGACGAGAAGGTTCCCGCCGATCTCATGCGTGCGCTCGAAGCCCAGTCAACAGCTGAGGGCCAGGCGGCCGTAGGCATCGACCATGCAATCGAACTTTCCCGCGCGGTCATCGGCACCGACCGCCCCGGACTCCACCTGTACACGTTCAACCAGCACGAGCCGGTGCTCGCGGTTCTCCGCGGCGTCGGCCTCCTAGAGAAAGAAAACGCATGAACGCCCCATTCCCCACAGGAACGATCCTCGGCTACCCGCGCATCGGGCGTCGTCGCGAGCTGAAGAAGGCCGTCGAGGCCTTCTGGGCCGGCAAGATCAGCGCCGACGAACTCGAGGCCGCGGCCGCAGAGTTGCGCGCCACGACCCGTGAGCGCCTCGTTTCACTCGGACTCGGACGCACCGACTCCTCGATTCCCGAGGCCTTCAGTTACTACGACCAGGTGCTCGACGCAGCTGTCACTGTTGGCGCAGTCCCCACGCGTTTCGCGCGCCTCGTCAAGGATGACGGCACGATCGACCTTGCGGGTTACTTCACGATCGCGCGAGGCGAGGGCCAGGACGTTCCCGCCGAGATGACCAAGTGGTTCGACTCGAACTACCACTACCTCGTTCCCGAGATCGGACCGGAAACAGACTTCCACCTCGCGTCAGACCGGCTGCTGCGCGAAGTGGCCGAGGCGACGGCGAGCGGATTCCGCACCCGCCCCGTAATCGTTGGACCCGTGACATTCCTTCTCCTTTCCAAGCCGAGCGAGAGTGCAGCCGAGGGCTTCCAGCCGCTCGACCGTCTCGACGACCTGCTTCCGGTATACGCCGAGCTACTGGCAGGGCTGACCGCGGTCGGCGCAGAGTGGGTACAACTCGACGAACCGGCGCTTGTGAGCGAGTCGATAGAGGTCGACCGCGCGAGCGTGCTTGCCGCGACATCCAAGGCATACGAACTGCTGAGCGCCGTGCCCGCGCGTCCGCAGATCTTCGTCGCCGCTCCCTACGGATCGTTGGATGACGCGCTGCCCGTGCTGCTCGCCACACCGATCGAAGCGATCGGGGTCGACCTGGTTCGCGGTGGCGCGATCTCGGCGGGCGAGACCGACAAGGTCATCGTCGGCGGCGTCATCGACGGCCACAACATCTGGCGCGGCGACCTCGCCGCGGCCTTCGACAAGCTCGCGGAATCCGGTGCGACAGCCGTGTCGAGCAGCACGAGCCTCTTCCACACGCCGCACGATGTCGACGACGAGCCGCTGCTCGACGACCGGCTCAAGAGCTGGCTCGCGTTCGCCGACCAGAAGGTCGCGCAGATCGCCACGCTCGCCAAGGGACTCACCGAGGGACGCGCATCCATTCAGTCCGATTTGGATGTCGCGACCGCAGCGGTCGCGGACCGTCACGACGCCCCCGGCGTTCGTGATGGAGCCGTGCGTGCCCGGGCCGCGGCCCTCACCGACGCGGACTTCAGCCGCGGCGACTACGCCGAGCGTCTCGCAGCGCAGGATGAGGCACTCAACCTGCCGTTCCTGCCGACGACGACGATCGGTTCGTTCCCGCAGACAGGCGACATTCGCAAGGCTCGCGCGCTGTACACGAAGGGCGAGCTGAGCGAGCGCGAGTACAACGACTACCTCAAGGCCGAGATCAAGCGCGTCGTCGACCTGCAGGAAGAGATCGGCATCGACGTTCTTGTGCACGGCGAGCCCGAGCGCAACGACATGGTTCAGTACTTCGCCGAGCACCTCGACGGTTTCGCCGTCACGCAGAACGGTTGGGTGCAGTCCTACGGCTCGCGTTGTACGCGCCCGTCGCTGCTCTGGGGTGACGTCGCTCGCGAAGCGCCCATCACGGTCGAGTGGTCGGCGTACACCCAGTCCCTCACAGAGAAGCCCGTCAAGGGAATGCTCACAGGCCCGGTGACGATTCTTGCCTGGTCGTTCGTTCGCGATGACCAGCCGCTCGGTGAGACCGCCAACCAGGTAGCGCTTGCGCTGCGCGACGAGATCGAGGACCTCGAGAAGGCCGGCATCGGCATCATCCAGGTCGACGAGCCCGCGCTGCGCGAGCTCCTTCCGCTCAAGAAGGCTGACCAGCCTTCCTACCTCGACTGGTCTGTGGGAAGCTTCCGCCTCGCGACCGCTGGGGTGGAGAAGAAGACGCAGATCCACACGCACCTCTGTTACTCCGAGTTCGGTGTTGTCATCGACGCGATCGACAAGCTCGACGCCGACGTGACGTCGATCGAGGCGGCGCGTTCCAAGATGGAGGTAGTGCCCGACATCCAGAGCTCCGGTTTCGGTCGCGGTATCGGCCCGGGCGTCTACGACATTCACTCGCCGCGTGTTCCCTCGGTCGAAGAGGTCACAGGGCTGATCGAGATCGCGCTCGCTTCGATTCCGCAGCGCCAGATTTGGGTCAACCCCGACTGCGGACTCAAGACCCGCGGCTACGCCGAGACCGTCGAGTCGCTGACGAACGTTGTTGCGGCGACTCGTGCGGCGCGCGAGAAGGTTGCTGCGCAGTAGGTTGCGCTGATCGGGCTCGCGCGGCCGGTGGTCGAGCGAAGTCGAGACTGGATCGAGCGGAGTCGAGATTTGATCTCGGCTCCGCTCGATTTGGTTTCGACAGGCTCAACCAGCGGGGTGCTGGACGTGGTTTCGATACGGCCGTGGGCGGCCTACTCAACCAGCGAGGCTGGCCTTTGGCGGCCTACTCAACCGCCGAGCGCGCTCGATCAGCGAGGCAGCCGTGGGCGCTCCATGTCCGGACGCGGCTGTCTCCTGACACAGGCTCCAGTTAAACAGGCCAGTTACTTTTTGTTCCTGGCCTGTTTAACTGGAGTGGGTTGGGTGCGGCCGTCGTGTCGCGAGCCGTCGTGAGTGATCTCGGCTCCGCTCGATCTGGTTTCGATACGGCCGTGGGCGGCTTACTCAACCGGCGAGAGTCAACCAGCGGGGTGCTCGATTTGGTTTCGATACGGCCGTGGGCGGCCTACTCAACCACCGAAGTGGCCGTGGGCGGCCTACTCAACCACCGGGGTGGCCGAGGGCGGGTTTCATTCGCGGGGATGACGTGGGGGAGCCGCTCACCCGCCAGACTTGAGGCGTGCCCTTTACCGTCAGCCACGCCGTTGCGGCGCTCCCGTTTCTCAGGACGCCGCTTCCGGTAGCCGCGCTCGTCGTCGGAACGATGGCTCCCGACCTGCCCTACTTTCTGCCGCTCGGTATTCCGCGGGACTTCTCGCACTCGCTCCTCGGCGCGGTGACCGTCGATCTCGCCGTGGGCGTTGTTGTGCTCGTGGCGTGGATCTTCCTGTTGCGCGCACCCCTGCTCGACTATGCACCGTCGTGGCTGCGCGACCGGATGCCCGCACGCGAGCGCGCGACCGTGCTCTGGACGCTGCTCGCCCTCGTTGTGGGCGCCTTCACACACCTCGCCATCGACACCGTGACGCACGAGGGATCGCTCGACGCGGTGCTTCCGGTGATGGCGCTCGAGATCGGCCCGTACAGCGTCGCCAACTACGTGCACTTTGTGATCTCGTGCGCCGGCGCCGCGATTCTCGCAATCTGGGTGCGTCGCTGGGTTCAGCGCACGCCGCGACGCGAGGCGCCGGACCGCGAGTCGCCGGACCGCAACACGTCGGTCGTCGGCACCACCGAACGCACCCGCCTCTGGATCACCTTCGCCGCAGGGTTTCTCGCGGTGTTCTTCGCGAGCTGGACCTACCAGCTGTTCTGGGTCGGAACGACAGTCTTCGACCAGAACGCGCTATTCGTCGCGTTCTGCTATCCGGTGGGCATCTTCGGCGTGATCGCGCTCGTTCTGTGCGCGGTGTGGCACAGGCGTGCACGCGCCCGCTCCACCGTCAACGCGAACAACAACGAAGCCGCCTGATGCCGTTCACGGCAAGTCACGCCGCCATCGTTTTTCCGTTTCTCCGTACACCGCTCCTTCCCGCCGGGCTCGTCATCGGCGCCATGGCGCCCGACCTGCTCTACTTTCTTCCGTTCGACACCTATCGTGACCTGACGCACACGCCGCTGGGTGTCGTGACAATAGATCTGGGGATAGGCATCGTTGTGCTCGCCCTGTGGTGGAGTCTGTTGCGCGCTCCGGTGATCGATCTCGCCCCGACCTGGCTGAGCGAGCGGATGTCGCGACCGGCTCCGCGCGGCAGGTTCGCGGTTTTCGCGGCGTTGGTTGTTGCATCCATCGCTCTGGGATCGATAACTCACCTTGTGTGGGACTCGTTCACGCACCCGGGGGAGGTCGTCGATGCGCTTCCTCTCCTCAACGTTCAGGTCGGCCCGCTCGTTCTGCACAAGTGGCTGCAACATACGAGTTCGCTGGTGGGGCTCACGGCTATCGTGCTGTGGAGTGCACAGTGGGTGCGCAGAACTGGGCGCGTGAAAAAGGAGCGCGTCGCCAGCTCACGTGTGCGCTACGCGGCGTGGGTGTTCGTCGGCGCGACGTTCACCGTTGCGGCACTCATCACCTGGGCGATCGGGATCGGCGAGCCGCTGCATCCATTCGATCCGGGGCTGGTGTTCCGGGTCGCGCGGGTGAGTATCGGCGCAACAATCGCAGCCGCCGTCCTCTGCTGCGCGGGTTGGTACGTACTGAGGGAACGGGAACGACTACAGGCTCAGAGCGAGCGCAGCACCGCGACGACCTTGCCGAGCACCTCGGCGTAGTCGCCAAGGATCGGCGCGAAGGCGCTGTTGCGGGGCAGGAGCCAGGTGTGTCCGTCGCGCTGCTGGAAGACCTTGACCGTTGCTTCGCTGTCGAGCATCGCGGCGACGATGTCACCGTTCTCGGCGGTCTTCTGCTGGCGAACGACGATCCAGTCGCCGTCGCAGATCGCTGCATCAATCATCGAGTCGCCGACGACCTTGAGCATAAAGAGTTCGCCCTTGCCGACGAGCTGGCGGGGGAGCGGGAAGACTTCGTCGATCTGCTGCTCGGCGGTGATCGGGATGCCGGCCGCGATGCGTCCGACGAGGGGGACCATTGCAGCGTCGCCGACGGGTGTCGAGTTCTCGACGGAATCGTCGGAGGAAGGCATCTCGATGAGGATCTCGAGCGCACGCGGGCGGTTAGGGTCGCGTCGCAGGTAGCCGCTGAGTTCGAGCTGGTTGAGCTGATGGGTCACGCTCGAGAGCGAGGAGAGCCCGACGGCGTCGCCGATCTCGCGCATGCTCGGCGGGTAGCCCTGGGTGGAGACCGCGCGCTGGATGACCTCGAGAATGGCGAGCTGCTTGTCGCTCAGGCTGGTGCGTCGGCGGGTGCGCTCGGGGGCGGCGTCGGCGTCGTAATCGACCATGAGGCTCCAATGTCAGTGGCTACTGGTTACGTAATAACCAGACATTCGAAACTGTATCTGCCTTTAGAGGGAGAAACAAACACCTGTTCGAGTGTTTCGCAAACAAATATGGCCCGATGTTCGAATATTCACTTGCTTTCGAACGTTATTCGAATGTATGTTCGGAACAGAGCTTCTAACCGCCGAAGATTTCACCGGCGGCGGTTACGAAGTTCGACCACTTCGTATCCGGTACTCCCGGCCGAGTGCCGGATACGAAAACCCCGTAGGCCAAGCAAGTGACGTAGAGGAGAGAACGATGAGCGCAGTAGTCCTGAACTTCGCACCGCGAGCAGCACAAGCAGCAGCACCGCGAGCAACAGCTGCCGCAGCAGCAAAGACTGCGCCGCAGCCGCGCCTTCGACTCACCCGCCGCGGCCGCGTTGTGTTTACAACACTTGCCGCTCTTCCCCTCGTCTTCGCCGCGATGTTCTTTATGTTGAACGGTGGTGGCGCCATCGCAACGAGCGGCACCGAGCAGCTCGACACCGTAACCGTCGAGGGCGGCCAGACGCTCTGGGCAATCGCTGAGATCTACGCTCCCGACTCCGACCCGCGCGACTTCATCGCCGACGTGATGTCGATCAACGAGCTCGGTGGGTCGCTTGTCGCGGGCCAGGAGCTGCTGATCCCGGAAAAGTACAGCAACTAAAGCGTCATAGGCTGGTCGGGTGACCTCGCTCAGTGACCTCCCCATCCGTGATGACCTCAAGGGCAAGAGCCCGTACGGCGCCCCGCAGAAAGCCGTGCGCGTTGCACTTAACGTCAACGAGAACACCCACCCGATTCCCGAGGCCGTAGCCCAGGACATCGTTGAGTCCCTCGCGGCGGCTGTGCTCACCGTCAACAGGTACCCCGACCGCGAATTCACCGAGCTGCGCGAGAGCCTCGCCGCCTACCTCGATGCCGAGACGCCCGGGGCTGACCTCACCGAAGACAACATCTGGGCGGCGAACGGCTCCAACGAGGTGCTGCAGCAGGTGCTGCAGGCCTTCGGTGGTCCGGGTCGCAGCGTGCTCGGTTTCACCCCGACCTACTCGATGTATCCACTGCTCGCCTCGGGCACGGGTACGCGCTACATCGCCGGCGCTCGCGACGAGAACTACGCAGTGACTCCGGAGCTCGCCGTCGAGTGGATCGAACGCGAAAAGCCCGACATCGTCATACTCTGTGCTCCCAACAACCCCACCGGCACCCCGCTCTACCTCGAGACGGTCGAGGCTGCGTACGCGGCATCCACTGGCATTGTTGTTGTCGACGAGGCGTACTTCGAGTTCGCGCCGACCGAGCAGAAGTCTGCGGTGAGCCTGCTCGAGGGGCGCGAGCGACTTCTTATCAGCCGCACAATGAGCAAGGCCTTTGCCTTTGCCGGCGTGCGCCTCGGCTATCTCGCGGCCGACCCCGCAGTGACCGACGCGTTGCGACTCGTGCGGCTTCCGTATCACCTGTCGGCGCTCACCCAGGCTGCGGCGACCGCTGCGCTGCGCCACGCCGACGAGATGCTGGCGATGGTCGATGACATTCGCGAGCAGCGCGACCGCATCGTTGCCGAGTTGCCCGCGCTGGGCTACACCCCGCTCGAAAGCTGGGCGAACTTCGTTCTTTTTGGGGGAGTGGAGAACCCGCACGAGACCTTCGAGGCGTTGCTCGAGCACGACATCATCATTCGTGACGTGGGCATTCCGAACCACCTGCGGGTGACGGCGGGGACGAAAGCGGAGACGACCGCGTTCCTCACGGCTCTGGCGAGCTTGGGAGAGCGCGCGTAACCTAGTCGGCATGAAAACGCTTCATTTCACAGAGGAAATAGACGCATCGGTTGCACAGGTCTGGCGCACGATGCTCGACGAAGACACCTACCGTGACTGGACAAGCGCGTTTGGCGGTGAGTCGTCGTATGAGGGCGGCTGGGCGACAGGCGACGCGATTCGGTTTGTCGGCACTGACGAAGACGGCGACAGCATGGGCATGATCGGCTTCATTGACGTCTCGCGGCCCGAAGAGTTCGTTTCGATCGAGTACACCGGGATGGTTATCAACGGTGTCGACGACTTTTCGAGCGACGCGGCGAAGAGCGTTATCGGCACGCACGAGAACTATTCGTTCGCGGAGAACAACGGTGTGACAACGCTCAACGTCGATTTGGATGTCGACGACGACTGGGAAGACATGTTCAACGAGATGTGGCCGGTTGCTTTGCAGAGGCTCAAGACAATCGCGGAGCAACCCGCTCGGTAGGATTACTGCATGAGCACACAGCCCCGCGTTGCACGCATTCAGCGTGAAACGAGCGAGTCGAGCATCGACCTCAGCATCAACCTCGATGGCAGCGGCCTAGCCGACATCGAGACGACAGTTCCGTTCTTCGACCACCTGCTTAACGCGTTTGCCAAGCACTCGCTTGTTGACCTCACGGTGCGTGCGAGCGGTGACACCGAGATCGATGTGCACCACACCGTTGAGGATGTTGGCATCGCGCTCGGCACCGCCATCCGCCAGGCGCTCGGCGACAAGTCGGGTATTGGTCGCTACGGTGACGCGCTTGTTCCGCTCGACGAGGCGCTCACGCAGGCGGTTGTCGACGTCTCCGGCCGTCCCTTCCTTGTACACACGGGCGAGCCCGCCGGCTTCGAGTTCCACCTCATCGGTGGCCACTTCACCGGTTCGATGATTCGCCACGTCTTCGAGGCCATTGCGTTCAACGCCGGTCTCACCATCCACATCACAGTGCTCGGCGGCCGCGACCCGCACCACATCGCCGAGAGCGAGTTCAAGGCATTCGCGCGCGCCTTCCGCAAGGCTGTCGAGCCCGACGCGCGTGTGACGGGCATCCCGTCAACGAAGGGCAAGCTCTAAGTGGCAGCTCCATCAGTTGTTGTCCTCGACTACGGTTCGGGCAACGTGCACTCGGCAGCCAAGGCTCTCGAGCTCGCGGGCGCGAGAGTTGAGCTGACCGCCGATCGTGACCGCGTCGCATCCGCCGATGGTCTGCTTGTTCCGGGCGTCGGCGCCTTTTCTGCCGTAATGCAGGCACTCAACAAGGTCAATGGTGGTGCCCTCATCGAGAAGCGACTGACCGGTTCGCGACCCGTGATGGGCATTTGTGTTGGCATGCAGGTGCTCTTCGAGACCGGTGTCGAGCGTGGCAATGACACCCCCGGGCTCGGCGAGTGGCCCGGCAGCGTGACCGAGCTCGAAGCGCCGGTTCTGCCGCACATGGGCTGGAACACCGTCGAGACACCGGAGAACACGACCCTCTTCAAGGGGCTTGAGAGCGAGCGCTTCTACTTTGTGCACTCGTTCGCCGCGCAGGAGTGGACGCTCGACGTGCAGCCGCCGTTCCCGCGCCCAAAGCTGACCTGGGCAGAGCACGGCTCGCGCTTCATTGCCGCAATCGAGAATGGGCCGCTCACCGCCACCCAGTTTCACCCGGAGAAGTCGGGGGAGCCGGGCATCCGCCTCCTCAAGAATTGGCTCGCGACCCTCTAAGGGTACGATCGAGTGTTTGCGCGCGAGCAGCGGGCAGCAGTTGGCAAGTAACTAGAAAGTGCAACGATGAGCGAGTTCAACAGGACCCCCGGTCTTACCCTTCTTCCTGCGGTGGATGTCGCGGGCGGCAAGGCCGTGCGTCTGGTGCAGGGTGAGGCGGGCACCGAGACCAACTTCGGTGAGCCGATCGATGCAGCGCAGGAGTTCATCTCCCAGGGTGCCGAGTGGATCCATCTGGTTGACCTCGACGCTGCCTTTGGCCGCGGCAACAACCGCAGCCTCATCGAGAAGGTCGTCAAGAGCGCGCCTCGCGACGTGAACATCGAACTTTCCGGCGGAATTCGGGATGACGCGAGCCTCGAAGCCGCGCTCTCCACCGGCGCCAAGCGCATCAACCTCGGCACGGCCGCGCTGGAGAACCCCGAGTGGGCAGCCCACGTCATCGCCGAGTTCGGTGAGGCGATCGCCGTCGGACTCGACGTGCGCGGCACAACGCTCGCCGCCCGCGGCTGGACCCAGGAAGGTGGCGACATCTGGGCCGTTCTCGCCCGCCTTGAGCGCGCCGGCTGCAGCCGTTATGTCGTCACCGACGTCACAAAGGACGGCACGCTCAACGGGCCGAACCTCGAACTTCTCCAGCAGGTAATGGAGCACACGCAGAAGCCCGTCATCGCCTCGGGTGGCGTCTCCAGCCTCGACGACATCGCCGACCTGCGCGCGCTTGTGCCGCACGGACTCGAGGGTGCCATCGTCGGCAAGGCGCTCTACGCCAAGGCGTTTACGCTCGCGGAAGCCCTCGACGTCGCGAGCGACTGATGACCTCGCGAGCGACTGATGACCCCGCGAACAACTGATGACCTCGCGAGCGACTGATGCAGGCTGACTCCGCCGGCGTCCCGTGGGAGGGTCGGCACTTCGAGCCGAACACCAACGCGGATGACGATGGTTCTGCGCCCGAGCGTCTGATCGAGGCGCTCCGGCGCTTTCGGAGCAAAGAGCTCGGCGAGGCCGATGTTGTCGACGCCGCGCGCGGTTCGCGGTTTCTGATCCCGCTGCTCGCTCATCTCGGCGAAGCGGGGGAGAACGAGCACGGGCACCTCGTCGACAAGACGCAGGAGCTCGCAATCGTGACAGTGCTTGCGCCCGACGGGCGTCGGGTTTTGCCGGTGTTTACGTCGGTGACATCCATGGGCCTGTGGAACCCGCAGGCGCGACCGGTGCCAGTTGACGCTGTACGCATTGCCCTCGCAGCGGCGAGTGAAGACACCGACCTCGTAGTGATCGACCCGACGAGCGACACCGAGTTCGTTGTTCGGCGTCCCGCGCTGTGGGCGATCGCGCAGGGCGAGCCGTGGCTGCCCTGCTACCTCGACGAGGTCGTGCTCGACGCCTTCGCGGAGGCCGCCGACGGCGAGGCTTCGGTTCGTACCGTCGCGCTGGCTCCCGGCGACCCGGATGCGCGTCTCGCCGGTCCGGAACTCGTTGTGCAGATCGCGCTTGTGCCAGGCCTCAACCGCGAGGAACTCGACTCCGTGCTCGCCCGGATGCAGGCCGCGTGGGGCGTGAGCGAGACCATCGCGCAGGGCGTTGATTCACTAAGAATTCAACTTGTAACGTCGCAGTAATACACGCGGTCGTTAATCGGGTGCGATAGGTGCTTACAATGACCGCATGACATCGTCCCGAACCTCGATCGCGCTTGCCTGCGCGCTTGCGGCTCTGGCACTCGTCGTAGCGGGCTGTGCCCCGGTCAGCACACCGCAAGCCGCTGCTCCCGCCCTCGCCGTAACCGCTGTCGCGATCACCAACACGATCACCGTCGACGGCGTCGCGCGCGACTACTTGCTGCGCACTCCCGCGACCGCCGTGAGCGACCCGCGTCCGCTGCTGCTCGTGATCCACGGAGCCGGCGGCAATGCGGCAAAAGCAGAGACCGCAACGGGCATGACCGAACTCTCCGATGCGGGCGGCTTCATCGTGGCGTACCCGCAAGGCACCCAGGCGGCGGATGTCGCGGGCGAATACTCCTGGAACGCCGGCGCCTGCTGCGCCAACCCGGTCAAGAACAACATCGACGACGTCTCCTACATCAAGGCGCTCATCGCCGACGTGCAGTCGCAGGAGTCGGTCGACCCGGCCCGCATCTACATCGCAGGATTCTCGAACGGCGGCATGCTGGCCTACCGCCTCGCGTGCGAGCTGCCCGGAGAGTTCGCGGGCATCGCGGTCGTTGCGGGAGCCTTCAATGTCTCCGAGTGCGCAACGGCGGGCGCGACATCCGTGCTCATGATTCATGGAACCGGCGACAAAACCGTTCCCTACGACGGCGGCGCCACGAATGAGCGCACGGCCGCGCGATTCGGCCAGTGGAAGAACGCCTCACTCGCAACGGCCGTCGACTTCTGGTCGACGCTCGACGGCTGCGGTGAGGCGCCCTTCGCCGCTGTCGATGGCGGCGTCACGCGACGCTCGTACTCGACGTGTGCGAACGAGAAAAAGATCGACGTTGTGACAATCGCCGACGGCGGGCACATCTGGCCGGTCGCCGCGGAGAGCGGCTTCGACGCATCGAGCCTCATCACCGAGTTCTTCGACCTCGCGCAGCCCTCAACGATCCTGGCGCGCTAAGCAGCTTTCAGAGCGAGCTAGTTGACCGGTCCGGTGAACTTCTCGCCCGGGCCCTTGCCGGGGGCATCCGGGAAAGTGGATGCCTCGCGGAAGGCCAGCTGCAGGGTGCGAAGTCCATCGCGCAGGGCAAGCGCGTGGTGGTCGCCGATCTTCGAGGCGCTGGCCGTGACGAGGCCAGCGAGTGCCTCGATGAGCGTGCGGGCCTCGTCGAGATCGATCTGGTTGGCGGCGTCGGGGTCGTCGGCGAGACCGAGCTTGACGGCCGCGGCCGTCATCAGGTGCACGGAAACCGTCTGAATAACCTCGACGGCGGGAACCTCGGAGATGTCGCGGGTGTCTTCTTCGACGAAGCTGTCTTGAGCCATGGGGGAGTCCTTGTGATGGTGAATAGGCGTGCGGCCCAGTGTCTGCTATTCTTATGCAGGCTTCGGAGCAATTCCGAATCGAAAGTGGAGATTTCTCCCACCCGTCAACCGCCTCTACAGGTTACCGGGTTAGTTACACCCCGTTTGTTCTGGCCAGATCGTGTGATCTGAACTGTGCGAATAGAAATACAGGGTGATGAAACTTCTTCTTTCGGTGCTGTACGGCAACCGTCGTGCAGTGTGCCGCACACGCATAGAAGGAGCTCCGCATCAGCGATCCCCGTACTAACGACCGCATCCGTGTCCCTGAAGTCCGCCTCGTCGGACCAGCTGGCGAACAGGTGGGTGTCGTTTCCATTGACGTCGCACTTCGCCTTGCCCAGGAGGCAGACCTGGATCTGGTCGAGGTTGCCCCGACTTCCAAGCCCCCGGTCGCCAAGATCATGGACTACGGCAAGTTCAAGTACGAAGAGGCCCAGAAGGCCAAAGAAGCACGCCGCAACCAGGCCAACACGATCCTCAAAGAGGTACGTTTTCGCCTGAAGATCGACGTGCACGACTACGAAACCAAGATGAAGCGCGCCGTCGGCTTCCTTCAGGCTGGTGACAAGGTCAAGGCAATGATCCTTTTCCGTGGACGTGAGCAGTCACGCCCCGACCAGGGTGTTCGTCTCCTCCAGCGTTTTGCTGAGGATGTCGCGGAGTTCGGTTCTGTCGAATCGACCCCGACCATTGACGGCCGCAACATGGTTATGGTCATCGGACCCCACAAGACGAAGGCAGCGGCTAAGGCCGAGGCCGACTCCAAGCGCCCGTCGAAGTCTGAGCGTGCAGAGGCTGACGAAGCCGAAGCACCCGCTGAGAAGCCGGTTGCCAAGGCTCCCGTGAAGACCGAGGCCCCGCTGGCCGAGTTCATCAAGGCAGCGCCTCGTGCAGCAGCTCCCGCATCGGCGCCGCGCACACAGAGCTCGTCTGCGCCTCGTTCGCAGGCACCGTCGTCGTCATCGGCTCCGGCAGCTTCGGCTCCCGCGTCGTCGTCGAGTTCGGCTCCTGCGGCTTCGGCCCCGGCCGACAAGCCCGCCACAAAGGCCCCCGCAACGCCGAAGGCAGCGCCTGCCTCCGAGCGTCCCGCGGCACCGAAGGTCGTTGCACCCAAGATGCCCGCCCCCAAGCCCGCGAACGCGGCAGCAATGGCTAAAGTCGCCGCAGCTGCCAAGCCCGCGCCCAAGAAAGACTGACCCGGCTCCGCCGGAGTAGTTCCAAAGAAAGAGGAAGAGATGCCTAAGCAGAAGACCCACTCGGGCGCTAAGAAGCGCTTCAAGATCACCGGTAGCGGCAAGATCAAGAAGCAGGGCGCTGGCATGCGTCACAACCTGGAAGTCAAGTCCGGCAAGCAGAAGCGCATGCTGAACCAGGACCGCGTCCTCGCTCCCGCGGACTCCAAGGTCATCAAGAAGCTTCTCGGCAAGTAACGCCGAACCCCCGGATTTGAAGGAATAGAAAAATGGCAAGAGTAAAAAGAGCAGTCAACGCTCACAAGAAGCGTCGGGTTATCCTCGAGCGCGCAAAGGGTTACCGCGGACAGCGTTCGCGCCTCTACCGCAAGGCCAAGGAGCAGGTCACTCACTCCCTCGTCTACGCATACCGCGACCGCCGCGCCCGCAAGGGTGACTTCCGTCGCCTGTGGATCCAGCGCATCAACGCTGCATCGCGCGCGAACGGCCTGACCTACAACCGCCTCATCCAGGGCTTGAACCTGGCTGGCATCGAGGTCGACCGTCGTATCCTCGCTGACCTCGCCGTCACCGAGCCCGCGACGTTCGCCGCGATCGTGGCAACCGCGAAGGCCGCACTGCCGGCCGACGTCAACGCCAAGGTCTCTGCTTAATACGCATCCTTTCTTCAAACGCCCCGTGATTCATCACGGGGCGTTTGTGCGTTAAGACCGCGTTCATCGGCGGGGTGAAACCTGAGGGGGTGGCCCGTGCACCTATCATCAGGAACATGATTGACAACCCCAGGTCGCCGCGAGTTCGCAGCGTTGCCAAGCTCAATAAAAAAGACCACCGCACTGACACGGGCTTCTTCCTCCTCGAGGGACCGCAGGCTGTGAGCGAAGCGCTCACCTACCGCCCGGAGCTTCTCGCAGACCTGTTTGCGACACCGACAGCTCTCGACCGTTACCCGAACATCGCTGCTGCAGCCAAGGCCGCAGACCTCGAAGTCGAGTTTGTGACCGAGGCAGTTCTCGAGTCGATGGCTGACACCGTCACGCCGCAGGGCATCATCGCCGTCTGCCGCCAGTTTCCGACCTCGCTCAAAGACATCCTCGGCGACGAGCCCCGCCTCATCGCGATTCTCGAAGAGGTGCGTGACCCCGGCAACGCGGGAACCATCATTCGTGCGGCCGACGCTGCCGGCGCCGACGCGGTAATCCTTACGGGTCGCAGCGTCGACCTCTACAACCCCAAGGTTGTTCGCGCCACGACCGGCTCGCTCTTCCACCTGCCTGTTGCTCTCGCTCCCGAGCTCGACGTTGTTCTGGACCGCGTTCGCAAGGCCGGTCTGCAGATTCTTGCCGCCGACATCAAGGGCGAAGACCTTCTCGTCGCGCGCAGCAGGGGTGTTCTCGCGAAGCCGACAGCGTGGCTCTTCGGCAACGAAGCACGCGGACTGAGCGACGAGCACTTCGCTCTCGCCGACAGCGCCATCACCGTGCCGATCTACGGTCACGCCGAGTCGATGAACCTTGCGACCGCTGCGTCGGTGTGCCTGTACGAGAGCGCGTTCGCGCAGCGCGCGTAGTAGTTGCTTGTTGGTTGAGTAGCGCGCCTACTCAACCAACAAATGCCGTGTTACAACCCGGTTAAGGTCTTACCAAAAAGTTGTCCCCCGAACAAGGGATGTGGTTGGCTGGGGACATGGAACCCCTCGTCGTTGTCGACCATGTCAATAAACACTTCGGCGAACTGCACGTTCTGAAAGACATCACCACAACCGTTCACAAGGGCGAAGTTGTGGTTGTCATCGGACCGAGCGGCTCGGGCAAGTCGACTCTCTGTCGCGCGATCAACCGGCTCGAGACCATCGACGACGGCACCATCACCATCGACGGCAAGAAGCTGCCGGAAGAGGGCAAAGACCTCGCGCGTCTCCGTGCGGATGTCGGGATGGTGTTCCAGTCGTTCAACCTTTTCGCGCACAAGACCGTGCTCGAGAACGTGACACTCGGACAGATCAACGTGCGCAAGCGCTCGAAGGCGGATGCAACGAAGCGCGCCATGGAGTTGCTCGATCGCGTGGGTGTTGCGAACCAGGCATCCAAGATGCCCTCACAGCTTTCCGGAGGCCAGCAGCAGCGCGTCGCCATCGCTCGCGCTCTCGCCATGGACCCCAAGGTCATGCTCTTCGACGAGCCGACCAGCGCGCTTGACCCCGAGATGATCAACGAGGTGCTTGACGTGATGGTCGGCCTCGCTGAGGAGGGCATGACGATGGTTGTAGTCACCCACGAGATGGGCTTTGCGCGTAAGGCTGCGCAGCGTGTGCTGTTTATGGCCGATGGCGCGATCGTCGAAGAAGCCGAACCCGAAGCGTTCTTCACCAACCCCCAAAGCACGAGAGCGAAAGACTTTCTCTCGAAAGTACTCACCCACTAATCGGTGGGGGAGCAGCACAGCACAAGGAGGAAACCATGAGACTCAACAAGGGTTTAATGATTTCAGCGCTAGCCGTTTCCGCGGTTATTGCGCTTGCAGGATGTACTGATTCAGGCGCAACCACACCGGGCGCCGAGGTCGACGAAGAGATCAGCTTTGATGCCGGCACAACAATGGCCGACCTCAACGAGGCAGGCACGATCACTATCGGCACAAAGTTTGACCAGCCGCTCTTCGGACTCGCTGGCCCCGACGGCACGCCGGAGGGCTTCGACATCGAGATCGGCAAGCTCATCGCTGCCAAGCTCGGTATCCCCGCCGACAAGATCGTCTGGAAGGAAGCAATCTCCGCGAACCGCGAGCCCTTCATCCAGTCGGGCGACGTCGACCTCGTGATTGCTACCTACACGATCAACGACGACCGCAAGAAGATCGTTTCGTTCGCTGGCCCCTACTACGAGGCAGGCCAGGACATTCTCGTTCTCGCCGGCAACGAAGAGGGCATCGAAGGCCCCGAGGACCTCAAGGGCAAGAAGGTCTGCACAGTGACCGGATCGACGTCTGAGGACAACATCCTCGAGTACGGCGCCGAGGTTCTGCCGGCCGCGGGCTACAGCGAGTGCCTTGAGCCGCTCCGCACCGGAGCTGTTGTTGCAGTCACCACCGACAACGTCATCCTCGCCGGCATCGCCGACCAGAACGAGGGCGAGTTCGAGGTCGTGAACGCACCCTTCACGCAGGAGCCCTACGGAATCGGGCTTGCGCTTGATGACACCGACTTCCGCGACTTCATCAACGATGTTCTTGAAGAGTCATACGAAGACGGAACCTGGGACGCTGCTTGGGACGCAACCGCCGGCAAGGTCCTCGACCTTCCGACGCCTCCCGCGGTCGACCGCTACTAACTAGATCACGGAGCGGCCCGCGTGCTCAGCGCGCGGGCCGTTTCTCCTGATGTGCAGTACATATTGAAAGGACGGTGAGACATGGACGCAGTGATTGACTTCCTGCCCGTGCTCCTCCGCGGCTTCGGCACAACCCTGCTCCTGCTTCTCATTGCTGGAGTCGGAGCGTTTGTTGTCGGACTGATTATCGCCGCGATGCGCATCTCACCTGTCGCTTCGCTCCGTGCCTTCGCGACCGTCTACACGGAGGTGCTGCGCAATACGCCGCTCACTCTCGTGCTCTTCTTCTGCGCCTTTGTGCTGCCGTATCTCGGGGTGCGCACCGAGTACTTCATCCTCGCCTGCATCGGTCTCACCGCCTACACCTCCCCGTTTATTGCCGAAGCGATCCGCTCGGGCGTCAACGGTGTGGCAATCGGTCAGGCGGAGGCCGCCCGCAGCCTCGGTCTCGACTTCGGCCAGACCCTGCGCATCATCGTGCTTCCGCAGGCCGTGCGCATGGTGATCCCGCCGCTGATCAACGTCTACATCGCGCTCACGAAGAACACCTCGGTCGCCGGTGGATTCTTCGTCGCCGAGCTCTTTCTCTCCGGTCGCGACATCATCAACTCCCGCGGAGACGCGGTCTTCGCGATCCTGTTCAGCGTTGCATTCCTGTACCTGATCATCACCATTCCACTCGGCCGCATCGCTGCGGTCGTCGAGCGCAAGGTGGCGATCCTCCGATGAGCACTTCAGTTCTTTTCGACGCCCCCGGCCCCAAGGCCCGTCGTCGCGCCCGCATCCTGTCGATCATTGGCATCGTCGCGATCGCAGCCCTCGTGGCCTGGATCATCTTCACGCTCGCGAGCCCACGCATCACCGCAAACGGTGTCGAGCAGCCCGGAGTCTTCGACCCGAGCCGCTGGGACATCTTCACCGACCTGGCCCTGTGGCGCGGAGTAGGAACCGCCGTCATCAACACCCTGCGGATGGCGGGAGTCGCAGCAGCTGGCGCCATCGTCGTGGGCATTCTGTTCTCCTTCGGTCGAACGGCAAACACGGCCTGGGTGCGTGTGCCCGTCACAGTCGTTCTCGAGTTCTTCCGCGGTATGCCCGTGCTGCTGATGATGCTGTTCATCCTGCTGATCTTCCGCACCGGTTCGTACTGGGCCGGTGTGCTCGCCCTCGCGATCTACAACGGTGCGATCATCGGCGAGATCCTGCGCGCGGGTATCGCCTCCCTTCCGCGAGGCCAGCGCGAATCCGGTCTCGCAATCGGTCTCAGCCCCGTGCAGACGCGCATGCGCATCGAGTTTCCGCAGGCGTTCCGCCAGATGCTGCCGATCATCATCGCGCAGCTCGTTGTGCTCCTCAAAGACACCTCGCTCGCCTACATCATCAGCTACCCCGAGCTTCTCCGCCTGATCACCAACAACCTCTCGAACTACTACGGCAATCGGTACTTCTTCCCGTTGTTCTTCCTGTGCTTCGTTATCTACCTCGCGCTCAACCTCACGCTGTCGTTCATCGCGCGGCGGGTGGCGAGGCGCACGGCCGGTGGGTACGTGAAGAAGGGCAAGGCGAAGTTCGAAGCGCCAAACGTCGGCGTTGGCGGCGGCTCCGTACCGTTGTAGCCACCGCTAAACTCGGTACTTGTGTCAGAACCTATCGAGATCAACGAAGAGGCAGTCAATGCCGCCGTCGATGCAGCCCTCGCGGCCATCAACGCGACAACGACGGTCAGCGAGCTGAAGTCCGCGCGCAACGCGCACGTGGGGGAGACCTCAACGATCGCGCAACTGGGTGGAGCCCTGCGCAGCGTGCCCAACGACCAGAAGGCCGCGGCCGGCAAACTTGTCGGTCAGGCCAAGGCCCGCGTCACTCAGGCCGTCGCCGCGCGCGAAGCTGACCTCGCGGTAGCCGAAGAGGCAGCTCGCCTCGCAACCGAGACGGTGGATGTCACCGCACTCGCGTCGCGCTTCACGCCGGGCGCGCGCCATCCACTCTCCCTGCTTATGGAGCAGATGAGCGACATCTTCGTTGGTATGGGTTGGGAGGTCGCAGAGGGGCCGGAGCTCGAGAACGAGTGGTTCAACTTCGACGCCCTCAACTTCGACGAGGACCACCCCGCCCGCGCCATGCAGGATACGTTCTTCGTCGACCCGGTCGACGCGCACCTCGTGCTGCGCACGCACACGAGCCCGGTGCAGATCCGTTCGCTGCTTGGCCGCGAGCTGCCCGTGTACGTCGTTGCGCCCGGTCGTGTGTACCGCACCGACGAATTGGATGCGACGCACACCCCCGTGTTTCACCAGATCGAGGGCATCGCCATCGACAAGGGCCTCACGATGGCCCACCTGCGCGGAACGCTCGAGCACTTCGCCCGCGCGATGTTCGGCGAGGGCGCGCAGATTCGTCTGCGCCCGAACTACTTCCCGTTCACCGAGCCGAGCGCCGAGATGGATGTCTGGCAGCCCAACGCCAAGGGCGGCGCACGCTGGGTCGAGTGGGGCGGATGCGGCATGGTCAACCAGAACCTTCTGCGTGCAGCAGGCATCGACCCCGAGGTCTACCAGGGCTTCGCGTTCGGTATGGGCGTCGAGCGCACCCTGATGTTCCGCAACGACATGAGCGACATGCGCGACATGGTCGAAGGCGATATTCGTTTCTCTCAGCAGTTCGGAATGGTGGTCTGATGCGCGTCCCGCTTAGCTGGCTCGGCGAGTACGTCGACCTGCCCGATTCCGTCACGCTCGAGCACGTTCACGAGGCCCTCGTGAAGGTCGGCTTCGAAGAAGAAGACGTGCACACCTTCGAGGTCACCGGACCGGTCGTTGTCGGTCGCGTTCTCGCTTTCGAGCCCGAACCGCAGACCAACGGCAAGACAATCAATTGGTGCCAGGTGGATGTCGGTGAACCCGAGCCGCGCGGAATCGTCTGTGGCGCGCACAACTTCGCCGTTGGCGACAAGGTTGTTGTGTCCCTGCCGGGCGCGGTTCTCCCCGGCCCGTTCCCGATTGCCGCGCGCAAGACCTACGGCCACGTCTCCGACGGCATGATTGCCTCGGCGCGCGAGCTCGGTCTCGGCGAAGAGCACGACGGCATCCTCCTGCTCTCGTCGCTCGGACTCGACCCTTCCGTTGGTACCGACGCGATTGCGTTGCTCGGTCTGGATGACGCTGCGGTCGAAATCAACGTGACGCCCGACCGCGGGTACGCCTTCTCCCTGCGCGGCGTGGCACGTGAGTACTCACACTCGACCGGTGCCGCCTTCCGCGACCCCGCTGCGGCTGTTGCTCTCACAACCGCGAGCGGCTTCTCGGTTGTACTCGACGACTCGGCGCCCATTCGCGGCGAGCGTGGCGCGAGCGTCTTCGAGACGCGCGTCGTTCGTGGCATCGACCCGACGCGCCCGACCCCGCCGTGGATGGTCGCGCGCCTCGCCCTCGCGGGTGTGCGCTCGATCTCGCTGCCCGTCGACATTACCAACTACGTGATGTTCGAGCTCGGACAGCCGACGCACGGCTACGACCTCTCCACCCTCACCGGCGGCATCACCGTGCGTCGTGCGACGGCGGGCGAAACCTTCGAGACTCTCGACGGCAAGCTGCGCACGCTCAGCACCGAAGACCTGCTCATTACTGACGACTCCGGCCCCATCGGACTCGCCGGCGTTATGGGCGGCGCCAAGACCGAGATCACCTCGGCGACGACCGATGTGCTCGTCGAGGCCGCGAACTTCGACCCCGTGTCGATCGCGCGCAGCGCCCGCCGCCACCGACTGCCGAGCGAGGCCTCCAAGCGCTTCGAGCGCGGGGTCGACCCGCAGGTTGCCGCTGCGGCAGCCTCGCGTGTTGCGCAGCTGCTCGTTGAGCTTGCCGGCGGAACTCTCGACACGCTCGGTTCCAGCTGGAACGAGTCCGTCGCATCCACCCCGATTTTTCTTGCCGACGGCTACGCGTCACGTTTGATCGGCGTCGACTACACCGACGACGAGGTGTCGAACTCTCTGTCGATCATCGGTGCAGACGTCGTGGCCGCGGATGGCGGGCTCACCGTCACGCCGCCGAGCTGGCGCCCCGACCTCACCGACGCGCCAACGCTCGTCGAAGAGGTTGCGCGCATTGTTGGCTACGACCGCATCCCGTCGGTGCTGCCGGTCGCGCCTCCCGGTCGCGGCCTCACGCGCGAGCAGAAGCTGCGCCGTGCTGCCGCCCAGGGGCTCGCCTTTGGTGGACTCACCGAAGTGCTCGCGTACCCGTTCCTGACGCAGAAGGCGACTGACCTGTTCAGTGCTGCCGGCGCGCCCGTGATGAAGCTCGCGAATGCTCTCGACTCCGAGGCGCCGATCATGCGCCGCTCGCTGCTTCCCGGGCTCATCAGCATCGCGCAACGCAACCTGTCGCGCGGTCTCACCGATCTCGCGGTGTTCGAGATTGGGCACGTTTTCTTGCCCGAGGTGGATGTCGCGTACGGCAGCGGTCCGCTGCCCGTCGGTAACGCGCACCCCGGTGCTGCAGTTCTTGACACGCTGAACGCTGGCATTCCGCCGCAGCCGTGGCACGTCGCTGCTCTCTTCACGGGCGACGCCGTCACAAAGCAGCCCGGTCAGCCTGCCGTTGCCACCGGCCTCGCCGATGCGCTCGATGCGGCCCGTCAGCTCGCGCTGTCGCTTGCCGTAACCCTGCGCTTCGTTCAGGGTTCGCACGACTCGCTGCACCCGGGGCGCACCGCCGAGGTGTTCGTCGGTTCGCGTTCCGTTGGCTTCGCCGGAGAGTTGCTGCCGGCCCTTGCCGACGAACTCGACCTGCCCCGCGTTGTTGCGGTGCTCGAGCTTGACCTCGACGCGCTGTTCGAGCTCGCGGCTGTCGCTGTCGAGCCGCAGCCGATCGTCGGGTTCCCGGCGGCGACGCAGGATCTCTCGCTTGTTGTGCCGGTAACGGTTGCGGCCGGCGAGGTGCTGGCGACGGTCATCGAAGGCGCGGGAGCCCTCCTCGAAGAGGCGCACCTCGTTGACGACTACCGCGGCCAAGGCGTTCCCGAGGGATGCACATCGCTGACATTCGCGCTGCGTTTCCGCGCGCCGGATCGCACGCTCACCGCCGCTGAGGCGTCGGAGGCCAAGCTGGCCGCCGTTGCGCTTGCGACCGACAAGTTCGGTGCGGCGCTGCGCGAGTAGCTTGGTGGATTTCGGCTTATTCGCGCGTACTCCCGTTGCTCAGGACGCGACGCGAGCCGCTCGCCTAAGGTTGCGCGCTACGGCGTCTCAAGCGCGCTAGTTCGCCGTAGCGCACTTGGTACCCAGTAGCGCGCAACCGGGCCCGGGGCCACTGGCCGCGACAAGCCCGACATGAAACGCGAAAGCTCGACCACCGGGGCCAAACGTGAGATACGATAGAACCCCGTGGTGGACAATTCTCAAGCGGGCGTAACTAAGCACATTTTCGTAACCGGTGGGGTCGTTTCGTCCCTCGGTAAAGGCCTAACGGCCGCCTCTCTCGGCAATCTTCTGACTGCGCGTGGTCTTCGCGTTGTTATGCAGAAGCTTGACCCGTATCTCAACGTCGATCCCGGAACGATGAACCCGTTCCAGCACGGCGAAGTCTTTGTAACCGACGATGGGGCCGAGACCGACCTCGACATCGGTCACTACGAGCGCTTCCTCGACATCAACCTCGACCAGGCCGCGAACGTCACGACCGGTCAGATCTACTCGAACGTCATCGCCAAGGAGCGACGCGGCGAGTACCTCGGTGACACGGTGCAGGTCATCCCGCACATCACCGACGAGATCAAGCGCCGTATGCGCCTCCAGGCGACGGCGCCCGAGGGCGAGCAGGCACCCGACGTCATCATCACCGAGATCGGTGGAACCGTCGGCGACATCGAGAGCCAGCCCTTCATCGAGTCGGCGCGCCAGGTGCGCCACGAGCTTGGACGCAAGAACGTGTTCTTTGTGCACGTGTCGCTCGTTCCCTACATGAACGCCTCGGGCGAGCAGAAGACCAAGCCGACGCAGCACTCGGTCGCAGCGCTCCGTAGCATCGGTATCCAGCCCGACGCTCTGGTTCTCCGTTCCGACCGCCCCGTGTCGGAGAGCAACAAGCGCAAGATCGCGCTGATGTGCGACGTGGACGAGCAGGCCGTCGTGAACGCCGTCGACGTGCCCTCCATCTATGACATTCCGACGATGTTGCACGACCAGGGCCTCGACGCCTACATCATCGAGCAGCTTGGCCTCGATGCTCAGGACGTCAACTGGGACGGCTGGCGCGAGCTGCTCGAAACAGTGCACGACCCGAAGTTCGATGTCACGATCGGCCTCGTCGGCAAGTACATCGACCTGCCCGACGCGTACCTCAGTGTCACCGAGGCCCTCAAGGCCGGCGGTTTTGCACACAAGACGAAGGTCAACATCCGTTGGATCGCGTCTGACACCTGCGAGACGCCCGAGGGTGCAGCGAAGGCTCTCGCCGACGTTGACGGCATCTGCGTTCCCGGCGGTTTCGGCGTGCGCGGTATCGAGGGCAAGCTCGGCGCCCTCAAGTTCTCGCGCGAGAACGGCATCCCCGTTCTTGGCCTGTGCCTCGGACTCCAGTGCATGGTCATCGAGTACGCCCGCGACGTTGTCGGTCTCACCGGTGCAAGTTCGAGCGAGTTCGACCCCGACACCGAGTTCCCCGTCATCGCGACGATGGCCGAGCAAGTTGACATCATCGCCGGCGGCGACCTCGGCGGCACAATGCGCCTCGGTCTCTACGAAGCCGCACTGCAGCAGGGCTCGATCGTTGCGGAGACCTACGGTTCCGAGACGATCGCCGAGCGTCACCGTCACCGCTACGAGGTCAACAACTCGTACCGCCAGCAGATCTCCGACGCCGGGCTCGTCTTCTCCGGTCTCAACACCGAGCACGACCTCGTCGAGTTCGTTGAGCTTCCGCGCGAGGTGCACCCGTACTACGTCGGAACGCAGGCTCACCCCGAGCTGCGCTCACGCCCAAACCACGCGCACCCGCTGTTCAAGGGCCTGATTGGCGCCGCACTCGACCGCCAGCACGCGAGCCGGTTGTTCGAGGTCGCGGTTCCCGCTGATGTCTGAGCACCAGGAGCTTAAAGACGATCTCGTTGATCTGCCGATCAGCGAGTCGGACATTGTCTTCGCGGGCAAGGTCTGGAACATCCGCCGCGAGCGCTTCACCCTCGGCGAGGGCGAAATCACCCGCGAGTTTATGGACCACACCGGCGCCGTCGCGGTGCTCGCGCTCGACGAGAACGACAACGTCTGCCTGATCCGCCAGTACCGGCACCCGATTCGCGCCCGCGAGTGGGAGCTGCCCGCGGGCCTGATGGACATCACGGGGGAGTCGGCCCTGATCGGCGCGCAGCGTGAGCTCGCCGAAGAGGTCGACCTGGTTGCCTCCGACTGGAAGGTGCTCGTCGACTTTCAGACCACACCGGGGGGCAGCAACGAAGCCCTGCGCATCTACCTCGCGCGGCGACTCAGCGCGGCCGATGAGGTCTTCGAGCGCACCGAAGAGGAGGCCGAGCTCGAGAAGACCTGGGTGAGCCTCGAGCAGGTTGTTGACGCTGTGCTCGCACGCGACATCCAAAATTCGATTCTTGTGATTGGCGCCCTCGCGGCCCTCGCCGCACGCGAACGCAACTGGGCGACTCTCGCACCGGGGGACGCACCGTGGCCCAGGCATCCGCTCTTTCGGTAGCGATTGATCGCTATCTGAGGCACGTTGCGATCGAGCGCGGGCTGAGCAAGAACACGGTTGCGGCGTACACGCGCGACCTTGGGGCGTACTCCGACTTTCTTGCGAGCGTGGATGTCGCGAGCCCCGAGTTTGTAACAAAGGCGCATGTCTCCGACTTCGCCCAGCACCTGCGCACTCGCGAGGAGGGCGCTCTCGTCGCCTCGTCGCTCGCGCGCATGCTGTCGTCGGTGCGCGGATTCCACAGGTTTCTGCTCGGCGAGGGCCTTGTCGCGGTGGATGCGACGGCCGAGACAACCCCGCCGAAGCTCGGTACCCGGCTGCCGAAGGCGATAAGCATCGAGCAGATGGGCGAGCTGCTTGCCGCAACGGATGGCGATGACCCGCAGCAGTTGCGCGACAAGGCGCTGCTCGAGTTGCTGTATGCGACGGGTGCGCGAGTGTCGGAGGCCGTGGCGCTCAATGTCGACGACGTTCTGAGTGATGGCGGCGCGCAGGATTTTGTGCGGCTCTTCGGTAAGGGCAACAAGCAGCGGATTGTGCCCGTGGGCAGTTACGCGCGGGCAGCGCTCGACGCGTACCTCGTGCGCGCGCGGCCGGTGTTCTCGGCGCGCGGGCTTGCGACGCCCGCGCTGTTCCTCGGCGCGCGCGGGCAGCGGGTGTCGCGGCAGAACGCCTGGCTCATCATTCGCGCGGCAGCGAAGCGCGCGCACCTCGACCTGGAGATCTCGCCGCACACGTTCCGGCATTCCTTCGCGACCCACCTGCTTGCCGGTGGTGCCGACGTGCGCGTTGTGCAGGAGCTGCTTGGCCACTCGAGCGTCGCGACGACCCAGATCTACACACTTGTGACAGCCGACACGCTGCGAGACATGTACACGACGGCTCATCCCCGGGCGCGCGGATAGAATCGCTGTATGAACGCTCAGAACTCCGACGACGCCACTCTCGCTGGCTTCGACGACCTGATTCTTGGGCCCACCGGTCGCCCTGTGACTGCCTTCCCCGTGCCCGAGCCCCTCAAGAGCCACGGGCCGGCTCGCATTATTTCGCTCTCGAACCAGAAGGGTGGCGTCGGTAAGACAACGACCGCCATCAACCTCGCCGCGAGCCTCGCCGAGTACGGCCGCAAGGTGCTCGCCATCGACTTCGACCCGCAGGGTGCGCTGTCGGCGGGCCTTGGCGTTCCCGCGCACGACGTGCCCACGATTTACGAGCTGATGCTCGGCACGATCAAGGATCCGCACGAGGCCATCATCGAGACGGCATTCGAAAACCTGCACGTCATTCCCGCGAACATCGACCTGTCTGCCGCCGAGGTGCACCTCATCAACGAGGTCGCTCGCGAGACGATCCTCGCGCGCATCATCGCGAAGGTCGCGCACGAGTACGACGTTGTTCTCATCGACTGCCAGCCCTCGCTCGGACTGCTCACTGTCAACGCGCTTACCGCCGCCCACGGTGTGCTCATTCCGCTCGAGTGCGAGTTCTTCGCTCTGCGTGGTGTCGCCCTGCTCGTCGAGACGATCGAGAAGGTCAAAGACCGCCTCAACCCGGCGATCGAGCTCGACGGCATCCTGCCGACGATGTACGACGCGCGCACGCTGCACTCGCGTGAGGTGCTCGAGCGCGTCGTCGAGACCTTCGGCAACAACGTGTTCGAGACGGTCATCGGCCGCACTGTGAAGTTCCCCGACGCGAACGTCGCGGGCGCACCCATCACCACTTTCGCACCGACCCACCCGGCGGCCGACGCGTACCGCCAGCTCGCCAGAGAGTTGATCTTCCGTGGCGCAGCCGCCTAGGGGCGCAACCGAGCTCGAGGCGGATGCCGGCGGTTTCTCCGTCAGCCTGAGCAACTTCAACGGTCCGTTTGACCTGTTGCTGTCGCTCATCGCCAAGCACGAACTCGACATCACCGACATTTCGTTGAGCGTTGTCACGGGCGAGTTCATCGCCTACCTCAAGCAGCTCGACACAGTCGAGGAGCTTGACCAGGCGAGCGAGTTTCTCGTTGTTGCGGCGACCCTCCTCGACCTCAAGGTCGCCGGGCTGCTGCCGCAGGGCGAGCTCGTCGACGCCGAGGATGTCGCGCTGCTCGAAGCCCGCGACCTGCTGTTTGCGCGCCTGCTGCAGTACCGCGCCTTCAAGGAAGCCGCGCAGTGGTTCGGCTCCGGGCTCGACGCCGAGGCCACCCGGCACTACCGAACGGTGCGGCTCGAAGAAAAGTACCGCCAGCAGACGCCGGAACTCGTCTGGACGCTCACGCCCGAAGACTTCGCCGCTCTCGCCGCGTTCGCTCTCGCGCCGCGCGAGATCCCCGTCGTCGGACTCGACCACCTGCACGCGCCGCTCGTGAGCATCCGCGAGCAGGCCGCTCACGTGATCGCGCTCCTGCGCCGCGGCGAGACAATGACCTTTCGGCAGCTCATCGCGGGTGCCGACGTGAAGGGTGTTGTCATCGCACGTTTCCTCGCGGTGCTGGAGCTCTACCGCCAGGCCGTCATCTCTTTCGAGCAGCTCGAACCACTCGGCGAGCTCAGCATTCGCTGGACTGCCGAGCAGTGGAACGATGACAGCCTCGCCAACCTGGGAGCCGACTATGACAGTTGACGAAGAAACGCCAGTGACAGCCCGCCACGCGGCAGCGGTCTCCGACCTCGAGCGCGCCCTCGAGGCGATCTTTATGATCGCCGACGAGCCGCAGACACTCGTGAGTCTCGCGACGGCGCTCGGGGTGCCGATTCCCGCGGTACGCCAATCGGTCGAGCGCCTCGTGGCGGACTTCGACGGTGCCGATGGGGGAGTCGTTCGCGGCTTCGAGCTGCGCGAGGTCGGCGGCGGCTGGCGCATCTACGTGCGCAACGAGTACGACCCGATCGTGCGCGACTTTGTGCTGACCCAGAACCCGTCGCGCCTGAGCCAGGCCGCACTGGAAACACTCGCGGTAATCGCCTACAAGCAACCCATCTCTCGCGGAGCCATCGCATCCATTCGCGCTGTTAATGTCGACTCGGTTGTGCGAACGCTGCTCGGCCGCGGCCTCATCACCGAGGCGTTTACCGACAGCGAGACCGGCGCGATCCACTACGCAACAACCGACATGCTGTTGACCCAGCTCGGAGTTAATTCCCTTGATGAGCTTCCGCTTATCTCACCTCTACTTGCCGACGGCTCGGACGGATTCGATGAACAACGCTGACTTTTCACACAACAACCCCGAGGGCGAACGCCTGCAAAAAGTGATGGCCGCTGCGGGTGTCGCGAGCCGCCGGGTTTGCGAAGACCTCATCGCCGCGGGCCGTGTCGCAGTCAACGGCGTGCGCGTCGAGGGCGCCGGTCGCCGGGTGCTGCCGACCGACGAGGTCTCGGTCGACGGCAAGGCGATCCAGCTCGACACAACAAAGATCTACATCATGCTCAACAAGCCGACCGGAGTTGTTTCGTCGCTGCGTGACGACCGCGGCCGTGCCGACCTGCGTCGCTACACAAACGAGTTCGATGAGCGCCTATTCAACGTCGGCCGTCTCGATGTCGACACAAGCGGCCTGCTGCTGCTCACAAACGACGGCGAGCTCGCCCACATCCTCGCGCACCCCTCGTTCGGTGTGCTCAAGACCTACATCGCCAAGGTCGAGGGCGTTGTCACGCAGCACACCGTGAACAAGCTCGTCGGCGGCATCGAACTCGAAGACGGACTCATCGAGGCCGACAAGGCGCGCATCATCGGCGCTCCCTCGGGCAACGAGACAGTCGTCGAGGTCACCCTGCACTCCGGTCGCAACCGCATCGTGCGCCGGATGCTCGAGGCCATCGGCCACCCGGTCATCGACCTCGTGCGCCGCCAATTCGGCCCGCTGCACCTCGGAAGCCTCGCACCCGACGCCATGCGCGACCTCACAAAGGAAGAGGTCGGCGAGCTGCTCACGATCGCCCGCGCCTCAAGCGTGACGGCGAAGACAGCCGCCGGTGAAGACACCGATGACTGATCGCCGCCTCGAGGGACCGGTGCGCATCGTCGGCGCCGGACTCCTCGGCGCCTCGATCGGCCTCGCGCTGCAGGCAAAGGGCGTCGACGTCTCGCTCGCCGACAGCTCGCCCTCGAACCTGAACCTCGCGATTGACTATGGCGCCGGCCGCGCTGCCCAGACGGGTGACAAGCCGCAGGTCATCGTCGTCTGCGTGCCGCCCGACGTCACCGCGACGATCGTCGCCGCCGAACTCGCCGCCTACCCGAACGCGATTGTGACGGATGTCGCGAGCGTCAAGCTCGCGCCCCTCGCCGAACTCACGGCGCTCGGGGCAGACATCTCGCGTTACATCGGCTCACACCCGATGGCCGGCCGCGAACGCGGGGGAGCCGTCTCGGCGCGCGCCGACCTCTTCATCGGCCGACCCTGGGTTCTCGCGGGCCACGACGGCATCAGTTACCGCACCGCAGGTCCGGTAGAAGACCTCGCCCTCGATCTCGGCGCGATTCCGATCGAGATGGATGTCGCGGCTCACGACGAGAGCGTCGCACTTGTGTCGCACGTGCCGCAGGTCGTCGCGTCGCTTCTCGCTGCTCGGCTGCGTGGCGCGACCGATTCTGCCGTTGGCCTTGCCGGACAGGGACTGCGCGATACAACTCGGATCGCCTCGAGCGCGCCCGAGTTGTGGGTGCAGATTCTTGCGGCGAACGCGGCCCCGGTCAGCGACATCCTCTCCGCATTCAAGACCGACCTTGAGTCAGTGATTGCCGCGCTCGACGACGTGACCGCCACGGGTGCGCGTCGCGCGATCGCCGAAGCCCTCGCCGGAGGTAACGCCGGTGTCGCGCGCATTCCCGGCAAGCACGGCCAGGCCAAGCACTTCAGCCAGATCACGGTCATCGTGAACGACAAGCCCGGCGAACTCGCCCGGCTGTTGACCGAGATTGGCGAGCTCGGGGTCAACATGGAAGACCTCAGACTCGAACACTCGCCAAAGGCACAGATCGGTCTCGCGGAGATCTCGGTTGTGCCGGAGGCAGAAGAATCGCTCGTGCGCGAACTCGAAGCGCGCGGCTGGAAAATCGCGGGAGCACTTGCATGAGTACAGGAACAATCGTCGTCGCTATTGACGGGCCCGCGGGCAGCGGCAAGTCCAGTGTGAGCAAGGGCGCCGCGCGTGAGCTCGGCTTCGCCTACCTCGACACCGGTGCCGCCTACCGCGCTCTCGCCTGGCGCTGCCTCGAGGAGGGCATCGACACGCTCGGGCCCAGCGAGCTCATCGAGTCGCTGCCGAGCTTCGACTACGAGATCGGTACAGACCCCGACCAGTACTTTGTGCGCGTCGGTGACGTCGACGTTGTCTCTGCAATTCGTGAGCCGCGCGTGACGGCCGTTGTGAGCGCCGTAGCCCGGGTTCCCGAGGTGCGTGCGCACGTGACATCCATCTTCCGTTCGATAATTTCTGCGACCGATCGGCCCGGCATCATCGTCGAGGGGCGCGACATCACAACCGTCGTCGCACCCGACGCGCAGGTGCGTATTCTGCTAACTGCCAGCGAAGAAGCTAGAATGGCGAGGCGTTCTGCCGAACTTTCCACGGAGTCGGCCGCGACCACCGCCGAGGCACTCAGCTCGCGCGATGCCCAGGATTCCCGGGTCGTCGATT
>Ga0247805_1000217_pt1 | contig 34866 bp, 22 predicted proteins | sample UWRJL044104R1_FD_180930 | JGI IMG/M metagenome (GOLD analysis project Ga0247805, IMG submission 180930) | Plant litter microbial communities from Arlington Agricultural Research Station in Wisconsin, United States - UWRJ-L044-104R-1 | ecosystem: Environmental > Terrestrial > Plant litter >...
AAAGTAATTGATGCACCTGCAGGAACTGTCCAGTTATAGCTGGCTCCGGCAATTGTATTGATTGAGTATGTTTTGTTAGTTTCGTTATTATACACTTTAGCATCTCCCAAAACGCCGTATGTAAAACTACCACTGTAAACACGAACATAATCCACCTGCATTTTTGCCGGAAAATCTCCCGGTATTGGCTCAACACCAGCACCGTTAACACTTGTATAAGGTGTTCCTAAACTTCCAACAGCCAGATTTAAAATGATATAAAATTGCTGATCATTAAACGGCCATCCGCCATTTACGGTTGTATTTGGCGTAGCGGTGTGAAATAAATTCCCGTCGATAAACCATTTGATGATATTTGGTCCCCATTCTACAGCATAAACGTGAAATTCGTTGGACAAATCAGTTGGCGAGGTATAACTTCTGCCGGTATAATGATAACCGCCTCCGTCATAATGAATAGTACCGTCTATCGATTTTGGATTCCTGTGTTTCGCTTCCATAATATCAATTTCTCCGGTGTAAGGCCAGTTTGCTGTGCCTGCCGGTAACATCCAGAATGCAGGCCAAGCGCCCATTCCGGTTGGTAATTTTATACGGGCTTCCACTCTTCCGTATTTTAAGGCATATTTTCCCTGAGTTGTTAATTTTGCAGAAGAATAAGGCTGCTGTGGAAATTGTGAACTTGGTTCATACTTTGCCTGAATATTCAGGTAACTGTTTGTTCCTTCCTTTACAATTGTTGCCTGATTTGGATCGTAGCGTTGTGCTTCCCCGTTTCCAAATCCACAGAGTGAAGGACAGCCATTTCCGGAAATACTTTCCCACTTAGCACCGTCAACTGTTGTACCGTTAAATTCATCTGACCATATAAGTGTATTACACTGTGCCTGGGCTTTCAATAATGGCAGCAATAACAGAACTGCCAGAATGGTAATTCTTTTAAAATAATAGTAATTGGATCTCGGTGGTCGGCCGAAGAAAAAGTTTTTTTGTTTCATTTTTTTTAGTTTTTATTAGTAAAGTAGTATTGGCTCAATAAAAATTAACTCTGCAAAAAACAGATTATTATTTTACCAATAATGCACAATATTAACAAATTAACTAAGTAAAAACCGTATTTCACAATACGGTTTGACTACGGTGTTAACAAAAAAAAAGTAATCTTTAGCCTTCAGAACACCAAAACCTGCCTGAGATTTTACTTAATAATAAAAAACTAAAAATTTAAAATAAATTCGGTAATGTTTGCATCAGATGGAAGCTGTAGTTTTTTTCGGATTCGGTATCTCGTATCTTCTACTCCTCTTACCGAAATTCCCAAAAGCGGTGCAATTTCCTTAGTATTGAAATTCATTCTCAGGTAAGCACACAATCTCATATCACGAGGCGTTAATTCCGGATAGCTTGTTTTCAGCCTTTGCATAAAATTATCATGCAGCTGATTGAAGATTTCCTCAAATTCATTCCAGTGTTTGTCTCCCTGCAATTCGTGATCGATCAATTTGTTTATTTTGTTTAATAAACTAAAGTTGACATTAGCATCATTTTTCCTGTCGATCTGCCCGATTAATTCTTTTATCGAAAGTAATATTTCATTTAAATGAATGAGGTTGACAGTATTCGAAGCCACTTTTGCGTTTTTAAGATTAATTGTAGTTTCCAGATTTTCCCGCATAATGGCCATGTTTTCCTGCTCTAAGGCGAGTTTTTGTTCGTTCAGTTCGGCACGGTTTCGCAACAGTTCTTTTTCCTGATTAAGAATTAATTGGTCACGATCACGCTCTGCGATATTCTTTTGATCTTTTATGATGGCATAGATCAAAGTACAAAAAAGCACTAAATACAAAATATAAGCCCAAATAGTCCGGTACCAGGGCGGTGAAATCTCAAATTTAAAAACAGCTTCTTCACTTACAACATCATATATATTTTTTGCCCTTACGTGAAAAACATATTCATTTTCAGGCAGGTTGGTATATTCTTTCTCGGTTTGAAGACTCCAATCAGACCATTTAGGTTCGAAACCTTCCAGCCAATATTCGTATTTGGTCGCATCGGTTTCATCGTAATGCATTGAGGCAAATGAAAAATGCAGCGCGTTATTCGAATAGGATAAAACGGGAGAAAATTCATCTGATTTAATATCCGTAGGAAGGACATCAAATCTGCTCGAAAAAAGCAGGCTGTCCTTGGGAAAAATACTTTTAACTTCTGAAATTACAGCTTTGTACTTCGACTGATAACTTTTATTTTTGGTTACATTATAATGAATCAATCCATTTTGTGTTCCAAAAAAAACGTCTCCGTTTGTAGTTGTCTGGATATTTTCGAAACCCGGAATATACAAATACCTTAATTTCCTAAAAGGCAATTCTTCTAAATGTAGATTTCCTTGTTTTCTCTGGTTTATTTTTCCTGTACTTTCTCCGGAAACATACCAGATGTTATTCTGATCATCCGCTTTCAATAAACGAATATGGTTTTCCATTCCAAGATATTTCTTAAAAACCGGATCCGGAATCATTTTATTTGAAGCTACATCCTGTTTGTAAAGTCCTTTAGTTGTACCAAAAAGAATCTCATTATTTATTTTAAAAGTATTCAGAAATAAACTGGAAGGAAAGCCATCTGCCTGATTGTAGAATACAATTTTTGAAACGGCATCGAATGTTGTATTGAACCTGATTTTATAAATTCCCTTGTATCCATGGGCTATCCAGATATTTCCCTCTTTATCCGTTTCTATCACCCGACTGCTTTCACCAAAACCTTTAATTTTGTTTTGATACACCCAGAATCCCTTTATATTCTTTAATAAATATAATCCGGTATAACCGCCAACAAGCAACAATTCCGGATGATTAGGGATAATTATGCCTTTCCATGCTCCATCGGTTTTGGCTACTAATTTTGCCGAGTTACCGGAAATTTCAAATACGCCATTTTTTTCAAAAGCCAGAAGCGAATTGCCAAAAAAACCTATGTTCCAAACATTTTCAGACATTCCAGTGATGTGTTGAAAATGTGCATTTTCCCGCTTTCCACTTTTATACGATTCCCAATCAATCCAGAATAAACCATTGTCTGTACCTATATATAATTTATTTTGATGAATGAGACTACAGTATATTTTTGTTTCTGAATTGGATACATCCAATATTCTGGACAACGGCGAAGAAATCTGGATCAATGAAATTCCTTCTTTCATAGTTACCCACAAATTGCCTTCCTTATCCGTTTTAAGATTGGTTACATATTCGTTCTGAAGTCCCATCTGCCTGTTGATATGCTGGATCAGTTGTCCTGCACTATTCATTATAATCAACCCGGACTGACGTGTTCCGATTCCAAAATAACCATCCGAAAGCTGAATTCCGATTGTAATTTGATTTTGTTTCAGCAGATAATCCGCTTCTGTTGCAAAAGGCTGTATTTGATTATTTTTATAAAGGAAAAATCCTTTTTTCTGCGTGAGAAGTAGTAAACCTTTTTCTTTTTGGAATATTTTACTAATTTTCATTCCTGAAAATTGTTCACTATTAGGAATTTTTTTCAGATTGTCATTATCGAGTTTCAGTAATCCCTTTGTATTATCCGAAACATAAATATCTTTGTTAACTTCATAAAAATCATCAAAATTAGTTTCCGAAAAGAGCACTTTGATTATGTTATTCTTGTAAATAAATATTCTGTCATTAGAGAAGAAAATGACATCTTTATTACGGACAACCGTGTGTAAAACATCGCCGAAATTTCTGGCTCCCTCCGGAATTAATTTTACTAATGAAGTATATTTATATTGTCCGTTGGCCAGCTGAACCGTATATCCAACCTCGCCCTGGGCACCAACATATATTTTATTGTTTTTATCGATTGCCAGTGAGCGAACCATACTTCTGTTTTCAGGCTGCGAAACAATACTCCATCGCACACCGTCAAACTGCATAATTCCAAAATGATTCGCAAAAAACATCATTCCTCTGGAATCCTGCAGTACATCCCAGTTTTCTGAAGCTGCTTTGTAGGTTTTTGGAGTATAGTTAGTGATAAAGGGGACTCCAATTTTTTTAATTTGGGCACTAAGAATTGGAGAAATAAGCGATATTACTAGAAATAAAATTCTAATTATAAATTTCGTCATTTGTTTTTGTATGTAGGTTATTTTGTGATTTGGGAATCACATTCAAAACAGCGTCTTGGGGAGAAGCTATTTTTAGCACAATATTCTACTTTACTCCAATTTACAATTTGATAATTTGAATAGTAAAAAAATAGGATATTGAAAATCAAATATATAAAAAAATTGTTTTAATGTAACAAATTACATTAATATCTAAAATATAACAGCACATTATAATTCTGTATTGCTGCAAAAAAACTAAAGAAGCCTGATTATTGGTGAAAAGTGCAAACAAAAAAAGCGCTTCAAATATTGAAGCGCTTTTTGCATTTGTAAAACCTAAAATAGGATTATAGCTACGTTACCATCCTTTAACTGCGCCGCCTTTGAATTCACGAACAGCTGCCTGCTCAACTTCTGCAGACTGGAAAGCTTTTAAAAATTGTTTAACTTTTTCTTCATTTTTATTGTCTTCACGGCTTACAACAAGATTTACATAAGGCGAATCTTTATCTTCTACAAACAAGGCATCACGAGAAGGAACCAATCCTGCCTGAGAAGCAAAAGTATTGTTGATAATGGCAATCGTAACATTTTGATCGTCTAAGGCTCTTGGCAATTGTGGCGCTTCTAGTTCCAGAATTTTCAGGTTTTTAGGATTCTCTGTAATGTCCGTTACTTTTGGCAGCAAACCAACACCTGAACGAAGTTTCAATAAACCATTTTTTTGCAGAAGCAGTAAAGAACGTCCACCGTTTGTGGGATCATTTGGAATAATGATTGTGCTTTCGTTCTTCAGCTCTGAAAGGTTTTTTATCTTTTTAGAATAACCGGCAATAGGATAAATAAATGTCTTTCCGATTATGGCTAACTTATATCCTCTTTGTTTGGACTGCTCGTCCAGATAAGGCTTATGCTGAAAAGCATTGACATCAATATCTCCCTGGCTCAAAGCCTCATTCGGAATCACGTAATCGTTAAAAGAAACCAATTCTACTTCCAGTCCGTATTTTTCTTTGGCTACTTTTTGTGCTGCTTGTGCCACAGCAAATTCAGGTCCTGTTGCAACTCCAACCTTAATGTAATGTGGATCGTTATTTTTACTTTTTCCGCAATTAACCAATGTAAGTGACAAAGTTATAATTCCGATTACTTTTAAAAAATTTATTTTAGTGTTCATCTTTTATGAATTTATTTACTGTTTAAAATTATCTGTGGTCAAATCGTTTTGACAAAGTATCTCCTGCAAACTGGATCAGGAAAACCAAAATAACAAGCAAGGCCAAAACTGCGTTCATGGTAACGGCATCATAACCAATGTAACCATATTGATACCCTACCTGACCTAATCCGCCTGCACCCACTGCTCCGCCCATTGCAGAATAGCCCACAAGCGTAATCAAAGTTATCGATGCTGCATTTATCAAAGATGGTAAGGCTTCCGGAAGTAAAACTTTATAAACGATTTGAAAAGGTGTTGCTCCTAACGCCCTTGCCGCTTCAATTAGTCCTGAAGGCAAGCCGAGCAGGCTGTTTTCTACGAGTCTGGCGATAAAAGGTGCTGCACCAATACTCAAAGGAACTAATGCGGCACTTACACCAATAGAAGTACCAACCAGTGCGCGCGTAAACGGAATCATCCATACAATTAATATAATGAATGGAATAGAACGAAAAATATTTACCAAAACAGATAACGTTCTGTTTAAAACCGCTTGTTCCAGAATTTGGTTTTTTCGGGTAAGAAAAAGTAAAATACCTGTGGGAAGTCCTAAAACAAAACCGAAAAATCCGGATACAAATGTCATGACAATAGTTTCCCAGGTTCCTTTTAATAACAATTCAAGAATGGATTCAGACATAACCTATAATTTCTGTTTTAATATGTTTGGAAATAAAATATTGAATAGCGGCATCGTAATTTTCACGCTTGCCCGACAATTCGATCAGCATGACTCCAAAATTTACTTCGCCAGCCTGATCCATTTGTGCACTTATGATTTTAAAATCGGTATCGAATAATCGGGAAACTTCTGAAATAACGGGTTCATTTACTGATTTCCCGGTCATTTCCAGCCGCAGTAATGGATTCAAATTACCACTGCTCTGTTGTTGTAATCTTTCCAGATAAACGGAAGGAATATCAAGATGTAATGATGAAGAGATAAATTCCCTGGTCAGTTCATGTTTCGGATCTGCAAAAATCTCTCCCACACTTCCCTGTTCTATTAATTTTCCATGACTGATTACAGCTACCTCATCACAGATTGATTTTACGACTTCCATTTGATGGGTAATCAATAAGATCGTAATATTAAGACGTCGATTGATATCTTTCAATAAATTCAAAATTGATCTTGTTGTCGCCGGATCTAATGCGCTTGTGGCTTCATCACACAAAAGAACTTTCGGATTATTTGCCAGAGTTCTTGCTATTGCAACTCTTTGCTTTTGTCCTCCTGATAGACTTGCAGGATAATCATTTGCTTTTTCTTCCAGGCCTACCAATTGCAGTAATTCCGAAACCCTTTTTTGAATATCTGATTTTGAATTCCCGGCAAGTTCCAGAGCAAAGGCAATATTATCAAAAACAGTACGGGATGAAAGCAGATTAAAATGCTGAAAAATCATTCCGATCTGCCTTCTTTCAATGGCAAGCTGGGCATTAGACAATTGCATCAGCTGCTTTCCATCTACGATAATTTCTCCTGAAGTTGGTCTTTCGAGCAGATTTACACATCGTATCAATGTGCTTTTTCCTGCTCCGGATGTTCCAATCACACCAAAAATTTTCCCTGACGGCACTTTAAGTGAAACATCAGATAAGGCAGAAACGATTCTGTTTTTCTGATGAAAAGTTTTGGTTACATTTTTTAATTCAATCATTTTCTAATTCAGGTTATTTTGAATAGTATTAAAAAAGCCTTTCAACATATTATGAAAGGCTTTAGAAATAAATATTACTTTTTTTTATTAAGCCAGAGTAACCAGTTGCAAAACAACATTACAGCACATCATGTTGCAGTTATAATAAATTGTATTTTGTATTGTTTCTTTCATTTGGTGCAAATTTAAAGAGATAATTTTGAATTTGGAATCAAAAGAAGCAAAACTTTTATTAATTCTATCAAAATTATAGACTACTACAACGAGTACTTCAATGTAAACCTCTATTCTTGATTTAATTTTAAACAATTGACAACAATTCTGATTTTTTTATCTGCTTAAAGCACGACATTGCTATTTTAATCAGCTGAAATAAATGATCAAATTGTGTTTCATATGAAATGAGCTTAACAAAAAATAGTATTACATCTCAATCCAATTTGCTGGAACTTCCATAATTATAAAAAATAAAAAAAATAGTATATCGCTCATCCCCTTTGCTAGCAATGATTATAAATTATTTTAATAAACTGTAAAAATTATTAATTTGATTAATGAAGACTATCGCCATAAATTTGTCTCATCAAAATCAAATAACTGATTGGAGAAATTTAAAAACAACTTAAAAATAGAAATCATGAAATTTACAAGAAGAGCAAACGCAAACTGGAAAGGTACAGGAATGGAAGGAAAAGGAACTATCAGTACACAAAGTACAACATTGAATCAGGCACAATTATCTTTTAAAACCCGTTTTGATGAAGGTGTAGGAACAAATCCGGAAGAGTTAATTGCTGCAGCACATTCGGGCTGTTTCACCATGCAACTGAGCTTTTTACTTTCTGAAGCAGGATTCGTTCCTGAAAATTTGGACACAACAGCAAAAGTTACTTTCGAAGACGGGACTATTACTTTAATTCAATTGGAGCTTAGCGGAAAAGTACCCGGAATTTCAGAAGAAGATTTTCAGCAGGCAGCTCAAAAAGCAAAAGAAATTTGTCCAATCTCCAAATTATTGAATACAGTAATCACTTTGTCTGTTTCATTCATCGCTTAATTAAACAAAAAAAATAATATTTTCAATTTACAGCAAAAAGCCTGACTATTTAGTCAGGCTTTTTTTATTACATAAATTTACTCACAGCTTTAACAAAGTAAGGAGAATCGTTCCAGCGTATTTTTCGGTAAGCAAAATCTTTTTTAAGCGATTCCGGCAGGCAGTTCCAAATGGCTTCATTCATTTTCTCAAGCAATAATTTCTTCGAAAAGGAATCAGACACAACCAGACTGATTTCCCTGACAGGAATTGGCTCCTTAAAAGGTTTAAAAAGTCTTGATTCTGCTTCGTTTAAAATAGAAAGCTGTGGTATAATAGCAAATCCCAATTGCGCGCGAACCAGATTTTTTAATGTTTCTATCGAACTGATATCATAAGTAAATTGTTCTTTTATTTTATCCGAAGTTTTTAAACCGCAAATATCCAAAAGCTGTGCATTGTAGCAATATTCATGGTGGAGCAGCAATAACTCCGTTTTATCACCCGGCTGCATTTCGTAAAATTCATCATTAGCCATGGGATGCAATTCATTCAAATAGGCCACAAAAGGTTCTTTGAAGATGGGATGCTCAATTAAATTAGGATTTCCTGTAGGTGTTGCCATAATCACAACATCCAATGCACCGGTTTCTAAATCTTTCATCAATTGTCCGGTATTGGCTTCCCTAATATTAAAGTGTACTTTTGGAGTAGCCTCTTTCATGGCTTTAATAAATAATGGAATAAGATAAGGTGATAAGGTTGAAATAATACCAAGTTTCAATTCTCCTTCCAGCAGATTTTTTTCATTTACTACAAAATCCCGAATCTTATCTGCTTCACGGAGGATTTTTTTGGCTTTGTTGATGATTTCAACTCCAAGCAAAGTTGGTGTTAAAGGAACTTTATTGCGATCAAAAATCTTGATTCCGATTTCTTCTTCAAGATTTTTTAACTGAATCGTAAGTCCGGGCTGAGTTACCATACAGACTTCTGCTGCTCTTGCAAAATGTCTTTCATCGTCAAGGGCTACAATATATTTTAACTGCTGGATAGTCATGTTATAATTTTATTTTATAAAGATAAACAGATATCAATTTAATTTATAAAATAAAATGACGGTTTTTCAACTTAGGCTTATATCTAAGTTGTAATCAGCAGTAATAATTTTAGATAATCTTACATATATTACTATCTGTAAAATGTGATAGTATCATTCAGGTTTTCCCTGTTTATAAAAGCAGTAATAAACTCCTGAACTTCATTGGAACTTTCAACAGCTGTTTCAAAAGAATTGATATGAAATTCCTCATCCTGATCCAGAATATGTATAATTTCAGTATATCCTTTGGAAATAAGGCTGCCTTTTAATTTAATGATATTGAACTGCTGCAGCCCGTCCAATTCCTTACGGACTTTTAGTTTTATAGCTCTATCCATTTTGTATATTTTTAAATTAATATTAAGTGATGTACTATCAAATATAAATATTTAATATTTTGAAAAATCACCTAAATCAAAATTATAATACACTAATTATTAACAATTTAATAAACTATAATTAAAACTACAAAATCAAAATCTATTGATGTTAAAATTTAAACTGGATAATTAATTTTTGGTACAATTAATTTAAAAGAGCAAAAAACTAAATAAATCCCACATAGCAATAGTATTAATATCGAGCCCTGATGCGATCCGGCAGTTTGGGAAGCAATTCCCATTAGCGGAGGAAAAATGGCTCCTCCGGCAATACCGGTAATCATCAGACCCGATATTTCATTTGTTTGTGCAGGTCTGATTTTAATAGCCAAGGTGTAGATTACAGCAAAAATACTGGAAGAGGCAAAAGCTATAATACATACAAATACAAGAATTAAGGCTTGTTCTGTTACAAAATATAATCCACCAAGCATCATAACCACAACCATCATATTTATCTTAAAAAAAGCTTTTTCTGAAAATTTATTCAATAAGGCTATTCCAAATAAAGTCCCTATGGTTCGGGCGGCAAAGTAATAGCTGGATCCATAAGACGCGGCTTCTTTCGCCAGACCGGATCTTTCCATGAGTAATTTTGGTGTCAGGGTGTTCATTCCAACATCAAGTCCTACGACACACAATATGCCAATAAAGCATAATAAGATTCTGTTGTCTTTAAGCAAACTGATTATTTTTATAAAACTTGCCGTTTCATTTGAAGATGCTTCCCTATCGATTTTTGTAAAAAACAACCAGATTAACGATAACAGTGTTATAACGGCATAGATATAAAAGCTTTTTTCCCAGGAACCATATTTAAGCGAAAAATATCCCACTATTATAGGACCTAGAAAAGAAGAAATGGCTTTTATGAACTGCCCAAATGTAATATAACTGGGTACTTTATTACTTACAACATTCGTAAGAAGAGGATTTATCGCCACCTGGAGGATAGTGTTTCCTATACCCAGCAATATAAAAGTAATGTAGCATGTTATTTCGTTAAACAATACTATAGGAATAGATACAGCAATCAATGTAATTGCCAATCCTGTCAAAACCAAATTTTTTCTCCCGTACCTGCCCATAGCCAAAGCTGCCGGAACCGATAATATAAAAAACCACAAAAATACTAAGGAAGGCAAAAAACCTGCCTTAGTTTCTGACCAGTTAAATTGTGACTGTGCATAAGTAACCGATATGCCTACCAAATCACAAAAACCCATTATAAAAAAACCTAACAAAATGGGTAGAAGCTTACTATAAACAGGTTTTTGATGTGGCATGATATTTATATTTTATTAGTTAGACCATTTATCAGAAGGTGTGGCATCGACTTTCATCTGTAATGTACCTCCGTTTCTGATTTCTTTTAAGTCAAGTGAAAGTTTTTCAACATTAGAGTTATTCAACTGCACTTCCTGAAGATATACATTGGTTTTAGAATTGTTTTTAACATCGATAACAAACTTTTTGTTTCCATATTTACCTGTCTGTTTGATGGTTACCTTATCAAATAAAGGGCTTCCGATCTGGAAAGACGGATTGATATCTGTGAGGCCTTTCACATCAAACAAACCAATGGAAGACATTACATACCAGGCCCCCAACTGCCCCTGATCTTCGTCCTGACCATAACCGTATCCGTGTATTCCTTCTGTACCATAAAACTCATCGCAGATAGCATGTACCCATTTTTGTGTGAGATAAGGTTTTCCTGAAGAATTAAACAGCCACGAAATGTGTAAGTTTGGCTGATTACCATGATTATATAAACCTGATAATCCGGCAAAAGCATCAATTGTTTTTCCACCTCCAAAGACATTTTTTTGTGATTTTTCGAAGATATCATTCAGTCGCTCATTAAAAATATCTTTTCCTAAAGTTGCTGCCAGGTCATTAACATTATGAGGCACATAAAAAGTGTACTGCCAGGCATTACCCTCCTGAAATCCTCTCCATGGCTGCGAGGGATCAAATTTATCTACAAATTTTCCATTCGCATATTTAGGTCGTATAAACATCGTTTTCTTATCAAAAATCAACTTCCATCCATCAGCCAGTTTTATCAGCTGCTCATAGTCTTTAGTTTTTCCCAATGCCTTTGCAAATTGGGCTACCGCGTAGGCACTAAACGAATATTCCAATGTATGGGAAGCTGAAAATCCGGAACCTTTTGTATTGGTATCAAAACCAACTTCATCCAAATGCGGGGAATAACCCAGTTCGACAAATTGCTTAACATCCATTTTACCGGCACCTTCTATCCTGTCTCTCCATTCCAGTTCGTTTTTTAATGCGGCTTCATATGCTTTCTTTACATCAAAATTACGTATGCCGGAATTATAAGCTGATGCAATGGCAAGTCCGGTGAAGTTGGTACCTACACCCGATACATATTTGCTGTTTGCAATACCATCACCCAGCCAGCCGGCATCATTATAGACCAATAATTGCGCCTGTACCCAATCGGCATAATATTCCGGATATGCCAAGGCCCAAAGTTGGGTGAGATTCCAGAATCCACCCCAAATTGCATCTGTATTATAGTAATGATATTGTGGTTTTCCCTTACTATCCAAAGGTATTTGTCCAATTTTTCCATTGTTCATTGGATAAGCACCATTTACATCGCTTCCTAATCCGCGTCCCAACAAAGCATGATATAACCCCGTGTAAAACTTAATTTTATCTTTTTCGTTTTTGCCTTCTACTTTTATTCTTCCCAAATAATCATTCCATGTGGCAAGACTTTGTTTTCTGGCTTTGTCGAAGTCCAGTTTTTTTGCTTCGGTATCCAGATTTAAACGGGCATTGGCAATTGATGTATATGACAAACCCACTTTTACCGTAATGGTTTCATTTTCCTTAGTATCAAAAGTCAGATAAACGCCTGCACCTTCCCCGGTAATTTCTTTAATTCCGGAATGTGTTCCTTTTTTATTAAATGTACCAAAAGCCATTGGTTTTTTGTCTAAAACAGCGGAAAAATACATTGCCACATCGGCTCCGGCCTGATATTTTTTTACATATTCCGGTATCGTGATAACATAGCCTTCTATTCTTCCATCCTCAGAAATTGTTACTTTGGATTCTTTTACAGCACCACTTTCTCCCTGTCTGTTTCCAATATCAAAAATAATATTGGACTGGTTTGATTTAGGAAAGGTGTATCTCTGAAACCCTACTCTTTTTGTAGCCGTAAGTTCAGCCTTGATATTATAATCCTTTAACAATACAGAATAATAACCGGCCGTTGCATGTTCATCCTTACGGTCAAACCTGGATCTGTAACCTTCGTCCGGATTTTCAAGACTGCCTGGTATTGTCTGTAAATCACCTACAGAAGGAGCCAGAACTATTCCGCCAACCTGAAATTCATGCAGACAGGCAAATCCTTCTATCGAAGTATCTCTGTCATCATAACCTGTTGCTTCCCATCCGTTTGCATTTCCTAAATGTGCATTGGTTGAAGGTGACAATTTTGCCAGACCAAACGGCACAGCACCCGGTGTGTAAAAAAACCAACGGCTGTGTGCAGTCCCAATATTAGGATCTACATAATCTGTTAATTTTGCGGACTTCTGACTTTGGATTTTATTAGGAGCCAGACAAATAGCCGCTAGTATAAAAATTGGTAAAATAATATTTTTCATATCTAAATAATTAGTTCTTTTATAATCTAATTCCTGTTTTAACAAATGACATGACCATGCGAATACTTTCCTGACCTGTTTCATTGTAAAGTGTATAACTTCCTGCTGCTGCCGGAATCACAAAGGTTTCGGCATAATTAAAAATTTGATTTACGCCGTTTTCTGTTATTACCTTGACACATTGTCCTTCCACAACCATCCATACGTGGCATTTATTGTTTGTTTTTATGTGTACGCTGTTTTTGATATTGTATCGGTGTACATCATAAAAATGTTCTGCATGTGTTGGCAGATGTTCCAAACTATAATCATCATTTTCAGCAATTATGCACGGTTTGGATATAAGTTCAGGCACAACCGTATCACCGCTTCTGGAGAAATTCAAATTTTCCATTCCCCGTTCAATATTAATTGGTCTTGGCTTTCCGTCAAAATCCAGACGGAGCCAATCGTACATTTTAAAAGTGAATATATACGGCGCACTGCTGATTTCCAAAACCATCGTATTACTGCCGGAAGCATGAACAGTGCCGCTTGGAATCAAAAAAAGGTCGTGTTTATTGGCCGGAAATTTTTGAACATATTTTTCAATATCAAGCTCTTTTGTATACATCTGGCTCTCTAGAAGCGAAGTATGAAAATCTTCAGGCTGTACCCCTTCCTGAAAGCCCAAATATACCGAAGCATTATCTTTGGAATCAAGTATGTAATACGTTTCATCCTGAGTAAAAGGCATTCCGAAATGTTTCTTAATATATTCGGGACGCGGATGACACTGAATTGAAAGATTGCCACCATCAAACGTATCCAAAAAGTCAAATCGTATCGGAAAATCGTACTTAAAAGTTTCGGCACATTCTCCTAATACTTCTTTATAATTATTGAACATCAAGGTATCAAAAGACACTTCGAAAATGTAGCCATCGCTTTCCAGAAAAATACCATTTTCCAATACCATCAATTCAAATGACCAGGCGAGATTTTTTACTTCCTTATTGATTCCTTCAAGATGTTGCATCATCCAATTACCTCCCCATGCTCCCGGCTCAAACCATGGTCGTGGCCGAAAGACATTTTTTGCCATTAAAGACAATCCATCCCGAAGATCATCGCCGGTCATAAAAAGGTAATTATCAGGACGCTGTTCGTCTACCATAATGTCAATATTGGGCAATATTTCCTTTTTATGATTATTGAGAACCACCCAGTCTACAAAAAAGAATCTTTTATAGGTCTGGCGGCTGTCTTTTACACTTTTAACGCCCAAATTGTTGGCAGTTCCGGCTCTGGCTCTGAATTGCAGTTCGTTTTTAGGAAGATCAAAATAGATCAGCGGAGCATCCCAATTACTAAGTCCCGCACCAGATCCGATCAGAATATTTATATCAGAAGTACTGTTCGGTTGTATTTGAAGCAATTTCTCCTCATCGAACCAGTCAATTAAATTTTTATCCGTAATTCTCCCGAAAACAGGATCGTCACCACCTAGCCAGGGTTCCACCATGCTGTTTAATTCTTCTTCAGATTTAAGGGCATTACTGATGTAAAACCAGCTGGCTTTTAGTCCGAGTTTCAATAATTCTTCATCCAGACTTTCTGCAACATTATTCCAAAACACACCTACATAGCCATCTATTATTATTTTTTTATGCTGTGAAATCCATTTTGCAAGAGCTTTGGCCCCATGCTGTATTTTGCCATCACCAATTGAAAAAGATGGATATGCTTCGTAGTTTCTTTTATCTTTTGCTTCTTTTTTTGCAGGGGCGAGAAACTGCTCCGTTTTACGCCATTCATTATCATTTAATATTGCTCCTGATAAATGAGATTTGCCTATTTTATTATCTAACATATTCATAATCATATTTTAATTTTTCAAATCTATAATGTATATATGTATATACATAATATCTAATAACAAAGAAAAGTAATAGATTCAACATTACAAAATAATTTAAGACATTTATCAGGGAAAAAATTAGCTTTGCATAGTTAATCAATCAAACCATATTTTTTCTGATGGCAAAACAATGAAAAGCGAAGCACTAATCATGTGCAAACTTCATAATGAACAAATTATAATGAAAATTACATTAGACCATAAAAGCCACATACCACTGCATTTCCAAATTGAAGAACAAATTCGGGAAGCCATAAAAAATGAAATATATCAAAATGGCGCAAAATTGCCTAATGAAATGGATCTTTCAAAACAATTAGGAATATCCAGAAACACATTAAGACAATCTATAAACAAGCTCGTATACGAAGGTTTACTGATTCGCAAGAAAGGCGTGGGGACCTTTGTAAAAAAAATAGGCATAACTTCAAGAGCTAAAAATTGGCTGAGCTTTTCACAAGAAATGAAGGCTTTGGGAGTTACTGCAAAAGATTACGAATTGAATATAAACTGGGTACATCCTGATGAAGAATTATGCCTTTATTTTGACATTAAAAAAGATACTAAAATAATTAAACTAGAGCGTCTTAGAGGCAGCGAAGAATATCCTTTTGTATTTTTTATTTCCTATTTCAATCCACGGATTGGTCTTACAGGAGATGAAGATTTTTCACGTCCTCTATATGAAATATTAGAATTTGATTATAACTCAATAGCAAAGCTATCTAAGGAAGAAATAAGCGCTGTTAGTGCTAATGAGCATTTGGCTGATAAGCTAAAAATAAAAAAAGATGATCCACTGCTCAAGAGAAAACGTTTTGTTTATGATCCAGGAAACAGGCCTTTGGAGTGGAATGTAGGATATTACAAAGCAGACAGCTTTACATATTCGCTTGAGTTTGAAAGACAAGGATGACATAAAGCTGTTCCAGCTTTTTATAATTCATTTAAATACCTATTTTCTATATTATAATAAACAGTTCACTAATATAAAATTTAATCTACTTTTAAAGACTGTAAATTTTTACTTTCAACAGTAATGAGTTTTCCATCAAACCTTAAGTCCATTATACCCACTTTTCTGGGTGAAACTTCCGTTTGACTGAAATGCATGTGCAATACATAATGCATGTTATTATTCTTATCCCAAAAAACATCTCCGTGACCTACCCCGTTCTGACCTGTATTTTTCTTGGTTATTATAGGACTCTCAATCGATTTTCCCCAAGGTCCGTATGGGCTCTTACTAGTAGCATAGCCTACAGCATAATCAGAATTTCTGAAATCATTGGCGGAGTAAATCAAATAATATAAGCCATCGTGTTTTAAAACTGTTGGTCCTTCTGTGACTTGCCATGCAACATTTTGAGTGTTTTCCCATGGTAACGTACCAGATATGCATTCTGTTAAAGTTTCAGGTTTTATACTTTGCAGATCGTCGTTTAACTCGGCAACAAAAATTCGGTTGCCGTTAGTCAGCCTTACATGATACAGATATTTTTTACCATCTTCATCAATAAAAATAAATGGATCAATTTGGTTCCCAGTTTCGAAAATTGGCTTTTTATGTTCATTTTTAAAAGGTCCGAGAGGACTGTCGCTACTTGCAATGGCAATATTTTCATTAGCCGTGTAAATCATGTAAAACTTTTTGTTGTACTCTAAAATCTGTGGCGCCCAGAATCCTTTGTCGCCATATGCATCACCTTTTTTTAGAGCCAATCCGTTTTGTACTCCATTTGGACCGCTCCATTTTTGCAGATCCGAAGAAGTATAAACCAAAAATCCCTCGCCGTTGGCTATATTTCCGGTTGTGGTTCCATATAGATAATAGGTTCCATTATTATAAAAAATAGTGGGATCAGCGATAAAAATATTTTGTGATGCTGCTTCAACAGGTTTTTTTGCAGCTTCCTTTTCCTGAGAACAACAAGTAAAAATATATAGTAAACTTAATAAGGCAAATAGATTTTTCATATTTAAATGTTTTAGAATTGTTGTTTCCAGCATTATTTAATTACAATTATGCTCATCATTTAACAGAAAATTGATAATAAGATAGAGTATGGTATTTCTGTCCTGGTTTTAATACAATCGCTGCAAATTTGGGTTGATTTGGAGCATCCGGAAAATGCTGGGTTTCTAAAGCAAATGCTGTTCTGAATTCGTCTTTTGCTCCGGATTTAAAAATATTTTTCCCCTGCATGAAATTACCGCTGTAAAACTGCAATCCGGGTTCCTCAGTATAAATGTCTAAAATGATTCCGGACTTATCACCTGAAATGGTTGCTGCATGATTCAATCCTTTTTTCTTAGTCCCATTCAATACATAATTATGATCGTATCCTTTACCGAATTTTAACTGCTCGTCTTTTGTTTCAATTCGTTCTCCAATGGTATGTTTAGAGGTAAAATCAAAAGGTGTATTTTTAACTGGTTTTAATTCTCCAGATGGAATCAATCCTTCATCAACAGGCGTAAACTTATCGGCATAAATCTGTAATTCATGATTGAGAATGGAACCGCTTCCTTCTCCGTTCAGGTTAAAAAAAGCATGATTGGTTAAATTAACAATTGTGGTTTTATCAGTCGTTGCTTCATATTCCATTTTAATGGCATTATCATCTGTTATTGTGTATGTCACCTTTACAGCTAAATTCCCTGGAAAGCCTTGTTCTCCGTCTGGAGAAATATAACTGAAAACTAAAGTATTTCCACTCGTTTTCTTTACATCCCAGACCACATCCTGAAAACCTTTTATACCGCCATGCAAAGCATTTTTGCCATTGTTTATCGGAATTTGGTATTGTTTTCCTTCCAAAGTAAATTTTCCTTTTGCAATTCGGTTTCCAACTCTTCCAATTGTAGCTCCGAAGTAAGGTTCTGTAGAAGATTTAAATCCTTCAACACTGTTAATTCCTACTACAACATCGGTTTGTTTGCCGTTTTTATCAGCAATCCAAAGTCCTATCAATCTTCCTCCGTAATTCGTAAAAGCGGCTTTTATTCCTTTGTTTTCTATCCAATATAAACTAACTTTTTTGCCGTCGATAATTGTATCGAATTTTTTGGATTCTAAAACTGGTTTTATTGAATCAGATTTAATTTCAGATATTTCCTTTTCTGTTGATTCCTCCTTTTTGTTTTTACAATTAAATTGAAAAAGTGCCAGCAATAGAACTACAGCAATTTTTATATTTTTCATTTTTATATTTTTATAATATTTTACTTTGATGGAACTGCCAATATATTTTCTTCACTTACAGGTTCTCCAAAAACTGGAAATCCATTAGCATCCCAGTTGATTTTCTGCATTCTTGGGGATCTTTTACTGCCACAGCCTTCTCCGGGATTTGAATTGGCATGATACAAAATCCAGTCTTCTTTTCCGTCAGGAGATTTAAAGAAAGAATTATGTCCCGGAGCATATACTTTATTTTTATCAGATTGTTTAAATATCGGCTCAGTTGATTTTTTCCAGGCAGAAGCATCCAATAAATTATCAGTTCCGGTAAAATTCAATAATCCCAAAGCATAATAATCTGTCCAACACCCGCTGGCAGAAAATACGATAAAAATTTTATTGCCATTAGCTAAAAACTGAGGTCCTTCATTTACATTTACCTGAGGCGGATTATTGGGATCGTTTAATGCTCCATGCGTTTCCCAGTCAAGAGTTGGAGATGAGATTAAAACCCTGTCTCCTTCAATTTCAAGCGGGTTTTTCATTTTGGCAATATAAATATTCTGCTGCCCGTTTGTATCTCCTTCCCAGCCGGCCCAAATCATATACAACTGATTTTTATAGGTAAAAACGTTTCCGTCAATTGCCCATTTGTCTGTTTTCGCGGCTATTTTTCCTTTAAATTCCCACTTTCCTTTAAAAGGGTCTGAAGATTTATTTTCTAGTACATACATTCGGTGCGTATTGTTATTGCCGTTATCAGCAGCAAAATAAGCATACCATTTTCCGTTAATGATATGAAATTCCGGAGCCCAGATTTCTGCTGAATAATCAGTCCCTTTTGGTGCTTTCCAGACTACTTTACTTTTAGCATTTTTAAGATTGGACAGGCTTTTTGTTTTCCATAAAACCAATCGATCCTGTAATGTGTTTGTGTAGTAATAATATCCTTCGTGGTACGTACTGTAAGGGTCGGCACCAGAAGGCAGAATAGGATTTGAAAACGTTTCCTGAGAGTTTGACTGTGCATCAGCAATTAGTCCTAAAAAAAGGAAAAAGACAATTATTATTTTATTTTTCATTATTAGGTGTTTAGGATTTAAATTCAAATAATTACCAGGCCATTTCCACATAACCTGGCAATTAAAACTAACTTAACTAACCAATTTTCATATGAATGTAATATTCACATATTTCTTTTTCTTAATTGCTCAATTTTAATGTGGACCAGGAATAAGGCTGAGTATTTGTATTGCTGGAAATATTCTCAGTATAATTTGCAGATCCTTTCTCTCTTAATTCCATATTAAAACCAATTCTGGTTTGTTTGGCAGGCATTCCTCCCAAAATTGACCATGGAATTTTAGCTTCAATTAGATATCCATTTGATGTTTTTACAGTATTTGTTATAACTCCCTGTGGGCTTTCCAATTTTTTCCATTTACTATTTTCCCCTATATACATTGAAAAACCGGTTGTTTGCCCCAATTCCAATTTAAAAATCGATTTTCCGGGAGCAATCAGGTTCTTGTTTTTTGGATCTAAATACAAATTAAGACCATCACTTTCTGATATACTATTGGTGTTTATAATCTGGTTGTCTTTTACTTTTGCAAAAACATATAAAAATGTGGCGTCATAACTAAAATTAGATTCCAGCTGAGACGTTCCGTTTTGACCAATAAAAACAGGAAACTTCTTTTGCCATACTGTTTCATTGCTTTGGCCGTCAATTGTTGCCGTTTCATTTTCAGCATTAACTTCAGGTATAACCCGCCCCTTTATCATCCAAACCTGAGATGCATTTGCAAATTGATTAGTGGTCGTTACGGCAATTACGGTATCATCATCTAAAACTGTAATACTGTTCCATAAAGCCGACTTTCCATTCGAAATTAAAAAAGGCATCGATTTTCTGTTAAAATTTTTGGCCTGATTGCTTCCAATAACAACTTTCATTTCCGCATTATTGATGTCGTTCGTCGCCCTGTTTTCAGTTCCCTGATAAGAAAGTAAAACTTCACCAGTACTTAACTGAGCTAAATATGGGGCACCTGCATGTACTGCAGAATTTAATTCTTCTGACAAGGCATAATTTCTTTTATCACTGCTTCCTTCAACTGTTTGTTTCCAGTTTTCAGTAATTGTATTTCGAATGATGTAAGGTTTAAATTGATTATTTACATTATTGTCTTCGATGGAAAACACAATTTCATTTTGATTTTTGAGTAAAACAGGTTTTGGCATGCCATCTCTTTTTCCTGCTCTGAAACTTACAATTTCAGGAGTTTCTGACCATGTTGAACCATTATCCGAAGAACGGAGAAGCGAAATATTCTGCTCATTCGAACTTCGGTAGATATTTTCGTTTGAAAAAAACAATTGAATTTCTCCACCCGGAAGTTGCAGCGCCGAGGGTTCCCAACAGCCATTTTCAAATTCAGCAGTTGCTTCGTATATTTTTTTATTGTCACTCCACGTTAAACCACCATCAGTACTTTTAATTGTATTGATAGAAAATTTTTCTCCACTGCCAGTGTTTGGTCTGGGATTATAACAAATCAAAATTGAGTTATCCTGTAACTGCAAAATATCAGGAGTGGTCATATTTACGGCAGCGGTTCCTGAAACTACTTTTACAGCATTACTCCAAGTTGTTCCTGAATCCTCACTCGTTTTTACTAAAATGGCACCTCCGGATTCATAAGTGCAGATTAATTTCTTATCTTTTAACTGAATTATTCTTCCGTAACCATTGTAATCAGTATTATTTTTATCTGAAATCTGAGTCATAGAATTATAATCCCACGCAATTCTGATGCCTTCAATTGCTGGTTTTGATGCAATTTGTTCTTCAACAGGTTCCGGAATGGTTGAGTTATTCCCATCATCACTGCAGGAAAATAAGGGAACAAATAACAGCAGAAGCAATAGATTGTTTATCTTTTTCATTTACTTTTTTGGATTTGATTCTGTTTTGGTCAGGCCAAATTTCTTCACTAAAACATCATATTCATTTCTTGAGATTGAAATCATGCAACCATGACGTACTTTTTCAGGAAAACTATATTTATCCCAGTCGGCAAAAAAAGTATATCCTGAAGCCTGAAACCAAGGTCCGTTTAGATTATCCGCAATTGATAATCCGTACGAAACTCCGGGATATTGTTCATAATACATGTACCAAATTTTATCATCCGGAGAAGGAATCAACATTGGGGCTTCCCTAAAATTTGGGCTTATCGATTGTTGGGGCAAAGAATAAGGGCCTAAAAGTGATTTAGATTTTGCAATTCGGATGGTTTTTCCGGTTGTCCAGTACAAAGTTGGGTAGGTTTCATCTTTGATAACGGCATAGTAGGAATCGCCAATTTTACGGATGAAAACATCAATAGTTCCCATATCCCAGTCGAATAAACGTTTTGGAGTTCCTTCAAAAGTTTTTAAATCTTTGGATAAAACATACAACGTTCTTTGACTAGCCCAATAGCGTTCCGGATCTTCCTTTGTTCCATCAAGATGTGGTGTATGCCAGGTCATAATAAATTTTGCCGAATCCTTATCATAAAACAATTTTGGAGCACCAATTCGCTGTAACGCATTCCCATAATTGGGTGTGCTTTTTAAATCCGGCGTATAATCCGAATGCTTTTTCCAGGTAATTAAATCCTCTGAAACCCAAATGTTAATTGTTTTGGCATCATCACCGGTATTTCCTGCGATGTAATATTTCCCGTCAGGACCTTTGCAGATATCAGGATGGCCTTTATAATCTTCAAAAACTCTTTTTCCTTTGTTTAAATTATCCCAATGCAGACCGTCAAGGCTAACAGAATAATATAGTTTTCCGTAGTCATTGTGTGTCATGTGGGCGAAAAGATAGGCTTCGTTTTTAGGTTTTTCATTGCCTTTAACTTGTCCCGGAGGATCTGGCTGTTGTGCATTTGCAGAAAATCCAACCAGAATCATTACTAAGAAAAGAAGTTGTTTTATCATAGGTTTTAGTTTTTAAAATGTGGCAATTAGAAAATTTGATAATTAGATAATTATTACAGAAGTTTAATGCATTATCTAATTATCAAATTGACACATTATCTAATTCTTCTTATTTGCTTCCGAAGTCATTTTTGTAATCAAATCCGTTTCCGCTTTTATATATGGCGTTCCGTCCTTCTGAAATACTTCGTGAAACCATAATTTTGGAGCTGCATCGTATGTTTTTGTCCAGCTGTCCCAGGCATATTTTGTTTGCGATTTTCCATCAACAAATCCCCAGTTGATCATTCCGACATTGTACTTTTTGGCAATTGGCAGAAAACCTTCAAAAGTGCTTCCGTTTGGTCTTGCCATATATTCTGTACACAATAAAGGTTTTCCATAACGCTGTAATTGTTTGATTACTTTTTCGAAATCCTCAGGTTTGTTGTAATTATGAAAAGAAACTACATCAGACTGTTCAATCTGCATTTTATGCATTGGAAGCATTTTAGTTTCATCACTCCAATCGCCTATCCATACTCCGGAAGTTAAAGGCTGTGAAGGATTACTTTCTCTTGCCCACACAAAAACATCTGTTAAAAGCGCTAAAACCAATTCAGGTTTATTTTTAATTTCAACTTTTTCATAGGATGGTCCCGTCATGTTATCCGGCTCATTCCATACATCCCATCCTAAAATTCTCTTGTCATCCTTAAATTTTGAAATCGTTCCTTTTACATATTTTTCTAAGCGGGGATATTGCGTTGAATCCTGCAAAACCTTTTGACCCGGACTTTGCACCCAGCCTGAATTATGTTTGTGAGGTAACGGGGCACGTTGTTTTCCTAATACAGGAAACGGATCCCAGCATGAGTCAAACAAAACGAACAATGTTTTGATATGATGTTTTTCGGCGATTTCCAAAAAAGTATTCATACGTTTATAAAGCCCTTCAGCGTCCTGCTTATGCAATAAATCGTGAAGATAGACACGCATTACATTCATTCCGATGCCTTCCGCCCAGCCTAATTCCTGATCGATTCTTTTAGGGTCAAAAGTATCTTCCTGCCACATTTCTAATTGATTTATAGCAGTGCTCGGATAATAATTGGCACCCACAAGCCATGGCTGTTCTGCGTACCAATTGTTAGCCTGCTCCTTGCTCCAGATTTCTCTTTTTTCAATTACAGCTGTTTCTTTATTTTCTTCAACATTGCTTTTGTTGTCTTTACAGCTAAGCAATACGGTTCCTGCTAACAGAATTGTTAGGTACAATTTTACTTTTTTCATTATAAATTTTCTTAATTTGATCAATCGTTCTTTATGATAAGGGAATCAGATTTGAGTGATCTGACTCCCTTAAAAATTAATTTAATATTCTGCGTGCTGATTTAAATTTGGATTATTCTCATCCTCAACCTGTGGAATAGGCAATCTGTGATGTTTTCCTACTACGAAATTTTTAAAGTCAGGATCACGAAGCGCAATTTTATCAACCGAAGCCTGGGAATTTAAATCTCCCCAACGTTTTAAATCTTCCCAACGAACACTTTCACCGGCCAATTCTAAAACCCTTTCCATTTTTAAACGCTCTAAAAATTTATTAGGATCATTTCCAATTTCAGGATGTGCAACGGCCAATGTGTTTAAATTGACACGGGCTCTTACCATATCAACATATTGATATGCATCTGCAGTATTTCCTAATTCGTTTAAAACTTCTGCATAGCGCAGTAAAATATCAGCATAGCGTATCAGTCTGTAATTTACCTGACTGTAATAATCTTCATTGTTTCGGTAATAATCCCTGCTTCCTTTTCTGAACCAGGCTTCATCATTGCCCCATTCCCAGTTTTTACCGTATGTTCTATCTCCAAAATCAGCTAATAGTTGCGGATAATATAATGTCCATCTTAAACGAATATCCAGATTTCCATCTTTATTTGACTCTTGTTTAAAAGCATTTACCAGCCATAGACGAGCCTGACCATCAGACCAGCCAATACTTCTTGGAGCAAAAAATTGTGCACGGTTGCTGGAAACTGCAGCACTTTGACTTTCGTCAGTTCCTCCCAATCTGTCATCTCCAAACTGAATTTCAAATACAGCTTCACTGTTATTTTCATTGATATCTGTGAAGTTGTCTCTGTAGTTGGAAACTAAACTATATCTGGCGCCAGGTCCTGTAATTAAATATTCTAAAGCTGTTTTCGCGTCAGCCCATTTGCGTTGTTGCATGTATACTTTTGCTAAAAACGCTTTTGCAGCACCTTTATCCGGCCTTCCTGTCTGGTCTCCTGACCATGAAGCAGGCAAATCGGCGAAAGCTTCATTTAAATCTGTTTCTATCTGGGCCCAAACCTCGCTAACGTTTTTTTGCGCCGGTAAATCAGATGGTAAAGATGGTTCTAAAACAATTGGAATATCTTCCCACAGGACGGCAGCATAATAATAATGTAAGGCTCTTAAAAATTTTGCCTGAGCCAGAATTTTCTTTTTATCGTCTTCGTTCTGAAAAGGTATATTCGGCACATTTGCCAATACCTGATTGCATCTGAAAATAGCTTTGTAAGTATCTCTCCATGTTACAACCTGTCCTTCCCAAAAATTATAATTGATGTAATTGAATCTTGTCCAATCCGCTAATTCTGTCCACGGACTATTACTATACCCTTCATCAGAAGTTAAATCCAGACGGAAATAAATCCATCTCGCCCATAAGCCATCTTTATAAAACATGGCATAAATTGCGTTTACTCCTGCCTGGGCATCACTTTCAGTTTTCCAGTACTGATCTGTAGTAAGGGAATTTGGATTATCTAATTCAAGTTCTTTATCGCATGAGGATATAAACATGAGACTTACAAGAACTGCAGTTATTGCTATTATTTTTTTCATTATGCTATTTTTTAAAATTAAAAGCCAAACTCAACGCCAAATGAATATGTTTTCAGATTTGGAAAAGCTCCAACATCAACACCTCTTTCAAAAATATTACCGTTGCTAAATTCTGGATCCAATCCTTTATACTTGGTAATTGTGATGATGTTTTGTGCTGACAAACTTAATCTTGCTCTTGATAATCCTGCTTTTTTCAAAACATTCTCCGGAATATTAAATCCAAATCCTACGTATTTAAGTCGGATAAAATCACCGCTTTCCAAAAATCTGTCGGTATCTCCTCTAGAGTTTAAAGTCGAGCCTTTTGTGATTCTTGGAAAATCAGTATTTGGATTTTCAGGAGTCCAGGGCTGAATTCCGGCTCTGTAATTACTATTGTCATCAAAACGGTCAACCACACTTCTAAATCCGTTGTAAATTGTTGCACCATGGGAACCAATCCAGTTCATTGAAAAATCAAAACTTTTATAGGAAGCTCCGGCATTCAATCCCATTTCAAATTCCGGCCACGGACTTGCTACAATATCTTTGTCCTCGTTATTAATCTGGCCATCATCATTAATATCCTTAAATCTAATATCTCCTGGCTGAGCAGCTGGCATAATAACCTGTCCTTGCGAATTTTTATAATTCAGAATCTCGTCCTGAGTCTGAAACAATCCATCAGTCTCCAATACGTACCACATTCCTACTGCATCTCCGTCTCTTGTCATGGTATTTCCCTGAATATGCTTATTTTGCCCGTTACCTAATGCAACCAGTTTGTTGTTTAATTTTGTAAAATTTACAGAAGCATTAAACGAGAAATCATTGATTTTTTTGCTGTAAGCCAATTCAAATTCAAAACCTTTATTTTCTACCGTAGCAGCGTTAGAAATTGGGTTTCCACCGTCATTACCTGTTGTTAATAAAATTGGAAAACCAAACAATACATCTTCTGTGCGTGCAATAAAATAATCAGCCGTAAAACGCAAATCATTATTAAGAATTCCTAAGTCCAAACCAACATTTGTCTGCTTTAGTTTTTCCCAGCGCAATTCTGTATTTACCAGCCTAATTTGAGTTGCTGAAGGATACAAAATTTGATCATTTCCTAAAACAATCGCACCATTTTTATTTACAAATCCCTGATATTCGTATGGGTTAATACCACCACTCCCAAGTTCACCATAACTGGCCCTGAATTTTAAGTCCTTAATAAAATCGGACTTGAAGAAAGGCTCATTACTCACTCTCCAGCCTAATGAAACTGATGGGAAATTACCCCATTTGTTTTCATCGCTGAATTTTGATGATCCATCGCGTCTGATTACGGCATTAAATAAATAGCGGTCAGCATAATTATATTCTATTCTTCCTAAATAAGAAGTTAAAGCCGCTTCAGTTCTAAATCCAGCTACTTCCGGCGAATCCCCTAAATCCAAAACATCAAAATACTGACCCGTTGTTGGATTGATTACCAGGTTTCTCTTCGTTCCACTAATCTGGTTATAATTGTCTTTTTGAAAAGTTTGCCCCACCAGTGCGGTGATGTTATGTTTTCCAAATTCTTTTTTGAAAGTCAGCGTGTTTTCATAAAGCAATGTTTCAGATCTTCCCTTGTTTTGGTTGATAAAAGATTTTTCAACAGGCTGATTTAATGACCAGTTTCCTATTTTTCTCATGAAGTTATAACTATCAAAGCTTGTTTCATATCCAAAATTGAAACGGTATTTCAACCAAGGTGTGAATTTTAATTCGGACCAGACATTTCCTCTTATTCTGAAATTTTCATTTGTAGTATTTGCAAATTCAGCAATTGCCAAAGGGTTGGTACCAAAAGTATCCGCAACACCTTGTTTACCATAGCCGTAACCTCCTGGATTAGAAGCGTCATAAACCGGAATAGTTGGTGTTAGTCTGTACACATCAATAATTGGATTCCCTGACATTTCATCTGTTTTGGCGTTACTGATTGAAATGTTTTCCCCAATGCTGAAAATTCCTTTTGAACCGCTTGAATTTACCCTGAATGAGATTCTGTCAAAATCTGTCCCCACAACAGTTCCATCGTTTCCAAAATAATTCCCTGACATAAAGAAGGTTGAATTTTCGCCGCCACCAGAAAAGCTGGCATTATAATCCTTAATTAATCCTGTACTGAAAACCTCTTTTTGCCAGTCTGTATTCACTGCCATGTTAAGATTTTGTCTTGGAAATCCGGCATTATCGTAAGCCATATTATTATATTTGGCAAACTCCTCAGTTCCCATTAAATCATATTTTGGCATAACAGTAAAACTTGTTTTTGCCGATACTTCAACCTGAAGCGGACCTTTCTTTCCTTTTTTGGTAGTAATAATAATAACGCCGTTGGCAGCTCTTGAACCATAGATGGCAGCTGCAGAGGCATCTTTTAAAACCTGAATCGTTTCGATATCATTTGGGTTGAAATCCCTGTTAGCGGTTGTGATTAAACCATCAATTACATAAAGAGGATTGGTTCCCTGAAGATTCTTTAAACCACGAATTTCAATATTGGCTTCCTGTCCGGGTCTTCCTCCACCACGAACTTTCACCCCGGTAACCAGCCCCTGTAGTCCTTCTGCAACTGTGGTTACTTGTCGTTTTTGAATTTCATCAGCTTTTACCACTGAGATGGCACCGGTTAAATCCTTTTTTGATTGTGAGCCATAACCCACAACCACTACTTCATTTAACGAAAGTACATCCGGTGACAGAGAAATATTGATCGTAAATTGATTGTTTATGGAAATTTCCTTTGATTTGTAGCCCTGAGAACTAAAAACCAAAATATCTGTTGATTTCGCTGCGATGGTGTAACTCCCATCAAAATCTGTAACAGCTCCTGTAGAGGTGTTTTTAACTAATACATTAGCAAATGGAATTGGCTCTCCTGTTTCAGAAGCAACTCGCCCCTTGATATTATTTTGCTGCGCATACGTTTGTTGTACTAATAAACTAAAGAAAAACAAGAGGTAATATCTCTGGTTTAAAAATTGAGTGAACTTTGTTTTCATTGATTTTTCATTTTAGATAGTTTTCTTTTGGTTGGTTTTAAAATTTGGGATTAAAATTTTAATCATCCCTGATTCGAGCAAAAAAATAATTAATATTGCTCTTTAGTAATAATTTGTTCATTTGATTTAAGAATTATAAGATATGTATTTTTTAAAACATAATTTTATTGATGTTTCATTTTTTAAGCTTAAATTTTATCAATATCATTTATTTGAAAATTCAAAGTAGATGATTTTAATTGAAAATAAAATGATTCATTTGTGTCAATATCTATTTCAAATGATTCAAATTGTATTGAAATTTATCTAATTTCATTCGTTTGCAACATTTTGTAGAAGATTGACACGATTTGTAAAAACGGTTTTTGTAATAAAAAAATTTAGTAATGCGTAAATTCTTTCTTTTTATATATTTCTTTCTTATTTCTGTAAATAGTATTTATTCTCAGGAATATTATTTTAAGCATTTTCAGGTTGAAGAGGGCTTATCCAATAACACTGTAATTACTTCTATACAGGATGAAGACGGTTTTATGTGGTTTGGAACCAAGGATGGCTTAAACAGATTTGATGGCTACCGATTTAAAACCTATCGCAGCAATGGAGATCCGATTCATAGCTTAGGAAGTAATTATATTCAGTCATTACATGAATATAATGGTATAATCTGGGTAGGAACAGATAAGGGTTTATATGAATATGATAAAAAGGCAGATCAGTTTACCATTTTAAATGAGGCAATCAACGATCGTATCAATGACATTAATCACGATAATAAGGGAAATCTCTGGTTTATATCGGGAAACATTTTGTACAAATATGCTCCCAATAAAAAGCAGACGGTAACTTTTAATCCTAATAAATATTTTATTGCTACTTCTATTACGAAAGACACCAAAGGAGAAATCTGGGCTTCATCATTAAACAGATTATACCATTATTCTGAAGAAAGCCTATCTTTTGAAAATATCGTTTTGAATCCGCCTTCCAACAAAGCTAATTTCAGAATTACGATCATCTACGCTGTGGATGAAAAAAATATTCTAATTGGAACACAAGATCATGGCGTATTGATTTATAACAGGCAGCATAAAACTTTGAATGAGTTAGAATTCAATATCAAAGAACCCGTTTTTGTGCGTCAGTTTAGGAAAAGAGGAAATGAAGAACTTTGGATAGCCAGTGAATCCGGGGTTTATGTTTATGATTTGAAAAATAAAAATTGTATTAATCTGCGAAAAAATTATAACGATCCGTATGCCCTTTCAGACAATGCGGCCTATTCGATTACGATTGACAAGGAAAACGGGATCTGGATTGGAACTTATTTTGGAGGTGTCAATTATCATCAAAAACAATACACGCAGTTTAAAAAATATTTTCCTCAAAAAAATCAAAATTCAATCAGCGGAAGTGCTGTGAGAGAAATTCATAAAGATGATTTTGGGGATTTTTGGATCGGTACCGAAGATGCCGGTTTGAATAAATTTAATCCGAAAACACAAAAATTCACTTCCTATCTCCCAAACGGAAGCAAAAGTGGCGTTTCTTTTTATAATATTCATGCGTTATTGCCCCGAAAGAATAAAATTTGGATAGGAACTTTTGAACATGGTATGGATGTTTTAGATCGAAAATCTGGAGCAGTTATAAAACATTACAGTGCAAATGATCCGTTAGCGGGTTTGCGCAGTAATTTTATTTTTTCTTTTTATGAATCAAAAAAGAAACAGCTTTTTGTAATTACAGCTTCAGGAATTTATACTTATAATGAAAAGAATGATAATTTTAATATTCTGAAATTTTTTCCGGTAACTGCTCATTATACAAACTTTAGAGAAGACAGCAACGGAAATTATTGGGCAGGAAGTTACAGGGATGGTTTGTTTTTTTATAATCCAAAGACAAGAAAAAAAGAGGTTTTTGTATATGATTATAAAAATCCTGATGGAATCAGTAACAATTCAATTAACTCGATTTTTGAAGACAGTTATAAAAATTTATGGTTTGCTACCGAAAATGGACTGAACCTGCTAGATAAAAGAACAAGAACTTTTAAAAAATTCACTACCAAAAACGGACTTCCCAGTAATGTTGTATACTCGATTCTGGAAGATGATGCCAAAAATTTATGGCTGACTACTTCAAAAGGTTTGGTTAAATTTAGTGCCAATCATAAAACCGTTAAAATTTTTACAACAGCAAATGGTTTATTGAGTGACCAATTCAATTACAGTTCTGCATTTAAGGATACAAATGGTGATATGTACTTTGGAAATCTCAACGGAATGATCAGCTTTAATCCTAAGAATTTCACCAAAAATAAATATACGCCTTCCATTTTTATTACAAATCTTCAAATCAATAATAAGGATATCGATGCCAATGAAACTGATTCTCCTATAAAACAATCCATTTCACATATTGAGGAACTGGAGTTAACGAACAATCAATCGTCATTTAATCTCGAATTTGCCGCTCTAAATTATACCGCTTCAGAACTTACCGAATATTGGTACAAGCTTGAAAATGTAAATCAGGATTGGGTTTATCTGGAACGAAACAATAAAGTTTTCTTTACAGAACTGGCCCCGGGTGATTATGTCTTTAAAGTAAAATCACTCAATAGCTTTGGTGTGTGGAGCAAGGAAGTAAAACTAAAAATTAGGATATTACCTCCTTTTTATGCCAGCTCTTACGCTTATTTTTTCTATTTTCTGCTCATTTGCGGTTCTTTTTATTATATCATTCGATATTCTCAAAATCTGACACAAGTTAAAAATAATAGAAAAATAAAACACCTCAACGATGAGAAAGAGAAAGAGATTTATCAGGCTAAAATTGACTTTTTCACCAATGTTGCACATGAAATTCGAACACCTCTAACGCTTATAAAAGGGCCCTTGGACAAACTATTAGGCATCGAACACCATTCTCCGGAAGTTCCGCAGAATCTGTCGATAATGAAGAAAAATACTTCGAGGCTTCTAAAATTAGTAAATGAATTACTTGATTTCAGAAAATCAGAAATTGGCGGACTCAAACTTACTTTTGTAGAAACCAATGTTTCCTCTATGGTTAGGAATTTGCATTTGCGATTCAGTCAGCTCATTGAGGAAAGAGGTATCGACTTTGACCTAGAGCTCGGCGAAAAAGATATTTTTGCCTTTGTAGATAAAGAAGCTTTTAAAAAAATTCTGAGCAATTTGATTAGTAATGCTATAAAATATTCTAACCAAAAAGTGACCATAACCTTATTCAGAGATGAAAAAAAATTAACCCTGACCATAAAAAATGATGGTAAGGTGATTCCGTTTCAATTGAAAGATAAGATTTTTGAACCGTTTTTCAGAGTTGACAATATGGATTCTACTTCAGGAACCGGAATCGGACTTTCGCTGGCCAGTTCACTAACACAATTGCATAACGGAAGTTTACATCTGGTTTCGGATACAAATCTAAATGTTTTCGAACTTGTTGTACCGCTACATCAGGAACAGGAATTTATGTTTTACACGGAAAGTGAAAAGGAAAACAAGGAAAAGGAAACAGAGGTTATTTCAATAGAAGTAAAACATGAAAAATCCCAAATTTTACTTGTGGAAGATAATGAGGACCTTTTGAATTTTATTAAATCAGAATTAAGTTCGTCGTATACTATTTTAAAAGCAGAAAATGGTGAAGAGGCACTAAAAATAATTCATAACGAAAATATTCAGCTGGTTATAAGCGATGTCCAAATGCCTGTTATGGACGGCATTACGTTGTGCAAAAACATTAAGGCCAATTTAGAGACGAGTCATATTCCGGTTATTTTATTAACAGCAAAAAATTCGCTTAAATCTCAAATTGACGGGCTGGAAGTTGGTGCCGATGCCTATATTGCCAAACCATTTTCTATGGATTATCTAAAGGTTCAGACCAATAATTTAATTGAAAACAGAAAGCAGATTATGAATTATTATGCAAGTTCGCCGCTTTCTCACATTAAAAGTATAGCACATAATAAAACCGATGAAAAATTCCTGAAAAAACTGGATGAAGAAATACTGAAAAACATTACTGATCCTGACTTAAGTGTAGAATCTTTGGCAGAAATCATGAACATGAGCCGTTCTACTTTATATCGAAAAATCAAGGATATTTCAAATTTAAGTCCGAATGAGCTGATCAATATTGTACGTTTAAAAAGAGCTGCAGAATTACTTTTAAATGAAAATTATAAAATGTATGAAATTGCAGAAATGGTTGGATACAAGTCACAAACCAGTTTCGGCAGAAATTTTCAAAAGCATTTTGTTATGTCACCATCTGATTATATTGCGATGAATAGATAGTTCATGATGTTGCCTTTTTTACTTTAATTATAAGATATTGATCTATTAGTTTAAATTATTAATTTATAATTGTATTTTCTACACTAATATTAAAAAAATGATTATATTCGATAAACCAGATTAATAACATATGACAACCCAAAGAGAGAATACCGCAATTAATTTGCAAATTAATTCAAGCATTCCTAAGTATATACAGATTGCAGATAGTATTGAGGAAGATATTCATGCTGGAAAATTTGTTATCGGGGAACGTCTTCCTTCGATTAGGGATTTGAGTACTAAAAATTCAATTTCCAGGGATACTGCAGAAAAAGCATACAAGGAATTAAGGGATCGCAGTTTAATTTATTCCGTAATGGGAATTGGTAATTTTGTAGAATCCAAAGATCTAAATTCTGCCATAAATGTCTTCTTTTTAATAAATAAGCCTTGTACCTATAAAATGGAAATTTACAATTCATTTGTGAATGCCTTGGGAGAAAAAGGTCAGGTGGATATGTATCTGTATTATTGTGAAGAACAGCTTTTTATTAATGCGCTGAAAAAGAACATCAATAATTATAATTATTTTGTAATCATGCCTCACTTTAGAGACAGCGAACAAAGTCATATTAATTACACCTCGCTTACCATTAAAGCTATAAACTCTATACCAAAAGATAAGCTGGTAATATTGGACAAAGCACATTCTGAAATTAACGGAAGTTTCCCTGTTATCTATCAGGATTTTAAATTAGATCTTATTAATGCGCTTACCGAAGGGATTACAAAATTAAAAAACTATGAAAAAGTAATTTTGGTATATCCTTCCAAAGCTGTTTTTCCTTATCCGGTTGGGCTTTTAGAAGGCTTTTTAGAATTCTGTGCAGCACACCAATTTGAATTTCAAATTTTAGAAGAGATACCGACAGCTTTAGCATTTAAATCAAAAGATGCTTATATCACTATTGAAGATAATGATTTGGTAAATTTGGTACAGCAAATCAAAGAGAAGAATCTTAAGATTGGTGAAGATGTTGGAATCATATCCTACAATGATACCCCTCTTAAAGTTCTACTGGATATCAATGTGTTAAGTACTGATTTTATAACTATGGGACAAAAAGCCGCAGAAGCCATACTGACCAAAACGAAAGAAAATTTTAAAAATCCATTCTTATATATTGAACGTAATTCCCTTTAATAAGCAACAATAGAGTAAATAGCACTATTCTGCACTTTTAGCTATTTAACAAAAATATGTTTGGACTTAACCTCCAAACTGGCAATAGCTTCTTTTAATCCTGTTCCGAGGTTGGATATAATTACTTCCAGGACATTTTTTAAATCAGAAAAACTATTAGGCTTGACAAAATAACAATGAGCGCCTAATACTGATGTTGTATCCAAATCTTTTTGATGAGAAGAAGTCGAAATCATTATTACAGGTATTTCCTGAAGCCTCTGATCTTTATTTATAATTTTGAGACAGTCCCAGCCACTCATCACTGGCATGTTGAGATCCAAAAAGATAAGCTCCGGTTTTTCATTAAGGTCATTGAGTATCCTTAGAGCTTCACTTCCATTTTTTGCACAATGGCATATAATATTTTCATCCACAACTGCTAGTGCTTCACAAAACATTTCTGTATCATCGATATCATCATCCGCCAATAAAAGTAGTTTTTTATCCATATCAAATGTCATTTTCATTTTGTTGTAATGGCAGTGTTATAACAAATACAGCACCTTTATTCACATTTCCTTCTGCAGTGATATTTCCACCATGACGCTCCACTATTTTTTTGCAAAGCGATAACCCCAGTCCTGTTCCTTCGTAAGAATCTTTAGAATTGAGACGGGTAAATGTTTCAAAAATACGCTCAGCCTGGTTGAAGTCAAAACCAATTCCATTATCCTCTAAAGTGATTATTGCAAAGGTTTTATCTCCTTTTACCTGTATTTCTGATGTTATTGTTATTTGAGGCGGTACGTTTTCTTTGGCAAATTTAATGGAATTATTAATGAGATTATAGAATAATTGATAAAGCAATACTGAAGCTCCTTCAATTGTGGGAAGATTATTATAATGAATTTTACCTGCTGTTTTTTGCAGGGAAACTTCCAAATCTGTTTCAATATTTTTAATAACCTCATTAAGATCCACTAATGTCGGCTGCTGTAAATCGGCATTGATTTTAGAATAGGCCAATACTCCGTCAATCATATTGAACATTCGATCAGTAGCCACGTGGATTCTGTCAATAAATTTCGATGCAGAATCGTCTAATTTTCCATCGAGGTAATCTTCGAGGCGGCCTGTAAATGTTTTTATTTTTCGTACCGGTTCTTTTAAATCATGGGACGCAACATGAGCAAATTGC
>Ga0247805_1000218_pt1 | contig 34706 bp, 28 predicted proteins | sample UWRJL044104R1_FD_180930 | JGI IMG/M metagenome (GOLD analysis project Ga0247805, IMG submission 180930) | Plant litter microbial communities from Arlington Agricultural Research Station in Wisconsin, United States - UWRJ-L044-104R-1 | ecosystem: Environmental > Terrestrial > Plant litter >...
ATTGCCGTTGCGTAAACGAATGGCTTGAACGTTGAACCCACCTGGCGGGCTCCTTGCTGTACGTGGTCGTATTGGAAATGCTTGTAATTGATTCCACCCACCCAAACTTTGATCGCTCCAGTTTCTGGCTCCATCGACATCACGCCACTTTGAAGGAAATGCTTGTAGTATCGGATAGAATCATTTGGTGTCATAATGGTATCTTTCTCACCATCCCAAGAAAAGACTCTCATTTTGGTTTTTACTGCAAATGATTTTTTGATATCGTCTTCGTCCTTACCTTCCGCGGCCATTATTCTCCATCTTTCAGAGTTCTTTCGGGCACGATTCATAAGACTTTCTGTTTCCTTTTCGGAAATATTCACAAAAGGAGCATTCTTGTTTTTCTTGCTTTCGATGGAAAATTCCTTTTGGAGGTTGGCCATATGGGCATAAACGGCTTCTTCTGCATACAATTGCATACGGGAATCAATCGTCGTATAAATCTTAAGTCCATCACGGTAGATATCGTAATCGGTGCCGTCCGGCTTCTTGTTTTCTTTTACCCAGGTTTTCATAAACTCACGCAGGTATTCACGGAAATAAGTGGCCGTTCCTTCCTTGTGTGTTTGCAATTTGAAATCCAATGTAATCGGAAGCTGGCTGTATTTTTCCTTCTGTGCCTCCGTAATGATGTTAGATTTCACCATTTGTCCCAGAACCACATTTCGGCGGTTCTTTACACCTTGGGCGTTTCGGACAGGATTATAAAGTGATGAATTTTTGAACATTCCCACCAAGATAGCCGATTCATCAACGGTCAAGTCTTTCGGTTCCTTGTTGAAATAGGTTTTTGCAGCAGAACGGATTCCGACTGCATAATTATTAAAATCATAGATGTTGAAGTACATCGCAATGATTTCATTCTTGGTATATTGCCTTTCCAATCGTATGGCAATAATCCATTCTTTTACTTTTTGAACAATTCTAAAAGGAAGAAATTTCGAACCTTCCTTATGGAATAATTGCTTCGCCAGCTGCTGTGTCAAGGTACTTGCTCCACCGCTTGTTCCCAGACTTGTAACGGCTCTTAAGGTTCCCCTTCCGTCAATCCCCGAATGGTCGTAAAAACGTTCATCTTCGGTGGCAACCAAGGCGTCAACAAGATGTTTCGGCAAATCTTCGTATTTGACAGAAGTCCTGTTCTCGTTGTAAAACTTACCAATGGTTTCTCCATCGGCAGAAATGATTTCTGTTGCCAGATTCGACTCTGGATTTTCCAAATCTTCAAAGGAAGGCATGGAACCCAAGATACCCCAAGAAGCCAGTAAAAACACCAAGAATACAGCTCCTAAACAATAAAGGAAAACTTTCCAGAATTGCTTTTTATAATAAGCAGTGTCTTTAACTACTGGTGTAGCGCTATTGTTTTTTTTAATCGCCATAACTTTTATTCTATTGATTCTATTCTAAAACCTACTTCAGTTATTCCTTCCAATTCTTCCACTCCGGTGATTTTACCCGTTTGTCTGACTGCTTGTTGGATGTGTACTTTATAATTTCCCAGTTTGGGAAACTTCATCTTCTCCTTATAAAAAAGCTTGCTCTCTTTTATATCCGAAAAACCTTCACCAAGAAGCGTGCCGTCTGGATTGGTCATTTGATATTGCAGGGTATCAATTTTTGTCAGGCCTCCCGGTTGCTCCAAGGCAACAATCAGGAAAAGGTTACTGAACTGATACTTCTCGTTTCCACGAAGGTTTACAAACATATTGTAAAGCTTTGTAGTATCCGGCTGGTCGAAAGAGAAAGTTACAATACTATCCTTTTTCCAAGCATCTCCAACTGATTTGTATTCATCAAAAACTCTTTCCTTGTCACAGGAAAATAAAAATATAGCTATTAAAACAATTAAAAAACTACTTCTTAGGCTCATCTTTCTTGTTCGGAATTATTCTGTTATCAGGTTTTGGTTCATTAGGTTTTCTTTCGCCTTGCGGACGATTTGGTTTTGGCTTTCTTTTTTCAAAAGGCTTTTTCTCACCTGCTGGTTTATTGCTATTCTGAACCTGTGGTCTGTTTTCATTTGCAACTGCAGGTTTACTTGCAGGTGTAATCGTTGGCTTGTTCGCACTTACAATGGCTGGCTTTCCAGCGTTATTTGTAATTGCCGGCTTGCCTGGATTTGGATTTGCTGGTCGGTTGGCGTTTGCCACAATTGCATTTTCTCCCGGTTTGCGTTTTTTGTTCGGCCTTTTCTTTTTCTTAGGCTGGTCGAAACGCGTTAAACTTTCCTGACCCATTGCATTATTGAAATCTTTTTCAGGAGCAATATTATCTTCAATTGCATAATCTTCTAGTGAAGAAACCTTGTTTTTCAATTTGTTTTCAGCCACGATTTCTTTTACCTGGTCGATTTTCAAAACGTGCCAGTTGGCGAAATTATTCGTGTAGGCAAACCACATCAAACCTTTAAAAATATCCTGCTTTTGGCATATAGCATCTCCTTTTTCCGTTACCAATTTGGTCTCGAAATCTGGAAAATCCTTCAAGGCATCCATATAAGTATCCAGCTCATAGTTCAAGCAACACTTTAATTTTCCGCATTGTCCGGCTAATTTCTGTGGATTCAACGACAGCTGCTGGTAACGTGCCGCAGAAGTATTTACACTTCTGAAATCCGTCAGCCAAGTAGAACAGCATAATTCTCTTCCGCAAGAACCGATTCCGCCCAAACGTGCTGCTTCCTGACGGAAACCTACCTGCTTCATTTCGATCCTTGTACTGAATTCCTTTGCAAAATCCTTGATCAGCAAGCGGAAATCAATCCTGTCATTTGCCGTATAATAAAAAGTTGCTTTTGAGCCATCTCCTTGAAATTCAATATCGGATATCTTCATTTCGAGTTTTTGGGCTATGGCCAATTCGCGGGCACGAACCTTCATCGGTTCTTCCTTGTCTCGGGCGTTCGACCAAATATCAATGTCTTTTTGAGATGCCTTCCTGTAGATTTTCGGAATATCACTGTTGTTGTGATTGGTTCCTTTTTTCTTCATTTGAATTTTCACCAGTTCTCCAGTCAACGTGACGATCCCGATATCGTGGCCTGGAGAAGCTTCAGTAGCTACAATATCTCCAATGCTTAGAGTCAGTTTCTCCGTATTTCTGTAGAATTCTTTTCTTCCGTTCTTAAAACGGATCTCAACACAATCAAAAGGCGCTTCTCCATTAGGAAGATTCATATTGGAGAGCCAATCGAAAACGGTTAATTTGTTGCAGCTATCGGTGCCGCAAGTCCCTTTATTTCCGCAGCCTTTTGGTACACTACCATCAGACGTTGAACAACTTGTACAGGCCATAATTTTATATAGATGTTGCGTAAACACAACTTAAAATTCTTAAAATGTTTTGTGCGTAAAGATAGCAATTTTTAAGTTGAAGTTACAAGAGTTGTAACCCATTGCTGTTCAATACAAAACAAAAAACCTATCTCATTGGCAGGAGATAGGTTTAACGTAAAAATCCAAACTATATTTTATTCCAAGATCTTATAGAGCTTGTCCGAAAGACGAACTCTAAACGGTATCGCAAAAGTTACCTTGTCACCCGGTTTTGCACTACTTGCTTCTGCATCGTTTACGAGCATTTTTTCGAGTACCAGCTCCTGATTTCCAGTTGTTGGTCCTGCAATCAGGATTTTATCGCCTACATTCAACTCGTTGTCTTCCATCAAGAAAAGTCCCACTTGTGCCTTCACATAATAATGTTCCACTTTTCCCAAGATGGCTTTCTTTATTTTTTTCTGACGGATGGTTTTTGCAGCTACCGCCAAAGACTTGTCAGATAGCTCACCTGAATGTTTAAAGGCTAATTTTTCTGATTTTCCTTTTCTAAAGACCTTGTTGCCTACCTGGATGCCGCTTCTCAATAGCACTTGTTCTGCCAATGGCAAATGCGTCACTTCCAGACATTCTGTTGAACAGCAGTTTTCCATTGCCTGCTTGCATTCGTCGCATTGTATGAATAACAGATGGCATCCGTCGTTGGCACAATTGGTATGATTGTCGCACGGTTTCCCGCATTGGTGGCATTGGGAAACGATATCGTCGGTAATTCTTTCACCCAGACGGTTGTCAAAAACAAAGTTCTTTCCGATGAATTTGCTCTCCAGACCTTCTTCCTTGATTTGTTTTGCATATTGGATGATTCCGCCCTCAAGTTGGAATACATTCTTGAAACCTTGGTGCTTGAAATAGGCACTTGCTTTCTCGCAACGAATTCCACCCGTGCAATACATCACCAGGTTCTTATCTTCCTTATGGTCTTTCAATTGCTCATTGATGATAGGCAGGCTTTCTCTAAATGTTTCCACATCTGGGGTTATGGCTCCTTTGAAATGACCGATTTCACTTTCGTAATGGTTCCTGAAATCCACTACAATTGTGTTTGGGTCTTCCAGAATCTTGTTGAACTCGTTGGCCCTAAGGTGAACGCCCTTGTTGGTTACATCAAATGTGTCATCGTTCAAACCATCGGCCACAATCTTGTGGCGTACTTTTATAGTAAGCTTCAGAAACGAATGGTCATCCTGCTCCACGGCTACATTCAGTCGGATGCCTTTCATAAAATCATATACTTCTAGCGTATCCCTGAACGCTTCGAAATTATCAGCAGGAACACTCATCTGGGCATTTATTCCTTCGTTGGCAACGTAAATCCGGCCGAGTGCATCGAGTGCATTCCAGGCTACGAATAAATCGTCTCTAAATTTTTTAGGATCTTCAATTTTGGCATACGCATAGAAAGACAAAGTAAGTCTTTGCTTGCCGGCTTGATCGATCAATTCGGCTCTTTCTTCAGCGCTTAAGGTGTTGTACAGTTGCATGCTATAAACGATTTAAGTCGAGAAATTATTTTCGGGGCAAAAGTAAGGATAATTTTCATGGAGTGAAAATGACAATTATCATATTATGATTTTCGGTTCTGATTTACCGCAAAGTGGATTCCGAAAGTTTAAAATAAGCCTAAAGTAATTGTTCTACCCCCGACTGGAGGGAAAATCCTTTTTGTCTCGTTTCTAACGAGACAAAAAGATTTGGAAGGAAGGCGGGAGCATGGATTAAAAAACACCAATAGTTGTGGTTTTAAAAAGCAGACACGAATTGCACGAATTTTCACCAATCAATTTGTGCTAATTCGTGGAATTTGTCGAAAATAATAGGTATAAAAAAACCACGCCTGAACGTGGTTTTGATTTTTAGCTTCTGATTAGCAAAATTCCTTGAAAGCATCCTGAAGATTCTCAGCAATCAGTTCTGCAGGGCGACCCTCGATGTGATGACGCTCCAGCATATGAACCAATTCGCCATCCTTGAAAAGTGCGATGCTTGGTGAAGAAGGAGGAAACGGGAACATGAATCCGCGTGCCGCATCAACAGCTTCCTTGTCTACACCTGCGAAAACGGTTACCAAATGTTCTGGTTTCTTGTCTCCGTCTAAACTCATTTTTGCTCCCGGACGTGCGTTTCTGGCTGCACAACCGCAAACTGAATTTACAACTACCAATGTTGTACCTGATTTTGCTATTGCATTTTCAACGGCTCCGGCACTATATAATTCTTCAAAACCTGCATCTGCTAGTTCAGCACGCATTGGTTTTACCATTTCTTCTGGATACATAACTCTTTAGTTTAAGTTTGAAGTGCAAAGTTACAAAGTTTTGAAGTGCAACAACAAACGGAACTATAAAGTTTTGTTATTGTTGTATAATTGTTTTTTAAAGATCCGGTTCCATAATGCCGTGATGAAAAGTGCTTTTGGACATTTCCAGATTACTTGCAGATCTTCAAGAAAGGAAGTCTCTTCGTCAAGGAATTTAAAGACAAGGCTCGGGTTCCCTTTTTTGAACATAGAAGAGAATATCTTGCTTCCCAGATGATTCTTGTGGTATAAGATATCAAGCAACAATAAATCATATAACCAGAATTTATTGGTTCTATGGAATTTCCTGAAGTCGGTTTCCTTAGATAGAAAAGCGACTAATTCCTTGGCTTTTTTAGTGGTGCTCTTGAAGGTATAGCCCGTACTGGCTTTTGTCCACCCTCCTGCGGAACCAATGTGGAGGATGTTTTTTTTGTTTTCTTTCCAAAATGGGAAACACGTCATCGGGATGCTTCCTTTTTCTGTTTCGATGATGTCGTAGTTTGAAATGCCGAGTTTTTGGATGTACTTCTTGATTTCGGTTTCGTATTCTTCTTTTGGCAGAAGGTCTTTTGAAAACAAAGTATATTCGATCAAGGCTTCGGTTGAAGAAGTTGGCAAGACATACATAAACCTTGTATTGCCTCGCTGTTCTATCGAAAAATCCATAAAAGTGGCGATGTCTGAATTGAAAACCGATTCTTCACTTTTGATGAACCAGCCGATGAAATGCTGTTGCAGCAACGGATATCTGGTTTGTTTTTGAACCATTTCCGGATTGTAGATGCTGTTGAACAGCTTATTGCAGGAGAAACTTTCTTCCTTGCCCTGCACCACGACATTATCTCCGGATTCGCTGAAACCCAGGATTTCCTGATTGAGGAATGTGATGTTCTTTTCAACGGAGATTCTTTTGAAAACCTTGTTGTAGAAATCAATTCCCTTTATCATCTTGTATTGATAGGGTTTCAAATCGAGAGTCCGGCTGAATTTTTCGTTGGCAAAAAGGGCGAAATCCCAATCATGGGCAACTATTTTCTTCCAATCACCTTTTCCTTCTTCCCAGAAGCACCAGGTTCGGTCATTGTTTTTTTTGGTATCGGTATCTAAAAGAAGGATTTCTTTTTGTTGGAATTGTTCTGAAACGATCATTTCATAAACCGTCATCAAGGCTGACAATCCCGTTCCGGTGAAAATGTAATCGTAGTGTTTCATTCTTCAAAAATAGAGAATTAAGTGAACACCGATTACACAAATTGGCACAGATTTTTTTAACAACTGCAAATTAGCAGATTATAATTCGAGAATTTGCGGTGTTATTTCTAGCCAATCTTGGTCGTTTTAAAGTTGGCCAAGAATCTCAAATAAATTTTCAGCGTTGACAAAAGACTGGAGTTGCAATTCAATAGAATGATCTGGATTTAAAATTGTTATTGTTGGATACGTTTGATTGGAAAGTGATTCAGCCAATTCGTGAATGCCTGAATTGGTTCCCTTTGGTCTGAATTTGAAAATATGATTGTTGAAACTGATGTCACTTTTTGTTTCTGCATCAAAGGAAATAAAATAGAATTTGTCGTTTAGCTGCCTGATGACTTCTTCATTTTTGAAAGTGGAATTTTCCATCATCTTGCAATATTTGCACCACGAAGTATGGATGAAAATGACAAATGGTTTTGGATCTTCGATGGAACGTTGTTCGGCTTCTTCGAAAGTGTGCGTTTTTAATTGGGCAAAGTTTTGGTTTGCAATTAGGATAAAAAATAGGATTAGAAACTTTTTCATTGCCACAGATTAAAGGATTTACAGATTAAATTTTATGTTATTAAATGCCTTATATGGTAAAAAAATTAACCACATAAGACATTTAAGGTTCATATAAGTTTCTTATTTCAATGTATACCGCAATCCAAAGAAACTTCTAATTCCCTGATTCGGACCATACACATATCCTGGGTCAAAGGTCAGACCGTACGGATTGTCTGGCGTTACCATCGCATTTCCGCTTGGGTCGTATTGCACATTTTTATCAAAAGGGTCGTTCGCCCTTGCTATAATGAATGGATTTCCTTTGTTGGGTGTCCAGTTCAAGAGGTTTTTTATACCCATGTAAATTTCAAAATTCTTAAACTTGTTGAAAGTGAATTGAATGTTTTGGATGCTCCACGTCGGCGAATATTCCTTTCTAGGGTCGAGTGCTCCTAAAAGTGGCAAACGCATCGGCCCATATACATTTCCGGTATAATCAATATCCAGAAATAATTTTGGCAAACGATAGGAAATGGCCCAAGTCCCCGAAAATTTTTCGGTCAGCATCTGACGGGTCTTGATATCATCTTCTGTTTTGGAAACATCCATATAAGTCGCTCCCAAGATGAACTTTAATCCATTTTGAAACGTCATATCAACATTGGTGCTGATTCCTTTAGTAACCGCAAATCCATTCAAGTTTTTATAAATGATCTGATTTGGATTCGTGTCATAATCTGGAATGATGGAATTGGTAAAATACGTGTACCAGGCCGAAGTTTCAATTCCTATGAAGTTTCCGTTCCCTGTATAAATTTTCTTCAGATAATTCAAATTCACATTATACGATTGTTCGGGTTTTAAATCTTCCAGGACAATTACTTCACGAGAACCCGTCAAGGCAGCGTGTTCTTCGGTAAAAAGATTGACGATCCTGAAACCAGTTCCTGCATTCAAACGGAAAATGTCATTGTCCGTTGCTTTGAATTTATAGGCAAAACGTGGTGTGAAAATCGAACCGTGATGGCTATTGTAATCGTATCTGGCACCAAGCAAGACGGTGTGCTTTTCATCAAATTTAATTTCATCCTGAACAAACAGGCTCGGAATCCAATTCTCATCGGTTGTCAAAGTTGCAGGCGTATTATCGTCATAAAAATTATACCTGATAGCAGTTCCAAAAAGCAAATCGTGGTTTTTTAATTTCTTGTCCCACGTCAGTTGTGCGAAACCAATCTTTTGCTGGGCCAGGTATTTTGTATTTCCATAAACTGAATTCTGGTCATGGTCGGTATACGAGAATGAAAAGAGCATTTTTTCCTTTATCGGAAGCTCATAGGCTCCGAGCAATTCATATCTTTCGGTGTAAATACTTTCGCCATATACCTCATCGCCGCCACGGTATTTCTTTTCCCATTGCATCTCACCACCCCAACGGTCTTCATAAAAATAACGTCCCGCAAGCGAGAATAACTTGTTGCTTTTTCGATTGAAATTCCACTTTTGAAAAACCGAAATGCGTTCCTGAAGCGTGACATCGGTAAAATTATCGCCATTATTATCTATTGGATTGTCATAGTTGAAATAGTTGGTTCCGATTAAGACTGAAGCCGTCTTTCCTATATTCGTTTTAAAACCCAAATCTAGATTCGCCTCGCCCCAGCTTGTAGTAAAACCATCTGCAGAAAAAACAGGAGCACTTTTTGGATTCTTGGTAATGATATTGATCAAGCCTCCAACGGCTTCACTTCCGTATAAAGAAGAAGCAGGACCTTTCACGACTTCAATTCTTTCCAACAACGAATTCGGAATTCCCGACAATCCATAAACTGTTGAAAGTCCGCTGACAATTGGCATTCCATCAATCAAAACCAACGTATAGGGCCCTTCCAGACCGTTAATATGAATGTCTCCCGTGTTGCAAACATTGCAATTCAGTTGCGGACGAACGCCATTTACATTTTGCAAGGCTTCAAAAATATTGGCAGTTGGATTCTTTTTGAAGAAAACCGGCGAATAGGTTTCAACAGGAACGGGACTTTCCGAACGTCTTACTGCTTTTAAAGTTCCTGTTACCACGACTTCATCTAAAGCATTGTCATCATTTTCCAGATGGAAATCTAGACTAGAATTTTCATTTTCAGTGATGGAAATATTCTTCTGGATTGTTTTTTTTCCGATGTATGAGAGCTGGATTTTATACTTTCCAGTTTCTAAATTTTCGAATTCATATGACCCCAAGCTATCGGTTATGGCCATTTTTGAAGTCCCAATCATTTTTACAACCACTCCGTTAACTGGAATTTCGTCAGCATAAACAATTCCATAAATACTCGCTTTGTCTTGAGCATTAATAAATTGCGACATAAAAATTAGAGTTACGTAGAATAGATTTTTCATTTATTTTAAATATATTTTTAGACAAATCTAAAAATAATTTTTTAATGAAAAAAATATATATATTTGTAAAGCTAAATTTTTTATTCTAATGACCTATTCTGAAGAGAATTACCTGAAAGCCATTTATCATCTATCCTTGTTTCAAAAGAAAGGAGTAAATACCAATGCCATTGCCAAAATGATTGATACGAAAGCTTCATCGGTAACGGATATGATTAAAAAATTAGCTGAAAAGAATCTAGTCGAATACCAGAAATACCAAGGCGTTTCGCTAACGCCACAAGGATTGTTGGAAGCAAAGATGATTGTCAGAAAACATCGCCTGTGGGAAGTGTTCTTGGTGGAAAAGCTGGATTTTTCTTGGGACGAAGTACATGATGTGGCAGAAGAATTGGAACATATAAATTCCGAAAAACTGATTGACAAACTGGATGCGTTTCTAGGTTTCCCGACAGAAGATCCTCATGGAGACCCAATTCCTAATGCAAAAGGCGAAATCAAGAAAATGGATAAGAAGTTATTATCCGAATTAAAATTGAATCAAAAATCAATTTGTGTCGGGGTAAAGGATTCTTCTTCTAATTTTTTAAAATACCTTGACAAGCAACAAATAGCATTGGGCTCAACCATAGAAATCATAGAAAAAGAAAGTTTTGATGCCTCCCTGATCGTTTTGGTAAACGGGAACGAAATGAATATTTCAAATAAAATTGCCAGTAATCTTTACGTAAAAACAATATAATATGTTCCAAGATATCATTAGTTATTTCGAAAGCATCGACCCCATCTTGGCCGCTTTTTATGCTACTCTTTTCACTTGGGGCCTGACTGCTTTTGGAGCCTCTTTTGTTTTCTTTTTCAAGAATATGAACCGTGCCGTCCTAGATGGTATGCTTGGTTTTACAGGTGGTGTAATGGTTGCTGCAAGTTATTGGAGCCTCTTGGCTCCAGCCATAGAAATGAGTGAAGGCGAAGGTTTCGTAAAGGTAATTCCGGCAGCCGTTGGATTTATGCTTGGGGCTATTTTTCTTTTTGGCCTGGATAAGACGCTACCCCATCTTCATATCAATTTCAAGGAAACCGAAGGTGTAAAATCGCCTTGGCAACGGACAACTTTGCTGGTCTTGGCCATCACGCTCCATAATATCCCCGAAGGTTTAGCTGTAGGAGTCTTGTTTGGTGGAGTTGCTGCCGGAATTCCGGAAGCTTCAATCGCTGGAGCTGTAACATTAGCAATTGGTATCGGAATCCAGAATTTCCCGGAAGGAATTGCCGTTTCTATGCCGTTGCGAAGAATGGGAATGAGCAGGTGGAAGAGCTTCATGTACGGACAATCTTCTGCGTTGGTAGAACCAATTGCAGGTGTGATTGGTGCAGTTGCAGTAACTTTTTTCACTCCGATTTTGCCTTATGCTTTGGCTTTTGCTGCGGGAGCGATGATTTTTGTTGTGGTTGAAGAAGTAATTCCAGAAACACAACAGGATAAAAATACCGATATTGCAACGCTTGGTTTTATTGGTGGTTTCGTGGTGATGATGACCCTTGACGTAGCTTTAGGTTAACACCCACAACTTCCTCCACAATCCTTATCGTTTTTCTTTTTCCAAAAAAACTTCTTGGCAAGGAAAAAAACTGCCAGTGCAAGTACTATGTAAATTATTATTTCCTGAAGTTCCATAAAATAAATTTAGGCTTTACTTAAAAATCGTATATCCGACAAAGGCAAACACATAAGCCATTACTCCCATTCCTACCAACTGAATGATCGCCCATTTCCAAGAATTGGTTTCTCTTTTCACGATAGCTACCGTAGCGGCACATTGCATCGCGATAGCATAAAACAATAAAAGTGAAACGCCGGTTGCCAGTGTAAACACCTTTTCTCCAGTTTCTGCAAAAGTAGCGGATTCCATTCGCTGCCTGATCGTTCCTTCATCTTCTGCATCTTCTACACTGTAAATGGTAGCAAGGGTTCCGACAAAAACTTCACGGGCCGCAAAGGAAGTGATAATGGCAATTCCTATTTTCCAATCGTATCCCAATGGCTTGATTATAGGTTCTATAGACTTGCCCATCATACCAATATAGGAATTCTCTATCTGATACGATGCAATGGCTACTTGAATTTCCTTGTCTGAAAGATTTTGGCTTCCTGTTTTATTCTTTACTGTTTCTTCTGCATTGTCAAAGTTTTCACCTCCGTGAGAGGCCAGGAACCATAATATGATGGAAACGGCGAGAATAATCTTACCGGCATTGAACACGAATGATTTGGTTTTTTCTATAACCGTATAAAGCACGTTCTTGAACAACGGCAATTTATAAGAAGGCATTTCCACAACAAAATACGATTTGCTCTTGAATCGGATAATCCTATTTAAAATGATTGACGACCCAATTGCAAGGAAGATTCCGAGAAGATACATTCCAAGCAACGCCAATGCCTGATAATTTATGATCCCTAAAAAGCTTTTTTCGGGAACAATCAACGAAATAAGGATGGTGTAAACCGGTAATCTTGCGGAACAAACTGAAAATGGAGTAACTAAAATCGTGATGAGTCGCTCTTTCCAATCCTCAATATTTCGCGTTGCCATTACAGCCGGAATTGCACAGGCGTTCCCTGAAATAAGTGGCACGACACTTTTTCCACTCAGTCCGAATTTCCGCATGATCTTGTCCATCAGGAATACTACTCTGCTCATATAACCTGTTTCTTCCAGGACTGCTATAAACAGGAACAACATTGCAATTTGCGGTACAAAAATCACGATTCCACCTATTCCTGGGATAATTCCCTGGCTTATCAAATCGTTTATTTTTCCTTCTGGCAATAATCCGCCAACGGTTTCAGACAAGGAAGCAAACGTTTCATCAATAAAATCCATAAAAGGCCCGGACCACGTGAAAATTGCCTGGAACATCAACATCAGCAAAAGCAGGAAAATAATATATCCGAAGAATTTATGGGTAAGGATCTTGTCCAATCTCGAACCAAAATCAGTAGCCTTCGATTTGTCCTGTTCAAAACTGTCTTTGAGGGCAGTATTTATAAACTGGTATCGTTTTACCGTTTCCTGATGCTGTTCTTTTTTTACTGCAATTTGCTTCTGCCTGTCCTCAATTTCTTGAAAACCTATCTTGTAAGTCTCCAGCAACCATTTTTTATAGGCCGAAGCATCACTTGAAAAAAGCATCTTATGGGATAGACTTCCAAAATTTTCAATCGTACTCTTTAGTTCTGAAAATCCAATATTTTTTCGAGTACTGGTAAGAATTACCTTGGTATCCAATCGCTGTTCCAAAAGGGCGACATCTATAGAAATTCCCTTAAGCGTCATCCTATCGGCCATATTGACGACCAAGATGGTAGGAAGACCCAGATCTTTCACTTGCGTGAAAAGGAGCAGGTTTCGTTTAAGGTTTTCTACTTCGGCCACCACGACCAATACATCGGGAAAATCCTTGCTTCCTGCATTCAACAAAAATTCAGTAGCCACGCTTTCATCCAAAGAAGAAGGATTCAGGCTGTAGGTTCCAGGCAAATCGACAACATTAACTTTCTGTACATTTTTTAAATGAAAAGAACCTTGCTTCTTGTCAACAGTAATTCCCGGATAATTTCCTACTTGCTGGTTCAAACCCGTCAACTGGTTGAAAACCGAAGTCTTCCCTGTATTGGGATTCCCAATTAAAGCTACTTTTATATTATGATGAGGCATTTAAAACTATTCTTGGATTATTTCTATCTGGATTTTTCGGGCAGTTTCCAGCCTTATGGCCAAATAGCTGTCGTTTATGTTAAGAAACAACGGGTCTCCAAAAGGGGCAACTTGAAGCAATTCGACACTGTTTCCCGGCAAGCATCCCATCTCGATCAATTTCAATGGAACGACTTCGATATCAAAATCTGTTATGGTACCTTTCTGGCCTTTCTGAAGCTTGTCGATTGTTGTTTGCAAATCTTATTTAGATTGATTTTAGATTGCGAAAATACAAATTAATATCCTAATAATATGTTATTTTTCATTTTCAGATAGCCAATTGATGTCTTCAATAAGCCTTTTGATGTCTTCTTTTTTGGTTCCGTCGTAAAAACCGCGAACACGCCTTTCAGCATCCACTAGCACGAAATTTTCAGTATGTACCATATCATACAATTCTTCCGGCTTTCCTGTTTTTACCGCAAGGTAGGATTTTCGGGCAATGCCATAGATGTCTTTCTTGTTGCCCGTAACAAGATTCCATTTGCTGTCATCAACACCTTTTTCAATGGCGTAATTTTTCAAGACAGGAACACTATCAATATCCGGCAAGACCGAATGCGATAGCAACATCACTTTGGGATTGTTCAGTATTGCTTTTTGCACTTCCACCATATTCGTTGTCATTACCGGACAGATGGTTTGACAGGTTGTAAAGAAAAAATCGGCCACATAAATCTTGCCTTCATAATCTTTCTGGGTAATGGTTTCTCCATTTTGATTGGTAAAGGAGAAATCAGCAATCGTGTGGTATTTGCTAACGTGTTGCATAGTACTGTCCACCAACTCGGGATTCACATCAGCCGGATTCATAATCGGAAGCCTTTTTTCAGGCGTCAGCACTCTCATGAAAAGGAAAATACAGGTTGCCGAAAACACGAGCATCACAATAAAGAAGAATCGGTACTTTTTGAAGAACTGTAACATCTTGGAATTTTGATGCAAAAATACGAAAACTAGTCGTTTATGTGTAAAGAACAACTGTTATTCAAATCATAATTTAAGAATATTTCAATTTGAATTCAATATTTTTGTCATTATAACATAAACCAATAATATGCAATTCAACAAAAACCTACTTTTTGCTATTCCTGCACTTATAGGATTCTCTGGAATCCAGGCACAGACCAAGTCGGAACCAGGAATCAACACTTCCTATATGGACAAGACGGCAAAACCAAATGATGATTTCTTCCGATTTGTAAACGGTGCCTGGTTCGACAAGACTGAAATTCCAAGCGACAGGACGCGTTGGGGAAGTTTTGACGAACTACGCCAGAATACCGACAATGACGCCCTTGCAATTCTAAAGGAAGCAACTGCAAACCCTAAATACAAGTCCAATACGGATCAAGGAAAGGCGGTTAATTTATACCGTACCATAATGGATACTGTTGGCCGGAACAAGGCGGGAATCACGCCATTGAAACCTTATCTTAAAAAGATTGATGCGGTTAAAAACGTAAAAGACTTGCAGGCTTTCCTTGTCGAAATGCAACCCATAGGCGGTATCGGTTTTTTTGGTGCTGGGATTGGTGCTGATGCTAAAAACAGCAATCGTAATGTCCTTAACATAGGATTAGGCTCTCTGGGTTTACCTGACCGAGATTATTATGTTTCAGATGAGGCAGATTCTAAAGAAAAGCGTGAAAAATATGTCTTGCACGTAGCCAGGATGCTTCAGTTTTTAGGCGAAAAACCTGCTGCAGCAAAAGCCAATGCGGATAAAATACTTGCCTTGGAAATCGCAATGTCAACACCAAGATTGGACCGAGTTGAAAGAAGGGACCGTAGAAAGACCTACAATCCGATGACGGTTGCAGATTTGCAAAAACTGGCACCTTCCATCAACTGGAACGGTTATTTGGCCGGGATCGGAATCTCGAAAGTGGATTCGCTTATTGTTTCCCAACCAAAGTACATGACGGCTCTTGAGAGCATCTTCAAGCAAAACAAAGTAGAAGATTGGAAAGCCTTTATGAGATGGACGCTGTTGAGAGATGCTGCAGGTTCCTTATCTACCGAGATCGAAAACGCAAATTGGGAGTTTTATGGAAAAACCTTGACGGGAGCTGTAAAACAAAGACCGCGTGACGAAAGAGCCTTGCAGACCATCAACGGAACGTTGGGTGATGCTTTGGGTAAATTATACGTAGAGAAAAAATTCCCTGCTGAAGCAAAAGCAAAAGCGGAGAAAATGATCAAGAATGTTTTTACGGCGTTTGAAAACCGCATCAACAACCTTCCTTGGATGAACAAGGCTACAAAAGTGAGTGCGATTGAGAAACTGCACAAGTCAAGAATCAAGATTGGTTATCCGGACAAATGGAAGGATTATTCTGTCCTGACCATCAAGAGTCCGGAAGAAGGCGGAAGCTATTTTGACAATATGATTGCCCACGAAAGATGGAACTTCAAGAAAAATATCGAAGACTTGAACAAGCCAGTTGACAAGGACGAATGGTTCATGTCGCCACAAACCGTAAATGCTTATTACAATTCTTCTTATAATGAGATTGTATTCCCAGCGGCAATATTGCAACCTCCTTTCTATAATTACCAAGCAGACGAAGCCGTAAATTATGGTGGAATCGGAGCAGTTATCGGTCACGAGATCTCACACGGTTTTGATGATTCAGGTTCACGATTCAATGCGGATGGAAATATGGTAAACTGGTGGTCGGATGAAGATTTGAAGTTGTTTACGGACCTTGGTGGAGCGCTTGCCGACCAATACAGTGCTTTGCAACCTTTACCGGGAATCTATGTGGATGGAAAATTTACCCTGGGTGAAAATATCGGAGATCTAGGTGGTGTGAATGCCGCTTACGACGGATTGCAATTGTACCTGAAAGAGAATGGAAATCCAGGATTGATTGATGGATTTACTCCAGAACAGCGTTTCTTTATCTCTTGGGCAACCATCTGGAGAACGAAAGCTCGTGATGAAGCCATCAAGAATCAAGTGAAAACTGACCCGCACTCTCCAGGATTATACAGGTCTTATGTTCCTTTGCAAAATGTGGATGCTTTCTATAAAGCGTTCAATATCCAAAAAGGTGATGGCATGTACATCGACCCAGAGAAGAGAGTAAAAATCTGGTAACCTTTAAAAAATTAAGATTCACGAAAGTCTAAAGAATCAGACACAAATTGCACTAATTTTCACGAATTGATTTGTGGAAATTAGTGCAATTTTTTTATCATTAAAATTTAAACCTTTAAGAAAAATTAATGGCTTGATGAATCTTAATATCTAATGGTGTAATTTCTATTCTTACTGTCTATTTTCATAAATCATCAGGTTCCGTATGGATCAAAACATCGGCAATCTCTGGAATTTCCTTGATGATGGCATCCTTCAATCGATGAGCAATTTCGTGGCCTTCGCTTACGGTAATACTTCCTTTCACCGTCAGATGCAGGTCAACCAGATAGGTCATTCCTGTCTTTCGGACAAAGCATTTTTCGGTATCAACAACCCCTTCAACAGTAGTGGCAATTTGTCGGATCTGTTCAATAATATCATCATAAAGATGCTCGTCCAGGATTTCGCCCAGGGCGGGTCTGAAAATCAGATAGGCATTATAGACGATCAAGAAAGAGGCAAACAATGCGGCCCAATCATCGGCCGTTTCATAACCAGGTCCCATATAGATGGCAATCGAGATCCCGATAAATGCCATCAAGGAAGTAATTGCATCGCTGCGATGGTGCCAGGCATCCGCTTTTAGTGAAGAACTATTGGTCTCATCTCCTTTTTTAGATACAATCCTGTAGAAAACCTCTTTGATTACAACGATTATCGCCAAAACTACAAGAGTAAATTTTTCAGGTGTTTCGTGTGGTGTCCGAATGTTCTCGATACTTTCAATGGCAATGATGGTGGCCGAAATCACCAAAAAACCTACAACAGCAAATGTTACCAAAGTTTCCGCCCTTCCGTGGCCATAAGGATGATTCGAATCAGCCGGCTTGGTAGAATATTTAATTCCAAAAAGGACCAACGCAGAAGAAAGCACATCGGTTGTAGATTCAATAGCATCAGCAATCAGGGCATAGGAATTTCCAAAATAGCCTGTGATTCCTTTTGCCAAGGCGAGGAAGAAATTGCCCAGGATGCTCAGGTAGGTGGCTTTTATTGCCTTGTCTTTATTTGTGTTCATCGGGGCAGTGGTTGTGACTGCAAAGGTATTTAAAATATTTGGTTGTAGGTTTTTGATTCCAACATGTCCTAAAAACAAAAAAGACCGCCTTTCAGTAGTCTTTTTCAAATTTGAATCAATAATAATTAACCTCCCATATATTCGCCTTCATCTCCTCCTTCTCGTTTTGGCTGTCTTTCCTTTTCGTTTTTCTTCTTGTTGAATCGGTATGTGAACGAAAGATTGATTTGTCTTTCTCTCCATTGCATTTCGCTGTAGGAGTTCAAAACGTTTGCAATATTGGTTTCGTTGATTCTCTTTCTTGAGTTGAAAATATCACTTACGTTCAATGAAATCGTAGCTTGTTCCTTCAAGATGTCCTTGCTCAAAGCCATATTAGCCGATAAAACGCCTAAACTTTTTCCTTGAAAATTTCTTTGTGGTGCATTGTAGGTGGCATTCATCTGCCATTCCACTTTGTAAGGCAAGGTTATTTTGGAATTCACTCGGGTAAACCAACCTGCTGCAGTATTATTCAAGTCGATGGTGACATCTTCACCTAGAGAATTTACATAATTGTATTGCCCAATCGTTTCATTACTGAAGAAGTTGAAATTACTGTTCAATCTCCACCACTTGAAAGGATTGTAATTCAATGTAAACTCAAACCCAAATCTTCTTTCCTCTGCAAGGTTGATGGGACCACTTAAAACTACTGGAGTCCCATTTGAAAATTCACCATTTTCTCTTCTCACAAATTGAAAAACATCTTTTGTCCTGTTGAAATAGGCTGATGTACTCAACGTGATTTTTTTCCATTTTTTCAAATATCCCAAATCAAATGCATCGGTCATTGCCGGATCCAAATCTGGGTTTCCTTGAAAAATATTGATATCACTGGAACGGTTTTGGAACGGATTCAAGAACCTTCCCCTCGGTCTTTGGATTCTTCTGCTGTAGCTTAAAGATATGTTGGTTTCATCGGAAAGCTCGTAAGTCAAGAAAGCACTCGGGAAAAAGTTGTTGTATTTCTTCGTGTTATAATCATCGGTTGACAATTGATTGACATTGATTTTTGAATCTTCCCAACGAAGACCTAACAGATAAGAAAACTTGCTGATTTTTGAGCCAAATTGCGTATACAAGGCATTTACATTCTCCTTGTACTCGAAATCATTCGAAAGGTTGAAATTCTTATCAAACTGGTTCGTATTTACATTCAACGAATCAGATTGAAATTGTACTATATTTTCTGTAAAACTTCCTCTATATCCGGCTTCAAAACGACTGCTCTCCTTAATTGGCAATACATAATCTGCTTGAATCTGTGTTGTAGTCTGTTTCTGGTTGTTGAACGTTCTCTCGTCCGTATTGACATCATCAAAGATAAGAGACCTGTCATCATCCTTGTTCAGGGAAACGTTTCCATCAAAGGTCAGCTGATGTCCTTCCTTCTTGAACTTCTTGATGAAATTTGTAGAAAATTCAACATTTTCTCCATCCGTGATCTGGTTGTTGAAACGATTTCTTGTAGAAATCAAATTCCTGTTACTGTCATAATTATAGAATCGTGTATTATCCGGGTTTTCTCCATTATCCGTCCTGTAAGAAAAACTATTGGTCCAAGTTGTTGTTTCATCCAAAAACCAGTCAAAACCAAAACTTCCGTTATATCCCTCTCTTACTCTTTCATTAGTTCTTCTTTCGTCAATAAAACTATATTGTGCAGATGGATTCAAATAATGCGTATCTGTCATGGAATTTCCAGGACTTGTCCTGTAATTGTAACCTTGGGTAGTGAAAAGGTTGAATTGTTCGTTTTTAAAGTTTACAGTTCCTGTTACACCATATGTTTCCGGACTTCCAGCAGTTGCCGTAACAACCCCATTGATACATTGATTCTTTCCTTTTTTAAGCAAGATATTAATGATACCGCCACCACCTTCAGCATCATATCTTGCAGATGGGTTGGTGATGATTTCCACTTTATCTATTGCATCGGCTGGAATTTGACGTAATGCTTCCGCTATATTGATTGCGTTTGAAGGACGTCCGTCAATCAAGATCCTTACACTTTCGTTTCCACGAAGGCTTACCGTTCCGTCCGAATCTACAGAAACCGAAGGCACATTGTCTAGGACATCACTTACCGTTCCACCTCTTACGATCATATCCTGGCCCACGTTGTATACTTTCTTGTCTAGCTTCATACTTACTGTAGAAACTTCCTGGCGCACTTCAACAGCATTCAGCATTGTAGCATCTTCTACCAAAGCAAAACTACCCAAATTGGTATCCTGCTGAAGATTTCGTGCGTTCATTTCAATTACCTTGAACGAAATAAATTCAACCTTTACATCATAAACACCAGCATTGATTTCGAATTGAAATTCTCCTTTTGCATCAGTAATTCCTCCTGCAACATCGCTTGGATTTTTGGTGTTCTGAAAAGTTACGGTGGTGTATTCTAATGGCTGATTAGTTGTTTTATCAATAACTTTACCTGTTACTTTCACCTTTTTTGTTTGTGGTTTTTCCTGAGAAAAGCCTATGAGGGAAAGCATAAAAAGCAGTAAGGTTAACGTGTGCTGAAAATTTTTCATCAATTGAAATTTAAATTATCGGGATAAGACTGCAAAAGTACTTTTTGGTTTAAGCCCGATTTCACAAAGCTTTGTTAAAACATTGATTGAACTGTTCTAAATTATGGTGCTGATTTCCACAGGAGGCCGTCCTATTACCGCTTTGTTTCCGTTTATGACAATTGGCCTTTCAATCAATATGGGGTTTGAAACCATTGCATCAATAATTTCATCATCGGATAAATCTTTATTTTTAAATTTTTCTTTCCAGATGGTTTCATTCTGACGCACTACTTTTAAAGGTCCCACATTAAGTTTCTTGATGATTTCCTTTAGTTCTTCCTTTGTCGGATTATTTTCCAGATATTTGATGACTTTGAATTCTTTTCCGGATCCTTCAAGGATTGCCAAGCCCTCTCTGGATTTTCCACATCGTGGATTGTGCAGTATTTGTATCATATAAAAGTTATTTTTTTACAAAGTAATTGAAATCATTTGAGAAATTAAGGTTAAATTCGGGGTAAGAAATTTAATTCTCCTATTTAAAACCAAGACTATGTTTATCGAGCAAATGCAAACCAAAAAATTCAATTTCATACTTTACCTGCCCATTCCATTAGGGTTTATGTTTTTGATGATTGTCAATTATATTACCAGTCAAGGAATGGATACGGAAAAAGTAATCCACGATTTGATCAATCAGATTGGGGTGAATCTTGCATTTGTCCTGCTAGTCGGTCCGTTGTCATTTGCATGTCTGTTTCTTCTTTTCTGGGTGAAAGTTTTGCATCAGCAAAGTATCCGCAGCCTCACTACTTCAAGGCCAAAAGTCGACTGGAGTAGGATTTTATTCTCTTTCTCGTTGTGGAGCATATTTACTATTGCTATTGTTTCATTGGCTTATTTTTCTAATCCAGGGAATTTCCACGTGAACTTTCAACCTGTTCCCTTTTTTACATTCCTGATCCTGGCCATCTTGCTTATTCCTCTACAGACAAGTTTTGAGGAATACTTTTTCAGGGGGTATCTGATGCAGGGAATTGGGGTAGTAACCAAAAGCAGGCTTTGGCCTTTCCTGATTACTTCTATTTTATTTGGTGTAATGCATATTGCCAATCCAGAAGTAGGCAAGATGGGCTATATCATCATGGTGTATTATATCGGAACTGGATTTTTCCTGGGAATCCTAACCCTGATGGATGAAGGATTGGAATTGGCTTTGGGATTCCACGCTGCAAATAATTTAATCGGAGCATTATTGATCACATCCGATTGGTCGGCTTTCCAGACACATTCCATCCTGAAAGACCTTTCTGAGCCAAGTGCAGGCTTTGATGTAATTTTACCTGTTGTCATAATTTTCCCGATTCTTTTATTTATCTTTAGTAAAAAGTACAATTGGACCGGATGGAAAGAAAAACTTACCGGGAAAATTACAGAAAACTACGATAATCAATTTAATAAAATAGGAGAAAATGTATAATCCAACCTACCGTGATGTTCACAACAAATTCAAACTCAACGGCTTTCATCTAGACCGTGATGACTTATGTCGTGTAGCTTACAGCTTTATAAAAGAAGGTGAATCTTTTGAGAAACCTGTGGGAGATTTTCTCCTTGATTGGTTTGATGATAACGATTATATAGAAATGCAAACGTCTGGAAGTACTGGAATTCCAAAATTAATCCGTGTCAAGAAGCAGGCGATGGTAAATTCCTCACTTGCCACAGGAGATTTTTTTGATATAAATCCTGGAGACAAGGTATTGAATTGCCTGCCTGTAAAATATGTTGCAGGAAAGCTAATGTTTGTTCGAAGTTTTATCCTTGGTCTGGATATGGAATTCGTAGCTCCAAGCTCAAAACCACTCAAAAACAATGACGTTGTTTATGATTTTTCAGCAATGGTTCCACTTCAGGCCCAAAATTCCCTGAACGAATTGCACATGATAAAAAAACTAATCGTAGGTGGTGCAAAAATAAACACTTCTTTAGAGCAACAATTATTAAAATTACCAACAAAGTCTTTTGAAACATACGGTATGACCGAAACCGTTTCTCACATAGCCGCAAAAATTGTAGGCGAAAAAAGCTTCAAGGTTTTGCCGAATGTAACTGTCGAAAAGGACGAAAGGAATTGTTTGATCATTCATGCCCCCAATATTTCCGATATTCCGATTGTAACCAATGATTTGGTAGAGCTGATATCTGAAACCGAATTTACATTCTTGGGAAGATTAGACAATGTAATCAACAGTGGCGGTATAAAATTCAGCCCTGAATTGATTGAAGAAAAACTGACCAAGCGAATTGCTGATAGACGATTTTTTATTGCCGGAATACCTGATCCGGATCTAGGTGAAAAACTGATCCTGGCTATTGAAGGTGAAAAATACGATTTGCCAGATAACCTTTTCAATAAATTGGACAAATACGAAAAGCCAAAAGAAGTAGTATTCATTCCGCAATTTAAAGAAACAGGAAACGGAAAAATAATTAGAAAAGACTCATTAGCATAATCGATCTTTAAAGATTACTGACAAGTCATAGATTGACAAGTTTTACTTCAAATAAAAAGCCTGTGAAAGTTGTCTTCACAGGCTTTTTCATTTACCAGCTAGATGCTTTATCCTTAATTTTAAATAACTTTTTAGTTTATATGATAAGTCATTTATCAATTTATTTAAAGATAATAAGTTGTGCTTAAAAACAAAAAAAGCCCTGATTTCTCAGGGCTTTTATATCTATAATCTTAAGAATTATTTGATTTTGAAAGTAACTCTTCTTACGATTTGACGTGCTTGTTTTGAATCCTTATTTACAGAAGTATCTTCACCGTTTCCAACAACATTCAATCTTGAACCACTGATTCCAGCATCAACTAAGATTTGTTTTACGTTGTTAGCTCTTGTTTGAGATAAGTTCTTGTTGTAATCAGCATTTCCAATTTCGTCAGCATAACCTACTACATCAGCAGAAGCAGATGGATTTGCCTTCAAATATTTCACTAGGAAGTTAATTCCTGAAGCAGATTCTGTAGTCGGTTGTGTCTTGTTGAAATCAAAATAAACATTTACATATCCATCATTGATCAAGCTTTTCACGTCCATTCCTGCAGTTGAAGCATTACCTTTATCACCATATTTAGTTTCAAAATAGCTTTCCAATTCATCAGCAACACCATTGTTGTTTCTGTCAATTGTTCTACCTTTAGTATCAACTTGAACACCAGCCATAGAGTTTGGTTCAGCATCAAACATATCCGGCACACCATCCTGATCAGAATCAGTCAATCCAGTTTCGATAGTTGCCAATCTGTTTTCTAAGGCATCAATTTCTTTTTTCAATTCAGAGTCTAAACTAACCCAGTCAGCATGTTTCTCGTTTCCACCAAGATAAACAGTCAAACCAACAGTTCCTTGAAAAAGAATTCCTCCGAAACCTCTTCCACCATAAGTACTGGCACCATCAAAAGCATAATCTTGCTGTGCATTCAGGATCGTTGTAAAATCTCCTGTAAGAGCAACTCTGTTGGATAATTTGATCTGCCCTGTTACACCAGCCATAAAATTGAACATCTTATCAGTGAAATCAGCGTTGTCACTTTTCAATTGTCCGTAACCGAAACCTGTATGTCCTAATAATCCAATAGTATTAGTCCATGTTTCAAAATTCATAATTCTTCCCAGGTTGGCTACAGCCTGAAGATCTGCTCTGTAATAATGAGTATCAAAGTCCAATGATGAATCTTTTCCAGAAAAATTGTAATAACCAACATCCAGTTTCATACCGAATTTGTTGTTGAACATATAACGAACACCAAGATCAGCATTCCAAGGGCTTGGCGTGCCAGTATAGTAACCAGGTGTAGCTGGCCTCTGAAACTTGTTAACACCTCCGTTTAATTCAATAGACCATTTGTTGTAATCTGATGAATTTGTTTCTGTTACAGTCGGTTCATCTGTTTGTGCAAAGACAGTTGAAGTCAGTGCGAAAACGCTAAGGGTAAGTAAAATCTTTTTCATACTAGTTTTAATTTTTTAGTTTTAATTTTAATTTTAGGTGCAAAATAAAGCATTTTAAGCGATTAGAAAACTACTTTTAACAAAAAATTTAACAAAATCATTTCGATTTTTATAGTTTATTCAAAGTAATACCATTTTTTTTTGCGAATTTCACAATGTAATGCTTGCATAGTAAAAAATTCATTAGCTTATCTAATCAAAAAATTATCATTTTGTTATTGTACAAATTTACTGCTATTCTATAAAACCGTACTTTTACTATTTAATGAAAAGATTATGAGATTTCACACTAGAAAATGGGTAAAACCCGAAGACCTGAATCCAAACGGAACTCTATTCGGAGGAAAATTACTGGCTTGGATTGATGAAGAACTTGCTTTATACTCTATCATCCAGCTGGAAAACTCCAGGATAGTAACGAAGCACATGTCTGAAATCAACTTCAGAAGTTCTGCAAGACAAGGAGATATCATCGAGATTGGAATTGATGTCGTGAAATTTGGAAATACTTCGATTGTGCTAAAATGTGAAGTCCGAAACATCATGACTTGGGATACCATCATTACAATAGACAGCATCACTATGGTAAGTCTAGATGATGAAGGAAAACCAAAATCCCACGGAAAAACTACCATTGAATTTATTAAAGACCGGAAAAGCAATTTTTCATCATAAAAAAACCACTCATTGTATTGCTACATTGAGTGGTTCGGAACAAATAAAACCAAAATTAAATCTTTACCAACCGCCACCTAATGCTTTGTAAAGCAAGATAACGGCATTATATTGTTTATATTGATTGTCTATTAAATTCAATTCTGTATTCAAGGCTTGATCTTTTGCCGTTAAGACTTCAAGATAATTAACCAAACCATACGTCAATAGTTCGTCTGAATAATCGGCTGCCTTTTTCAACGCATCAACCTGTTGTGTCCTGATTGACAGCTTGGTCGTTTCGTTGGTATATTGCTGCAAAGCATCCGAAACTTCCTTTCCTGCAGTCAACAAAGATTGCTCAAATTGAAGATAGGCTTTTTCCTGGTTTGCTTTTGCAACCTCATAACGTGTCCTGATCTGCCTCTGATTGAAAACCGGCTGTGTCAATCCCGTTACGATATTTGCAAACAATGAATTTGCACTGAACCATTCTTTCAAATCAATACTTTGAAGTCCGCCTGTAGCTGTTACTTTCAATGAAGGATAGAAACTGCTTTTCGCAACATTCGTCATTTCGAAATTGCTAATCAAATTGTATTCAGCTGCAAGTACATCCGGCCTTTTGCTTAAAGCCATTGCTGGAATTCCGAGGTTGATATCGGCAGTTACTTTTTGATTTTCGAATGTGCTTCTTTCAATTTTTCTTGGTGCTTCTCCCAAAAGGATGCTCATCGTATTTTCAAGAATCACGATATTGTTCTTCAAGTCTTCCTTGATGATCTGGGTGGCATACAATTGTGCTTCGGTTTGTTTCACTCCAACTTCATTCACATTTCCGGCATCTTTCAAAGCCTTGATGGTTTCGATACTCTGATTTCTGTTGACCAAAGTAGAATCAACTACCTTTAACTGAGCATCCAATGCCATCAATTGGAAATAAGTGGATGCAATGTTGGAGACCAATTGGGTTTGAACCGCTTGCTGGGCAGCAATTGTTTGCAAATAACTTGCATTAGTCGCTCTCTTGTTGCTTCTTATTTTACCCCAGATATCTGCTTCCCAAGAAAGGTTTCCTGTCAATTGGTATTGGTCAACCGTCCTGTCCGCCAATAAAGCACCAAACTGGCTGTTCTTCGACAATATCTGATGGGTCCAATCGGCACCTAAATTCAACGTCGGAAAATAACCTGCCTTTCCTTGTTTCATATTCGCATTTGCCGCATTGATGGTTTGCATCGCAATTCGGATGTCCAAATTGTTCTGCAATCCTTTTTTGATGTGTCCTTGCAAAATCGGGTCTGTAAATAATTTATCCCAAGATAGATTTCCCAAGGAAGTGCTATCGGTCAAGGTCTGTTCGGTTCTGTAAAGATTGTCCGTTTTTACCTGTGGTCGCTCATAGTTTTTGGCCACGAAACACGAATGCATCACACCGGCAACTAAAACAACTGTTACTATTTTATATATCTTATTGTTCATTTTTCTTAAATTATAATGTTTCAGGTTCAGTTTTAGCTTCTGTTGGCTTACCCGAGATTCTTTCCTGCAATCCCTGGAAGATTACAAATAGAATCGGAATTACAAAAACTCCAAAAATAGTTCCTATCAACATTCCTCCAACAGCACCCATACCGATAGAACGGTTACCTACGGCTCCAACTCCCGAGGCCAAAGCCAAAGGCAATAATCCGAAGATGAAAGCCAACGAGGTCATCAAGATTGGACGCAAACGTGCTTTTGCTCCTTCAATTGCAGATTGCAGCAAATCCATTCCGTGTCTTCTTCGCTGGATCGCAAATTCAACAATAAGGATTGCATTTTTCGCCAGTAGTCCTATCAACATTATCAAGGCAACCTGGAAGTAAATATTGTTTTCAAGTCCTGCCAATTTCACAAATCCAATAGCTCCCGCCAAACCAACCGGCAACGAAAGCAATACTGCCAAAGGCACCAGATAACTTTCGTATTGGGCACTCAACAAGAAATATACAAAGATCAAGCTCAACAAGAATACACCTGCAGCCTGGCTTCCTGCCAAGATTTCCTCACGTGTCATTCCTGAGAATTCATAAGAATAGGTTTTTGGCAAATGCTGTGCGGCAACTTCTTGGATTGCCTTGATGGCATCTCCAGAACTGTAACCCGGTTTTGCTTTACCGTTTACGTTTACAGCTTTCAACATATTGAAACGAGCAACAGCTTCAGGTCCATAAATTCTTTTAAAGTCGATGAACTGGCTGATGGCAACCTGTTGTCCACTTTCATTTTTCACATAAATATTATTGATCGATTCTTCCGTAGCCCTGTCGGAAGGTTTTGCCTGGATCATTACACGGTATTGTTTACCGAATTTATTGAAATCCGTCGTATACAATCCTCCGTAATAACCCTGCATCGTATTGAAGATGTCGGAAACAGAAACACCTGCATCTTTCGCCCTTTCTACATTGATATCCATTTGATACTGCGGAAACGAAGGATTGAAATTCGTCATTGCATATTGAATTTCAGGGCGCTTCATCAATTCACCTAAAAATTCATTGCTCACTTTACTTACCGTTGCCCAATCATCATCCCCTGTATCTTGGATTTTAAATTCGAAACCATCGGCAGTACCAAAACCTTGAACACTCGGAGGTGTAAAGAATAAAGCTCTTGCATCCTTGAAGTGAGCCGTTCTTCCGAACAATTCTCCCACAACCGCATCAACGGATTGATTGGCTTCTTTACGTTCTTTCCAATCTTTCAACTTGATTACCGTAAAGGCATAAGAACCACCGTTTACACTGTTCAGCAAACTGAAACCAACAACACTCATTCTTGCTTCAACAATATCCATTGAGGCCAAGATAGAATCCAATTCGTTTACTGCTTTTTGAGTCTTCTCCAAAGTTGTTCCCGGAGGAAGCGTCAAATCGGCCATAATGATTCCTCTATCTTCATTCGGAATAAATCCGGATGGAGTAGTTTGGAACAAAAAGAATGTTATTCCAGAAAAAACAACCAAAGCCACAACCGTAATCCATTTTTTTCTACCTAGAAATCCTAACGATTTTACATAACGGTTGTTCATCCTGTCAAAACTTGAATTGAAGGCGATGAAGAATCGGTCCTTGAAATTTTTCTTATGGTGGTCACCTTCAGCGTGAGGTTTCAGGAACAAGGCACACAAGGCGGGACTCAACGTCAAGGCATTTACAGCCGAAATCAAGATCGCGATTGCCAAAGTAATGGCAAATTGCTGATAGAAAACGCCCGAAGGTCCACTTAGAAATGATACCGGAATAAATACCGCTGCCATTACCAATGTGATGGAGATAATCGCACCCGTAATCTCGCTCATCGCAGAAACCGTAGCTTCTTTTCCAGATTTTGCTCCTTCATCAAGTTTGGCGTGAACGGCCTCGACGACGACAATCGCATCATCGACCACGATACCAATCGCCAGGATCATTGCAAAAAGCGTCAACATATTGATGGAGAAACCGAACAATTGCAGGAAGAAAAACGTACCAACAATGGCTACCGGAACTGCAATGGCCGGTATCAACGTTGAACGGAAATCCTGCAAGAAAATATATACCACAATAAACACAAGTATGAAAGCTTCAAGCAAAGTCATCAATACTTTATCAATAGAAGCATCCAGGAATGTTTTCGTATTAAACGGGATTACATAATCTACACCAGCTGGAAAACTTGGTTTTGTTTCTTCCAAAATCGACATTACCTCAGTAATAATATCCTGAGCATTCGATCCCGAAGTTTGGAAAACCCCAACCGCGACACCTTGTTCTCCCATTGCAATATTCTTGGTTCCGTAGTTGAAACCTCCCAATTCAACAGTGGCAACATCTTTTAGTCGAAGGAAATTTCCATTTCCAATAGCCTTGATCACGATGTCCTCGTAATCTTTGATCTCGGAAAGCCTTCCCTTGTATTTGATTACATATTCGTAAACACCTTCTGCATTTTCTCCAAATTTACCCGGAGCAGCTTCAACGTTTTGTTCTTGCAAAGCAGCCTGGATGTCTTTTGGCGAAACACTATAGGAAGCCATTTTTTCCGGATCGATCCAGATTCTCATCGAGTAATCCTTCGCACCAAAAACGTTTACTTGCCCTACACCTTTTACACGTTGCAATTTCGGAACAAGGTTGATCTTGGCATAATTCTGAATATACGTCTCATCGAAATCCTTGTTCTTAGAGTACAAGGCAAAGAACATCAAGGCACTCGTCTGGCTTTTTAAAGTCGTAACCCCAGTTTGAATTACTGCCTGAGGTAATTTACTCGTAGCACGGGCAACCCTGTTCTGAACGTTTACCGCAGCAATATCCGGGTCTACTCCCAATTCGAAATAAACAGAAATTTTTGCAGAACCATCATTTGCGGCAGAAGAGGTCATATAGGTCATTCCTTCCACACCATTGATTTCTTCTTCCAACGGAATCACGACACTGTTCAATACCGTTTCTGCATTCGCACCAGTATAAGTGGCACTTACCTGAACCGTTGGTGGTGCGATTTCAGGATATTGTTCTATCGGCAACGACATCAATCCTAAAACTCCCAAAATGGTGATCAAGATCGAAATAACCGTTGATAGAACTGGTCTTTCTATAAAAGTTTTTAACATTTGAATTATTTTTTAGCTGGGGTATTGTTTGTTTTTGTTGAATCTTTTGCAACTGCCGGAGCTTCTGATTCTGCCGGAGCAGCTGTTTCAGTTTTTGCAGGTTGGGGAACAATCTCTGTATCATCTTTTAATTTTGATGCACCTTCAATAACCACAACATCACCTTCCGACAAACCTCCGGTCACGATGTAATTCAATTCTGAAGTTCCGTTCACCTCGATGATTTTTGATTTCACCTTGTTTCCTTCACCGACAACATAGATCATTTTCTTTCCCTGTACTTCGAAAACAGCATTTTGAGGAACCAGGATAACGTCCTTCTGCTCAATCGGCAAACGAATAATTCCACTGCTTCCACTTCTTAAAATGCCTTCAGGATTCTTAAATTCAGCCCTGAATTGCGTAGTTCCTGTTTGAGGATTTACCAATCCGTTCATCGTGGCGATTCTTCCTTTCTGATCGTATTCTGAACCATCTACCAAAAGCAATGAAACTTCAGGAGAGGCTTTCAATTTCTCTGCTGTAGTAGCACCTTTAAATGTTTTATTGAAGAAAAGCAGCTGTTTTTCGTTCATAGAAAAATAGGCACGGACAATTTTAGTATCAGATACTGTTGTAAGAGGCATTTCGCTTGTAGCACTAACCAGGCTTCCTTCCCTGAAAGGCAAACTTCCGATAACCCCATTTACAGGAGAAACGATTGTTCCGTATCCAATATTGGCCGCGATGCTCCCATAAGCGCTTTTGGCTTGAGCCAATCTCGCCTTGGCCGTTTCCAACTGAACATTGCTGATGATTTTTCGATCCACCAATGGCTTTAATCTGTCAACTTCAACTTGAGCTGCCTGTACAGCCGCTTTTGCTGCCGAAGCATCTTGGTTCAAAGTCTGTGTTTCCAATTTGAAAAGCAATTGACCTTTTCTGACAACTTGACCTTCATCAACGTATATCTTCTGAATAAAACCGTTTACTTTGGCACGGATTTCAACATTTTGTTGTCCTTCCAGATTAGCCGTATATTCTTGGTACACAACTGCATCTTGCTTGGCAATGGTTTGAACCGGAAAAGGAACTGGTCCTTGAGGTGGCATTTGCTGTTCTTCTTTTTTGCCACAAGAAGCTAGAATCAGCAAGGCAAATATCGAAACTATTGAAAAATTCTTCATTTGTATAAAATTGGTTTTGATTAGGATTATGATTTATTTTTATTTTCTATTTCTTTGAATCGCTCTATGGTTTTGAGTAAGAGTCCTTCGACTTCCAAAACATGATTTCTGTACTCTTTTACATTTTCTAGGTTGCAGCGCTCTTCAGGGCAGGAAACCGTTTTTCCACGATAGGAAATCATCTTATCAATGATTTTCTTCTCAAAATCTATCATTTTTAGATAATTTTCAAGTCGGTCGCTAAATGGTGATGGTTTAAAATATTTTTTTCGGTCGCCTGGTAAGGTATAATAAGTTATTTTGCCGATCTTCAAGAGAAGATTTAAACTTGTTGAAACAGAGCTTTTACTGGCTTGCATTCTTTCAACTAATTCCTCAAACGTCAATCCTTTATTGCAACTGTCAACGATTAAGTTTCCTAAAATTCGAGAAGCCAACGGCGGGAAGTTGTGCAGTGTTTCAAAATGAATTCCAAACATTTCAATCAACTCCTCTTTCTCTTTCTGTATGTCTGACATTAATTTAAATTTTCGGCAAAGATAATTCAGGTTCGGTTGTAGCCGAACTAAACGAACTTAAATTTGTGTTAATTTTTCATTATGAAATTTACAAGGCATAAAAAAACCTGCAATGCAGGCTCTTAAAGTAGATTATTTTATGACTTCTATCCGGACCTTGAGCGTTCCGTGGTTTTTATTGTCGGTAATTTCCATAAAGGCTTTCTTGGACAAATCAATTTCTCGTGATCTTTTAAACGGCCCCCTGTCGTTTACTTCTACAATTACAGACTTGTCGTTTGCAAGATTTGTGACTTTTATCTTTGTACCGAAAGGCAAAGTCCTGTGAGCTGCTGTCAGTTTGCTGTTGCTGAATTTTTCACCGCTTGCGGTTTTTTTACCGTTGAATTTATCATGATAATAAGAAGCCTCAGCCTTGCTTTTTAAAACTTTCCCAGAAGCATTCTTTGAGGAAGAACAACTTAAAATGAAAAAACTCAATACAAGCGTTATCGAAAATAGTTTTATAGTGCCTTTTTTCATTTTTTTGGATTTGAATTACTCTATGACTTCAATCGTTACTCTTAAAGAACCTCCATATTTTCCCGAAGCTATTTCCATAAATGCTTTCCTTGTCAAATCAATTTCTCTTCCTTTTGTAAAAGGTCCTCGGTCTGTAACCTCTACAATTACTGATTTTCCGTTGGCTTCGTTGGTTATTTTCAATTTTGTTCCAAAAGGAAATTTCCTGTGAGCCGCTGTATATTTGGTGTTGTCGAATTTTCTGCCACTTGCCGTTCTTCGTCCATTAAATTTATCATGATAATAGGACGCATGGGCATTTTTCTTATGCAATTTAAGCTTCAGATTGCTAATCAGTCCAAGGCTATCGGCGATAGCGCTGTTCTTTTTTATGGAGTCTAGGGTAGCTTTTTTAGGATCCTGAAAATTCCTGTCTTTATAGGAGAAACTACTCAAGGAAACTATCGTAGTTATAATCAAAAGCAGCATAATTATTTTTTGTTTCATAGTGCAAAGTATTGCTTTAACAATCATACAAAATCGGATGAAATATCCGAATGATGTATCGTTATCTGAATTATCTCATTTCAAAATATTGGTTTCGTGGGTTTTGTTTTACAAATACCATACCTTAAATGAAAAAAGCTCCAAATTTGGAGCTTTTAAATTTCTAAAACCATAGTTTCCAAGGAATTCTACTTAAAATTAAAACCAATCCCAAGGTATAAAATATGGCAAACGTTTTAAATTTTGAATGCGAATCTGTCAGTTTCTTATGTTTGGACCAACCTATTGTAATCAAGGTTATGGCTATGATGTTGAGCAGTGGATGCTCCAAGGAAGTCAATCGCAAATCAGCATTCTTCATTTCTCCCAACACGGCTTTTCCCAATGGTGATACAAAATAAAGTATCATTCCAAATAGAAATTGAATGTGGGTAAAAATCAATGCAAACAATGCCAATTTCCTGTCCTTTCCAGTAAATTCCTTTTTAGATGAAAAACCAATAAATGCATTTATAACTGCGATAACAAGAAATAACAATACCAGATAAGCCCAGCCAGAATGTGCTTTTTGAATAAATTCGTACATAAGTTTTAATTTTTGGAAATCAAATATACTAAATTATGCCAAAACAAAAGCCTCGCATTGCTACGAGGCTTCCTATTTTTATTGAATACAAATTAGACAGATCTCCTGTCTTGCAAATTGGTTACTTTTTCAAGAAATGCTTCAGCAAAAATGTCGTAGAGCTATCGTGCTCGTTGATGTTTCCTGAATTAATTTCAGACAGGATGGAATTGGCCAATTGCTTGCCAAGTTCTACTCCCCATTGGTCATAACTGAAGATGTTCCAGATAACTCCTTGTACGAAAATCTTGTGTTCGTATAACGCCACCAGAGAACCTAGTGTTTCCGGGGTGAGCTTTTCAATCAACAAAGTGTTCGTTGGCTTGTTTCCTGTGAAAACTTTAAAGGGCAGTAAAAATTCCGCTTCACCGGTAGAAAAATTCATTTTTGTGAATTCTGCCTTGACTTGGCTTTCGGTTTTCCCGTTTAAAAGTGCCTCTGTTTGTGCAAAGAAATTCGACATCAATTTATCGTGGTGATTGTCATCGCCATACAAGGGTTTTACGAATCCGATGAAATCCGTCGGAATCAACTTTGTACCTTGATGGATCAATTGGAAGAAGGCATGTTGCGAATTCGTTCCGGGCTCTCCCCAAATGATGGTTCCCGTTTGATAGTTTACTGTATTCCCATCACGGTCAACACTTTTTCCGTTGCTTTCCATTATACCTTGTTGTAAATAAGGTGCCAGTTTTTGCAGATATTGCGTGTATGGGATCAAGGCTTCACTTTCGGCTCCGAAGAAATTATTATACCAGATGCTTAGCAAGGCCAGAACAACAGGGATATTCTTATCGAAAGAAGCCGTCTTGAAATGTTCGTCCATTTCGTTCGCCCCTTTCAATAGCTTATCAAAATTCTCGTATCCAACGGCAAGACTTATCGATAACCCAACGGCGCTCCAAAGCGAGAAGCGTCCGCCAACCCAATCCCACATAGGAAAAACATTTTCTGGATTGATTCCAAATTCGGTTACGTTTTTAATGTTGGTAGAAACCGCCACGAAATGCTTGGCAACATCTTCTTGCTTTGCCGATTGCAGGAACCATTTCCTGATGGTTTCAGAATTGGTGAGCGTTTCTTGAGTCGTAAATGTCTTGGAAACAATTACGAAAAGTGTCGTTTCTGGATTTAATTTCTTGATGATCTCGTTCACGTGGTCGCCATCTACATTCGAAACGAAATGGACGTTAAGATGGTTCTTGTAAAACTGCAAGGCTTCAACGACCATAGCGGGACCTAAATCTGAACCACCGATTCCGATGTTTACAATGTCTGTAAACGTTTTTCCTGTGAAACCTTTTCTCTCGCCGTTTACGATCTCGCCTGTAAAGGTCTTGATTTTATTTTTTACCTCGAAGATTTCCGGGATTACATTCTCTCCGTCCACCTTTACTACTGCTGATGCCGGAGCTCTCAAGGCGGTATGCAAAACGGCTCTGTTTTCGGTCTTGTTGATCGAATCACCATCAAAATATTTGGCTATAGCTTCTTGAAGGTTCACTTCTTCGGCCAATTGCAGCAAAAGGTTGATGGTTTCCTGATTGATGATGTTTTTTGAATAATCTACCAAGAAATCATTCCACTGGAGGTGAAATTTTTCAGTTCGCTGGGCATCTTCCTGAAACATCTGTTTCATTGATGCATTTTGCATTTCATTGAAATGTTGCTGTAGTTTCCCCCAAGCTATCGTTGCTGTTGGATTTGTATTGTGTAACGCCATTATAATGTGGTATTCGGGATTTATGT
>Ga0247805_1000219_pt1 | contig 34624 bp, 31 predicted proteins | sample UWRJL044104R1_FD_180930 | JGI IMG/M metagenome (GOLD analysis project Ga0247805, IMG submission 180930) | Plant litter microbial communities from Arlington Agricultural Research Station in Wisconsin, United States - UWRJ-L044-104R-1 | ecosystem: Environmental > Terrestrial > Plant litter >...
TTACCGATGATTTCTTCTTTAATAACTACTAGTGTAGCTCCTGCAGGTCCCATATTTTTTTGAGCACCAGCATAAATAATATCAAATTGAGAAAAATCCAATTGTCTAGAGAAAATATCTGAACTCTTATCGCACACTAATGGAACATTAGTTTGAGGAAATGATTTCATTTGAGTACCAAAAATTGTATTGTTAGAAGTACAGTGGAAATAATCTGCATCAGCAGGAATTTCGTATCCTTTTGGTATAAAAGTATAATTATCATCTTTTGAAGAAGCGACAATAACTGTTTCTCCAAAAAGTTTTGCTTCTTTAATAGCTGCAGTAGCCCAAGTTCCTGAATCTAAATAAGCTGCTTTTCCACCTTCTTTCATCAAGTTGTAAGGAACCATCAAGAATTCAAGACTTGCTCCACCTCCAAGAAAAAGAGCTTGGTATCCTTTTCCTTCTAGTCCAAGTAACTCAAGAGCTAAAGCTCTGGCTTCGTCCATAACAGCAACGAAATCTTTGCTTCTATGCGAAATTTCTAAAATTGATAATCCTGAATTATTGAAGTTCAAAATAGCTTCTGCTGATTTTTCGAAAACTTCTTGTGGTAAGATAGATGGTCCTGCGCTGTAGTTGTGTTTTTTCATGGTGTAGTTTAAGTCCAAAAAATTAAAATGCAAATTTCGGTAATAGCACCCGAATAAGCATTAAAATATTCATAATAATTATTAAAAATTTTTCTATGTTATTAACAAAAACGATATAGTATCAACATTATCTGCATAATCCCATAATTTAGGCTGTTGCGTTTGTCCGAATTCGACACTGTTTTTCATCAAATTATTGCTCACAATGCATTGAATCTGCTCTGCTTCGGCTTCTAATTTTTTTTCTAAATCCGAGAGGTTTTCGTAATATTCGTAAAAGACACTAGAAATTGGAGAAGCATGGCTGCTGTCTTCTTTTATTGTAAGAAAACCATTGTCTAGTAATTTAAAATTACTCATCAGGAAAACCGCCTTGTTATAATCGTAATTATTAGCGTATTTTTCATAATGAATCACATCCTGATATTCGAATATGGCTTCAAAAAAGGAATCAAATGTATATCCTTTTGGAACAAAAAGTTTAGAAACATTGCGGCATCCTAAGCCAAAATACCTAAAAATATCTTCGCCTAAAGCAATTAATTGTTCTTTGGTTTCCTCGCCATTTAAAACGGCAATAGAATTTCGGCTTTTTCGAATAATTGAAGGTTTGTCTTTAAAGTAGTATTCAAAATAACGCGCTGTATTATTACTTCCGGTAGCTATTACTGCATCAAAATTTTCTAATTTCCCTTCGCTAAAAGTGATCTTGTTTTCTAATTCCGGAGCAATATAAATCAGGTATTTTGCAAGAAAAGGAAGTAAATGTTGGTCATTTGAAGACGTTTTAATCAAAACATCGTGTCCAGTTATTAAAACGGATAAAAAATCATGAAAACCTACTAAAGGAATATTTCCTGCTAATATTAAAGCGACTTTTTTAGGTTGTACGTTGTCAAAATTGTATTTAGACAACCACTCGTTTAGGTTTTCCTCGGTTAAGGCTTCTGCCCATGATTGTATTGCATGATACACTTGTTCAGGAGTGTACCAGCCATTGTGCGATTGGGAAAGTTGAATCAAATCAACAAAAGAATCAAAAAAAATAGCATTGCCTAAAACACCTTCTTTTTGATGGTTTTCGGCTTCAGAAAATTGGCTTAAAAATTTTCCTAATTCTATAAAAATATTTTTTTTGTTTTCTAATGTCATAATGTTTGTTTATGAAATGTTTTGATTGTAATTTTGCACAAAAGTAAGATTTAATAAGTCGAAAGTCAAAAGTCTTATGTCAAATGTTTTTTGGCTATTAAGATTTTTACTTTAAAAATATAAACACAGAACAAAATGGCAATTATCATAACAGACGAATGTATCAACTGTGGTGCATGTGAACCAGAATGCCCAAATACAGCAATCTATGAAGGTGCTGATGACTGGAGATATAAAGATGGTACTAAATTAAGTGGGAAAATAGTTCTTCCTGATGGAACAGAGGTTGATGCAGATGATGCTCAAACTCCAATTTCTGATGAAGTATATTATATTGTTCCTGGAAAATGTACAGAGTGTAAAGGATTTCATGATGAGCCTCAATGCGCTGCTGTGTGTCCTGTAGATTGTTGTATTCCTGACGATAATCATGTAGAGGATGAAGAAACATTATTGAATAGACAAGCTTTCTTGCATGACGAATAGTTCATTGTAATTATAGTTTCAAATAGAAAAAATCCTAAGCAATAGTTTAGGATTTTTTTTTGTCTTAATTGGAAGAAAATAAAAAGAAAAATAGCTTTAATAAAAGAAAAAAATAGCGGTTTCTTATTAATTATGGAATTAGGCTATCTATGAATTTTATATATTATATTTGCAACTTTTAAAATCAAAACTAAAACGCATAGCGAAAAACGCTGGCTGTAAACAATACGATCATGAAAGCAGGAATTGTAGGATTACCAAATGTAGGGAAATCAACTTTATTTAATTGTTTGTCAAATGCTAAGGCGCAAAGTGCAAACTTTCCATTTTGTACTATCGAACCTAATATTGGTGTGGTAAATGTACCAGATCCACGTATCAATAAGTTAGAAGAACTAGTAAAGCCGGAACGTGTTCAAATGGCAACTGTTGATATTGTTGATATTGCAGGTTTAGTAAAAGGAGCAAGTAAAGGTGAAGGTCTTGGTAATCAATTCTTAGGGAATATTAGAGAGTGTAATGCTATTATTCACGTATTGCGTTGTTTTGATAATGATAATATTGTGCACGTTGATGGAAATGTGAATCCAATTCGTGATAAAGAAACTATTGATATCGAATTGCAGCTGAAAGATTTAGAAACTGTTGAAAAACGTTTGGAAAAAGTAAATCGTGCGGCTAAAACAGGAAATAAAGAAGCGCAAACTGAAAAAGCACTTTTAGACAGAATTAGAGAAGCTTTATTGCAAGCAAAATCAGCTCGTACTATTCTTCCACAAAGTAATGATGAGGAAGTTTTGTTAGAAAGTTTCCAATTGATTACAGCAAAGCCAGTATTATATGTTTGTAATGTGGATGAAAGTTCTGCTGTAAATGGAAATAAATATGTTGATCAGGTAAAAGAATTAGTAAAAGATGAAGATGCTGAAGTAATTATACTTTCTGTTGGTGCTGAGGCTGATATTACTGAATTAGAAAGTTACGAAGAGCGTCAGGTTTTCTTAGAAGATATGGGACTTGAAGAGCCAGGAGCTTCTGTTTTAATTCGTGCTGCTTACAAACTATTAAAGCAACAAACGTATTTTACCGCAGGTGTAAAAGAAGTTCGTGCCTGGACAATCAATATTGGGTCAACTGCGCCACAAGCTGCTGGGGTTATCCACACTGATTTTGAAAAAGGATTCATCCGTGCTGAAGTAATTTCGTATGAGGATTATGTTACTTACGGTTCAGAAGCAAAAGCTAAAGAAGCAGGAAAATTCAAAGTAGAAGGAAAAGAATATGTCGTTAAAGATGGTGATGTTATGCATTTCCGTTTTAATGTGTAATTTTTTAGAACAAAGAATATAGATTAAAGAAAATAGATAAAACTGCTCAAGTGATTGAGCAGTTTTTTTTGTGTTTAATTTAGATTTTATGTTTAATTTCACTTTAACTTTATAGCCTCTACAAAATGAGAAAATATTTTTTGGTATTAGGTTTACTCATTTTTATTTCTTGTAAAAGAATTGAAGAGCCTTTCGGTATTAATTTTTATTTCGAAAATCCTCAACCTACAAAAGATTCAGAGTTATTGAAAATTCCTAATAGATTTCAGGGATTATTTATGGATTCAGATTCTGTTTATATTAACGTTCAGGAAAATATAATTCTAAAAGAATATCATTTGAAGTTTCGTTTGGATGAAAAAGATTTAGATTCTATAAAAAATGATTTTGATAAAATAGGTGATAAATATATTTCAAAAATTAATAAGGATGTCTATGAAGTTAAATATCTAAAAGATTCAATAGAATTTTCAAAAAAACAAATAGATACTTTTTTTCTTTTTTCAAATTTTCAAAAAGCCAAAAGATTTGATGGGAAGTTAATTCTCAATTATAGAGATTCTATTTTTTGGACAATAAAATCAATTTGTTTAGAGAAAAATAGCCTTAAAATAAAATATATTTATTCTGAGCAAGATTTAAAATTAATAGATTCATTGATAAAATTGAAATCAATAATGGTTGATTCGTCTTCGGTCCTTATTAAGCCCTCTAGAAAAGAATTTAAAAAACTTTTAAATATGAAAAATTTAGGAGAAGAATTCACATATCAGAAAGTAAAGTAAGATGTATTAATTGTTATTTCTAATATTTTAATTTAAAAATATACTAAAAAAAAACCACTCAAGTAATTGAGCAGTTTTTTTGTGTAAAAATGTTACGATAAAACTATTTGCATGGTTATAATGTAATTTTTAAACTGAATATTGAAAATTTTTACTTTCTAAAATTGCTTAATTTTGAAAGGATTGTAAAAATTAAAAAATATGAAACCCAAAGAATTTTTATCAAGAGCAGGATTTCTTTTAAAAGAAAGTGGTTTGGCTTTCTTAGATGATAATGCTATTAAATTAAGTGCAGCGCTTTCGTATTATACCATTTTTGCACTTCCGCCACTGTTAATCATTATTATTACGGTTTGTGGTTTTTTCTTTGGAGAAGAAGCCGTTACGGGGCAATTGTACGGACAAATTAACGAAATGATTGGTAATGATGCTGCAATCCAAATTCAAAATGCAATTAAGAACGTAGCTCTTGCTGACAGTAATGTTTTTGTAACTGTTTTTGGAATAGTTATGTTGCTTATTGGTGCATCTGGTGTTTTTGCTGAAATTCAAAGTTCTATTAATTTTATCTGGGAAATTAGTGCAAAACCTAAAAGAGGACTAAAAAAATTCATTCAAAATAGAGTAATGTCTTTTTCTATGATTGCATCCGTAGGATTTTTAATGTTAGTCAGTTTAATGGTCAATACAGTGTTGGATTTGTTAAGTGGACGAATTATGAATTACTTTCCTGAAAGTGCTTTTTATTTTTTTTACATACTTAATATTGTTATTGTTTTTGCTATAATTACGTTATTGTTTACCATTATTTTTAGAACGCTTCCTGATGGAATTATTAAAATGAAAGACGCTTTAATTGGTGCTTCTTTTACTTCGTTGTTTTTTATAATAGGTAAGTTTGCAATAGGGTTTTATTTAGGAAGTTCTACAATTGCTACAGTGTATGGTGCAGCAGGTTCGGTAATAATAATTTTGGTTTGGGTATATTATTCTGCAATTATTCTGTACTTTGGAGCTGAATTCACAAAAGTATATGCTAAGAATTTTGGAGGTGCAATTCAGCCTAACAAATATTCTGTACGTATCAAAAAAGAGATTATTGAGATTGAACCCATTTTAAAACCAACCAAATGAAAATCATAGCCTTTGGCGCAAGCCCCAGTAAAAACTCCATCAATAAAAAATTAGCGACTTATGCTGCTTCACTTTTTACAAATGCTGAAGTTGGAATATTGGATTTGAATAATTTTCAAATGCCTTTGTTTACTGTAGATATCGAAGCAGAAATTGGTCAGCATGAATTAGCGAAAGCTTTTTTAGCAAAAATTAAATCTGCTGATTTTTTAGTGGTTTCTTTGGCTGAAAATAATGGAAATTATTCAGCTGCTTTTAAAAATATATTCGATTGGTGTTCCAGAATAACGCCGAAAGTATTTCAGGAAAAACCCATGTTGCTTTTGGCTACATCGCCTGGAGCCAGAGGAGGAGCATCTGTATTAGAAATTGCAAAAACGGCTTTTCCGCGTTATGGTGCCGATATAAAAGCTACATTCTCATTGCCTAGTTTTAATGCTAATTTTGATATAGAAAAATTAGAAATTTCAAACGCAGAATTAGATAATCAGTTGAAAGAAATTATTAAAGATCTTTAATCTTTTTTAAGTAATTTTAGGATTAAAATAAAGCAACATGCGAAAACAATTTGGAGCAAGACCTTCAAAACTAGATTTAGAAAACTATTCTAAATCAACTTATTGGAATGGTAAAATTTTTCAAAATTTAGAAGAAACCACTATGGATTTTTCTTTGTCTAATTTACCTAAATTTTTACACAAACAATTTTGTGAAAAGGCAGACAGGCAACCCTTAAAGTCTTTGTCAATTTTACCTTTCGATAGAGGAGAATTTGAATCTGGTGATCATTCGATGAAAAGTATTTGGTATGGACATTCAGCAATTTTAATGCGATTGAATTGCAAGAATATTCTAATTGATCCTATGTTTGGTTTCAATGCAGCTCCAATCGCTCCATTTAAAATAAAACGTTTTAGTGACGCAACTTTAGATCTAATCGATGAATTTCCTGAAATTGATTTGGTTTTAATTTCTCACGATCATTACGATCATTTGGATTATGATAGTATTTTGAAACTTAAAAGTAAAGCCAAGCAATTTTATGTGGCTTTAGGTGTAAAAAGACATTTGGTTTCCTGGGGAATCGATTCTGAAAAAATAACTGAATTCAATTGGTGGGAAGAGTCTCTTTTCGAAAATATTAAAATTACGTTTACACCAACACGCCATTTTTCAGGAAGAGGACTGATGGATAGAGCCAAATCACTTTGGGGAGGATGGGCTTTTAAAACGGAGACTGAAAATATTTGGTTTAGTGGTGATAGCGGTTATGGGAAGCATTTTCTGGAGATTGGAACCCGATTAGGTCCTTTTGATTTTGCTTTTATGGAATGTGGACAATACAATGAAAATTGGCATCAAATCCATATGTATCCAGAAGAAAGTGTTCAGGCTGCAATAGATGCCCGAGTGCAAAATATGATGCCTGTACATTGGGCAGGATTTGCATTGGCTCAACATTCCTGGCAAGAACCCGTTGATCGATTTGTTGAAAAAGCAACAAATGAAAATCTAAATTTTATTATTCCTGAAATTGGAGAATTATTTCATTCTAAAAGTAATAAGTCTACCCAATTTTGGTATAAAAACAATCAGTAAAATCTAATTACTGGTTTTAAATTTTGTCAAAAACATTCTTAATAACTTTGATGGTTTCTGCTTTTAATATCTATCGGGAAATCTTATATTAGCGGAAAATCGATAAATTTTAAAATGTCTGAACAAAATCAATACAACGAAGATAATATTCGATCGCTCGACTGGAAAGAGCACATCCGTATGCGTCCCGGAATGTATATTGGGAAATTGGGTGATGGTTCTTCGCCAGATGATGGAATTTACATTTTATTAAAAGAAGTCCTGGACAACTGTATCGATGAGTTTGTCATGGGTGCTGGAAAAACTATTGAAGTAACTATCAAAGACAAAACGGTTTCCGTACGCGATTACGGTCGTGGAATTCCGTTAGGAAAAGTAGTTGATGTCGTTTCTAAGATGAATACTGGTGGAAAGTACGATTCTTTAGCTTTTAAAAAATCTGTAGGTTTAAATGGAGTTGGTACAAAGGCGGTGAATGCTTTGTCGAATTATTTCCGAGTGGAATCTGTTAGAGAAGAAAAACAAAAAGCTGCCGAATTTTCTGCTGGAAACTTAGTTTTAGAAGAAGATGTAATTGATACTACTAAACGAAAAGGAACCAAAGTTACTTTTATTCCAGATGAAGCTATTTTTAAAAATTACAAATTCAGAAATGAATATGTAGTTAAAATGTTGAAGAATTATTGTTACCTGAACACAGGATTAACCATAATTTACAACGGCGAAAAATATTTTTCTGACTACGGATTACGAGATTTATTAGATGAAAATATTGCTGAAGAAGATAAGGTTTACAATATCATTCACTTAAAAGGAGATGATATTGAAATTGCGATGACTCATAGTAAATCGCAATACAGTGAGGAATATCATTCTTTTGTAAATGGACAAAATACAACTCAGGGAGGAACGCATTTAGTTGCTTTTAGAGAAGCGATTGTAAAAACCATTCGTGAGTTTTACAACAAAGGTTTTGAACCTTCGGATATTCGAAAATCAATAGTTGGTGCGGTAAGTATCAAGGTGATGGAACCTGTTTTTGAATCACAAACGAAAACCAAATTAGGTTCTACCGATATTGGCTCTGAGCCAGGAATGCCTTCTGTTCGAACGTTTGTCAATGACTTCGTGAAAAATAATTTAGATAATTATTTACATAAAAATCCAGAAACTGCTGATTTGCTTTTACGCAAAATTTTGCAAGCCGAAAGAGAACGTAAAGAACTTTCGGGCATTCGAAAATTAGCGAAAGACAGAGCAAAAAAAGCCAGTTTACACAATAAAAAATTACGCGATTGCCGAGTGCATTTGCCAGATGTTAAGAATCCAAGGTATTTAGAAAGCACACTTTTTATAACCGAGGGAGATTCGGCTTCGGGATCTATTACTAAATCTCGTGATGTGAATACACAGGCTGTATTTAGTCTGCGAGGAAAACCTTTGAATTCTTATGGGATGAGCAAGAAAATTGTTTATGAAAATGAGGAATTCAACTTGCTGCAAGCCGCTTTAGATATCGAAGACGATATGGAAAACCTGCGTTATAATAATATTGTAATTGCTACTGATGCCGATGTCGATGGAATGCACATTCGATTATTATTGATTACTTTTTTCCTGCAATTTTTTCCTGAATTAATCAAAGAAGGACATTTGTATATTTTGCAAACACCATTGTTTAGAGTTCGAAATAAAAAAGAAACCATTTATTGTTATTCTGAAGAAGAGCGTAAAGCTGCCATTGAAAAATTGAAACCAAAACCAGAAATTACCCGATTTAAAGGTTTGGGAGAGATTTCTCCTGATGAATTCAAGAATTTCATTGGAGAGACCATTCGTTTAGATCCTATTATGATGGACAAGAATACTTCAATTGAGCAATTGTTGTCATTCTATATGGGGAAAAATACACCAGATAGGCAAGAGTTTATTATTAAGAATTTGAAAGTGGAGTTGGATACATTGGAGGCAAGCTAGAAATAGTTTAAGAATATAATCAATATCGTAGACATTGTCTGCGAAATTCAAATCTCAAAAAAATGGCGAGATTTGATAAAATTAATTTCGTAATTTGAATAAATGAAAGACGAAGAAGACGATAACATAATTCCGGATAACGAAGAAAATAATTCAGAAGAAAATTCTCTTGATGAAAATCAGGGTGGGGAGGATGCTGATGAAATTATTCCTGTAGTAGATGCTAAACATTTTGAAGGACAGCATTTTTACGAGAATACTGAAGAAGACAGTCATGATACCATTACCAAGGTTACGGGAATGTACAAGGACTGGTTTTTGGATTATGCTTCTTATGTTATTCTGGAGCGTGCAGTTCCCGCTATTGAGGACGGATTCAAACCGGTACAACGCCGAATCATGCACTCGCTTAAAGAGTTGGACGACGGTCGTTATAATAAGGTGGCGAATGTTGTTGGTCACACCATGCAGTATCATCCTCACGGTGATGCCAGTATTGGTGATGCCATGGTACAAATAGGTCAAAAAGATTTATTGATTGATTGCCAGGGGAACTGGGGGAATATTTTAACGGGTGACGGAGCTGCAGCTTCGCGTTATATTGAAGCACGTTTGTCAAAATTTGCTTTGGAGGTTTTGTATTCTCCAAAAATTACCGATTGGGGTGTTTCTTATGATGGTCGTCGTGCGGAACCGAATAATCTTCCGGTAAAATTCCCGTTGCTTTTGGCACAAGGAGCCGAAGGTATTGCTGTTGGACTTTCGACAAAAGTGTTACCACATAATTTTAATGAGTTGATAGATGCGTCTATCAAAATTTTAAAAGGAAAATCGTTTACATTATATCCTGATTTTATGACGGCAGGTATTGCCGATGTGTCTAATTATAATGACGGATTGCGTGGCGGACGTGTGCGTGTGCGTGCTAAAATTGCACAACTCGATAAAAATACTTTGGTAATTACCCAAATTCCGTTTTCTACAAATACTACAACTTTGATTGATAGTATTTTGAAAGCGAATGAGAAAGGAAAAATCAAAATCAAGAAAATTGAAGACAATACAGCTGCTGAGGTTGAAATTTTAATTCATCTTTATCCAGGAGTTTCTCCAGATAAAACGATAGACGCATTGTTTGCTTTCACGGCATGTGAAACTTCTGTAGCGCCATTAGGTTGTGTTATCGAAGACAATAAACCGTTGTTTATTGGAGTTTCTGAAATGTTGAAAATTTCGACAGCAAGAACAGTCGATTTGCTTAAACAAGAGCTGGAAATTCAATTAGAAGAATTAAAAAATAAATGGCATTTTTCTACTTTAGAAAAGATCTTCATTCGTGAAGAAATGTATATTGATTTCAAATTGTATCACGACAGAGAATCTTTGTACAAATACATGTACGACCGATTTGAACCTTTCAGTAAATCATTTGTCAGAGCAATTAATGACGACGATTTGCAGCGATTGACACAAATTCCGATGATTCGTATTACTCGTTTTGATTCGGATAAAGCCGATGATTTTATTTCGAAATTAGAAGACGAAATGAAAGAAGTCGAGTTTCATTTAGCGAATTTGACTGATTTTGCCATTGCTTATTTTACTAAATTAAAAGAGAAATACGGAAAAGGACGTGAGCGCCAAACGGAATTACGCATTTTTGATGATATTGAAGCAACAAAAGTAATATTACGAAATACCAAACTGTATGTAGATCGATCAGAAGGTTTTGTGGGAACGAGTCTGAAAAAAGACGAATATGTTGCTGATTGTTCGGATATTGACGATGTAATTGTTTTTCTACGCGATGGAAATATGATGGTTACTAAAGTAGATGCGAAGACTTTTGTTGGAAAAGATATTATTCATGTAGCTGTTTTTGACAAAAGTGATAAACGTACTATTTACAATGTGATTTACCGTGATGGAAAATCGGGTCCTTCCTATATCAAGAGATTTAATGTTTCGGGAGTTACAAGAGATAAACTGTATGATTTAACTAATGGAACTAAAGGTTCTCAGATTTTGTATTTTACTTGTAATCCAAATGGTGAAGCAGAAGTTGTTACGGTTATTTTACGTCAGGTGGGAACTATCAAAAAATTGAAATTTGATATTGATTTTGCCAATTTAGCGATAAAAGGTAGAGCATCTAAAGGGAATTTGGCATCTAAATATCCAATCAAAAAAATAGAAATCAAGGAGAAAGGAATTTCGACTTTATTGCCAAGAAAGATTTGGTACGATGATACTGTACAACGATTGAACGTTGATGCAAGAGGAGAGTTATTAGGCGAATTTAGACCCAATGATAAAATTTTAATTATCCAGCAATCAGGAAAATTAAAAGTGGTTATTCCGGAATTGACGACTCATTTTGAGGAAGATATGATTGTTTTAGAAAAATGGATTCCTAAAAAACCAATTTCGGCTATTTATTATGATGGCGAAAAAGAGCGTTATTACTTAAAACGTTTCTTGGTAGAAACCGAAAATAAAGAGGAAACCTTTATAACAGAACATCCTAATTCGCAATTAGAAATTGTATCTACAGATTATCGTCCGGTTGCACAATTGGTTTATCCAAAAGTAAAAGGAGTGCAAAAAGACAGTTTGCATGTAGATATTGAAGAATTTATAGCTGTAAAAGGAATTAAAGCTTTAGGGAATCAATTGACAACTGAGAAATTAAAGCAGGTTAATTTACTGGAATCTTTGCCTTATGAAGCTCCTGAAGAAATTATTCCAGAGGAAATGGAAGTTAAAGGCGAGTTGAATGCCGATGATGGACCAGTACAACTGGATGATGATGGTCAAATAGGTCTTATCTTAGAATAATAAAAAAAGCTTTCGTGTTAGACGGAAGCTTTTTTTTATGATTTTATCTAAAAAGATGATACAGCATACTAACCTCTTTTTCTCTTAATTTTTTTAATATTTTAAGGAAAGCGATGGCGGTGATATAAGCATCTCCAATAGCGGTGTGACGGTCTTTTTTAGAAATATCAAATTTATCGGCTAAATCGTCTAAGGAGTAATGATCCTTATGTTGTAATAAATTCGATTTTATTAATGTTTTTTTGTACAAAGAAGCGGTGTCTAAAGTTCGGTTTGTAATTTTATCCAATCCGTTTCTAACCAATGCATTATTGATCATTGTCATGTCAAATTTGGTATGATGAGCAATAATAATCGAATCGCCTAAATAGTCTAAAAACAATTGCAATACCTGTAATTCTGATTTGTGATCCAAAACATCACTTCTAATAATACCATGAATTTGTACGCTGGATTTATCAAAATGTTCCTGATCCATATAATGTTCAAAAGCATTTTGTAAATTAATTATTCCGTTTTGCAAAGTAATGGCACCAATACAAAGAATTCGGTCATTTACATAATCAAAACCAGTGGTTTCAGTATCTAAAACAACAAAACGTTCCGATTCTATAGGACGATTTAATTTTTCGTCAATAGGTTCATTCAGGATGCCTAAAATCTGGAGCGACTCAATAATTTTTTCTTTTAGTGTCATTATATTGTGATTTTTCCAGGATTAAAACGCATCGAAATGACTTCTTGTAATTCTTTTATGGTTTTGAAAGCGCCTTTCAGTTTTACTTTTTCTAATTTCGAAAGTGCTTCTAATTCGATAAACTGTCCCGAATCGTGATGTAAAAGTCCTTGTTTTGTTCGGAATTTGAGCAATGCTTTATACGAATAAGCACAAGACAAATACAACTCTTTATTTTGAGGTTCTAGTTCTGCTAATTTTTCAAAACGTTCGTGGGTATTACTAATTCCCTTAACAGAATGCGATAAGATTAAAACCCTGGCAGCATCGGCTAATGGCATTAGCGCCCGTCTTTTGATATCAAAGAAATCCTTGTGTGCACCATCTTGTTCAACTAAAAACTGTCTAAAGAAACCTGTTGGCGATGGACTTTGCAAAGCACCACTAACCAAATGAACATAGAAAATAGGATTGGCAGCAATATCTTCAAAAATATAATCGGATAATTCATTAGCAAGTTCACGATCGCCGTAAGACAAACTATAATCAAAAAAGATAAAAGAAAGTAGGATTTCGTCTTTTCCAGGTTTGCTAATCCAATCGTGAACTAACTGTTTCCATTGGTTTAAACTCAAGCACCACTTTGGATTAGAAGCCATCATTTCGGCAGGACAATATTCGTAACCAATTTCAAAAAGTCCTTTGTTAACTTCCGCAGCTAATTCTAAGAAATATTTGTTGGTCTTTTCTTGTAATTCTTCGGGAACATCTTCATAAATCAAGGCGTTGTCTTGATCGGTGTGTAATAGTTGTTCGCTACGACCTTGACTTCCTAAAGCAAGCCAGGAAAATCGAACTGGTGGCGGCGTTTTCATTTTGACCAATGATAATTCAATAACTCTCTTGATGCAGGCATCATTTAATTCCGTAATAATTTTTGAGGTTAATGTTATTGGGATGTTTTGGTCTAAATAGCCTTGTAATAATTGCATTATCTTGGCTCGAATTGGTTTGATGGCTTTGGCTTTTTTTACTCTTTTTAATGCTTTTATCAATACGGCAGGATTGTTTCCTAGAGCTACCATGACATCATGTTTCGATAGAATTCCCACTGCTTTTGTATTGGCTGTTCCATCTTTAGTAAGACACAAGTGACTGATGTTACTTTTCATCATTGCCATTTGCGCTTGTGTAATTGTCATTTTTTTAGAATATGTAATTACTGGCGAATTCATAATTACATCAGCCGTAGTATTGATAGAATGTTCCCCGGTTACAATTTTATTTCTTAAATCTTTATCGGTTATAATTCCTATTGGCAACATATCTTCAACCACGAGCATAGCACCAATGTTCTTTTTTGTCATTGTAACAGCAATTTCTTTGGCAGTTGCTGCTCGCGAGCAAGTAATTATTTTTTTGGAATACTTAATGGGTTGTAAATCCAGAATTTTATTATCGGTATCAATAACTTCTCCTATGTTTTCTCCATTAAAAACGTCTCCATATAATTTGCTGCTATGACTTTTAGAAAAAGGATTCTGCGTATTTGAAGCAAAACTGTCTATGATAAAACTACCAACATCAGAATTTTTTATAGCATACGGTTTAAAAATAGAAATTGGAATAGCATATAGAATGGTTTCTTCATGAGTAATGGCTTCCATTTTGTAATTCTCGTGCGCAATTAATGGTCTTAAACCAAAAATATCACCTTCATCGCACATATCCAGAATGTCATTTTGCGCTTTTTTACGCAATTCTACAGCGCCTTTGTGCACTACATAAAACGAATCATGCGTTTCTTCGTTTTCAGTAAAAATAACAATTCCTTTGTCTTTGTATATAATTGAAACTTGTTCAGAAAGTACTTCAATATCGTGTTGGTCTAAAAAGCTAAAAGGAGGGAAGTTCTTTAAAAAATCAGCTACTCTTTGCGAAATGGTATTTTTCATTAATAATTTTTTTAAAACTAAGTTGGTATCAATTTGTAAAAAAAGAGAATTGGTAATTTTCCTTTTTTTATAGTATGCTAATTTATTAATTTTTATGTCTTATAACGAAAAAAGCTCCTAATTTAAGGAGCTTCTTTACTTTACTATTTATTGTTTTTATTTCTTTTTTGCGACTTTCATGTTTAAAACTTCTACCAGAAGTGAAAAAGATATGGCAAAATACAAATATCCTTTTGGCAACGGAGTTACATGGCTACCAAAAATTAAAGCATTCGATAAGTGAGCACTTTCGGTAATTAGCATTAAACCAATTAAGATTAAAAACGATAATCCTAAAATTTGAATAGAAGGATGTTTGTTGACAAAACTTCCTACTGGAACGGCAAATTGCATCATGATTAAAATAGAAATTACTACCGCTGTAATCATAATGTAGATGGCGCCAGCAACACCATTTGTCATCCCAACAGCCGTTAAAATACTGTCAAAAGAGAAAACAATGTCTATCAAGATTATTTGTACAATAACACTGCTGAATGATTTTGCAGCGGCTTTACTGACTTCTTTTTCTTCTTCTCCTTTGTGATCTACTTTTTCTCTAATTTCGTTGGTACTTTTGTAAATTAAGAATAATCCACCTAATAAAAGAATAATACTTTGTCCGGAAACTTGTGCGTTTATCCAGCTAAAATCGATGGTAAACCAAGGTTCTTTCATTGCGATTAGATGAGATATTCCCAAAAGAAGAAGAATACGCATAAACATGGCTAAGAACATACCAATTTTAGTGGCTCTCTTACGGCTTTCTTCGGGTAACTTTCCAGTTGCTATCGATATAAAAATGATATTATCGATTCCTAGTACAATTTCAAGAAAAGTTAATGTTAAGAGCGCAATCCAAGCATCAGCATTTAAAAATACTTCCATAGTATTAAGTTGAGAATTAAAGAATAATTAGAATTTACAGTTCGCCAAGTTTAGTTACAGTTCCTTTTTGCTTTTGGTCAGAACCAATGATTCCAAATTCAAAGGTATATGAATTTCCCGAAGTACTTAGTATTTTCATGCCAATTGATTTTTCTTCGGCCATATTTTTTGGGTGCAGTTTTTTCAATACATATTCGCAATCATTTACCCATCTAACAGAAGCTGTATCGGTTTTCCCTTCGAATGTTTCAATTTCGATGCTGTCATTGCGTTCAAAAAGCGTTACTTTTTTTACGCCATCTACTTCGTGTTCAAATTTGAATTTTCCAGTTTTAAAATCTTTACAATTATGTTCAGCATTATAGCATGAAGCCAAAATAAGAAGCAGGGGAAGTATAATAATTTTTTTCATTATCTATTGAATTTTAATATCGTATTTGTCTAAAAGTCCCGGAATTCCCTGCATTGAAAATTTAGCTTTTCGCATTGGGTTGAATTCAGGATCAATTTTATAATTGTAAGCGGTAAGGAAATTGACTTCTTTTAATTGCGTATCATTAAAGACAGCATTGTCTAAATTGCAATTATCAAAAACTGAGTTAGAAAGGTTTGTTCCAATGAAAGTGACTTCTTTCATGGAGCAGGAAATGAACTTCGTTTTCGGCATTTTTTTATTCGAAAAAGAAGCATAGTCTAAAATGCAATCATTGAAACTTACGGCAAACATAAAATCGGCACAGTTGTTAAAATGAATTCCTAATAGTTTACAGTTTGAAAAATGAACTGTTTTTAAACTGGTTCCACCTAAACTTGTCATCGAAAGATTGCAATTGATGAACTCGCAATCCATAAAAGTATTATTTGAAAAATCGCTATTTGAAAAATCACAGTTCTTAAAAACGCAATCTTCAAATTCGCGATTACTTACTTTTTTGTCAATGAAAACTACTTTATCAAATGTTTTCTGAATATGAATTAAATCTTCCATTAATCGTTAAATAAGGCTTTCATGAAGGTTTTTAACCCTAAAAAGATCAGGTACATCGATGCTAAACAAGCTATGATTCCAATTCCTAAAACAAGGTAATGCCAAACATTTTGTTGGTTCATAAAAGCATTGTAAATTAGCGATGGGCCAATAAAAAGTAGAGGCAAAGCGCCTGTTAAGTATCGAATTCCTTTGGATAATAATTCTTTGTTTGTAGCCATGTTTTGTTTTTTATTTAACCACAAAGGGCACAAAGCTTTCGCAAAGTACACTACGTTTTTTTATTGGAATGAATTTTCTAATTACTAAGGACTAGGGACTAATTACTTAGAATTATAAAAATCAACTGCTTTGCGTACGCTTCCATGTTCTTTTAGCAATTGAGCAGCTTCTTCGTAGCTTACAGGAATTTCTCCCATAATCATTTTGGTTCCGCGGTCAACGAGTTTGTTGTTGCTTAATTGCATATCAACCATTTTGTTGCCTTTTACTTTTCCTAACTGGATCATTGTGGCAGTCGAAATCATATTTAGTACTAACTTTTGAGCTGTTCCTGCTTTCATTCTGGAGCTTCCGGTAACAAATTCCGGACCAACAACTACATCAATTGGGAATTGTGCCGTTTGCGAAAGCGGACTTCCAGCATTGCAAGAAATACTTCCTGTGATGATATTATTTTTATTGCAAGTTTCTAAACCACCAATGACATAAGGCGTTGTTCCCGAAGCTGCGATTCCAATAACCACATCATTCTCATTGATATTGAATTCCTGTAAATCAATCCAGGCCTGGGTTGCATTGTCTTCAGCATTTTCTACAGCTTTACGAATGGCTTTATCTCCACCAGCAATAATCCCTACAACCAAATCGAAAGGAACACCAAATGTTGGCGGACACTCAGAAGCATCAACCACGCCCAAACGTCCCGAAGTTCCTGCCCCAATGTAAAATAAACGTCCGCCTAATTTCATTTTAGCAACAATTTGAGTTACTAAATTTTCAATTTGTGGCAGGGCTTTTTCAACAGCTAACGGAACAGTTTTGTCTTCGTTGTTAATATTAGAAAGTAAGTCAGCAACTGACATGGTTTCTAAATGCTCGTATTTTGACGATTGCTCGGTGGTTTTTATGAAGGTCATTTTGTTTTTGAGTTTCTGAGTTGCAAAGGTTCAAAGGTACTAAGTTTTCGAAAAGTATGGTAGAATATACTTTTGGATTATTGCTTTTATATTACAAATATTCTTTTTTGTGAATCTAATTTGGAATATGGTTTAAAAAATAAATCGGAACAGAATTGCTCCTGCTCCGATTTAAATGGTTTATGATGGTCTTAAAGATTATTGGTTATTCAGCCTGAATTAAAGCTGCTTCAAATACATCACCAAATCTGGTAAAGGTTTCTCTAGCTGCATCTACTGCTTTTGCGTTATCTGATTCTGTTTTTGGAAGAATATTTAATGCTGCTGTGAATGAAGCCCATTTTTGTCCTGATTCATTTCCGTAGCCACTAAAGAAAGAAAATCCTTTTTCGATTCCTTTCTTCTGTAACATTTGTACAATGTATGGTCCACCCATAATAGAACCTTCCAGTACATACAAAGCGCCCATGGCCTGTATTGCATCTTTTACCTCTGTTGCTGTTGCTGCTGGTAATTTATCAATATTACCACCCAGTTCTTCAATATCTGCTTTGATGTATGAGGAATTACGACGGTCTTTATAATCCGGTAATACACTATTAATATAAGGTGCTATTGCTTTTTCTACTGTATTAAAATAAGCATAAAAGCATTTTAATAATTCTATATAATCCTCATTATTACTGATGTTCTTAATACGAAGAACTACTTTTTTCTCAGTTTCCTGATGGCCTGTTTTTGTGGCCTCTTTAATTTGTGTGCTTAACATATTGATTTATTTTAATTTGTTTCGTTATCAACAGTATAGATAGACATAAATGTTCTTTCTATACTGTATTTTTTATTGCCTGAACTTAAAAAGTTCTTCAGCAAAGAAAATCTAAAAACCACTATCTAAAAAAAATAGTGGTTTTATTCAGATTTTTTTAATCCTTTACAGTAACAGATAACGCTGTAAATCCTTGGGTTCCGTTTTCATTCTTATAAAAAAGGATGCCATAGGCAGCAGCTGGGATGTCTGCAGGCACTTTAAAAGTTGCCGAATAAGGAGTACGTGATACAATTTCTAATGAATACTTTGTATCAGTTGCTAAGGTAGAGATAGCAATAGATAAATCACTAATTACATCTAGCTTAGTACCGCGAATACTGAAGGTTCCTCCTTTAGCTACTGTAAATGTTTTTGTATAAGTTGAAAATGCTAAAGTAGTAGGTTCTGTAAGTGTAAAATTAAATCGATTAGCTTCGATAGCATCTCTTAAAATATATTCGCCATTCTTCATGCGTAAATCATATTTACCTACAGGAGCATTAGTAGGCAGGTGAAAATAAACCCCAGCGTTTCTAAAAGGATTTACTCCTGTACCTTCACCAAAATACACTATTTCACAATCATATTCAGTAGTTTGGTCAGATGCCGAAACCAAATATACACGACTTTGTTCTAAATTATACCATAAATTATCTGCTCCAAAAGTAAGCCACCTTCCTAAAGAACCAGTAGTTGCATTTCTAAACGTTTTAGGCTGAGGCTGACGAAAATCCACCTGTAGCGTATATTGCTTTGTAGTGCCTGCCTCAGAAGTTACCGTATATTTTTCACCAGTTTTAAAAGGGATTTCAACAGCGGCTTTAGGGCTTATTGCCGCTTTATCAGCTAATGCAATAACAGGCGTAATGGTTTTGGGCATTTCATGATAACTTGTCCATAACACCTTTATGGTATCATTGACTACAGCAGCCTGGATAGGCTGCTGGTCTTCAAATGCCTGTATGGTAAAGCTTTTGATGTAAGCATCGCCTGACACATAGGTGGTATTGTATTCGGTATCACAGGAAGTCATAAATGCCAGTGCTGTAATACATACCGCTACAAAAGAAAAAAAGTTATTTTTATATTGATTCTGTTTCATTTTATTTTTTTTTAAAGAGTTATTATTTTAAAATAATGAGACTTATAAGTCTTATTGATTTTGTTCTAAAGTAAAATAGAAGCTCATTTTAGTTTTAACTATTTAAACTTTTTTACCATATAAGACATATAAGTTTTTTGTTTTATTCCTAAAGTCTTATATAAGTTCATTTAAGCTTTTTTATCTTATATGACTTATATGTTTTAAAAAAAATGTTTTCTTATTACTAAAAACGTAATCAAAATTTAAAACGGTTCTAAATTAGGTTTTCAAAAAAAGAGGGCAGGCTTTTTTTATTATTTTTACAGGCTCAAACTAAAGCCTGTTATTTTTTAAACTATCGGGCAGCGGTTTTTATTAGACATTTTTGCCCGAACCGCCTGTTCGGGCATTTTTTTATACTATAATACTTTAGTATAGGTATAGCTTACTGTACCATAGAAAGGTGGTGTACCAAAAGTAGGTACAATACTAGTAACTTCTATTAAATACGCTTCGCTTACTGTAGCAGCAGTTGGATCCGAGTAATCAGTAGGCCATGTAAGAGACGAATCAGTATCCTTCCAGATTACTATTTTTTTAGTTATGCTAAAAGCTTGTGACGCATAAGTATAGTAGCCTAAACCAAAATTCAATGTACCAACAAGTCCATCAGCGCTAACAACATTTTCAGGAATAATCACGCTAGTACAGGCAGGAGATGTACCTACATTACTTGTAGCCCCAGTATCATTTTTAACAGCAATACTTCCTTTCCAAGAATCCCAAGTTGAACATGTTGCTGTAGTTTCTACTACCCCTACATACCAACCTGATGTAAGCGGACGAATACCGCTACCATACATTCCTTCAAACTGTACGCTTACAGAACCTATTGTTTTTGTTGTTGTATTCCATACACAATAGTCTCCCGAAGAACCTACTAAAGCCTTAGTAACAACAGCACTGTCTGATACTGGATTTTCGCAATCTGCCACTAAAGCATTTGAAGCCAATTTAGCCTGACTGTTTAATGATGTTTGATAAGCCGAGGTACCGCCCTGTACCTCATCGTCTGCTGAGTTTTGATCACAAGAAACAAAGAACATAGCAGCCATTAGAGACATTGTTAAAACTATTTTTTTCATAATTAATTATTTTACAATAGAGATTAATGCCGCCCGATAGTTATTAATTTTACTGAAAAGTTACTGGGTGAATCATTTTTTTAATTAATCCATAACTTTCTAACTGTACCCAATATTTTTTTGTTTTATCTGTAATTAATGCAATGTATGCTGCCGAAGTATGGTCTGTAACAAATCGTAAAGACTTACTCGAACTATTTGCCTCATCCATTGCATAATTTCCCCACACTTTGTTGCCACTTTCATCCACCACATACAGCTTAGTTACTGCACCCGAAGGCAAAAAATTCTTGCCTGTTAAAGTAATGATGAATGCTAATTTTGCTGTGTTAACTGCTCCCGTCGATGCATTTATAGAAGATAATTCATTTAAAACAATATCAGGGTATTGTATTACTACATTTAGTTTATATTTTGCTGTACTGCCATCTGTAGCTGTAACTGTATATTCCAATGGTTTTTCGTTAAATACAGGTACTAATTCATCTGCAGCCGGCGAAATGGTAGTTCCCTGAGGCAGTTCTATTCCTACTTCCATAAATTGCAGTTCGTAATAAGCTGGTAAATAAGCGGTAATGGTTTTAGCCTCGTGATCTATAGCACTATAAATAGCATCTTTTTTTCCTGGATTGGTAATGCTATAACTAATAATCTTGTTTTTAGTCTGGTCAGTTGTTATCTCGGTTACGTCTTCTTCTTTAGTACAGCTCGATAGCCATATACTTCCCATAATTAAAAACGTACAATATTTTAGTAATTTTTTCATTTATATATTTTTATTTAGACTTGATAAAAATAATAAATAATATTTATACTCCAAAAGAAAAGTTAATAATCTTTTAGAAAAAAATAAACTATCTATTTTAAAAGTCTGTAATTCAATTTATTTTTTAATTTCAAATTTGGTACTTCCTTTAGGAACTACTACATACTCAAATGTGAAGAACATTTTAGGTGCCGTTCTTGTAAATTCTTCTCGTTTAAAAATATTTTTATAAACCGATATCATTTTTATTTTAGCATAATCCCCTTTGGCTGTTTTTAAAATAATGGTTCGTGCAGGCACTATTTTACCACTTTTTAATAATAATGGATCTCCCAAAGCATAAGCTATATGTTTATTGTCATAAGCTCCATCTCTTACATAAATACCATCAAAATCATACAAATACCAACCTGGACCATTACCAAAATCACCATTCATATCAGTCCCATAGACTCCTTTTCCAGTTTTAAATAGATTGTCGCTTGGAATATCTACTACTTTATCAAAAGCCTCTTCTACAATATAAATTCCTCCTACTGCAGCAGTTCCTGTCCCTAAATTCGCTGTATTAGCTCCATTGTTTCCAGACATAAAACTGCTGTACAAATCACTAAAAGCTAAATCCCATCGAGTGGTTTTTTTATAATCAGCTGTTACCTCTTTGTTATCAAGCAAACTGTAATACAAAGTGCTTTTCTCTGAATAATTATCTCCATCAGCCAGTGTGTAACCAAAGTTTTCTACTCTAATTACTTTGTTATAATTAGTAGTTGAGGAGGGAGTATCATCAATAATTTCAACTTCATCGTCTTTAACTGCATCGCCGTCATCATTAGAGCAGGATGCTAAAAACAAGAGACTGAAAAAAGACAATAGCAACGCTTTTAGCATTACGTTCTTTTTAAAATTGTTTTTCATATTCATATTTATTTAGTGTTTAAATTTTTACTTCCATCAGTTTGTACATAATACCTAAAGGTAAAATAAGGAGCTGGCCAATTCAAATTAGTAACTGTAGGTGGATTGCCCTGATACGCATTAATCAGTTCCAGCTTTGCATATTTTCCGTCAGGTAATTTGATAACATAGGTTCTGTTTTTAATGGCTATCATAAGATGGGTATCCAGACTGTAGAAAAACCATCCACTAGCACTCTCGTTAACAGCCCATCCAATTTTATTGATTTCGCTGGCAGCAAAATCCTCGTCTGATGGGGCAGTAGTAACCTCAGCATATGGCTTGTCTACTTTCACTACAGCACTAGTAGCTGGACCACCATAACCAGGATTAAATTCATAACTTCCTTTATTAACATAAACCTCACTGTTATAAGGTCCTGTAAAAGCAATGTCCCAATCCTTAGTTTTTAAATATTGTGTAGAATCAGCTGCATTGCGAATCCATATTTGTTTTTTATCGCTAAAGCGAAAAAGAAAAGTATCAAAACCTTTTTTTGTTTTTCCTTCTGCTTCTCCTCCCATAGAACCGTTAGTATCGCCGGCAAGATCCTTGATTAGCGTACTTTTACCGTCTTCGAGCCCTGCCCAGGCATCTCCGCTTTCTTCATTATTACTACAAGAAGTAATAGCTAGCGAAACGAATAGTACCAATAGTAATTTGTACTTACTTTTAATTGTTTTCATTTTTTTCATTTTCTCATTTGTCCCTCCTTTATTTATGGTGATTCCACCTGATTATTAATTTGATTTTCTGTTTATTTGTTTATTCTTCGCTTACTTACTTCTGTCTTCCATCTTCCTACTCTTTATAAAATCTATATTTAAGTCCCAGTAATACAACCCGTCCGGGTTGCCCTGGCATGAGTCGGTCTGTGTAGTCCATGATATTATCTGCTGTAAGTTGTATACTCAGACGCTGTTTCATCAGTTTCTTTTCTATTCCAGCATTGACTAAGAAATGGCTGTTTACAAAAGTGTCATACTGATCCAGAAAACGATTGTTATTACTGTCTACAAAACCGTACTTGCCACGGTAATTCACCCTAACATTAGCACTAATGTCCCAAGGAGTATAACTGTAGGCTAAACGTATGTTTGCCATGTGACGGGAACGGTTTTCTATCCCGAAATAATCCGATAATTTAGACTGCCGAAATAATCCTGTAGCATTATCCCTAATGGAAGCATAAGCTCCCGTTGAATTACGGATGCTGTCAATCACGCCTTTGTCTTTAGCAATAAGGTATTGGTATCCTGCACTTATATCCACTCCCGAAAACGGTCGAACCGATATTGATGTTTCTAATCCGGTATTGAAGGATTTTGGTAAATTTTGGTAGGTATAAATATCTCTAACATTAGTTCCTGTAGCGACACGAATACTATTAATCTGATTTGAAATTTTATGATAAAAGGCATTGATATCCACTTTGAAATTTTGTTTGTGAGCATAAGTAAAACCACCATTGAAAGAAAGTGATTTTTCAGCCTGTAGGTTTTGATCCAGCTGGTTGACCAAATATTCTCTTACTTCACTAATTTGTCCGTTATTTTTCATTTCTTCGAGAGTCCCTCGTAAAACTTCTGTACCAATGACCATATAATTAGCAACTGGATTCATGAATACCTGATAACGCTGACGATAATCAGGAGTTTTAAAACCACTTCCTAAGGCTAATTTTAGGGTTAATTTGGGAATAATATGATACTGTAATCCCAGGCTTGGGTTGAATTTTCCACCGTAATTACTATTATGGTCATAACGAACTCCACCAACAGCTTCCAGTTTATCGCTCATCTTCCAGTCGCTTTGTACGTATCCGAAGCCACTCCACATACCGCCAGGAACATTAAAATCCTGATTGTCCATTTGTTCGACATTACCACCTAATCCTCCTGTAAATTTTAGAGTAGTAGTAGGAGCATAAGAAAATTGCTGTTCAAAACGATGCAAAGTCTGGGCAAACTTTTCGGCACTGGCTTGTGAACCGCTTTCCTGCCACAATACATTCATATCAGATACATAGCGAGTCAAATAATAACGGCTCATGCTTCTAAGTCCATTATTAAAATTAATGTCATAAGTAACCGAAAGATTAATGTCTGTAATATCCTGACTATCTCCAGTTGAATTTTGATTTCCATTACTACCAAATATTTGCTCCATAAAAGATTTACGAAGCGCATATCTGCCTGATGCACCTAAAGTGCTGTTTTCTGTAAGACGATATCGCACCCGGCCTTGTAAGGTATAATCGTCATAAGGTGGGGCAGTAGTACCAGCAGCTAAGAAATTTGGATCGGTATTGAAACCATCTGTACGGTAATAATTAGCCGATAAGTTAGCCGAACCTCGTTGGTGGTGAAAAGGCGTTTCACCCTCTAATGTGGCATCCACAATATTGAGTGAACCATACCGTAAAGAGGCTAATGCCTGTGGCTGAAATGCGCCGTGGCGTGTTACAATATTAATTGCTCCACCCAATGCTTCACTTCCAAAAAGACAGGAAGAAGCTCCTTTGATAATTTCGATTCGTTCGATATTGCTAACACTAATTCGGGAAAGATCAAAATTGCCACTATTTCGTCCTACCATTGGCTGACCATCGATAAGAATCATGACATAATCGCTTCCAAAGCCCTGCATCTGAACTCCTACAGCTCTTGCACCACCGCCAATATCATTCACAACAGCAATACCTGTTTGTTCTTTTAGCACTTCATCCAGCCTGCGACTTCCCATCTGGGCAATAGTTTCTTTGGTTATAACCGTAACAGGCATGGCACTGCGTTGAATATCTAGTAAATTATCTGCTTTCGTTTCTTTGCCATAAACCGTTACTTGATTTAATGTATTTTCTTCTTCTTCTAAAGTAATCTTGACATTACTTTTTTTATCAGCTTCAATTAGAACATTATTTTGGTAAGCTTTGTATCCAATGTAGGAAACAGTAACAGTATACTCTCCAGTAATAATATTTTTGAATGTAAAATATCCATTTTTGTCTGTTTGTACCTGATGACTATCGGGTTGCAAAATAAGGTTTGCACCTATAACAGGCGAACCGTTTTTAGCTACTATTTTTCCAGAAAGGCTTCCTCTTATTGCACTTTGTGCCTGAATTATAAGAGGAAATAGTAAGAATAGCAATAAAAGCCAAACAGGTTTTATAGTTCTAAATTTCAATTTCACGAGGGATTTATTATTTTTATTCATTCTAAACAAGAATTATTTTGCAATATTAGGCATAACAGTTCGTAGAAGGTTTGTTCCATCCGTTTTTTCTTTTGTTCTATCTGTTTTATTTTTTGTTCAATCCGTTTTTTATTTGCCAAAAGCCAATAAACTTCAGCTAAGTCATATCGTTTAAAAAGAATGATAAATAATTGTAAGTCAGATGAATAAAACGGGTTGATCGTGTCGGATTAGGTAGGTTGTAATTTGTTCAATTCGTTTTTTAACAAATATTTCTATTTGTATTTAGATTAATTAAATAGTTCTTTTGCACTGAAAATGATCAATAGTTGTCGCTATTAATCCATTAAAAACTTATAGATATGAAGATGAAAATTTGGAGTCAACACTTCCTTGGATGCCTATTGTTTTTTTGTTTATTCGATACTCACGCCCAACCTAAACGTATTATTACGTTAGGCGGTGCCATAACGGAGACAGTGGTTGATCTTGGTTTTGAAAAACAAATAATTGCGGTGGATGTTACCAGTGAATATCCACAGTACATAAAAAAGCTTCCTAAAGTAAGTAAGAATCGCTCGGTTTCAGCTGAAGGCTTAATGGCATTTCGTCCTGATTTAATTATTGCTCCATATGGAGATGTGCCTTATGGAGTGATCCAATCTTTAAAAGGGGCAGGCATCAAGTTTGTTGCCATCAAGCAGGAGTATAGTGTAAAAGGAGCATTACAATTTATTCGTGAAGTGGGTATAGCACTTGGAGAAAAAGACAAGGGAAACAAACTGGCTTTGGAAACTGGACAACGTATTAATAAAGTTTTGCAAACCGTAAAACTAAGTAAAAAGAAACCCGAAGTCCTTTTTATATATGCCCGGGGAACGGGAACAATGACTGTAGCAGGAAAAGGAAGTAACATGGATGCCATGATTACACTGGCCGGAGGGCGCAATGCCATACAAGAATTTAACCGATACAAAACTTATAGTACAGAAGCGCTCGTAAATGCCAATCCTGATGTTTTGTTTCTATTTGATTTTGGAATGGAAAGTCTTGGTGGTAGTAGCGGATTACTTAAAATGCCAGGAGTGGCTTATACCAATGCAGGAAAAAATAAAAGAATAGCCGCTATGGATGGACCATTGATGATTAATTTCTCAACAAGGTTAGATCAGGCAATATTGGCATTGCATAAGGAATTTTTAAAAGTGAAATAAAACAATGACAAATAAAAAAACAATATACACCTGCTTAACTCTGGGACTTTTTGTTGTTGTGGTATTTTCTTTAGGTTTAGGAGCAATGCATATTCCCGTTTTAGATGTACTCACTATACTAGCAAAAAGAATAGGAATTATTGACTTTACAGTTGAGGATGATCTGGCAGAAAATGTACTTTTATATGTACGCCTTCCTCGAATAGTTTTGGGATTATTAGTGGGAGCAGCTTTAGGAATATCAGGTGCTGCCGTACAAGGAATTTTTCGTAATCCGTTAGCTGAACCGGGATTAATAGGGATTTCAGCTGGGGCATCCTTATTTGCAGTAATAATCATTGGAATGGAGTCTCTTTTGTTTGTCTCTTTAAGTGAGCTTTTAGGATTTTATTTATTGGCTTTTGGTGCTTTTGCCGGAGCTGGATTTGCCGCAATGTTAGTCTACCAATTTTCCAAAACCGATGGCAAACCCAATGTGGCTACAATGCTGCTAGCAGGTATTGCAATAAATGCCTTAGCGGGTGCGCTAACAGGATTAGTAACTTATACCGCAGATGAACAGCAATTACGTACCATTACTTTCTGGATGCTAGGCAGTTTGGGCGGAGCCAATTGGGATATGATTATTGGCATTACACCATTTATTTTAATTCCAGTATTGGTATTACCTATTTATGGTAAAGGATTGAATTTATTTGCAATCGGAGAGCATCAGGCGGAACAAATGGGGATGAATCCAGGAAAAATCAAAAACAGAGTGGTTATCCTTTCTACTTTAGCTGTTGGAGCCTGTGTATCGGTAACAGGAATTATTGGTTTTGTGGGATTACTGGTACCTCATATTATCCGGTTAATTGGAGGAGCTGACCATCGATTAGTATTGCCGGCATCTGCACTTTTAGGAGCCTTAGTACTTACCGTATCAGATATGTTGGCAAGAATAGTAGTTGCGCCTGTTGAGTTACCTATTGGTGTAATTACTGCGCTATTAGGAGCACCTGTATTCCTATACATTTTATATAAAGACAAAAAGAAAATATTGCAATAATTACTATTAAGAAAAGTCTATGTTACGAGTAGAATCTATTAGCTATAAAATCAATAACAGGTATTTACTGAAAGATATTACATTCAGTATTCGAAAAGGAGAAATGGTCGCTATACTTGGAGCCAATGGAGCCGGAAAATCCACCCTGATGAAGATACTGTGTAGAGAAAAACAACCTTCAGAAGGACGGGTAGTATTTGATGCTAAAAACCTCAATGATTATTCGGCAAAAGAACTTGCTGCTAAGCGAGCTACGTTGTATCAACAAAATACAGTAAGTCTGGCGTTTACCGTTCAGGAAGTGGTATTGATGGGACGTTACATTAAAGAAACCGATAATACCGATGTAGCCAATCAGCTGGCACTAAAAGAAACTATGGAAATTTGCGGAATCAGCCATTTAGCAGATCGATCCATGTTAACACTATCTGGTGGAGAGCAGCAACGCGTTCACCTGGCAAGAGTATTGTCTCAGGTTTGGGACAATAAAGATGCCTTGTTGCTATTAGATGAGCCTATTTCTAATATGGATATGTTGTATCAGCATCAAACTTTGGCCATAGCCAATGCACTCTCAAAAAAAGGGTTTATGGTAGTTTGTGTATTACACGAAATTAATCTGGCAGCACAATATGCTGACCGTGTTATTATGCTCAAAGGAGGCAGAAAGTGGTGGGATGGCGCTCCTGAAGAAGTCTTTACAAGTCGAAATATATTTACAGCATTTGGTGTTCATACTCAGGTACAAACAGATCCACGTACTTTAATCACGCAAATAGGACCAAACGGCTTAAAGTTGGATGCAGCAGTATTCAACTCAAATCTGGCAGCGACTTATAATAGACGTTCACTTAAAGAACGATTTATTTCCTATCAGGATGAATATCCTGCCAAAGCTTTATGGCAAATAGCTGAAGCTTTGGGTGTGACAGAAGCTGAACTAATGTTTTTAGGTCTAGGTGAAAATGTAACCTTATTGCGTCCCGAAATAGAAATTATATTAGGGAGAATAGAAGAATTGGGACTGGTTAAAGGAGTGACATATAACCAACATTGCGAAACAGAACGAATAGGCGTTTACCGAAATTTTTCAAAAGAAGGATATACAACACTTTTTTTAGGAGAAGATATTGACCTGCGAATTTTTCCCTCCAGATGGAAGATTGCCTTAGCTGTGGAAGATAAAGGAAAAGAAAGCTTGCAGTTTTTTGATACTAACGGAAATGCGGTACATCAAATTTATCTAACAGGAGGGAGCTATCGACAAGTTTATCTTGATTTGGTAGAGGAGTTTAAGCAGAAAGATCAGTCTGCTCCAAGGATAGAAAAGACGATACACAAACATATGGAGGAAAGACGGGATGCCGAAATTGATATTAGCGATTTTCATCAGGCGTGGAATAGTATGTTAGACACACATGATTTTTATGGGTTAGTAAAACGCTTTGGATTAACGCGTATGCAAGCATTACGACTTGCTCCTCCAAGTAGGGCAATGCAAGTAAGTTTAGAATCTTTCCGTCGTACTATTTTGCATTGTTCAAATATTAAAGTTCCTATTATGATGTTTACTGCTAATGAAGGCTGTGTACAAATCAACACAGGACATTTATCCAATGTTAATAGTAATGGGGCATGGTTGACTCTTTCTGAAATATCCGGAGGAGAAACTAAATTAAATGAAGATGCTGTACATAGTGTATGGCATGTAGTCAAACCAACTGTTGATGGTGATGTTAATTCTTTAGAATTGTACGGTGCCAATGGCGATATGATTGTTCAGTTTTTTGGTGAGCGAAAAACGGGTATTGCAGAATTAGAAAGTTGGAAAAAAGTATTAAGCAATAGCCTGGGTTAAAAATACCCTGGCTAGATTTTAACTTCGCTTGGAGGCAATCCATAATAGCGTTTAAAAGCATTGGTAAAACTAGCCTGGTGTTTAAAACCAACCATTGTACCCACTTCATACATATTGTTTTTCTTTTCTTCTGTAATCAGTCGGCGAGCTTCAACCATACGTATGCGGGTAATGAAATCATAAATAGTGGTGCCAAAATATTTCTTGAAACCAGTACGCATCTTAGATTCATTGATTAAAGCAGTTCTAGCCAATTCTTTTTGCGTAGGCGGATTTACATAATGTTGTTCTAATAACTCACGTACTACTTCCAGTTTTTCGATATCTTCTTCATGCAATACTTCTTTATCATTATGTAGATATTGACCAAATTGTTCTAACTGATACATAATCAACTCCATAATTCGGGTGTCAATAAACATCCTTTTTAGATGTCCTTCCTGCTTGCATTCCTTAATGCTATTAATAGAATGACGCATTTCTGGTGTGACATATAAATCTCCTTCTATAAAAGAGGTGCTAATACCTTTTTCCATTTGTCGCATAAAATCTTCATGCAAAGGAGAAGCTGTGTCTACTAAATTGAAGTAATAATCTTTAGAGAGTACAATAAGAAAATAGATGTATTCCAGTTCAGGTTTAATTTCATGTGACTCTTTTCCAGAAGGGATATAACGAATATTATGGTGGCTGTGGCCATATCCACCTCCTTTGCCAGCATTGTTGTTTTTTTCTTTACTAAAAATGAATTGGCAGGCAATAGCATCTCCTTCTACTTCAGATTCTATTTTAACCACTTCGCTAAAACTCATTTCAGAATGGATTAAGAACATTCCATTAGTAGACAGCTGATAATTTTTCATATCAACGGGTGAGTGTTTGATACTTATCTGACGTTCAGACAGGCGATGACCCGCCACATATTTTTCTGGAATTTCTTCCAGAAAAAGCCAATCATTATAATTTTCTATTCTAGCCCGGATTAACATATTTTATTGTTTTTTATACTGAAACTATCGCTAGTTGTAAGTAAATACAAATATATTGTTTTATTTATAAAGATTCTAAATAATAGAGATTTTTTATTTTCTCAAATAAATTATTAATTTCTATTATTCTTTTTTCGTTTATAATGTCAATCAAGGATTAAAAAAAGTATTGTAAAATAAATTCTATAGGTAAAATAACTGTTACATTCTAGAATTGAATTGCATGAGTATGCGTGAGGGATAGTAGTGGAAATCCTTTTTATTTTTTCTTTAAAAATAAAAAGATTGTAGCGGATAGCCCGACCTCGTTGCAGAAAAATCGAATAGTTTAGTTGAATAGTTCTGCAACGAGGTCACGCCCTAAATTTATAGAAAATAAGCCAGAGCAATTCCTAAAACAATCATCGAAACTTTAGCGATATTAAATTTGTGTCCTTCGCTACTTTCAAAAATAATAGTAGAGGAAATATGAAATAATATCCCGATGACAATAGCGGTAATTTCGTTATGATATTCGTTTAATCCAGTAAGGTAATCGGAGGCAAATGTTCCTAGCGGTGTCATCAAAGCAAAAGTAAGCATGAAAGCAAAAATGGCTTGTTTATTCAGATGCGAATTGATGAAAAAAGTGGTCAAAATAATCGCAATAGGAAGGTGATGTATCGCAATTCCGAGCGCTAAATTATCATGATTGTGTCCCACAGGAAATCCTTCCAGAAAGGCATGAATACAAAGACTGATGAACAGCAACCACGGAATATGAGACATATTTGGATGTCCGTGAACATGACCATGTTCAGCACCTTTAGAGAAAAATTCTAAGATAATTTGGAACAAAATTCCAAGCATAATAAAAATTCCTGCATTGTGATTGTGACTTCCTTCAATAACGTGTCCATGACTTTCGTAAATTTCAGGTAATAAGTGCATTACCGTCAAAGAAAGCAAAAACGAACCACTAAAAGCCAATAACAGCTTTAGATTCGTTTTGTTTTTTGGTTTTAAAACCAATGCAATAATATACCCCAGAAGTACAGAAAGTAATGGTAAAAGGTAATTCATTATTTAAAAATAAGGATGAGTCGTTCGCTTTCGGTTTTGTGGAATTTTTTTAACTTATAGTCTCCAAAAATGTCTAAAAGATAAATACCTGCTTCTTCCATCATGGATTCGAAATCTTGTAAAGTCAGGGCTTTTACTTTTTCAGTAAAATGGAATTTTTGTCCTTTATCTTCAAAATCAATTTCTTTAAAAATATGTCCATCGGCTACATAGCGTTTCAGGTGAAAATCGATTCCGTCTACCGTTTTTACTTCTTCGGGAACTAATGTTTCAATTACCTGATTGACATTCATAAAATCAATTACAGCAAAACCATAGTCAGATAAACTGTTTTTAATGGCTTTTAAAGTAGTAAGATTGTCATCGTCATTTTCGAAATAACCAAAACTGGTAAACAAATTAAAAATGGCATCGTATTTTTCTTCGAAAGCTTCGCGCATGTCGTGCACTTTAAAATGCAGGCTTTCATTTGCATTTTTATTGGCTTCGGCAATACTATTTTCAGATAAATCAGCGCCAATAACATCAAATCCTAATTGGTTTAAATAAATCGCGTGACGGCCTTTGCCGCAGGCTAAATCCAATACTTTTGCTTTTTCAGGAAGATTTAAATAATGCGTTAGATTATCCATGAAAAGCTGTGCTTCTTTGTCATTTCGTTCTTTGTAGAGAATGTGATAATAGGGAGTATCAAACCAAGAGCTGAACCAAGTTTCATTTTGTTGGTCTTGATTTGTATGCGTTGTTTTTTGTGCTTCGGACATTTATTCTTTTCGATTAATTCTATCCCGCAAATTTAGTGTATTTTTGCGGAAATATACTATTTCAGGTTGTTTGGAATTTGGACACAAGTGAAAGCGAACTGGTATAGCTATTTAATTATTGGAATTTAAAAGAGAAATGGAAGAAAATTTTAAGATGATTGCCAAAACCTTTTTTGGTTTTGAAGAGATATTAGCTACTGAATTGAAAAATTTAGGTGCACAAGATGTAGAGCAGGGAGTGAGAATGGTTAGTTTTAAAGGCGATAAAGGTTTTATGTACAAGGCCAATTTGTCCTTGCGTACCGCTTTAAAAATCTTGAAACCGATTTATTCTTTTAGAGCGAATAACGATCAAGCTTTGTACAAAGGAGTTTCTGGAGTGAACTGGTCAAAGTTTATCAACGCCAATCAGACTTTTGTGATTGATGCTACGGTGCATTCTACAAATTTTAATCATACTGAATTTGTTTCTCAAAAATGTAAAGATGCAATTGTAGATCAATTTAGAGAAAGAACAGGACAACGTCCAAGTATTGATAAAGTACATCCTGATTTACGCATTAACATTCATATTGATAAAGACCAGGTTTCGGTGGCTTTAGATACTTCAGGAAATGCGCTGAACCAACGTGGATATAGAACTGCTACGAATATTGCACCTATAAACGAGGTTTTGGCAGCGGGAATTTTATTGTTATCGGGTTGGGACGGACAAACGGATTTCTTAGATCCTATGTGTGGTTCAGGAACTTTTCTTGCCGAAGCTGCAATGATTGCTTGTAATATTCCGGCAAACATCAATCGTAAAGAATTTGCTTTCGAAAAATGGAAAGACTGGGATAATGATTTGTTTGACAAAATTACCGATAGTTTATTAGGGAAAGTACGTGAGTTTCATCATACGATAAAAGGTTATGACAAAGCGCCAAGTGCGGTTAGTAAAGCTAAAGACAATATCCGAAATGCTAATTTAGAGGAATATGTAACTATTACTGAAGACAATTTTTTTGATAGCGAAAAAACTTCGGAAGGAAAATTGCACATTGTGTTTAATCCGCCTTATGATGAGCGTTTGGATATTCATATGGAAGAGTTCTATAAAAATATTGGTGATACGTTAAAGAAAAGTTATCCTGGAACAAACGCTTGGTTTATTACAGGAAATTTAGAAGCTTTGAAGTTTGTAGGTTTACGACCATCAAGAAAAATCAAATTATTCAATGCCGGACTTGAAGCTCGTTTGGTAAAATACGAAATGTACGAAGGAAGTAAAAGAACGAAGTTTCAAGTCTAAGTGGCTAAGAAGCTAAGTTTCTAAGTAAATTATAATAATTATTAAGGTTCATAAAGTTAGATTACTAAGATAAAAATCTCAGTAACTTAGATTCTCAGAACCTTAGCAACTTTAAAAAAAAATGACAAAACTACAATTAAGAGCATTTTTATACCAACTAGGTTGTTTTGCTTGTTTATTTATTTTAGCCCGTTTTTTAGTAGAGCGTTACAGCGGATTAACTGGTTTTTGGGTTCCATTTGTAGCCTTTATCATTGGGACATTTGTATCGCCCAAATTTCAGGCCGTAAAAACCAATGATGGGGAAAAATTATTTATGAAATGGATTTTCTCTAAAAATGTGAAAGAAATAGGGTAAATCTAGTGTTAGCAGAAAAAATAGAAAGCCACGAATTCAAGAATTAAATTTAATAATTCGTGAATTCGTGGCTTTTTTTATTTAAAGAGAATTATTTCTTCTTTGTTGTTTTTGTTTCTTTAGGAAGTACTTTCTTTTTAAAAATAGGCACAAAATAAGTTACGGTATAATTGAATCCAACACCAAAATCACCATTATACGTTCTGTTGAAACCTGGAATGTATAAGTTTTCGAAATTAACGGGTTGTTTGTTGGTTATTAATCGGTTGAAGCGAAGGCTGAATCCTAGAAATACATTGTTGAATACTTTGGCTTTCATTCCGGCAACTACTTCAATCCAGCTCGCTGTTAAACCATTGTATTTTTGTCCTTCGGCAATAGGTGGAACTTCTCCAAAATACGGATTAGAATTGTAAATTTTGTAGCTATTCAATTCCTGATTAAAAGTACTAAAACC
>Ga0247805_1000220_pt1 | contig 34236 bp, 30 predicted proteins | sample UWRJL044104R1_FD_180930 | JGI IMG/M metagenome (GOLD analysis project Ga0247805, IMG submission 180930) | Plant litter microbial communities from Arlington Agricultural Research Station in Wisconsin, United States - UWRJ-L044-104R-1 | ecosystem: Environmental > Terrestrial > Plant litter >...
GCCAATCGTGCCGACCCGCCAACCTAGCGGTGGCACGAAAGGATGCACGACATGGCTCTGGAAAATGACACCCAGGCACCCGACTTCGAACTTGCTAACCAGTTTGGTGAGCACATCCGACTCGGTGAATTCAAGGGCAAGAAGCCGGTAGCACTTGTCTTCTTCCCCCTCGCGTTTTCGAGCACCTGCACCTCTGAGCTGTGCACGCTCCGCGACAACCTCGCTCTCTTCAAGACGAACGGCATCGAGCTCATCGGCATCTCGGTCGACTCGAAGGCAACCCTCCGCGGTTTCGCCGAGGCAGAGGGCTACGACTTCCACCTTCTCGCTGACTTCTGGCCGCACGGCGAGGTCGCAAAGGAATACGGCGTCTTCCTCGAAGACAAGGGCTTCGCAAACCGCGCGACGTTCCTCATCGACATCAACGGTGTCATCCGCGCGTCGTTCATCACGGCCCCCGGCGAGGCTCGCTCGATCGGCGAGTACCAGGCCGCTGTAGACGAGCTGCTGCCCGCCCACGTCTAACTATTTCGCTGGTTGAGTAGGCCGGCCACGGCCGTATCGAAACCCCGAGACCTAACCCAGCAACGAAACAGCCCGCGCGATCACCAGCGCGAGCATCACAAACCCGGCGAACGACTCGATGAGCATCAGGGCTTTGGCACGATGCGAGAGCGGCATCGTGTCGGTAGCGCTGAACGCCATCGAGTTCGATGACGAGAAGTACAGGTAGTCGACGAAGCTCGGTGTCCAGTCGTCTTTGATCGATGACCGCGCGGCGACCTCGTCGACCGCATCGTGGTCTTCGTCTTGCGGAAACCGAAAGTCTGCCCACGGCAGCGATTTGCGCGTCGCTCGGGTGCGGGTGACAGGGCCACCGCGGTCGAGCTCCCAGTAGAGCAGCGCGAACACAATGACGTTGGTGATCCAGACCTGCAGCGCGGCGAGCAGCAGCGACGGTCCGTCGGCCTTCTCAGCACTCACGAGCTGGATGATGAGCTGCACAAGCGCGATCTGGTTGGCAACGAGCAGAATGCCTGCCTGCCCGAGCGACAGGATGCGTGTGAGCTTCGTCTGCTTCGTAAAGTGCGTCGGGTTCACAATGATCAGCGGAATCAGCAGCACAATACCGAGCCCGACAACGATGTAGCGCAGCGGCGGAAAGAACATGCTCGGCAACGTCGCATACAGCCCGAGCGCAATAACGAGGGCGACAACGGCGGGCCAGCGGTGTTCGGCGCGAGCTTTGCGCGGTGCTTCTGTGGGCATGAGCCTCACTGTATGCCCGTGATGGATGTCGCGGCTCATCCGACCCGTGGGCTTGCGTGTCGCGCACCGCGCCGATAGTGCCGGTTGCTGCTAGCTTGCTCCCATGATCCCCGCACCCGTCAGGCTCGTGCTGGTTGCGGTGGCGGCAGTTCTTGCACTCGCTGGCTGCGCTCCGGCGACCGACGGGCCTCTTACGTTCGGCACCTCGGAAGACACTATTTGCGGTCCCGTCGAGCTCTACGCCCACCCGGCTCTCGGCACCGAACTTAGGTCAGACGAGCCCGACGCCGTGATCGTGATAACTCGTGTCGAGCCCATAAATCCCGACGGGCTCGACTACATCGGCGCGAGCGTGATGCCGCTCGACCCCGAGGGTGGCGGCTTTATGTTTAGCGCGTACCCGCCGACCGAACAGTTTCCCGATCAGTGGCCGCTTGCAGAAGAGGCAATCGGTGCCTCGTTCTCGAGCGACTCCCGGGCCGCGATTGTCACTGAGTTCGAATACACAGCAACGGGCACGGCCAGCGTCGAGGGCCTTCTCGTGCACTACACGGTTGGCGAGACCGAGTACACGGCACGTACCCACCTGAGCATGGTCATTTCTGACCAGGACTGCGACGAGGTGGCGGGCTAGCCGCTCTTCCCTCGCCAGCGTGACGGGTCTACCCTGCAGATAAGCCCTCAATGACGAGGACTGCGGCCCAGCCGCGATGTCTTCCCCATCGAGGAGGACTGCTGCTTGTACCCAGGAGCGGCATCATGAACTCGGTCAAATCCATCCTCTCTATCGCGGCGAGCGCGGCTGTGATCCTCTCCAGCGCGATCGCGATTGGCGGGATCAGCGCACAGACCGCCGTGCCGGGCACCGTGCGGTTCACTGCCTCCGGCGATTTCTCCGGCTCAGCCAATGCGGCGAGCGTGCTGAGCGCGATCGGCACCATCAAGCCCGACCTGCACCTCGCCCTCGGCGACCTGTCGTACAGCCTCGCTCCCGAAGAGACCTGGTGCACTTTCGTCAAGAACCGGGTGGGCCAGACTCTTCCGTTCGAACTCGTCGCCGGCAACCACGAGAGCAACGGCGAGGGCGGCAACATCAACAACTTCTCGGCGTGCCTGCCCAACCAGCTGCCCGGGGTCACAGGTACCTACGGCCGTCAATATTTTGTGGATGTCCCGGCAGAAGCACCCCTCGTGCGGTACATCATGATTTCGCCGGCCTTGACCTTCCCCGACGGCACGTGGACGTACCCAGCGGGCTCCGAGCGCTACAACTGGACCTCTACCGCCATCGATGGGGCACGGTCGGCAGACATCCCGTGGGTAGTCGTTGGTATGCACAAGCCGTGCATCTCGATGGGTGCGTACGAGTGTGATCCGGGAGCCGACCTGCTCAACCTGCTCGTGAACAAACGCGTCGATCTGGTGCTGAGTGGCCACGAGCACCTGTATCTGCGCACGCATCAGCTCGCGACATCCACCGCATGTCCGGCTCTTGTACCCGGCACGGTCAACACGTCGTGCATCGCCGATTCTGACGGCACGATGACGAAGGGAGCGGGCACCGTCTTCGGCATCGTTGGCACCGGCGGAACGCCGGCGCGTGACGTCAATCTGACCGACAGCGAGCGCGGCTACTTTGCGAAATGGGGTGGGGCAAACGCGAATCCGACCTGGGGTTCGCTCGATGTCAGCGCCACGGCCACGACGCTGACTGCCAACTTTGCGCGGGCCGCGGGTGGAACGCTCAGCGACTCGTTCACGATCGGGGCGGGCGGCCCCGTGAACCAGCCGCCGACAGCGAGTTTTACGAGCTCGTGCACGTTGCTGAGTTGCACGTTCAACGCGTCGGCGTCGAGCGACCCTGACGGCACAATCGCGTCGACCGCGTGGAACTACGGCGACGGCACCACCGGTTCTGCCGCTAGCCACAGCTACGCGGCAGCGGGAACGTACACGGTGACCCTCACGGTCGCCGACAACGGGGGAGCGAGCGCGTCGACAACGCGCAGCGTGACGGTCACAGGCGCGGGCACCCCGGATCTGGCGCGCGACGACTTCACCCGAACATTGGCGAGCGGCTGGGGCACGGCGACGACCGGCGGTGCGTGGACTGTCACGAACGGTCCGGCGAGTGCGTTGCAGGTGAACGGCGCGGTCGGTGTCGCAACGCTGGCGCCGGGCTTCACCCGAACGGCGACGCTCGGGGTGTCATCAAGCTCGAGCGACAGCAGGGTGGAGGTGACCCACACATCGATGCCGACAGGTGGCGGGGTGTATTCGACGATCGTGGGCCGGCAGGTCGGCACCTCGACCTACACCGGCAGCGCGTGGGTGAAGTCGACCGGCCAGGTCGCCGTTGTGCTCAAGCAGGGCGCGACGGTTCTCGGCAATGTTGTCGTTTCCGGGCTCACCTACACCTCGGGTACAACGCTCAATCTGCGTATGCAGGTATTTGGCACCTCGCCAACGACAGTTCGGGCCAAGGTCTGGGCGGCCGGATCGGCCGAGCCGACAGCGTGGACTTCGAGCGCGACGGATGCGACAGCAGCACTTCAGGCGTCGGGAATCGTCGGGCTGCAGAGCTACGTTTCGTCGAGCGCGACGGGCAGCCTCGTGACGCGCTTCGACAATTACGTGGTGACGGCGGTGCCGTAGTGCGCAGGCTGCTAGCTTGCAGCCATGGATGACATCGCAATCCCAGTTGTAGCGTTTTTTGTGCTGTTCATCGCGTTCAGTATTTTTATGGCGATTCTCCCGGAAAGCATCAACGGTTATTTGGAGCGCTTCGGCAACTTCTTCTACGGTGAGCGCCTCGCAAAGCAGCTGGTGATCCGCGGATCGCGTTCCACTGGAATCGTGATGGCGGTGCTCGCTGTCGGTCTGCTCGGTGTCTTTCTATTCGCCGTCCTTCCGGCGAAATAGCACCCACACAATTGACCCGCCCTGCCCGATTATTCAGAATCGCAATCTCCCACTATCCTTGAACCACTCGCGAGAAATCGACGAGGGCCTTTAGCTCAGCTGGTAGAGCGCCACGTTTACACCGTGGATGTCATCGGTTCGATCCCGGTAGGGCCCACAGGTTAGCCCAGCTCCGCGTCGCATGAGTCGCCTGGGTGGCACGTGGTGCTACGTGGAAAGTCTCCTTTTCGCGTACTCACTCGGAGTTTCCGTGCCTTCCGTCACCCTTTCTGCTCTTAAGCAACCCAGAATTCTCGTGAGAGAAGTTCTCGCCGGCCTCGTCGTCGCCCTGGCGCTGATTCCCGAGGCGATCTCGTTCTCGATCATCGCCGGAGTCGACCCCCGCGTCGGACTCTTCTCGTCGTTCATCATGGCCGTCTCGATCTCGATCCTGGGCGGTCGTCGCGCGATGATCTCGGCGGCGACGGGTGCCGTCGCGCTCGTGATCGCGCCGGTCATGCGCGACTACGGCATCGACTACTTCGTCGCGACGGTCATCCTCGCCGGTGTCTTCCAAGTGCTGCTCGCGATCGCCGGTGTGGCGAAGCTGCTGCGCTTTATCCCGCGCAGTGTGATGGTCGGCTTCGTCAACGCCCTCGCGATCATGATCTTCATCACCCAGCTGCCGCACCTCTTCAACGTGCCGGTCGCGGTCTACGGTCTTGTCGCTGTCGCGTTCGTCATCCTCATAGCGCTGCCGCGTTTCACGAAGGTCGTTCCCGCGCCACTCGTCGCAATCGTCGTTCTGACGGCGGTGACGGTCATCGCCGCCATCACGGTTCCGACGGTCGGCGACCAGGGCGAGTTGCCCAAGACGCTGCCCGAACTCTTCTTCCCTTCAGTACCTCTGACCTGGGAGACGTTCGGCATCATCGCCCCGTTCGCCCTCGGCATGGCGCTCGTCGGCCTGCTTGAGTCGCTGATGACCGCCAAGCTCGTCGATGACATCACCGACTCGGGATCGTCGAAGACCCGCGAATCGTGGGCACAGGGCGCGTCGAACATCATCACCGGATTCTTCGGCGGCATGGGCGGCTGCGCAATGATTGGCCAGACGATGATCAACGTGAAGTCGTCGGGTGCCCGCACGCGCATCTCGACCTTTCTCGCGGGCGTTTTTCTGCTCATCCTCGTTGTGGTCTTCGGCGACGTCGTCGCGCTCATCCCGATGGCTGCGCTCGTCGCCGTGATGGTGATGGTTTGCGTCGCCACCTTCGACTGGCACAGCATTCGGCCGTCGACCCTTCGTCGTATGCCGAAAAGCGAGACCCTCGTGATGGTCGCGACAGTCGCAGTCGTCGTCGCGACCCACAACCTCGCGATCGGCGTGATCGTCGGAGTTCTCGTCGCGATGGTTCTCTTCGCCCGTCGCGTTGCGCACTTCGTCACCGTCACACGCGAGATTCGAATGGATTTCGCGCACTACACGGTCACCGGCGAGCTCTTCTTCGCCTCGAGCAACGACCTCACGACGCAGTTCGACTACGCAAACGACCCGGCTGAGGTCGTCATCGACATGTCGGCATCGCACGTGTGGGATGCCTCGACCGTCGCCGCCCTCGACGCGATCACCACGAAGTACGAGCGTCACGGCAAGAGCGCCACGATCACGGGCCTCAACGAGGCGAGCGCCGCCACCCATGTTCGCCTGTCGGGCAATCTCGGCTAGCTCCTCCGAGTGTCCGGCGTGAGATAGTGAGTGTCCGTCACAACGAGGACACAGTGGACACACCGAGGCAAGCGTGGGGCAAGGTATTGCGTGGTTCGCTGACCTCCATCGCGATCTTTGCGATGATCGCCTTTGTCGTTGTTGTCTTTCTGCAGTTCGACTTGCCGAAGGGCGACAAGACCGAGACGCGCAGAAACTGGGAGGGCACCTGGGTTCACGAGAGCGGCGGCGAGACGTCGGTGATCTGGCTCAGGAAGGGCGGAAGCATCGCGGCGTCGAATGTTCCTCCGTCAGGCGTGGACACGGGTCTTGGTGACTCAGAAGAGCTCGACTGGGCGGATGCGGAGTCGCTCAACGGCTGCTGGGATCCGGAGACCGATCAGTATGGTGACGGTGTTCCCGAGTTTTCTGTCAAGCTACTCGGCCCCGCCGGCTGGAACGATGGCGACATCTCCACCTCAATGCACGTCGAAGACGTCAACACGATCTACTTTCTCTGGGGTGGGATCACCGACCAACAGAAGATGGTCTACGAGCGGGCGGCGGTCGACGACGCGAACCTGCCCGAGCGGCTGACCGACATCGAGTGATGCAACTCCGGGTACTGGGAAGACTGGTAGCTGAACGTACGCTGAGCCGCACATGTGAGCCGTCGATAATCAGAAACATGTCGACAAACGTGCGCGCAATGAACTGCAGTCCGCAAGATGTCTTTGATGTTCTCGAAGACGGTTGGCTGTTTCCGGGTTGGGTCGTCGGGGCATCGCGTATGCGCGACGTCGATGCCGACTGGCCCAAGGTTGGTTCGACACTCAAGCACTCATTCGGAGTGTGGCCGGCGCTCATCAACGACGAGACGGTGGTGAAAGAGTACGACCCGCCACGCAAACTCGTGATCCAGCCACACGGCTGGCCGATGGGTGAGGCGCTAGTCACAATCGACGTCAAGGCGACTTCGACCGGATGCCTCGTGCGCATCCGCGAGAAGGCGGTTAAAGGCCCGGGTGCGCTTGTGCCCGACCTGATCATGGACATCGGGCTGCACGCCCGCAACGTCGAGACTCTGAGGCGGCTTGCTTACCTCGCCGAGGGGCGCAGCGACAACGGCAAGACGACGGTGCAGTCAACGGATCAGACAGGGGTGCAGTCATGACGCGCGTTGCAGTAGTCACGGGCGGCACTGCCGGCCTCGGTCGCGCGACAGTGCGCGAACTCGCGAGTCGCGGCTGGGATGTCGCGATCCTCGCCCGCGGAACCGAGGGGCTCGAGGCCGCGAAAGCCGAGGTCGAGTTGCTTGGGCAACGGGCGCTAGCAGTCTCCACCGACGTCGCCGATCGCGAAGCCGTCGAGAGTGCGGCCGACAGGGTCGAGGCAGAACTCGGCCCCATCGACCTGTGGGTCAACGACGCGATGGTGGGGGTGTTCGGCGAGTTTCTGTCGACCGATCCGGCTGACTTCGAGCGCGCGACATCCGTCAATTATTTTGGTTTTGTCAACGGAACGCGCGCCGCCCTCAGCCGTATGGTGCCCCGCAACAGTGGCGCCGTCATTCAGGTCGGCTCCGCCCTCGCGCATCGCGGTATCCCTCTGCAGGCCGCGTACTGCGGTGCGAAGCACGCGGTTCAGGGATTCACAGAGTCGGTCGTCACAGAGCTCATTCACAACAAGAGTGCCGTGACGGTCTCGCAGGTGGACATGCCGGCGCTCAACACGATTCAGTTCAACTGGGTCAAGTCGCAGCTGCCGCACCACCCGATGCCGGTGGCTCCGATCTTCCAGCCAGAGGTTGGTGCGCGCGCGATCGCGAGCGTCGCCGAGCGACCGAGGCGGCGTACCTGGGTCGGCGAGCCGACCTACGCGACAGTTCTCGGCAATCGGTTCGGCTCCCGTTTTCTCGACGTCTTTCTCGCCCGCACGGGCTACGACGGCCAGCAGGCGCCGGAGAAAACCGAACCGATGTGGCCGAACAACCTCTACGCGCCCGTCGAAGGCGATCATGGCGCCCACGGAATCTTTGGCGACCAGGCATGGTCGACATCGCCCGCCGTCTGGGCCATCGAGCACCGCCGGACGAGCGCGGCGATTGCCGTGGGGCTCGGCGCGGCGGCCGCGACCATCGCCATCGGCATTCTCAAGCGACGGTAGCCTCGGAGCATGCCCGACTTCGACGCAGTAGTGGTGGGTGCGGGGCCCAACGGCCTCGCTGCCGCCGTCACCCTCGCACGCTCCGGCCTGAGTGTGCAGGTGATCGAGCGCGGCGAGACGATCGGTGGGGGAGCCCGCACGTCGGAGCTCACCCTGCCCGGATTCCGACACGACATGTGCTCGGCAGTTCACCCGATGGCCCTCGCAAGTGAATTCTTTCGGCGGTTCGAGCTCGAAAAGCGCATCGAACTCGTGACGCCGGAGGCCAGCTTCGGCCACCCGCTCGACGACGGTCGCGCCGGCATCGCCTATCGCGACATCGAGCGAACCGTCGAGATGCTCGGCCGCGATGGCCCGGCTTGGCGCCGACTGATGGCCCCGCTGGCGCAACAGGCAGACCTCGTCTCGGACTTCACGGGCAACACGCTCGTGCGTGTGCCGCGACATCCAATCACCGCTCTGCAGTTCGGATTGCGGTCGCTCGAGCAAGGCCTCGCGACCTGGAACGCACGCTTTCGATTGGATGTCGCGCCCGCCATGCTCTCGGGCGTCGCTGCGCACTCGATCAGGCCTATGCCCAGTCTTGCGACCGCCGGCGTTGCGCTCTCGCTCACGAGCTACGCGCACGCTCGGGGGTGGCCGATACCGATCGGGGGAAGCCAGACGATCGTTGATGCCCTCGCCGCTGACCTGCGCGCGCACGGGGGAGAGATCGTGACGGGGCAGTCCGTGACCGAGCTGCCGCGCGCGAAGGCAGTGATTTTTACGACGAGTGCGCGTGCGCTTGGCGAGATCGCGCGCGCGGCGTTGCCGCAGCGGTACCTCAAGAGCCTCAAGAACTTTCAGTACGGCAACGCGGTCGCCAAGGTCGACTTCGCGCTGAGTGGGCCGGTGCCGTGGACCAACCCAGAGCTCCACGGCACGGGCACGCTGCACGTGGGCGGCTCACGAGAAGAGATCGCGCGCGGCGAGCGTGAGGTGCACGAGGGCAAGCATCCCGCGAGCCCCTACGTGCTCGTCGCCCAGCCGTCGACGTTCGACCAGAGCAGGGCTCCCGAGGGCAAGCACGTGCTCTGGGCCTACACACACGTGCCGCGCGATTCCACCGTCGATGCAACCGAAGCGATCACGGCGCAGATCGAGCGGTTCGCTCCGGGTTTTCGCGACCTGATCCTCGCGTCGACACACCAGACCGCGCGCGACATGGAGAACTACAACCCGAACTATGTGGGTGGCGACATCGCATCGGGCGCGCCAAGCCTCGCTCAGCTCATCGCGCGACCCGTTGTCAGCCCCGACCCGTGGCGAACGCCCGCAAAGGGCATCTATCTCGGCTCGTCGTCTGCCGCACCCGGACCAGGCGTGCACGGCCTCGTCGGCTGGCACGCGGCGAAGAGCGCGCTCGAGCACGAGTTCGGGCTGCAACCGCCAGAGCTCGGAATCGGCGGCTAGGAAGGCGCGAGAGTTCCGGCGACGAGCAGGAGCGTGCCGACGATCACCAGTATGCCCGTGGCTCCCAAAAGCCACAGCACACGGGCCTTGCCGCGTGGCGCGCTGGCGATCGCGAGCACTGCCGCGAGAAGTAGTCCGACGACGACGGGAGCGAAAGCGATCCACCGTTGCACCGAGATGAGCGGAACGAGGCGATCTGCGCTGTAGAGCGCGAGAACCAGAGCGGGCAGCCCGAGGCCGAGCGAGGCTGCGGCGGCGAGCGTGTTGAACCGTGACTGGGCGTCTGCCTCGCGCGAACTCGAAACACTCGACGCGGCCGCGAGAAGGGACTGCACGGTCGTCGACTCGGCGTCGAGCTGTTTGCGCATGTCGAGGCACTGGCGAATAGCGGCATCGTGGCGGCGCATCCATGTGCGGGTCTGGGCGGTTGCCGGCTCGTATTCGTTGATGATCGTCGCATCCTGCAGCCTGCGGTACGACTGGTAGGCATCGTCATCGCACGCCCACAGCCATAGGCCCTCGCGCACACTCTCGCGCGCGACATCCGCCGCCCTGCTCGTGATGACATTGAGCTGTAACAACGATGAGACAACCGAGATCTGATCGGCACCACGGGTTTTTGGGGCGTTGGCTTGCGAGAGGAGGTTTTCGAGTTCGTATCGGAGTTCGCGAACCGCCGCGACCGAGTTGCGCGAGCTCTCTGCGATGTCTTTCGCGAGTCGCGCGGCAATCGTGTGTTCATCTTCGGCGGAGTCGACCGCGATTCGCTTGAGTGAGGCGCGGATGACCTCGCGTGCCTTCGCGTAACCGTCGGATTCCGGCTCAAGCGCAGCGAAGGAATGCGCAACCTCGACCCAGACGTTTGCGACGTCGACCGTGAGAGAAACGTTCGCACCGTGCGCCACGACTATTCGAATCGTGCCCGTAACAACTGTGCGCTCGTCGGGCTTTCCGATGACTTGAAGCAGAGGGGCGATTCGCAGCACCGTCGAGCGGTCTTCGGTCGTTGGCGCGACGAAGGAAGCGAATCGTACGGTCGGGTTGAGCGGATCCGGTGTGGTCATCACGGCGCGACATCCTCTGCGTAAACGGTTGCTTCGTTGCCGCCGAAGTCGACGACAGTGAGTTCGATGTACAGCGACGTGCCAGTAGCGACCGTCGGAAACTCGTAGCTGAGGCTCGGCAGGTCGGAGTAGAGCCCGTAGTCGCTCGTTGAGAGCCACTCTTCGTTGCCATCAGCGTCGATTGACAACACCTCTGGCGAGATGATGCCCTCGGCCTCGACGGTGAGCGCTCCGTAGTTGCCTGTCGCGTCGTTGTACGAGTAGAAGTTCTCACTCACGAGATCCCACGTCGACTGTTCAATGACAAGAGACAACAGTGCGTCGAGATAGGTTTCGCCCGCGACATCGTCTGCTGCGTAGTACGCCATCGGCACGTCGATTGTGACGATGTCTTCGGAGTCGTCGATCGTCAGGTCGACGTAGCCGCCGACGGTGTCTTCACCGTCACTGATCTCGAGACTCGTGAGATCCCACGATCCGCTAGCGATTCCGTCGTCAATGTCGGCGGGTTCCTTGCCGAGCATGGTCACCGACCCGTCGTCTTCCACTATTCCGTAGCGAATGTAAGCCTCAGACAGGTTCTCCGCAGCGCTGCCGAAGGCCGCGTCGATCGTAAACCCGTCGGTGTCGATCGTGTATTCGACCTCGGCGTCATCAAACGACGCCACCTCGGCGTCGGGGATCGCATCGCCGGAGCCGTAGTAGGTCGTCAGAAACTCGAACCAGCCACCGTCGACACCGAGCGAGTCGTAGTCGTCGTCGTAGTACTCGCTTGTCGGCGGAAAATAGATCGACAGGCCCGTCGCACCCTGTGTCGCCTGCCCGTCGACCTTGTCGATGACGGCGTCGTTGACCGCGCGCACGAGATCATCGGCCTGGTCTGAGACGTCAAGGGCGTCGACACCGATCTCGCCCGCGAGAATCGCGAGGTCGGTCATGTGGCTGTCTTGCTCCGGATCGGGGTCGCGACCGAACCCGAGAGAGCTCGCGAGCGAACGCCCGACACTGGGCGAGACCGTTGCCGCGCGCTCGGTGAGTGCGCCAGAGAACTCGGCGAGCGCCGACTCGACCGCAGGCATCGCGGTGAGGTCGACGAGCGAGAGAGTGATCTCAGACGCGGTGTCTTCGGCCACGGCCTGCGCCTCGAAACCGTCGATGATCGCCGCGCCGAGTTCGTCGGTGGTTGCGCCGCCCTGCTCTTCGACGATGCCGAACGCCGTGTAGTCCCAGCCGTGGCCGGGCTCGAGCTCCTGCGAGGCGAGCATCCGGTCGGCAAGTGGAGCAAGTGCGCTCGCGACCTCGTAGGTCGCCATCAGGCAGGCGTCGAAACCGAGAAGGTCGAGCTTCGCGACATCCGTGCCACTGAGACCGTCGGAGATGCCCGTGTTGAGTTCCGCGAGCGAGAGGCTGTCTTCGTCTGACGACTCGTCGCCGCCGACGCCGGGCCACGAGGCGCCGTGGTCGGAGATGATGAGCGCATAGTTGTCGGCGGGGTAGTCGGTGATGCCGCGCGTGATGAATTCGGCGAGCACCTGCGGGTCGCCCGTGTTGATGTCGCCCATGTTGTCGAGCTCGGTGGCCTCGCCAGAGCCGATCTCGATGAGCTTGCCGCCCTGCCAGTCGCCCAGGCCGAGCACGTCGACGTCGGTGTAGTCAGACGCTCGGTCGACGAGCGCGACAAGGTTGAGCTCTGACGAGCTGCCGACGTCGCCGATCTCTTCGAGGTCGGTCATCATGTAGGGCTCGAGGTTGGTGTCGGCTATCGAGTAGGTGAGTACTGTCCAGCTGCCACGTTCGGCGACTGGTTCTTCTGCGCTGCACGCCCCGAGAACTAGCAGAACCGCGGCGCTGGTAACAACGGCTACAGCGCCGCGGCTCACGGTCATTAGAGCGAAACGAACGGCACGAGTGCCGTGAGAATGGCCGAGACGATGAAGATCGCCGTGCCGGTTCCGGCGAGAACCCACTGAACGCGCTGCTGGCGAACGACAGCTGCGATACCGAGTAGAAACAGCGAGATGGTCATCAGCACCGTGTAGAGCTCAAGCTGGTCGCTGTAGCTGTTGAACGAGTCGCCCTCCTTGATGACGGCCTCGGCGTTCGCCTTGGTGTCGGCGTAATCGGAGAACAGGAAGTCCTGGTAGTCCTCGTCGTCGAGCGGGCTGTAGTAGAACTCGGGGTCGTTCGCTGTGAGCTCTGCGGCGTTCGCGATCGCTGCACCGAACTCTTCAGAGACGGCCTGGAACTCGAGAACGTCGTACTTGGCCTGCGCGTCAGCGGCAGTCGCGGGGTCGGAGCTTTCGATCTCGACTGTCAGCTCGGTGAGGCGGTTGTAGACGCCGGTGTCTTGAACGAACTGCTGGTTCGCCTCGAGGTAGAGCGACTCTGCTTCGGTCGACAGGTTGCTTCCGACCTGGTACGAACCGGCCATCTGGCTGTCGTAGAGCGCGCCCTGGAACGACGCGTAAGCGGTGACGATCGAAACGACACCAAGAAGAATCGCGACAACGAGCTCGAAGTTGCCGAAGAGGCTCGAAATCGTGAGTTTGCGCTCGGCAGTTGGGGTTTCTGAAGACATAGGGATACTCCGTCGGGAAGGGCAGAAATAGGGGGAGGTGTAAGGCAGTCGTCAGCCTATTGGCGCAGAACGCGTCACCTCGTCACGGTTGTGACGACGGGTTACCCCAGTTCGGGGCGCGTTCTGATTCGGATACCGTTGACGGGTGCCCATCATCGCCCTCATTCTCGCGTCGGTGCTGTGGGGAACCACCGGCACAGCGGCGAGCTTCTTGCCAGAATCCGTGAGCTCGATAGCCATCGGGGCATCGACGATGACGCTCGGTGGAGCGCTCCTCTTCATTGTTTCTGCTCGCGGTGCGGTCGCCGCCGTACGCGACGTGGCTGCACGGCGCTGGCTGCTCATCGGCGCCATTGGCGTCTTCGTCTACCCGCTGGCCTTTTACAGCGCGATGGATGAAGCGGGCGTAGCGATCGGCAACGTTGTCGCTCTTGGTTCTGGTCCGGTCTTCGCCGCTCTCTTCGAATGGATCTGGGAACGCCGCGGCCTCTCAACTCGATGGCTCGTGTCGACGGTCATCGCCGTCGTCGGAATCGTGCTGCTCAGCATGGGTCGGCACGCCGACGAGGGGCACGAGGGCAATATTCCACTCGGCGTCGCGCTGGGGCTTCTCGCCGGCGCCGCGTACGCGCTTTATACCTATGCGTCGACGCGGGCCATCGCGACCGGTCACGCGGGCCGCTCGGTGATGGGCGGCATGTTCGGCATCGGCGCGCTCGCGCTCACACCCGTACTGCTCGTGACCGGTGCGCCCCTGCTCGAATCGGGATTGTCGATCAGTATCGCGTCATATCTCGCGATCGGGCCGATGTTTGTTGCCTATTTACTTTTTGGTTTCGGTTTAAAGAAACTTCGCAGTAGCGTCGCGACGACAATCACGCTTATTGAGCCACTTGTCGCTACTTTGCTGGCAGTTCTGGTCGTTGGCGAGCAACTTGTCGCCCTCGGATGGATCGGACTGGCCCTCATCTTCGTCGGCATAACTGTTCTTGTTACGGCTCGGCAGCCACGCAAAGTACCTGACCCGACTTAGTATTTTCAGATGAGCACCACCGACGACGCACGAGACGACGAATCGCGCGAGGGAGAATTGTTCGACGAGTCATTCGTCGAGCCTCCTGTTCGACGCTCGACCTACACCCCTCCTACTCCGCAGTCGAGTCAGCCCTCTGAGCCGGTCGACCCCGCGATTCACGACGATGACGAACTCGCGAACGCACTTTTCGAGGATTTCGCTCGCACCACAACCGGTGCAATTCCCATCCATTCGTTGGATGACGCGGCAGACCTCGACTCAGACGATCCGTTTGCGGCGCTGTTCGCTCCCCGCCCTCCGGCTGAGCCGACGGCGTTCCAGCCGCCCGTATTCGAAGCGCCCGCCGCTGAGGTGCCGCCCGCACAGGTGCCGCCAGTACAGGCTCCGCCCGTCTACGAAGCGCCGCCCGTGTACCAGGCGCCGCCGGTCTACGAAGCGCCACCGGCCTACGAGGCGCCTGCTGCCTTTGATGCGCCGCCCGCGTACGAGCCGCCTCCCGTTTTTGAGGTTCCCACCTACGAGCGTTCAGAGTTTCAGGCTCCCGCCGCCGAAACCCCCGTTTACGATCTGCCCGCGTTCGATCCGCCGGCTGCGCCGAGCTTCGAGCTTCCCGACCCGCCAGCCTTTGACGAGAGCAACCCGCCCGCGTGGCAGTCTGCCGCGGGCCCGGTAGTCAACGGGGCCCCAACGGACGCTCCCGTCTACGACATCCCCACTTTCACAGTCGAGCCCAGCGAGCCCGCTCCGTCGTTCGAGGCGCCGTCGTACGAGGCACCGACGTACGAAGTGCCTACCTACGAGGCACCGACATACGAAGCTCCGACATACGAAGCTCCGACATATGAGGCGCCGACCTACGAAGCTCCCACGTACGAAGCTCCGCCGGCGTACGAGTCGCCCGCCGCGTTCGAGGCACCGCCTGCCTACGAAGCCCCGCCCGCTTACGAAGCCCCGGCATACGAAACTCCTGCAATCTTCGATGCTCCCGCTGCGTATGAAGCTCCCGCAGGCTTTGACGCTCCTGCATCGTTTGACGCTCCCGCGTTCGAGGCGCCCGCAGCGTTCGAGGCGCCAGCTGAGCAACCCGCACCAGCCCCAGCTCCTCCCGTCTTCACTTCGGCGGCCGAGCAGGCCGCCGCCCTCGCGAACCTCGCCGGTCCGGCTGGGCGCCCATGGGTTCCGCAGCGTCGCTCGATGACCGACAGCGAACTGATGAGCGTGCTTGAGTCTGCCCACGGACCCAATGCAAACCCCAATGCACTTCAGGAGCTGCAGAACCAGCTCGCCCTTCGCGAAGAAGAGGCCCGCGAGTACCAGGACTGGGAGCAGACAATGCTCGCAGTCGGCACGCCTGAAGCCATCAACGCCGTTGATCAGGTGCGCACCCAGTTCTCCGGAATCGTTCCAGAGCCGAGCTACCAGCCGCCCGCGGCCGACGATGTTCCGGCCCCTCCGGTTTTCACCGGCCCCAGCTACGAAAATGTGGCGCCGGCCGCACCTGCGCCTACCGCACCAGCTCCTGAGGCTCCCGCGCCCGAAGAGGTCGCGCCCGAGACGCCGGCTGCCTTCGAAGCACCGTCTTACGAAGCACCGTCTTACGAAGCGCCGACTTACGAAGCGCCGACTTACGAAGCACCGACGTACGAGGCGCCCGCCGCCTACGAAGTGCCCGCAGCCTTTGGGGCCGCAGCGCCCCAGGAGCCTGCGCCGATCGATGACGACCCCGCTCCGTCGTGGAGCTTCGCAGAGCCGGCCGAAGAGGTGCCCGCCACAGACGCTCCCGCTGCGGACGTCACCGTCGAGACTCCCGCTGCTGGCACGCCCGTCGCGGGCGTGCCAGCAACAGAAACGCCAGCAGCAGCAGCGACGCCAGTCGACGCCCCGGAAGAGCCCCAGACGCCCGTAGTCGACGAAGACCCGTTCGCGTCGTTCTTCGCATCGCGTGAAGCGGCAAATACAGCAGATGCCGCTGCCAACCCGCCTATCTTCCCGTTCGCCACAAAGCCGACCGAACCGCAGCCCGAGCCTCCCGTTTTCGCGGACATCGTGCCAGAGGCCGCTCCCACGGAGCCAGCCCCGCAAGAGCCGGTTTCGCTAGAGCCAGTCTTGAAAGAACCCGAGTCGCCAGAGCCCGTCGAGGCCCCGGCTCCGCCCGCCCCGTGGATCATTCCCACCGAGGCAACCGAGACGACCGCCGCCGCTGCAGCATTCGCTGCGCCAGCGCCGACGCCCGTTCCGCCGGCGGCACCCGTGGCCGCAGATCCGCCCGTCGCAGAGCAGCCTGTCGCGGAGCCCCTTGCCGCTCCGCCGGTGCCAGAAGCCGCAGCTGCCGAGCCCAACATTTTTGACTTCTCGCAGCCGATTCCGCCGCGCGTTCCGTCGGAACCCACGTCGTTTGACTTCTCGATCCCCGCAGCGCCCGTCGCCGAGGTAGCTGAAGAGTCACCGGTCGCCGAGCAGACGCCGTCAGAGCAGAGCTTCGAGACCGCCGCTCAGTGGCAGCCAGAAGAGTGGCAGCCGCAGGCATGGCAGCCGGAGCCCACTGACGTCGCGCCGCCCGCGGCAGAAACGCCAGAGCCCACAACTGAGTCGGCCCCGTTCGTCGCGGAGCCAGCCCCATTTGTCGCCGAAGCGCCAACCTACGAGCCTGCCCCGACATCGTTCGACGCAGAGCCCGCGGCGTTTGTGCCCGAGCCTGCTCCGTTCGAAGCTCCTGCCGTGTTTACTCCAGAGCCTCAGCAGCCTTCGGATTTCGCCGCCTTCCCGTTTATCCAGGAGCCCGCCGCCGAGCCTGTTGCACAGCAGCCGCTCCCATCCGAGGCCGTCGCTCCCGATGCACCCGCGCCCGAGCCCACCGCGCCGCAGTTCTCGTTCGACCAGCAGCCGTTCGTCGCAGAGCCAGAACAGCCAGCCCAGCCCGAACAGCCGGCAGCCCCGGTGTGGACTCCGCCTCAGCAACCCGTCGCTCAGACGGAGTGGCAGCAGCCCGCGCCGCCCGTTTTCAGCTGGGAGACCCCGGCAGCGCCGGCTCCGGCCGCCGAGCCCATCAACCCGCCGCCGTTTGAATCACAGCCGCCCGCGCCGCAGTCGTTTGAATCGCCGTCGTTTGAAGCGCAGTCGTTCGAACCGCAGCAGCCCGCACCGCTCGTTGAGCCCGCTGCTCCCGAGCCCGTCGACATCTTCGACTTCTCGCAGCCGCCGCCGTTTGTGATTCCGGAGACGACGCCCGCCTACGAACCTGTTGCAGAAGAACCGGCACCAGCAGCAGCGCCGGAGCCGGAAACTCCCGACCTCACCTTCGACTCGCTTTTCGCGGTCGAGCCAGAGGCGCCGGCGACTGAGCAATTCCAGCAGCCTGAGCAGCTCGACCAGCCTGAGCAATTCCAGCAGGCCGAGCAGTTCCAGCAGCCCGACCAGTTCCAGCAGCCTCAGCAGTTCCAACAGCCAGAGCAGCAGACCCAGCCGCCGCAGGCGCCAGAGCAACCTCCGCAGCCGGGGGCCGAGTCGCCGCCAGGTGATCCGCTGAACTTCGATGACCTGCTCTCTGGCGCAGGCGATCCTGCCGATCCGGTGTTCCTGGAGCCGCGCCCTTTCGTCGATTCGGCGGATTCGGATCAGGCCGAACCCGTCGTGACAACAACGACACACACTGAAACTGAGCTAGACACCCGCTTCGCCCCACCGGTGAGCGCTGCGGCAACTGCCGCGCCAGCGATCGACGAGGTCGAGGTGATCGAAGACGCGATTGTCATCGATGACCCGAACCCGCCGATCGCAACAGCACAGCCCGCGGCAGTACAGCCCGTAGCAGTACAGCCCGTGGCAGCGCAGCCCATAGAAACAGCGCCGCTCGTCGAAACCGCCTCGCTCGAACCGACCCCACTTGATCGTCGGGTCGGTCGTGCGGCGCGCCTGTTCTGGCTGTGGTTTGCCGCAAACTCGTCGATCGTCAGCGTCGCCTTCGGCGCGGTGATTTTCGGGCTCGGAATGAGCCTGCGCCAGGCAATCATCGGCACCCTCTTCGGAATCGTTCTCTCATTCCTGCCCCTCGGCCTCGGCACGCTCGCGGGCAAGCGCAGCGGCCAGCCCACGATGGTTGTCTCGCGAGCGGCATTCGGCGTTCGCGGAAACGTCGTGCCCGCCGCCGTTGCACTGATCACGAGGATCTTCTGGGGCGCCGCACTCCTCTGGATTCTCGGCGCATCCGTCGCAGCGATCCTTGTGTCGTCTGAGCTTGACGGCGGCATTGGTGCGTCGCTCATCACGCTCATCACCGTGGGTGTCGGCGCGCTCATCGCGATAACGTTCGCCGTGTTCGGCTACTCGTTCATCGCGAAACTGCAGCTCGTCATCACGATCGCCTCTGTGGTTCTGATTGCCGGTCTTATAGCGATCACCTGGCGCTACGTCGATTTCGGCACCGCGATCAACGTGCGAGACGGCTCGTGGACACTCGTGCTCACGGCAACGGTTCTCGTCTTCAGCTTCGTCGGTCTCGTCTGGGTCAACTCGAGCTCCGACCTCGCGCGCTACCAGGGCCCCACAACCTCGGGAGCGGGCTCGATGCTCGCTGGCTCATTCGGGTCGACTCTGCCCACATTCGTTTTGATTGCCTATGGTGCTCTTCTCGCGGCATCCAACCCCCGCATTGCTCAGGGACTCACAACAGAACCGCTCGAGACGATCGGCCTGATGCTGCCGACCTGGTACCCGGTGCCACTCATCGCCGCAACTGCTCTCGGGCTGCTTTCTGGCGTCGTCGTCACCATTTACTCGGGTGGCTTCGCGCTGCAGTCTGTAGGCGCCCGGATGCCGCGGCTCACCTCGGCCGTCGTCATCGGTGTGCTGGTTACCGGTGGTGCAGTGACCCTCGCGTTGCTGTCGACAGATTTCACCGAGCTCTTCCGCGATGTTGCGACGACGATCGCCGTACCGGTGGCGGCGTGGGCAGGCATCTTTGTTGCCGACACGATCGTGCGCTCGCGCCCCTACGACACGCGTTCGCTGCTCGCGCCCGGCGGCATCTACCCGACTGTCAACTGGGTCAACCTGTCGGCGTTCATCGTGATCACGGTGCTGGGCCTCGGACTCACGAGCGCAACGCTCACGGGCCTCGACTGGCAGGGCTACCTGATTCCGCTGCTCGGTATCTCGGCGACCGATCCGCTGGCGACATCCGACCTCGGTGTTGTTGTTGCGCTGCTGCTCGGGCTGCTTGTTCCTCTCGCGGCTGGCATCCCCAGCATTCGCAAGCAGGAATCCGCGGCCGCCGCGCCAAACTAGAATCGACGCATGCCCCACACCGTCGCAGACGTCAACGCAGTCATTGAGACTCTGTGGCCGATGTCGGGCACCGAAGACTGGGATGCCCCCGGTTTTCTGTCGGGCGACCCTGCTGCGCCGGTCGAGAGAATTCATCTCGCCGTTGATGCAGTTCTCGACACCGTCGACGAGGCTGTCGAACTCGGTGCCGACGTCTTGCTCGTGCATCACCCGCTGCTGCTGCGCGGCGTCACAAGCGTTGCTGAGACGACCTACAAGGGTGCGGCGCTCGCACGCCTGATCCGCGGCAACTGTGCGCTTATAGCGGCACACACCAACGCAGACGTCGTCGAGCGCGGAACCTCTGGCGTGATCGCCGAACTTCTCAATCTGATGGATGTCGCGGCTCTCGACGGGCAACCGACGGGTATTGGCCGGGTCGGCACCCTCCCCGCTCCCGTGACTCTCGGCGACCTCGCCGGTGTGCTGGCCGAGCTTTTGCCACCGACGGCGGGTGGCATTCGTGTCTCCGGCGAGTTCGACGCTCCGATCTCGACCGTTGCGCTGTGCGGGGGAGCGGGCGACAGCTTGCTCGGCCACCCCGCTGTACGCGCAGCCGATGTCTACATAACGTCGGATCTCCGTCATCACCCCGCCTCTGAGGCGCGCGAGACCGCGCGCATTTCTGGCGGCCCCGCACTTATCGATGTCGCCCACTGGGCGAGTGAATGGCTGTGGCTCGATGTCGCAGCAGAACAGTTGCGCGAGGCCCTCCCGGGCGTCGACGTGACGGTAAGCGACCTGCGCACCGATCCTTGGGATTTTGTGGTTGTGCAGAACAACAGAGTGGAGAAACTATGGCGCTGAAAGCCAGTCCAGACGACCAGAAGATCCTTTTGGACCTTCAAGCGCTCGACACAAAGCTGACCCAGCTCGACCACAAGGCTCGCGGCCTTCCGCAGCTCGCGGTCATCGCGGATCTCACGAGTCAGATCGACGCACTGCGCGTCGTCGAGCTCGAGCGCCGCGGTGCAACGGAAGACGTCAAGCTCGAACTCTCTCGTCTCGAGAGCGATGTCGAGGTGGTTCAGGCACGCATCAAGCGCGACACCGATCGCGCCGCGACGTCGTCGTCGGCAAAGGATGCCCAGGCCTTCGAGCACGAGCTGGTCTCGCTGCGTAAGCGCCAGTTTGACCTTGAAGAGATCGAGCTCACGGTCATGGAGCGCCTCGAAGAAGCAGAAGCTGCGCTACTCGTTACGACCAACCAGATCGACGAACTGCGATCGACGCTCGGCGAGGTTGAGAAGCAGAAAGCAGCTGACCTCTCGACGATCACATACGAGCGCACCCACGCTGCGGCAAACCGCCAGACGATCGCGGGCAAGGTTCCCGCCGATCTTCTTGCGCTCTACGAAAAGCAGCGCAACCGCTACGGCACCGGTGCGTCCTGGTTGCGCGGGGGAGTCTCGAGCGCGAGTGGCGTCAAGCTTCTCGAGAACGAGATGGTCTCGATTCGTGCAGCGGCACCCGATGACGTCATTATGTGCCCGTCGAGCGACGCGATTCTTGTGCGCACCTCGGAGTCGGGACTGTAGTCTCACCTCTATGGCAACCCCAGAACGGCCCGGCTGGTATCCCGCTCCTTCTGGTGGAGGCGAGCAGTGGTGGAACGGCGTTTCGTGGAGCGAGAGCCGTCGTGACGGTTCCGTCGCGCGCCAGGCTCAGTCGCACTCTGCACCGGCGCGCTCGTCGAGTCCGGCTGCGCCAGCCCAGAATGCGGCTGCCGTGTCGAACATCACGCCGCCGACCTATCGCGCGCCCGTGGTTCCCGCGGCGTCGACTCGACCGAACCCGTACGCAGCACCCGTAGCGCCGCCGCCGTATCGCGGCCCCGCCCCGAACTTCTCCGGTGCACCGGCGCACGCGCCGCCCGGCACGGGCCGTGCGACCACACGCAGCGCCGGCGGGGTCTTTCCGCTCATCGTTGGCATCGGATCGCTCTTTCTGCCCTTCCTCGGGTTTGTCGCGATCTTCGTCGGCATTCGCGCGCTGATCACGGCGGGGCGTAACCCCGAGTCCGCGGCATCCACTCGTGTGTTTGGGCTTTTGGGTCTCGGTCTTGGTGTGGCTGGCGTCGCGCTCGGCTCCGGCTGGCTGCTGCCGATGCTCACGCAACTTTTCAGCTGACGACAATGGCCTCTCCCCGCCCGCTCAACGAGCTCGAGCTGACGGTGCTCGGGTTGTTGCTCGCGGGCGATGACGACCTGTCGAGGGCTCTGAGCGCGCAGCTGCCGTTCGCGCTGTACGCGGGCGCGTGGTTCGAAGGCTCGCAGTCATTCGACATTGCTTTCGAGGTGGATGTCGCGCCCGCTACAGTCGCGTCGGCTCAGCCCTTTGATCCCGACCTTCACGTGATGTACGGCGATGTCTACATGGGCGCTCCATTCATCTGGGTGAGCGAGGCAGGGCTTCTCGACTCTTTCCAGTACACGTGGGTGTCGCCCGAGATGCCCGACAGATTGCCGCAGCCGTACGAGCTGCTCACCGTCGAAGAGTCAACGGCGCGTGGAGTTGTGCACGCTCCGGCATCGCAGAACCCGCGGCGGCTGTGGTCGCGCGAGCGCCGGTAGACTCGCTCGAAGCGAATGGGTCGGCAAGACGGTCGCGTTGGTTCTTTCGAGAGTCACCGAGGAACGTCCGGGCTCCGCAGAGCATGGCGGTGGGTAACACCCACCCGGGGCAACCCGCGAGAACAGTGCAACAGAAAACAGACCGCCACCGTGCGCTTCGGCACGCGGGGGTAAGGGTGAAACGGTGGTGTAAGAGACCACCAGCGGCCGGGGTGACCCGATCGGCTATGTAAACCTCGCCAGGAGCAAGGTCAGACAGAATGCGTTACGGGCTGCTCGTCCAGCATTCGGGTAGACCGCTAGAGGCGTGCAGCAATGTACGTCGTAGATAGATGGCCGTCGATGGTGCGAAAGCACCGGGACAGAACCCGGCGTAATAGCCGACCCATTCGCCTTCTACTGCTCGAGTCGGTTTTTCTCGCGCTTCTCGAGTCGCTCGAAGTGGTACTCGATTGCGTACTCGGTTGAGGCAGCGACGAGCCACGCGATCCAGAACAGCACTCCGAGGGCGAACACGCCACCGCCGATGAGCTGCCACACCGCTGCGGAATCTCGCAGGCCCGTCTCGTAGGTGCTCGCGATGACGAGCCACGACACGAACCAGACTCCGCCGCCTCCGATGAGCGCGATGCGTGCGATGTCGCGAAGAACGGTTTTGGCGCGGTTGTTGTACTCCATGACGAGAGTATGGCTCAAAATGCGGCGAGTGGGAATGTAGCGGCCCGCGTGTGGGGTTACTTGTGGCATGAGTGAAATCCGCGACCTCACCGACCACGAGCGCTCAGTGCTCGAATTCCTCCTCGAAGGCGATTGGGATGGCGCGTCTGCCCTTCGCCACCAGCTCGCCACCGCCAAACACGCCGGTGCCGACAACTCCAGCGCTTCGTTCGATCTTGCCGTCGCCCCCGACGCACCGCGCGCTCCGCAGGCGCTCAGCGTTCAGGGTGCGGGAGACGTCTACGTGCGCGTCGAGAACGGCACCCTTGTTGGGCTCGGATGCAGCGCGAAGCAGTTGCCGCCGCTCGCGGAGCTCTTCGCCGCGTAGCGCTCGCTGCTCTATCCGGGTCGTACCGTCGAAAAGTGCTCCAAGCCTCTGGGTTTGGAGCACTTTTCGACGATTACTGGCAGGATGTGGCCTAATCCCTCGCGGATGCGTCCATCCATCAGCCGACCTCGGGGAAGCCCATTCTCATCTTCTACGCCGACGAGTTCGGCGACACGTCGCTCGCGCTCGATCCGTCGAGCACCATTCCGGCCCTCAAACCGGGCACAAGCGAATACTTCATACTCGCGGCCGTGGGTATACGGGATGTCTCGCGAGCACCGCTCGCGCAGGCACTGACAGCGCTCAAAAAGAAACACTTCGGCGCAGACGTCTTCGAGCGTGACTGGTCGACATCGGAGATCAAGGGAAGCCTTCTCAACCACGCGATGGTCCACGCGCGTCAGGGGCGGGTCGTCGCAGCGCCGAGCGCCTACCGTGCCCTCGACACGGTGCAGAAGACCGAGGCGTTCATAAACGACGTTGGCCTGCTCTTTTCTACCTACCGGCCGATCATCTTCGTGCAGGTCATCGACAAGAAGACGATGCTGCTGCGCGATCTCGAGGTCACGCCGCTCGGGGTGGCCTACGCCTACATGAATCAACGTATTGCGCGGGTTGTTGAGCAGCAGTTCTCTGGCGAGTCCGCGATGATCGTTGCTGACGAGCAGAAGGAGCACGAGAAGCATTTCAACTCGGGAGCCCTCAACCGTGCGCGCGAGACAGTGACAAAACTCTGGACGCACCAGCCGAACTTTAAACTCGTTATGGACAAACCGCTCTGGATCGATCCGAAGCTGAGCTCGTGGGATCGAGAGATCATCCAGCTCGCCGACATCGTGGCGTTCACCGCGTCGAAGGTGATGATCACCGGGGCCGCGCCGACCGAACGGCAGTTTCTCTGGAACGAGATTCGTGCCTCACTGAGCGTCAACGTATCGACCGGGGGTCGCGTCTACGACGGCTTCGGAATCTATCCGGCTCCGAAACAGCGAGACCTGCCCACCCTCTAGGGCGTGAATCTATAGCCCATCCCGGCTTCTGTGACGAGATACCGCGGCTCAGACGGCACCGGCTCGAGCTTCTTGCGCAACTGCGCGAGATACAGCCGCAGATACCCGGTGTCGGTCGTGTAGTTCGCGCCCCACACCTCCGTGAGCAGAGTCTCGCGCGGCACAAGTCGGCCGGGGTGGCGCACAAGCACCTCGAGCAGGTGCCACTCGGTCGGGGTGAGGCGCACGGGTGCACCACCGCGGGTCACTATGCGAGCGGCGAGATCGACGACGACCTCGCCGAACGTCACGACCGGTTCATCGGTCGATGTGGGGGTTCGCCTCGACAGCGCCCTCACTCGCGCGAGCAACTCATCGGCCTGAAATGGCTTCGTCACGTAGTCGTCGGCGCCGGCGTCGAGGGCGTCGACCTTGTCCCACGATTCGCTGCGACCCGAAACGACGAGGATCGGAACGGAGCTCCAACCCCGCACCGACTCGATGACCTCGATACCGCTGAGCCCAGGCATGCCGAGGTCGAGCACAATGAGGTCGGGGTGTTCTTTCACCGCTGCCTCGACCGCAGAACGCCCGTCGGGCACCGTGGCGACGTCGTAGCCCCGCGCGCCAAGCGCGATGCGCAACGCTCGAAGGATCTGCGGGTCGTCGTCGGCGATGAGAATCTTCATGCGGCCCCCAGCTCGATAACCATCGTGAGCCCACCGCCGGGCGTGTCTTCGGCTTCGAGCGCGCCATCCATCGCCTCGGCAAAGCCTTTCGAGAGCGCGAGTCCGAGCCCAACGCCCGTCGAGTTATCGGTGTCGCCGAGGCGTTGGAACGGCAAAAAGACCTCTTCGCGCCGCGCCTGCGGAATTCCGGGGCCTTCGTCGATCACACGAATCTGCACGCGTGAACCGAAGGCACTCGTCGCGAGCAGCGGCAGCGATCCGGCGGGGGAGTACCGTACGGCGTTCGCGAGAAGGTTGACGACGACGCGGGTGAGCAGGGCGGGGTCGGCGCGCACGAGCGGAACCGAACCGAGATCGAGGGCAACGTCAGCGGGGCCGAGGCCGAGCTCGTCGAGCGCGCCGATAACGATCTCGTCGACCGCCACCTCGGTGAGCGTCACTCCGAGCACACCCGCCTGCAGGCGTGACGCGTCAAGCAGGTCGGTCACGAGCGAGCCGAGGGCGACGAGGCTCTCATCGGCGGTGGCGACGAGTTCGTTGTGATCAGCCGACGAGAGCGAAATATCCGTGGCTCGCAGCGTCGACACCGCGGCCGTGGCGGCAGCGAGCGGCCTGCGCAGATCGTGCCCGACCGCGGCGAGAAGCGCGCTGCGCAGCTTGTCGGCGGCGACGACAGGGCGCAGGTCGTCTGCCTCGGTCGTGAGACGCCGTTGCACGAGCGCCGCGCTTATTTGCGAGACGAACGCGCCGAGAATCTTGCGATCGGATGCCGCGAGCGGAGCGCCGCGCAACAACAGGCTCGCGTTCTCGCCCAACGGGATCGTCGTCTCGTCGTCGGCGTCATCCATAAGCGACGCGTCGGTCGCCGAGTAGAGCGGCACGCCATCCTGACGGAGAATCACGCTCGTTATGCCGAATGCCTCGCGCAACCGCGACACGAGGGCCTCGAGGGCGTCCGCGCCGCCGATGACGCTTCCCGCAACCGTCACGAGCACCTCCGCTTCGGCGGCCGACCTCGTCGCGGCTCGCGAGCGGCGGGCAGCCTGATCGACGACGAAGCTCACGAGAGCCGCGACCGCGAGAAATATCAGAAGCGCGAGAAGGTGCAGCGGGTCGCTGATGCGCACGGTGAAGAGCGGCTCTACAAAAAAGAAGTCGAGAAGGATGCCCGCACCGGCCGCCGCGAGCAGCGCCGGCCAGATTCCACCGACGAGCGCGATGATGACGACAAACAGTTGGTAGGCGAGCACGTCGCTCGTGATCGAGTCCGGGCTGCGGAACGCCGAGAGCAACCACGTGAGCAGCGGCAGGCCGGCGAGAGTGAGCGCGAAACCGGAGAGGCGTCGGCGCAGCGAGAGAGCACCGCCGATGCGGGGCAGTGTCGAGCGGCCGGCCTGGGCATGCGAGACGATGTGCACGTCGATGTCTCCGGCGAGACGGATGACGCCCGCACCGATGCCCGCGCGGCCAAGGAGCGCAGCGACTCGGGAGCGCCGGGATGCACCGATCACGAGTTGCGTGGCGTTAACCGAGCGGGCGAACTCGACGAGCGCTACCGGAACCTGATCCGCGACAACCTGGTGGAACGTGCCCCCGAGGGTCTCGACGAGACTGCGTTGCGTGGCGACGGCAGCCGGATCCGGTTCTGCGAGGCCGTCAGCGTTTGTCACGCGCACGGCGAGCAGTTCGCCGCCGCTCGAGCGGGCAGCGATGCGGGCTCCGCGGCGAAGAAGAGTCTCGCCCTCCGCACCGCCGGTGAGCGCGACGACTATGCGCTCGCGAGCTTCCCACGGTGCGGCGATGCCCTGTTCGGTGCGATAGGCCTGAAGCGCGACATCCACCTCGTCGGCAAGCCAGAGTAGCGCGAGCTCTCGAAGCGCCGTCAAATTGCCGAGACGGAAGAAGTTCGAGAGAGCGGCGTCGACACGCGCCGCGGGATACACAACACCCTCGGCGAGTCTGTTGCGCAGCGCTTGCGGCGCCAGGTCGACGAGCTCGACCTGGTCGGCTCGGCGCAGCACGGCGTCGGGCACCGTTTCGCGTTGCGCCACTCCCGTTACGCGGGCGACGACATCGCCGAGTGAGTCGATGTGCTGAATGTTGACAGTCGAAATCACGTCGATGCCCGCGTCGAGCAGGGCGAGAACGTCTTCCCAACGCTTGCCATTCTCAGATCCCGGCGCATTCGTGTGCGCGAGTTCATCGACCAGCGCGAGCTGCGGTGTACGCGCCAGCACAGCTGTCAGCGACATCTCGTCGAGCTGCACGCCCTTATGCGAGACGGAGACGCGCGGCAATACCTCGAGCCCGTCGAGCAACGCCGAGGTGGCCGCGCGACCGTGGGTTTCCACGACCGCGACGACCACATCAACGCCGGAGTTCTGCAGCCGACGCCCCTCTTCGAGCATCGCGTAGGTCTTGCCGACGCCGGGTGCGGCGCCGAGCAAGACCCGCAGGTGGCCCCTGCTCACGCGAACTGCCTAATTCGTGGCACTGTCATCCAGTTCTGCAAGGGCGAGGTTGAGTTCGAGAACGTTGACGCGCGGTTCACCGAGGTAGCCGAGGTCACGTTCCTGAATTCTAGACTCGACGAGCGAGCGAATGGATGCCTCGTCAAGACCCCGCGCTTGTGCAACCCTCGCGACCTGAATGAGCGCATACTCCGGGCTGATGTGAGGGTCAAGACCCGATGCCGACGCGGTGACCGCGTCGGCGGGTACCTCAGACTCCGGGATGCCTTCGAGCTCTGCGACGGCTGCCTTTCGGTCTTCAATCGCGGCGATGAGGTCGGTGTTCTCCGGGCCGTAGTTCGACCCGCTCGATGCGCCGCCGTCGTACCCCGCGCCAGCGGCGGAAGCACGCGACTGAAACCACTCGGGAAGCGCAGCGCCGTCGTCGTCGGTGAATGACTGCCCGATGAGACTCGAGCCAATCACCTCACCATCCGAGCTGAGCAGTGTGCCGTTCGACTGCGAGGGGAGTGCGAGCTGACCGATGGCCGTGATCGCGAGAGGGTACGCAAGGCCGAGAACGACTGTGAGTACGAGGAGCGCGCGGAGCGCAGTCCAGAGGGGACGGATGGTCATTGTGTTCTCCTAGAACCCGGGCAGAAGGCTCACGACGAGGTCGATGAGCTTGATGCCGATGAATGGTGCGATGAGGCCGCCGAGTCCGTAAACGAGCAGGTTGCGGCTGAGGAGTGCGCTCGCGCTTACAGCGCGATATTTCACTCCGCGGAGGGCGAGCGGAATCAGGAACACAATCACAAGCGCGTTGAAGATCACCGCCGAGAGGATCGCTGATGCCGGTGACGAGAGCCCCATGATGTTGAGAACGGCGAGCCCTGGAAAGACTCCGGCAAACATCGCGGGGATGATCGCGAAGTACTTCGCCACGTCGTTGGCAACGGAGAACGTCGTGAGCGAGCCGCGCGTGATGAGCAGCTGCTTTCCGATGCGCACGATGTCGATCAGTTTTGTCGGGTTCGAGTCGAGGTCGACCATGTTGCCGGCCTCTTTCGCCGCACTCGTTCCCGTGTTCATTGCGACCCCGACGTCTGCCTGCGCGAGCGCGGGGGCGTCGTTTGTGCCGTCACCCGTCATGGCGACGAGGTTGCCTCCGAGTTGCTCGCGGCGAATAAGCGCGAGCTTGTCTTCGGGTGTCGCCTCGGCGAGAAAGTCGTCGACCCCGGCCTCGGCGGCTATGGCCTTTGCGGTGAGCGGGTTGTCGCCGGTGATCATTACCGTGCGGATTCCCATCAGGCGCATCTCGGCGAACCGCTCGCGCAGACCCTCTTTGACAACGTCTTTGAGATGGATGACGCCGAGCACGCGTACGTCGCCCGTGGCGTCCTTGCGCGCCACGACCAGCGGCGTGCCGCCCGATTCTGAGATGCGCTCGACGGCGGCATCCAGCTCGGATGACGTCGACTGCGCCCACTCCTCGACCATCGACGCCGCACCCTTACGCACTTCGACGCCGCCAGGCAGGTCGAGACCGCTCATGCGTGTCTGCGCCGTGAACGGCACGATGACCGCACCCTCGGGCAACTCGACTGACCCGCCCGCGAGCTCGACAACAGATGAGCCCTCGGGTGTCGGGTCAGCGAGTGACGCGAGGCGCGCGACATCCACCAGCTCTGCGTGTGTTGCTGCGCCCACGGGCACAAACTCGCTCGCACGTCGGTTGCCGTAGGTGATTGTGCCCGTCTTGTCGAGCAGAAGGGTTGTGACGTCTCCGGCCGCTTCGACTGCGCGACCCGACATTGCGAGAACGTTGTGCTGCACGAGGCGATCCATGCCAGCGATACCGATGGACGAGAGGAGTCCACCGATAGTTGTCGGAATGAGGCAGACGAGCAAGGCGATGAGCACGGGAATACTCGTCGGCTCGCCGGCGTATGACGAGAGCGGATTGAGCGTGACAACGACGATCAGAAAGACGATCGAGAGTGTTGCAAGCAGAATGCTCAGGGCAATCTCATTGGGGGTCTTTTGCCTCGATGCACCCTCGACGAGGCGAATCATGCGATCGACGAAGGTCTCGCCAGGCTTCGACATGATGCGTACTACGATCCTGTCGCTGAGAACGCGTGTGCCGCCGGTCACGGCGCTGCGGTCGCCGCCGTGCTCGCGCACAACCGGAGCCGATTCACCGGTAATTGCCGATTCGTCGACGCTCGCGATGCCCCAGACGATGTCGCCATCGCCCGGAATGAGCTCTCCGGCGGTCACAACGACGATGTCGCCGAGGCGCAGGTCAGATGACGCGATCTCATCGAAAGAGGCTCCCGTGGCATCCGTTCCCTCCGCGTAACCGCTGACCCGGTGGGCGATCGTCGACGTGCGTGTTTCGCGCAGCGAAGCCGCCTGAGCCTTGCCGCGACCTTCGGCGACAGACTCTGCGAGGTTGGCGAAGATCACAGTGATCCAGAGCCAGACGGCGACACCGATCGTGAAGCTCGGTGCGAGGGCGCTTCCCCCAGAATCGGCGCGGCCGATGAAGGGTTCGGCGATCGCAATAGCCGTTGTGAGAACCGCGCCGATCTCGACGATGAACATCACCGGGTTGTGCCACATCGCGCGTGGGTCGAGCTTTCTGAGCGCCCCGGGGAACGCCTGAATGAGGGTATTCAACATGATTACTGCAGCCCTTCCGCTAGGGGACCCAGCGCGAGTACGGGGAAATACGTGAGTGCCGAAACAATGACGACGGTGCCGATCAGCAGGCCGACGAACTGTGGGCGGTGGGTGGGAAGTGTGCCAGCGGTCGCCGGTACCTTCTCGTGCGAGGCAAGTGAGCCCGCGAGCGCAAGCACAAACACAATCGGCAGAAAACGCCCGAGGAACATCGCGACGCCGAGCGCCGTGTTGAACCAGGGTGTGTTTGCCGTGAGACCGGCGAAGGCCGAACCATTGTTGTTTGCCGCGCTTGTGAAGGCGTAGAGCACCTCGCCGAAGCCGTGAAGGCCGGGATTCCAGATGGATGTCGCTTCGACATCTGCACGAACCGCGGGTATCGCGAAGCTCAGCGCCGTACCCGCGAGAACGAGCGTTGGCGTTGTGAGCACGTACAGGCTCGCGAGAGTGATCTCACGGCTGCCCAGCTTCTTGCCGAACAGCTCTGGCGTGCGACCGACCATCAGGCCCGCGAGGAACACGGCGATGATCGCGACGATGAGCATGCCGTACAGGCCAGCCCCGACGCCACCGGGCGCTACCTCGCCGAGCATCATATTGACGAGTGCCATGGCCCCGCCGAACGACGTGAAGCTGTCGTGCATCGAGTTGACGGCACCGGTCGACGTGATCGTGCTCGTTGTGCCGAAGATCGTCGAACCTACGATGCCGAACCGAGTCTCCTTGCCCTCCATGGCGGCGCCTGCGAGTTCGGTGGCCGTTCCGCGGCCGGCGAGCTCGGCCCAGGTCATCAGGCTGACCGAAGCGACGTAGAGAACACTCATTGCGCCGGCGATCGCGAGACCCTGCTTCTTATCGCCGAGCATCGTGCCAAGGGTGCGAGGCATCGCGAACGGAATCGCGAGCATCATGATCACCTGGAACATATTCGACAGCGGGTTGGGGTTCTCGAACGGATGCGCCGAGTTGGCGTTGAAGAAGCCGCCACCGTTGGTGCCGAGCATCTTTATCGCTTCCTGGCTCGCGACGGGGCCTCCGGGAAGCACCTGAGTGCCACCGGTGACGGTAGTGATCTCCTGGAAGCCTGCAAAGTTCTGAACGACCCCACTCGCTATAAGCACGATCGCGGCGACCGCAGCGAACGGGAGGAGAATGCGCAGTGTCGCGCGCGTCAGGTCCACCCAGAAATTGCCGATTGTGCCACTCAACCGGTAGGCGAAACCGCGGATGAGTGCGACAGCGACGGCGATACCCACGGCGGCAGACACGAAGTTCTGCACCGCGAGCCCGACGAGCTGCACCGTGTATCCGAGCGTTAGTTCGGGGGAGTACGACTGCCAGTTGGTGTTCGTCACAAACGAGATCGCCGTGTTGAACGAGAGATGTTCGCTCGGCGCCTCAAGCCCGAGTGAGAACGGCAGAATCGCCTGGATTCGCTGAAGCGCGTAGACGAGAAGAATGCCCAGCACCGAGAACGACAGGATCGACCGCAGGTATGCGCCCCAGCTCTGTTCAGATTTCGGGTTGACGCCGATGAGGCGGTAGAAGCCCCGCTCGACACGAAGATCCTTTGTCGATGTAAAAACGTGCGCCATGTAGTCGCCGAGCGGGCGGTACAGAATCGCGACTATTGCGGCAATCGTCGCCAACTGGGCGATAAACAGCCAGACAGTTGCATCCATCAGAATGCCTCCGGCTTCACGAGCGCAACAACGAGATAGCCAATGGCGCCGACGGCGAGCACGGCGGCAATGATCTCAAAGACGATCACAGGCGTTCCACCGCCCGACCGACGAAGGCAACAAGCGCGGTGAGCGCCAGGATGCCAAGAACAAAAACAACGTCGAGCAAGAGAATCTCCATCCAGAACGGATGTCGCGCGTAAGGGCGCGGCAACGACCCTCAGTGGGCCGCGTGAAGATTCAACGCCTGTGCTGGCGGACTTCTGGCGTTCCTAACGAACCCCTAACGCCATCGTCGAAAACTGCTCCAAGACTCGAATCTTGGAGCAGTTTTCGACGGTGGCTACTTTTTCTTCGCCGTCTTCGGCTCGATCACAACCGCGTTTCCGTCGGCGGCGAGAGCCGCAGCGCCGAGGATTCCCGCGTTGTTGCGCATCTTTGCCGGCACGATGGGCGCACGCAGCGAGAGCAGCGGCAAGAACTCGTCGTGGTGCTTCGACACTCCGCCGCCAACGATAAACAGGTCGGGCGTGAAGAGCATCTCAAGCGTCGAGTAGTACTTCTGCAGGCGCTCTGCCCACTTCTCGTAGCTCAGGTCGTGGCGCTCCTTCGCGGAGTACGCGGCCTGGCGCTCGGCATCCTTGCCACCGATCTCAAGGTGCCCGAGCTCGGAGTTCGGCACAAGAACGCCGTTGTAGATCATCGCCGAGCCGATTCCCGTGCCCAGTGTCGTAAGAATCACGAGGCCCTTGACGTCTTTCGCCGCACCAAATCGCTGCTCGGCAACCCCGGCGGCATCAGCATCATTAACGAAGTGGATGTCGCGCCCGAGACCCTTTTCAAACAGCTTCTCGGCGTCGAGACCGATCCACTTCTTGCTCACGTTCGCCGCTGACATCGTGCGGCCGTTGCTCACAACCGCCGGAAAGCACACGCCTACGGGGATTCCGTCTGAGACTCCGAGCTTCTCGGCCAGTTCGACGACGGTCTCGAGAATGGCATCGGGCTCGCCGCCTGATGGCGTCGACAGCTTGATGCGATCGGTGATGAGCTCACCCGTCTTTGTATTGACGAGCGCGCCTTTGATGCCTGTGCCACCGATGTCGATGCCGAGTGCGGTTGTCATGCGGTGTCCTTATGAATTGGTGAGAACGTCGACACCGCGTTCGGTGACAACCATTGTGTGTTCGAACTGCGCGGTCCAGCTCTTGTCGCGAGTCGTGACCGTCCAGTCGTCGTCCCACTGATCCCACGCGATGGTGCCAGGTCGTTCGGGCGTGCCGAGCGTCAGCATGGGCTCGATCGTAAAGACCATGCCCTCTTCGATGAGTGCATCGAACCGCGGAGCTGAGTCGTAGTGGGGAATGATGAGCCCCGAGTGGAATGCCTCGCCGACGCCGTGACCGGTGAAGTCGCGCACGACTCCATACCCGAAGCGCTTCGCGTACGACTCGATGGCGCGGCCGATGACGTTGAGCTGGCGACCGGGGGCGACGGACTTCATGCCGCGCGCAAGCGACTCGCGGGTTCCTTCGACGAGCGCCGCAACCTCGGGGCGCACCTCGCCGACCAGGAATGTGCGGTTCAGGTCGCCGTGCACGCCGTTTTTGAACGCCGTGATGTCGATGTTGATGATGTCGCCGTCTTCGAGCACCGTGTCATCGGGGATGCCGTGGCAGATGACCTCGTTGACGCTCGTGCAGCTCGACTTCGGAAATCCGCGATAGCCGAGAGTCGACGGGTATGCACCGTTTGCGATGATGAATTCGTGGGCAACCTGGTCGAGCTCTTCAGTGGTAACGCCGGGTTGGATGGCGCGCTCGACTGCATCGATCGCCTGCGATGCGATGCGTCCCGATTCCCTGATCTGTTCGACGCGTTCGGGGGAGTAGACATCCGAGCCGGTGAATTCGCGCGGCCCCTTCTTGCCCACGTACTCCGGTCGCTCGATATCGGCGGGAACTGTGCGGAGGGGACTAACCCGACCGGGCGTGAGGTGGCCGAGAGAATTGCGGGGCATGGGTAAAGCCTATCGGGGTTGACAGGCAACCAAAAGGTTGCCAATAATGGCGAGTGGACATCGTATTCAAGGCTCTCGGAGACCCAGTGCGGCTCGCGATTGTCGACGAACTCGTTGCTCGTGACGGTCAGACGCTGTTCGAGATTGTTGTGCGACTCATCGAGTTGCACGGTTTTGGGCTGAGCAGGCAAGCGGTATCAAAACATCTGGCCATCTTGCAGAATGCCGAAATCGTAACGGTCGACCGCGTTGGCCGAACGAGTGTGCACCGGTTGAACGGTGCGGTACTGGCATCCATTCGTGTGTGGCTCAACGAGAGGGAATCATGATCATCACAACAGCGAGTGTTTTCGTCGACGACCAGGCGAAAGCTCTCGATTTCTACACCGGCACGCTCGGGTTTGTGCTCAAGACAGATATTCCGACGGGCGAACACCGCTGGCTCACGGTTGTGTCACCGCAGTTTGCCGACGGTGTCGAGTTGCTGCTCGAGCCGGCGAATCACCCGGCAGTCGGGCCGTTTCGTTCCGCGCTCGTTGCCGACGGAATTCCCTACACGAGCTTCGGTGTCGCCGACGCGAAGGCGGAGTTCGAGCGACTCTCG
>Ga0247805_1000221_pt1 | contig 34169 bp, 29 predicted proteins | sample UWRJL044104R1_FD_180930 | JGI IMG/M metagenome (GOLD analysis project Ga0247805, IMG submission 180930) | Plant litter microbial communities from Arlington Agricultural Research Station in Wisconsin, United States - UWRJ-L044-104R-1 | ecosystem: Environmental > Terrestrial > Plant litter >...
CACCCGAGCACCGAGAACGCGTTGTGGGCGGTCGGTCCGATGGCTGCGATGCGCGCGGGTGCGCCGAGCGGCAGGATGCCGTTGTTGCGCAGCAGCACTATCGACTGCTCGGCAAGCTCGAGCGCGAGGGCGCGGTTGGCGCCGCTGTCGAGGTCGATCGCGGCGCGCACGGCCGTGGTGTTGTCGAGATCTATGCCGTGCAGGGCCGCAGGTACGGGCGACCAGTCGGCGTCGAGCAGGCCGAGCTCGATCTTCTGTGCGAGCACACGACGCAGGGCGCGGTCGACGAGGGCTTCGTCGACGACACCCTCGCGCACAGCTGACACGAGTGGCGCGCCGAAAGTCTTGACGGTGGGCAGTTCGACGTCGACGCCCGCCGTGAGGGCAGCGGCCGCGGCTTCGCCCCAGGTTTCGGCGACCCCGTGCAGCAGACGCAAAAAGGCCACTCCGAAATAGTCGGCGACGACTGTGCCCTCGAAGCCCCAGGTCTCGCGAAGAAGCCCGGTGAGCAGGTCGACGTCGGACGCCGAGGGGACCCCGTCGATATCGGTATAGGCGTGCATCACCGATCGCGGTTTGCCCTCGCGCAGCACCATCTCGAACGGCGGCAGAAGCACGTCGGCCAGTTCGCGGCGCCCGATCGAAACGGGGGCGAGGTTGCGCCCGGCCTTCGACGCCGAGTAGCCGACGAAGTGCTTGAGCGTCGCGATGATGCCCGCTGCCTCGAGACCTTTTACATAGGCGGTACCGATCGTGCCGATCAGGTACGGGTCTTCGCCGATGGTCTCCTCGACGCGGCCCCACCGGGCGTCGCGCACAACATCGAGCACGGGGGCGAGGCCCTGGTGCACTCCGACGGCGCGCATGTCGGTGCCGATGCGCCGCGACATCCGCTCGATTATTTCTGGATTGAAGGTCGCGCCCCACGCGAGGGGAACGGGATACGCCGTCGCGCCCCAGGCTGCGAAGCCCGCGAGGCACTCCTCGTGTGCGACCGCCGGGATGCCGAAGCGTCCCTCGCGCACGATGCGCGCCTGGGTTCGCATCAGCGACAGCGCTCCAAGGCCCGGGTTGACCGGCGCAGAGCCGAACGGTCGGGTCAGCTGGCCGAGACCGTTCGGAAGCAGCGCGTCGAGGTCGATGACGTCGTCCATGTCGTGCTGGTGCGGGGCGACATCGCCGCCCTCGCTCGAGGCGCCGACCCAGACCCCGAAGAGTTGGGCGATTTTCTCCTCGAGGGTGAGTTCGGAGAGAAGCGCGTCAACGCGCTCGGCTGTCGACGTTTCTGTGTTGTGCCACGCGGGCAGGGTCTGGCTCATACGGGTTCCTAACCCTTGACCGCGCCGGTGAGGCCGCCAACGATGCGGCGTTCGGCGAGTGTGAAGAAAACGAGCGCGGGCAGCATCGCGAGGCTCGTGAAGGCGAGCACCATCGCCGTGTCCTGGGAATACTGCGTCGAGAACGCCTGTACCCCGAGCGGCAGGGTGAAGGTGTTCGGGTCGCTCAGCACGAGCAGCGGCAACAGGTAGGCGTTCCAACTGCCGACGAACGCGAGCACGCCGACTGTGACAAGGCCCGGGCCCGACAGCGGCAGCAGGATGCGGAAGAAGAACCCGACCCGACTCGTTCCGTCGATGGATGCCGCGTCCTCAAGCTCGGGAGGAATCGCCCGGAGGAACGGCACAAGAATCACAATCGTCGTCGGAAGCGCGAACGCGACCTGAGGGATGATGATGCCCGCGAGACTCCCCAGCAGGCCGAGGTTTTGCAGCATCAGGTAGAGCGGCACGATCGCGACGGTGATCGGGAAGAGCAGGCCGACGGTGAACAACACGTAGAGGCCATTGCGCGCACGGAAGTCGTACCGCGCGAGCACAAACGCCGCCGACACCCCGAGCGCGACAACGCCGGCGGTCGTGGCGAGGGCCGTGAGCGAGCTGTTGCCGAGCTGCGTCCAGAACGCGCCCGAGGTGAGCACCGCGATGTAGTTGTCGGGAATCCACGGGTCGGGCAAAGCATTCGGATTGGATGCTAGTTGGCCCGTCGTGCGAAAGCCTCCGATAACGAGGTAGAGCACGGGTGCGATGGTGAGACCGACCGCGATGAGTGCGATCAGGTAGACGAAGGGCTGGCCCCAGTCAAAACGGCGTCTGGGCATTAGCCGACCCCTCTCGTCAGGGCGCCTTCGGTGTCTCGACTGAGCACAAAGCGCTGGTAGATCAGGGCGAAGGTGAAGGAGATCACAAACAGGATGACGGCGATGGCGCTGCCGAAACCGAGCTGCGAGCGTTGGAAGCCGAACTGGATCATGTAGGTCGCCATCGTGCTGCTCGCGTTCGCTGGTCCGCCGCCGGTCATTACCCAGACCATGTCGAAAAGCTGCAGCGAGCCGATGATGGAGAGGAACGCCCAGATGCGAATCGTCGGGCCGAGCAACGGGATTGTGATGTATCGCTGCACCTGCCACCAGCTCGCGCCGTCGATCTGCGCGGCCTCGGTGAGCTCGTCGGGCACACCCTGGAGGCCAGCGAGGAAGAGGATGATCGCGAAGCCCACGTACTTCCAGCTCACTACGGCGAGCAGTGTCCAGATAACAACGTTGAGGTCGGCGAGCCAGAGCTGCCGCAGGTCGCCGAGACCAATCGCCTCGAACACCGCGTCGAAGGGACCATGCGGCTGCAGGATGAGCCGCCACGCGACGGCCGAAATGACCTCGCTGAGCACGTAGGGCACAAAAATGATGACGCGAAAGATTGAGCGGCCCTTCATCGCCCGGTTGAGCAAAAGGGCAACGGCGATCGCGATCGGCCCTTGCACAAGAAGGGACGCGATGACAAAAAAGAGGTTGTGCCCCATCGCGCCGATGAACACCGGGTCGGAGAGGGCACGCACGTAGTTGTCGACGCCGATGAATTCGTCGAGCGGGCCGAGGCCGTTCCACTTGTAGAGGCTGTAGTAGGCGGCGAGCACAACGGGAAGAAGCACAAAACCGACGTAGACGAGCAGAGCCGGACCGACGAAGGCGATGATCTCGATCGTCTTGCGCGGGCTCTTCTTACGGCGGGGTGCCGCCGGCCGCGCGACTGCGCGACCGGCGACATCCGGTGATTTGAGTAGGGTGCTCACGGATTCCTAGAGCGTCGCTGCCGCGTCGTTCATCGCCGAGACGATGTCCTCCGGGCTCGCCTTGCCCGCAAACATGTTGGCGATCGCGTCATTCATCGCGCCGCCGACCGTCGGGCCGTACGCGGTGTCGAGCCACAGCTGCACATAGGTTGCGCCGTTGCGGGCCTCGAGAAGCGCCTGCATGTTCGGGTCGGTCACGCCGACCTCGGCGCCAGCGGCGACCGGAAGGCCTGCGCCCGTCTCGGCGAACTTGGTCTGCACGTCGACGCTCGCGATGTACTTGAGCAGTTCGACACACTCCGGCGGAGCCTTGTACGAGCAGGAGAATCCGTCGCCGCCTCCGAGGGCTGCTGTCGGGTCACCGGCAGAGCCTTCGATTCCCGGGAAGTTGAACCACCCGAGCTCGTCGCCGAGCCCCTTGCCGTCTTCCGTGAGGCCGCCCATCACGCCCGGGTTCCAGTGCCCCATAAGTTCCATGCCGGCCTTGCCGTTTGCGAGGAGGCCAGCCGAACTGCCAGCGCCCTGTTGTGCGGGCGTCGCGAGGAAGCCCTCCTGGAACGGCTCCGACGCGATGAACGTCTTGAGGTCGTCACCGGCGTCGAGGAAGCACGGGTCGCTGAAGTCGAGCGACGACGATGCCGCCTTGAGGGTGTCGGGCGAGCACGACTTGAGCGCGAAGTTGTACCAGTAGTGCGCTGCCGGCCACTTGTCGCCCGCGCCCACCGCGATCGGTGTGATGTCGGCTGCCTTGAGCTTCGCGATCGCGTCGTTGAGCTCGTCGAGCGTCGTCGGTGTGCCCTCGATGCCGGCGTCTGCGAAGAGCGTCTTGTTGTACCAGAAGCCCTCGATGCCGAGGCTGAAGGGAAGGCCGTAGGTCTTGCCATCTACCTGCCAGCCGGCGACGGATCCGCCGAGGCTCTCGAGCTCGTCGCCGACATCGGCCGAAATGTCGAGCACACGACCGGCCTCGACCTGGGTCGCGAGCTCGCCGCCGCCCCACTGCTGGAACAGGTCGGGCGGGGTGTTTCCGCGCAGCGCGTTCGGGATCTTCGTGCGCTGCAGTTCTTCGTTCTGGATCGCCTCGACGTTGATCGTCACGTTCGGGTGGTCGTCTTCGAACTGGTCGGCGACGGACTGCCAGTAGCCCTTGAGTGGCTCGCCGGTTCCGTTGTGCCACCACGTGAGTGTGACCTTGCCGTCGCTATCTCCTGGAGTACTGCCACAGGCTGTGACGCCGGCGATGGTCAGGGCTGCAACAGCCCCCACCGCGAGCAATCGCGTAATGCTGCGTGTGTTCATCATTGAACGCCTCTCGAAAGTTTCGACAACCGCGTCGAAAATGATTAGGATGGGAGCAGTCTAGGCAGGGCTCTCCCTGCGCACAAGTTGTTCTGAACAACAAATTGGTAAAGGGCGCGGAATGGTGGCGAACGAGCGCATCAACCTCAGCGAAATAGCTGATGAGGCCGGTGTATCGCTCTCGACCGTCTCCAAAGTACTTAACGCGCGATCGGATGTCGCGGCCGCCACCCGCGCGCGGGTCGAAGAGATTCTCGACCGAAACGGGTACCACCGTCGCACCGGACTGCCCAACCGAGGCACCCTCATTGAGCTCGTTTTTCCCGAACTCGAGACGGCCTGGGCGATGGAAATCATCCGCGGCGTAGAGAACGTTGCGAGCGCCAACGGGCTCAGCGTTGTGCTCACCGAATCGGGCACGCGGCACTCGCCCGCCCCGGACTGGATCGAGGGCGCCCTGCGCCGCCGCCCGCTCGGTGTTGTACTCGTGTTCTCCGACCTGGCCGAGGACTACAAGGCGAAACTCCGCTCCCGCGCCATCCCGTTTGTCATTGTCGACCCGGCCGGTGACCCCGCGCCCGACGTCCCCTCCGTCGGGAGTGCCAACTGGTCGGGCGGGCTGATGGCCACCCGACACCTGCTCGAACTGGGGCACGAGCGCATCGCGGCAATCACCGGCCCCGAAGACATGATGTGTTCGCTCGCGCGACTCGACGGCTTTCGCTCGGCGATGAACTCCGCCGGCCTCCCCGTCGACGAGAGCCTCATCAGATTCGGCAACTTTCAGGTTGACGGGGGCAGGGATCACGCCCGCGACATCCTCTCGTCAGAGAACCGGCCGACCGCCATCTTTGCGGGCAGCGACCTTCAGGCGCTCGGGGTGCTCGACGCGGCGCGCACGCTCGGCATTCGGGTTCCGCACGACCTGTCGGTTGTGGGCTACGACGACCTGCAGCTCGCCGAATGGACGAGCCCAGCGCTCACAACGATTCACCAGCCGCTGCGGCAGATGGCGGAGGAGGCGGCGCGCCTGGTGATCCGGATGAGCGAGGCGGAGCTCGAAACGATCCCCAGAATGGACTTGGCGATCCATCTGGTCGTGCGGGAATCGACAGCACCCCTACCGTCGAAAACTGCTCCAAAAGTTTGATCGTGGAGCAGTTTTCGACGATTAGGGGCGGCGGGCCGCGTACTGCTGCGCGATGACCGGTTGCGGGCTCGGCGACAAGCTGCGCGCGATCGGGGTCGACCAGTCGGGCCGCGTGCCGGTGAGGGCCCACGCGGCCTGACGAGCCGCGCCTGCCGCTACGTACTCGCCGGGCTCGGGCACATCGACCGGGAGCCCAAAAACCTCGGCGGCGATCTGCTGCACCGCGGGATTCTGAGCGGCACCGCCGATGAGCAGGATGCGCCTGGCCTCCACTCCCTGCGCGGTCAGCGCGGCGAGCCCGTCGGCGAGGGCGGCGAGCATGCCCTCGATTGCGGCGCGCGCGAGGTTCTCCCTCGTTGTGCTGCCTAAAGTCAGGCCGAACAGGGTCGCCGTGGCGTCCGGGAGGTTAGGCGTGCGCTCGCCCTCGAAGTAGGGCTGCAGCACAAGCCCACCCGAGCCGGGAGCGGCCGCCAGCGCAAGCTCACCCAGCTCATCGTGTGAAACTCCGAGCAGGCCGGCGATCGAGTCCAGAATGCGGGCGGCGTTGAGGGTGGCAACCAGCGGCAAGAAGTTGCCCGTTGCGTCCGTGAAGCCAGCGACGGTTCCCGACTCGTCAGTCACCGGTGCATCGGTCACGGCAAACACTGTGCCACTTGTGCCGATCGACACAACGACGTCGCCGACGCTCGCGCCGAGGCCGAAGGCTGCCGCAGCATTGTCGCCTGCACCCGCGCCGACCACCCAGGGGGTCGACGCGACTCGCTCGGCAGGCCCGACCACGCGCGGCACGCGCGGGATGTGCCCGAGCGCGAGCTCGAGCAGCGGCAGGTCGTAGTCGCCGAGCGTTGGGTTCCAGTAGCTTGTGCCGCTCGCATCGGAACGGTCAGTTGTCAGCTCGTCGAAGTTGGGGTCATCGGGTCCGAAGCCGCGCAACCGCCAGGTCAGCCAGTCGTGGGGGAGCGCGACGGCAGCGACTCGCTCGGCATTCGACGGCTCGGCGTCGCGCAACCAGCGCAACTTCGTCGCGGTGAAGCTCGCCACCGGCACGCTGCCCGTGCGCGCGGCAAGTTCCGCGGCTCCGACCTCGGCGATGAGCGCGGCCGCGGCCGGGGCTGAACGGGTGTCGTTCCAGAGGAGGGCGTCGCGAATGACCTCGCCCGCGACATCCAGCACCACCATTCCGTGCTGTTGCCCGGCGATCGAGATCGCCGCGACATCGTCGAGCCCGCCCGCATCGGCGATTGCGTCGTGAAGGGCCGTCCACCACGCTGCCGGATTCACGGAAGTGCCCGCGGGGTGCGGCGCGCGACCCTCACGCAGGATCGCGCCCGAAGAAGCGTCTCGAATGACGACCTTGCAGCTCTGGGTCGACGAATCGACGCCCGCGACGAGGGTCACAGCGCCACCCTCGTGAACAACTCAGGCATTGTGTTTCCAGTTGTCGAAAAAACGCCGCAGATCGGCGTGCGAGCGTGGGCTCGGGCGCATTCTGCCTGAGTTGTTGACGCGGCGGTTGCCAGACGCGCGGCCGGAACCCGCACTAGCCGCGTGCCCCGAGCAGGTGCTCGGTCGCGAGCTGCTGCAGGCGCACAAAGCCGCCGCCCTTGCCGCCGAAGTAGGCGGACGTGTCGAAGTCTTCGTAAGCCGAACGGTCGGCGAGGAAGTCGTCGTACGACTCGCCCTCGTTGAGCGTGGGCACCGACAGCTCGGGAACCTTTGCTGCCTGCAACGCTTCCTGCACTTCGGGGTCGGCGCGGAATGCCGCGGCGCGCTCCTTGAGCAGCAGGTAGGTCTGCATGTTGGCGGCCGCCGAGTCCCAGACGCCCTTTTCGTCTTCGGTGCGCGAGGGCTTGTAGTCGAAGTGGCGCGGGCCGGTGTAGGTCTGGCCGCCGTCGGGTCCGCCGTTCTCGAGCAGGTCGACGAGCGCGAACGCGTTGTGCAGGTCGCCGTGGCCGAACACCAAGTCCTGGTCGTACTTGATTCCGCGCTGGCCATTGAGGTCGATGTGGAAGAGCTTGTCGTGGAAGAGAGCCTGCGCGATGCCCGCGGCGAAGTTGAGCCCGGCCATCTGCTCGTGCCCGACCTCCGGGTTGAGTCCGACGAGCTCGGGGCGCTCGAGCGAGCCGATGAATGCAATAGCGTGACCGAGGGTCGGCAGCAGGATGTCACCGCGGGGCTCGTTGGGCTTGGGCTCAATGGCGAATCGGATGTCGTAGCCCTTGTCGGTCACGTAGTCGCCGAGCAGGTTGACGGCCTCCCGGTACCGCTCGAGGGCCTGGCGGATGTCCTTCGCGGCGTCGTACTCCGCGCCCTCGCGCCCGCCCCACATCACAAAGGTCTTGGCGCCGAGCTCTGCGCCGAGGTCGAGCTGGCGGAAGACCTTGCGCAGCGCGAAGCGGCGCACGTCGCGGTCGTTCGAGGTGAAGCCGCCGTCCTTGAAAACGGGCGCGCTGAACAGGTTTGTTGTGACCATCGGAACGATCAGGCCGGTGTCGGCGAGCGCGCCTTTGAGACGGTCGATCTGAGTCTGGCGCTCGGCGTCGCTCGAGCCGAAGGCGAAGAGGTCGTCGTCGTGGAAGGTGAGGCCGTATGCGCCGAGCTCCGCGAGCTTCTCGACGGCGTGCACAACGTCAAGCTGCGGGCGGGTGGGGCCACCGAACGGGTCCGCGCCGTTGTAGCCGATTGTCCAGAGACCGAATGAGAACTTGTCTTCGGGGGTGGGTGTGAGTGGCATGGGGGATCTCCGGTTCAGCATCATCGGTGAATAGTTTGCGCTCACAACATATAGCGACGAGCGACCTGATGTCAAAAAGATAAACATTTGTTGTGGCTATTGGCAAATGGGCACGACTGCTATATGTTCGAGCCGTCAACATAAGGTCGACGACCAGGATCAACCTGATCGACGGCCTCCGCGGTACAAAGACGTCATCGCTTCCATTGTGTGCGTCTGCGTTGTCGCGGATGCCGTTGTGGTTCGTCCGCCCTCCATTCGGCCCCTTGCCGATGACGAGGACAACGAAGTCCAGCAATCACAAATGGAAAGGACAGGCATCTCGAATGTCTATGACTAAGAAGATTGTGGCCACCGCTACCGCGGCCGTCATTGTGCTCAGTCTCGCCGCATGCTCCAGCGACGATGGCCCAGCAACCGGAGAGGCCGGCAGCGTCGGAATCTCGATGCCCACCCGCAGCCTCGAACGATGGATCAACGACGGCGAGGGCCTCAAGGCCAAGCTTGAGGACGCCGGCTACACCGCCGACCTCCAGTACGCCGACGACAAGGCCGACACCCAGATCAGCCAGATCCAGAACCAGATCGCTGGAGGCGCCGACATTCTCGTCATCGCTGCCATCGACGGCGAACTCCTCGCTCCCGTCCTCGAAGAGGCAAAGGCGCAGGACATCACAGTTATCGCCTACGACCGACTCATCAACGGCAGCGAGAACGTCGACTACTACGCAACGTTCGACAACTACAAGGTCGGCCAGCTGCAGGGTGAGTTCATTCGCGACACGCTCGACCTCGACAACGCTGAAGGCCCGTTCAACCTCGAGCCCTTCGCCGGCAGCCCGGACGACAACAACGCCAAGTTCTTCTTCTCCGGCGCCTGGGATGTTCTGCTTCCCTACGTCGAGAGTGGAAAGCTCGTTGTTCCCTCCGGCAAGTCCCCGAAGAGCAATGACGAGTGGGCGACAATCGGAATTCTCGGTTGGAAGTCTGACGCGGCCCAGGCCGAGCTCGACAACCGTCTCGCATCCTTCTACAACGGGGGCGAAAAGATCGACGTAGTGCTCTCCCCGAACGACAGCCTCGCGCAGGGTATCTCCGCATCGCTCCGCTCGGCTGGCTACACGGTCGGCGGAGACTGGCCCATCCTGACCGGCCAGGACGGCGACAAGGCGAGCGTTGTCAACATCCTCGCTGGCGAGCAGTCAATGACCGTCTGGAAGGACACCCGCACGCTCGGTGACGTCGTCTTCGGCTTCATCGAGGCGATCGAGGCCGGCGACGAGCCCGAGATCAACGACACCGAGACCTACGACAACGGCAAGAAGGTTGTGCCCGCGTTCCTCATCACCCCGGAGGTGGTTGTCAAGGATGACGTGCAGACAAAGCTCATCGATTCTGGCTTCCTCAAGGCCGCGGACGTCGGCCTCTAAGCCGTCGGTCTCTCGCACGAAGTAAGCACGACCGGGCTGGCGGCCACCTCCGCCAGCCCGGTCGTCTGAGCCTTTCAATAAGCCACAGCAGGCCACAGCCTCGCAGAAAGAACAACTATGTCGACGATTCTTACAATGCGCGACATCACAAAGGATTTCAGTGGTGTGCGCGCTCTCGACGGGGTCACCATCGAAGTGGAACGCGGCCACGTCCACGCGATTTGCGGCGAAAACGGCGCGGGCAAGTCAACGCTGATGAAGGTTCTCAGCGGGGTGTACCCGCACGGTTCGTTTTCGGGCTCCATCGGATTTGATGGCAAGGATGCCGCGTACCGCACGATCAACGACTCCGAGCGTGACGGCATCGTCATCATCCACCAGGAGCTTGCCCTCAGCCCCTACCTGTCGATTGCCGAGAACATCTTCCTCGGCAATGAGATCCAAAAGCGCGGGGTCATTGACTGGGACAAGACCAACCACGAGGCGACGAAACTCCTCGCGCGCGTTGGCTTGCAGGAGAGCCCAACGACAAAGGTGCTCGAGCTCGGTGTCGGCAAGCAGCAACTCGTCGAGATCGCCAAGGCTCTCTCAAAGCGCGTCAAGATGCTGATTCTCGACGAGCCGACGGCTGCGCTCAACGACGAAGACTCGTCGCACCTGCTCGACCTCATCAACTCGCTGCGCGGCCAGGGCATCACGAGCATCATCATCAGCCACAAGCTCAAGGAGATCCGCCGCATAGCCGACACCGTGACGATCATCCGCGATGGCAAAACCATCGAGACGTTGTCGATGACCGACCCGGAGGCTACCGAGTCGCGAATCATCCGTTCGATGGTCGGGCGCGAGCTCGCGAGCATGTTCCCGGAGCGCACGCCCGACATCGGCGAGGAGCTCTTCCGCGTCGAGAACTGGACAGTGCACCACCCGATCGACACCGAGCGCGTCGTCGTCGACGACGCATCGTTCTCGGTGCGCGCGGGTGAGATCGTCGGCTTCGCCGGGCTGATGGGCGCCGGTCGCACCGAACTCGCGATGAGCATCTTCGGCAGGTCGTACGGCACAAATATCAGCGGATCGGTGTTCAAGTCAGGCAAGGAGATCTCTGTGTCGACGGTGAGCGACGCGATAGCGAACGGCATCGCTTACGCGACCGAAGACCGCAAGAGGTACGGCCTCAATCTCATCGGCGGCATCGCCGTTAACATCAGCGCGGCGTCGCTCGCCAAGCTGTCGAAGTACGGCGTGATCGACCAGTTCAAAGAGCATCGCGTCGCCGAGCAGTACCGCGCCTCGATGAACATCAAGACCCCGAACGTCTCGGTGCTCGCGGGCAAGCTCTCGGGCGGCAACCAGCAGAAGGTTGTGCTGTCGAAGTGGATCTACTCCGGCCCCGACATTTTGATTCTGGATGAGCCGACCCGCGGTATCGACGTCGGCGCGAAGTTCGAGATCTACGGAATCATCAACGAGCTCGCGGCCCAGGGCAAGGCCGTGATTCTCATCTCCTCCGAGCTGCCCGAGCTCCTCGGCCTCGCCGACCGCATCTACGCAATCTCCGCCGGACGCATCACGGGCGAAGTGGCCCGCGCTGAAGCGACCCAGGAATCCCTTATGCACTACATGACCGCCGAAAAGGACTGACCCATGACTCAACAACGCTCCGCCTTCCGGTTGCCGAAGATTCCCGGCAACCTTCGCCAGTACGGCATCCTCGCGGCCCTCGCGGTCATCGTCATTCTCTTCCAGGTGATGACGAATGGCCGACTGCTCTTGCCCGGAAACATCAACAACCTGATCCAGCAGAACGCCTACGTGCTCATCCTCGCCGTCGGTATGGTCATGGTGATCATCGCCGGGCACATCGACCTCTCGGTTGGCTCGGTCGTCGCAATGGTGGGCGCAATCTCGGCCATCGCCATGACGCAGTGGGGGCTGCCCTGGTACGCGGCGGTCATCGTCGCGCTGCTCGCAGGCGCACTCGTCGGAGCGTGGCAGGGCTTCTGGATCGCCTTCGTGGGGATACCCGCGTTTATCGTGACGCTCGCCGGCATGCTGCTTTTCCGCGGGCTCACGTTGGTGTTCCTGACCGGGGGAACGATAAACGCGCTACCCGGTGAGTTCAACGCGATCGGCGGCGGGTGGCTACCCGAGTTGTTCGGCACGATCGGCGAGGGCCGGGGGAGCCGCGACATCCTGACCGTCGTTTTGGGCGTTGCTGCTGCGGCGATTCTGGTTCTGCAACAGTTGCGCACCCGACGCAAGCAGCGTCGACTCGAGCTTGAGTCGGAGGGAGCAATCGCCTTCTGGGCAAAGAATGTCATCGCGGCCGGAGTCATCATTGCGCTGACCTGGCAGATCTCCGCCTACCGCGGAACACCGGTGATCCTCGTGATCGTCGCTGGGCTCATCCTGCTCTTTACGTTTGTGCTCAACCGCACGGTGTTCGGCCGCCAGGTTTACGCGATCGGCGGCAACCTGTTCGCCGCGCAGATGAGCGGCGTAAAGACCGCGTGGATCAATTTCACGATCTTCGTGATCATGGGCACACTCGCCGGACTCGCGGGCATCGTGACGACGGCTCGTGCCGGGGGTGCGGTGGCTTCCGCGGGAACCAGTTTCGAGCTCGACGCCATTGCTGCGGTCTTCATCGGCGGTGCGGCGGTAACCGGCGGCGTCGGAACGGTGCCGGGCGCCGTCGTCGGCGCGCTCATCATGGGAGTGCTCAACATGGGCCTGTCGATTCTCTCGGTGGATGCCGCGTGGCAGCAGGCCATCAAGGGGCTCGTGCTTCTGCTCGCAGTAGCGTTTGACGTGCTGAGCAAGAGACGGGGTGGCAGCCGATAGTCTGGCGTCTCACATAATGCAGGAGAGGGGTGAGCGCAGTGGTCGAACCGTCACGAGCGAAATCCCGGGGCAGCGGCGCGAGCAATGACCAGACGCGTCGCCACAATCTTTCGGCGATCCTGACCGCGCTGCACCACGACGGGCCGCAGCCGCGGTCTCAGTTGACCGCGCGTTCGGGGCTCAACCGGTCGACGGTCGCGGACCTCGTCGCCGAGCTCACCGAGCGTGGGCTCGCGTTCGAGTCCGGCCCGAGCCAGACCAACCTCGTCGGCCGCCCGAGTCCGATGGTGCACCCGAGCTCGAACATCGTTGGGGTCGCTGTCAACCCGGAGGTCGACGCGATCACCGTTGGGCTCGTGAGCTTCTCGGGTGAAGTGGTCGAGCGGGTGCGCATCCCGTCGGAGGCTGCTCCCAGCGTTAACGACGTTGTGGCGAAGACCGCCGACGCCATCGAGAGCCTGCGTGCGTTGCATCCAAGCAAATCGATGGTCGGGGTCGGCGTCGCTGTGCCCGGCCTCGTGCGTGCGGCCGACGGCATGGTCAGGTTTGCGCCGCACCTCGACTGGACCGACGTGCCCCTCGCCGAACTGCTCGCCGAGCGCACCGGGCTCGTTGTGAACGCCGCGAATGATGCGAGCCTCGGCGCGATGGCCGAGCGGCTGTTCGGCGCCGGCCGCGGCAAAACCGATCTCATCTATCTCAACGGCGGCGCGAGCGGAATCGGCGGCGGCATCATCGCCAACGGCCTGCCCCTCGGCGGAACGGAGGGCTACGCGGGCGAGTTCGGCCACATTCGTGTGAGCAGCGCCGGCGGCGTCACCGAAGATCCGGAGTCGGGCAGCCTCGAGTCCGAGGTCAACCGCAACACGCTCCTGCGCGCTCTCGGGCTCACCTCGGCCGACACCGACGAGCTTGACGACGCGTTGATGGCCTCGACCGACCCGGCCGTTGCCGCTCTTGTGCGCCACCAGCTCGAGTACCTCAGCGTGAGCCTGCGCAACGCTGTCAACGTGCTCAACCCCGAGCTCATTGTGCTCGGCGGGTTTCTCTCGTCGATCTTCGCCCGCGACCCGCAGTTTCTCGTCGACCTGGTTGTCGCACAGTCGCTGCGGGCGTCGAGTGCGTCGATGCAGATCGTGCGCGCACAGCTCGGCGGCGACCTGCTGATGATCGGTGCGGCCGAACTGGCCTTCTCGGCGCTGCTCGCTGACCCGGCCGGGGTGGAGTTCCGCCGCGGCACGGCCGCCGAGGTCACTGCATAAGCTCGCGGCCGCCCAGTGGGTAAGCTCACGCCATGATCCACGACGACGCCAGCGCACCTCGCGTGCCCTGGCCGGAGCTCGCCGGTGCCGAACGCGCCGTGCTGCTCGAGCTGTTGCTGCACGGTGCCCGCTCGCGCATTCGCCTCGCCGAGCGTGTTGGCCTGTCGCGGGCAAGTCTCACCCGCATCGCGCGCGAGCTCGTTGATCTCGGGCTCATCGCCGAGGGCGAGGTTGAGCTCACTAACTCGCGCGGGCGTCCCGGTGAGCAGCTCTACCTGCGCCCGGAGGCCGCACATTTTCTGGGCATCAAGCTCACGGGAGACACCCTGTACGCGGTGGTCACCGATCTTTCGGCGAACGTTGTCAGTTCGCAGTCGCATTCACTCGATTCAAAGACGGTGGTGGATGTCGTGAGCCTCATCGGTCGGGTCGCCCGCGAGTTGCTCTCCGATCGTGCCCTGCCTTCGGCGATCGGTGTTGGGCTCGCCGGCGACGTGCTCAAGCGCGACGGAACCCAGGTGGTCGAGCGCTCGGCGTTCCTCGGCTGGAGCGGCGCAACCCCGCTGCAGGTGCTCGTCGAGGCCGAGACGGGCATCCCCACGACCGTCACAAACGATGTGCACGCCCTGACGGCTGCGCACCACTGGTTCGGCAGCGGCGTGGGCAGCGAGTCGCTCGTCGTCTACGGCCTCGGCGCGGGTATCGGCAGCGGGGTTGTTGTCGGCGACGAGCTGATGGAGGGCGCGCACGGCCGCAGCGGTCGCATCGGCCATTCCCGGGTGGGCGGTGCCGGTCGGCTCTGCGAGAACGGTCATACCGACTGCGTGCACAGCTTTGTGACGATGCCCTCGATCGAGCACAATGCCGGCGTTGGGCCCGGCGAGTATGACCTTGTTGTGACGCGTGCGCGGGCGGGCGACATCCATGCGATTTCTGCATTTGAGCTTGCCGCCTACGCTCTCGGCGCGGTGGTTGCGGAGTCGGTGAATTCCTTCGATCCGCAGCTTGTGTCGATCATGGGGGAGGGCCTCGACATGCTTGATTTTGCGCCGAAACGCTTCGCAGACGCGCTCGCCGAATACCTCGAACAGGTCGATCCCGAGGGGCTGACAATCGAGCGTCCGCCCTTCGATTTTGGGCTCTACGCGCGAGGCGCGGCCGTCGCGGCAATGCGGGAGCTTTTGTCCTGACCGCTCAAAAGGTATTTTGTTGCAGCACTTGACAAATTCATTTGAGCCTCGGATGCTTGTCCCGCGAGCTCGGTTGAGGTCGCTATCCAGCACGACCACCAATCAAGGGAGATTGCAATGCGTTCACAGTGGATCGCATCAACCGCGGTAATCGCCGCAGCGGGTCTTGTACTCGCGGGATGCTCCAGCGCTCCGGCCGCTGACGACAACGTGCTCACGCTCTGGCACTTCGAAGCGGAGAACAGCGCAACGGGGATCGCCTGGGCCGAGGCCATCAAGGTCTTCGAAGAGGAGACCGGGGCGACTGTCGAATTCGAGGAGAAGAGCTTCGAGCAGATCCGTTCGACGGCGAGCCAGGTGCTCAACTCGAACGAGGCACCCGACATCCTCGAGTACAACAAGGGCAACGCAACAGCCGGCCTTCTCGCCAGCCAGGGGCTCCTGAGCCCCATCACCGAGCAGGTCGAAGAGTACGGCTGGGACGACAAGCTCGCCCCCGCACTGCAGACCACAGCGCGCTACAGCGAAGACGGCGTTATGGGCTCGGGCGAGTGGTACGGAATCCCGAACTACGGCGAGTACGTCACGATGTACTACAACAAAGACGCCTTCGCCGAGAAGGGCCTCGAGGTTCCCACGACGCTCGCAGAGCTCGAAACGGTTATGGCCGCCTTCGAGGAAGACGGCACAACGCCGCTCGCCGAGGCAGCGCTCGAATACCCGCTCGGCCAGCTCTGGTACCAGCTCGCGCTGAGCAAGACCGACCGCCAGTGGGTCAACGATTACCAGCTCTACGAAGCAGAGGTCGACTTCAAGGGCGAACCCTTCACCTACGCGACCGACACCCTCGCCGACTGGACCGACAAGGGCTACATCTCGCAGGACGCCTCGGGCCTCAAGGCTGAAGACGCCGGCGTCTCGTTCATCGGTGGTGAATCGCCGCTCTTCTTCTCGGGCAGCTGGTGGTACGGCCGATTCCAGACCGAGGTCGACGACTTTGAGTGGGGAATCTTCCCGTTCCCCGAGTCCGAGCTCAACCTCGGCTCGGCGGGCAACATGTGGGTAGTTCCCGAGAACGCCGACAGCAAAGACCTGGCCTACAAGTTCATCGACATCACGATGCGCCCCGAGATTCAGGCACTCATCGGCAACAACGGCGGACTGCCCGTAGCGGCGGATGTCGCGGACATCACCGATGAGAAGAGCCAGGAGCTCATCAAGGGCTTCAACGACATCAACGACAAAGACGGCCTGGCGTTCTACCCGGACTGGCCAACGCCAACCTTCTACGACGCGATCGTCGCTGACCTGCAGGAGCTCATCAACGGCACAAAGAACTCGGATGAGGTGCTCGACTCGCTCGGCGAGGAGTACAACTCGTACGCCGAGGACTTCCGCTAACCAGCTGATCGACGTGTGCCGGGCGGGTCGAAACGCCCGCCCGGCACACCGAACAAGGACGTTCCCATGGCAACACAAGTTCCCTTCGTGCGACAGCCCAAGAAACCGAAGCCCAAGCCCGTACAAGAGCTCAGCGGCTTTCCGGAGAGCGGCTCGAGTCGCGCAACCTGGTGGCTCTACCTCATCCCCGGGCTTCTTCTCCTGACCTTCGTGATCATCATTCCCCTGGTCTGGAACATCTACCTGAGCTTCACCGAGTACCGCGGCATCCGCCCCCCGGAATTTATTGGTCTCGACAACTGGATCGAACTCATCGGCGATGAGGACTTCTGGGCGTCCTTCCGCAACACGATCTTTATGATCATCGCGATGGTCATTCTGCCGACGACCATCGGCCTGCTGCTCGCGGCGATCCTGTTCGACGTTGTCGCAAAGAAGTACGGCGGCAAGCTCGCGAGTTTTCTGCGCGCTACCTACTACCTGCCGCAGATTCTGCCCGTCGCCATCGCTGGTATCGTCATCGGCTGGATCCTGCGGCCAAAGAACGGTGCGCTCAACGAGATCCTCACCGGCATTGGTCTCGGCGACCTCGCGCACAATTGGTTGGGCAGCCCCGATACGGCGCTCGCGAGCATCATGGTTGTGCTCGTCTGGGTGCAGCTCGGCTACCCGGTAGTCATCTTTATGGCGGCGCTGGCGCGCGTCGACCCCGAGCTCTACGAGGCTGCGGAGCTCGATGGCGCGAGCTGGTTCCAGCGATTCCGTGCGATCACGATCGGCATGATTCGCCCCGAGATCTTCGTTGTTACGCTCACCTGCACGATCGCCGCGCTCAAGGTCTTCGGCCCGATCTTCGTTCTCACCCGCGGCGGCCCCGGCACAAGCACCCTTGTGCCGAGCTACTACGCCTACAGCGAGTTCTTCCAGTCCCAGCAGGTCGGCTACGGCGCGACAATCGCGACGGCGCTCACCATTCTCATCGGCATTGTCGCCGTGCTCTTTATCAAGGCGCAAAACGCGTCAGAGCGCGCAGAAAGGAGCGGTTCATGACCGCCATCGCTCAGCGCCGCAGGGGCGGGATGAACCGCCCCAAGTTCACCGACACCCTCGTTCTTATCGCCGTGATCGTCGGTGCGATTCTCATCGCCTTCCCGTTCGTTCTGATTCTCATCAACTCGTTCAAGTCGCCCGCGGACTACAACTCGTCCGGCCCGCTCGCACTACCGACGCAGCTCTACTTCGACGGCATCGTCGCCTTCTGGGAGCGTGTGAACTTTCCGGAGAAGCTGTGGAACTCGATCTGGATCTCCGGCACCGTCGCGATTCTCGCCGTTGTCATCTCGGTGCTCAACGCGTTCGCGATAGGCATCGGCCGCGTACGCGGTCGCACCTGGGTCGTCGTTGCGTTCCTGCTCGCGAACCTGCTGCCGCAGGAGGCCCTGCTCTACCCGCTGTATTTCATGTTCAAGCAGGTCGGCCTCTACAACAACCCGTGGTCGGTGGTGATCATCTTCACGGTGATCCAGAGCGCGTTCGGTACCTACCTTCTCTCGTCGGTGTACGGCACGTTCCCGAAGGAGATCCTCGAGGCCGCGGCACTCGACGGTGCCTCCCGCTGGACAACGCTGTGGCGCGTCATTGTTCCGATCAGCCGCCCCACGCTCAGCGTTCTGGTGATCTTCTTCTTCATCTGGACCTGGAATGAGTTCCTCATCCCCCTCACGTTCCTCGTCGACAACGCCAACCAAACGGTGCCCGTCGCGATCAGCGTGCTTCAAGGAGATCGACTGATGGATGTCACGACAACGAGTGCCTCGGCGCTCCTCGGTGTCATTCCGACCCTCATCTTCTTCATCATCTTCCAGCGCACTCTCACTCGCGGTATTACCGCGGGTGCGGTCAAGTAACACGTAAGGCTCCACAATGAAGTTCACCGACGGTTTCTGGCAGGTGCGTCCGGGGGTCACCCCGCTCTACGCGCATGAGGCCTACGACATTCACGACAGCGGAGACGAGCTCGTCGTCACCGCCCCCACCGGGCTGATCTTTTCGCGCGGCGCGACCCTCAACCGGCCGACGCTCACCGTCACCCTCAGCTCGCCGCTGCCCGGCATCATCGGTGTGAAGATCGAACACCACCAGGGCGCGCTCGACCGCCCCGGGTTCGATCTCCTCGGGGCCGAGGCCGGGCACGGTGTGACGGTTGTCGACGAGACTGGCGGCAGCCTCACGAGTGGTGACCTCACCGCCACGATCGGGCGGGGCGCGCCGTGGAACCTGAGCTTCTCGTCGGGTGGACGGGTGCTCACCTCGAGCGGCGCCAAGTCGGTGGGCTACCTGCAGCTGGCAAATGGTGCGCAGGTCGAGGCTGGTCCGGTCGGTAACGCGCGAGCCGCGACATCCGGGCCCGCGTCTGCCACCTACGTGCACGAGCAACTCTCGCTCGGTGTCGGTGAGCTCGTCTACGGTTTGGGGGAGCGGTTCGGTCCCCTCGTGAAGAACGGCCAGTCGGTTGATGTCTGGAACGCCGACGGCGGAACGAGCAGCGAGCAGGCGTACAAAAACGTTCCCTTCTATCTGACCAATCGTGGCTACGGCGTGCTCGTCAACAACCCGGGCCACGTGGCGTTCGAAGTCGGCTCTGAGTCGGTCGAGCGCGTGCAGTTCTCGGTCGCGGGCGAGAGCCTTGAGTACTTCGTTATTGCGGGCGAGAATCCGGCGCAGATTCTCGACCGGTACACGCAGTTGACCGGCCGCCCTGCCGTGGTGCCCGAGTGGTCGTACGGTCTCTGGCTCTCGACGAGTTTCACGACCGACTACGACGAGGCAACGGTCACGAGCTTCATCGACGGCATGGCCGAGCGCGACCTGCCGCTCAGCGTCTTCCACTTCGACTGCTTCTGGATGCGCGAATTCAACTGGAGCGACTTCGAGTGGGATTCGCGTGTGTTCCCCGACCCGGTCGGTATGCTCTCGCGCTTGCACGACCGCGGCCTCAAGGTCTGCGTCTGGATCAACCCGTACATCGGCCAGCGATCGCCGCTCTTCGCGGAGGCGAAGGCCGCGGGCTACCTCGTGAAGCGCCCCGACGGCAGCGTCTGGCAGTGGGACCTCTGGCAGGCCGGTATGGGCCTCGTCGACTTCACGAACCCGGCCGCGACGGCGTGGTACCAGGGCAAGCTGCGCACGCTTCTCGACCAGGGTGTCGACTGCTTCAAGACCGACTTCGGCGAGCGCATTCCGCTCGAGGTCGACTACTTCGACGGTTCGAGCCCCGAGCGCATGCACAACTGGTACACGCAGCTGTACAACCAGGCCGTGTTCGAACTGCTCGAGCAGGAGCGCGGGCCGGGCGAGGCGGTTGTCTTCGCGCGCTCTGCGACCGTGGGGGGCCAGCGCCTTCCGGTGCACTGGGGCGGCGACTCGACCTCGACCTACGAGTCGATGGCCGAGACGCTGCGCGGCGGCCTCTCGATCGCTCTGAGCGGCTTCGGTTTCTGGAGCCACGACATCGGCGGATTCGAAGGCACCCCCGACGCGGGAGTCTTCAAGCGCTGGACAGCCTTCGGGCTGCTCTCGAGCCACTCGCGCTTTCACGGCTCGAGCTCGTACCGCGTGCCGTGGATCTTCGATGAGCTCACCGGCACGGCAGAAGATGACCCGCAGAGCGCCGTCTCCGTCACGCGCACCTTCACAAAGCTCAAGCTGCGACTTATGCCGTACCTCGCGGCGGCCGGAGCCGAGGCGAGCGCGACTGGCCTGCCGATCATGCGACCGATGCAGCTCGCCTTCCCCGATGACCCTGCCGTCGGTCACCTCGACCGGCAGTACATGCTCGGGGGCGACCTGCTTGTGGCTCCGGTGTTCACAGCGAGCGGCGAGGTCGAGCTCTACCTGCCCGCCGGCGAGTGGACGAACTACTTCACCGGCGCGGTCGTCACGGGCGGTCGCTGGCTGCGCGAGACCCACGGCTTCGACACACTCCCGCTCTACGTGCGGCCCGGCGCGGTCATCCCGGTCGGCGCGCGCGACGATCGGCCCGACTACGACTACCTCGAGGGGCTGACCCTCGAAATTTATGGCGTGGATGTCGCGGGCTCCAACGAGGTCGTCGTCACAACTCCGACGCGCGAGAGCGCCACCTTCGCCGTCGAACGAAACGCGAAGGGCGCGACTGTATCCTCGACGAGCGGTCGCGAGTTCAACGTGCGATCTGTCGGCGGCGCGAGTGTCGCGTCGATCGGAGGAAAGGCGCAACTCGAATGGTGAACGCAGGCAACCCGGATTATCGCGACTCGGGCCTCGAGTTTCCGGCAGACTTTTTGCTCGGCTCCGCAACGGCCTCGTACCAGATCGAGGGCGCGACCCACGAAGACGGCCGGGGCGCGTCCATCTGGGACACCTTCAGCGCCACGCCGGGCAAGATCGTCAATGGCGACACCGGCGATGTCGCTGACGACCACTATCACCGCCTCGAAGAAGACCTCGACCTGATGAAGCGGCTCGGCCTCGAGGCCTACCGGTTCTCGATCGCGTGGCCGCGCATCCAGCCCACCGGGTCGGGGCCAGCGAACAAGGCAGGGCTCGACTTCTACGGTCGGCTCGTCGACGGACTCCTCGCGCGCGGCATCCGGCCCATTGCAACCCTGTACCACTGGGATCTTCCCCAGGCCCTCGGAGACCAGGGCGGCTGGACCAACCGCGACACCGCCTACCGTTTCGCCGAGTACGCGTCGATTGTGGGGGAGGCGCTGGGCGATCGCGTCGCAACCTGGACCACCCTCAACGAGCCGTGGTGCTCGGCCTACCTGGGTTACGGTTCCGGCGCGCACGCTCCCGGTGTGACGTCGCGGCTCGCGACGCTCACGGCGGTGCACCACCTCAACCTCGCGCACGGTTTGGCAATTCAGGAATTGCGTCACGTTGTGACAAACGAGGCCGCCACCTATTCGGTGACCCTGAACTTCCATGTTCTGCGTGACGGCGGTCACCAGTCGGAGGAGGCAATCCGTCGCATCGACGCGCTCGCGAACCGCGCGTTCACCGGTCCGATGCTCACCGGCGCCTACCCGCAGGACCTGCTGGAGGACACCCGCGAGATCACCGAGTGGGAGTTCGTGCGCGACGGCGACCTCGAAATCATCAAGCAACCCATCGATTTTCTCGGCGTCAACTACTACTCGACCGCGACAGTTCGCATGTGGAACGGTCGCGACGTCCGGCAGAACAACGACGGCCACAAGCCATCGTCGGGCACGGCCTGGCCGGGCAGCGAGCGCGTCGAGTTCGTCGCGCAGGAGGGCCCGTACACAGCGATGGGCTGGAACATCGCGCCCGACGGGCTCGAAGAACTGCTCGTTGACCTGAGTGGCCAGTTTCCTGAACTTCCGTTGGTCATCACCGAGAACGGTGCGGCCTTCGACGACGAGGTTCGCGAGGGTTCCGTGCACGACGTTCAGCGCACCGACTACCTGCGGCGGCACTTTACCGCGGCACACCGCGCGATGCAGCGCGGCGTCGACCTGCGCGGCTACCTCGTCTGGTCTCTGCTCGACAACTTCGAGTGGGGCTACGGCTTTACAAAACGCTTTGGCATCGTGCACGTGAACTACGAAACGCAGGAGCGCACGATCAAAGACAGCGGTCTGTGGTTCGCGCAACTGATCGAGTCTCACGCCATTCCGGAATACCGACCGTCGGTCGGCAGTTAGGCTCTTCCGGGGGAGTTCCGCTGCCCTTCGCCGCGCGCCATCCAGGGCGTGGTTATCGGGCGCTCTGCCTCGCCCGCGTTTTCTGCAAGGACCCTCCCTGTGACCACCGTTGTATACCCGGGCGATTCGCTGTCCAGGCGTCAAAGACTCGTCTACGTCATCGTGCTTGGAGCGCTCACCGCGCTCGGCCCGTTCACCATCGACCTGTACCTACCCGCGTTCCCGGCCCTCGAAGCCGACCTGATGACTACGGAATCCGCGATCCAGCTCACGCTGACCGCAACGATGATCGGGTTCGCGCTCGGCCAGCTTCTCGTCGGACCGTGGAGCGACAAGGTCGGCCGCCGCACCCCGCTCATCATCGCGACAGTTGTGCACATCGTGGCGAGTTTTGGTGTCGCCCTCGCGCCCGACATTGAGCTGGTTGGTGTCTTCCGTGTTCTTCAGGGCATGGGTGCCGCGGGTGGTGGTGTCGTCGCTATGGCGATGGTGCGCGACCTCTTCGGCGGTCTTCCGCTCGTTCGGATGCTTTCCCGGCTCGCGCTCGTGAGCGGCCTTGCGCCGATCGCGGCCCCGGTGATCGGCTCGCAGCTGCTGCGTTTCGTCGAGTGGCGCGGAATCTTCTGGTTCCTCACCGCCTATGGCGTGCTGGTGATTCTTGCGGCCTTCTTCTTTATCATCGAGACCCTGCCCGCCGAGCGTCGTGGCGACAAGGGCCACTCGACAGTGCGCGAGCGCTACAAGGCACTCTTCAGTGACCGGGTGTTCGTCGGCGTCGCGGTCATCGCGGGCATGACGTTCTCCGGTCTCTTCGCCTACCTCTCGGCGTCGTCGTTTCTGTTCCAGACCGGCTTCGGTTTCAACGCGCAGGAGTATGGCTTTCTCTTCGCCATCAACTCGCTGGGTGTCGTCTTCGGCGTGCAGGTGAGCTCGCGGCTGGCGCGGCGGGTTGGTCCGCAGTGGATCCTGCTCGGCGCGGTCACGGGCATGCTCGTCTCGGCCCTGACGATCGTTGCGCTCGACCAGGCCGGCGCGGGGCTGCTCGGCATCACAATTCCGCTCTGGTTCTTCATCGCCTCCTGCGGGTTCGCCTTCCCCTGCCAGCAGGTGCTCGCGCTCGCCAATCACGGTGGTGAGGCGGCAACCGCCGCGTCGCTCATGGGTGCCATCAACTTCGGTCTCGCCGGACTCATCTCGCCGGTTGTGAGCCTGTTCGGTGTAAGCGCGCAGACCATGGGCACGGTTATGGCGATCACCGCGACGGTTTCGCTCTTTGTAATGTGGATTGTTGTGCGCCCAAGAACAGTGCCAGCACTTACCCGTTAGCGGGGCGGTCGTTCATTAGGGTGGGAGCAGAAAGGCCCCAATGACCCAGGTGTTCCCCTCCTCGCTCGCTGCGCACAGCACAAATGTTGCGCTCGCTCGTGGAGCATTCTGGTTCGGCCTCACCTGTCTGGCTGGCTCCTTCGCGGGCATCGGCTCCATCGCTCTCGCGAGACCCGGGTTTACCGCCTGGCCCGTTTTCGCGGCGATCGCCGTCATTGCGGTCGGCGGCCTTGTGCTCTTTCTCGTGCCCGTTGCCCACCCCGCGATGGTCGCTCTCGTCATCCTCATCGAGGCCGTCGGCATCGCCTGGTACGCGGCAACGGTGTTCGTCTATCAGAACTCGGTTCCCTCCGATCCGTCGGCAAACAGCGACACACTGTTTATCTCGCTCGCGACAACGGCCATGCTGATGTTCGGCGTCACGGCCGGTCGGCTCCTGCCGCCGATACCGAGCGTTGTGACGGCGTTTGTGCTCGCCGAGGGAACGGTGACCGCGCTCGCGCTTGCGACGCGACATCCAGTCGTTGTGGATATTTCGGCGACCGCACTCTTCGCCGTTTTAGTACTGACAATGATTCTGCTGCGGCTGAGTCGTGCGCGGTCACGGTCGGCCGAGCCGGTGATCTCCCGCGCGAACCAGGCCAACTTTGCGGCGGTCGAGCGGGAGCGCGCCGACAGCCGCGTCTCGGCGCTTGTGCACGACACGGTGCTCAACGAGCTCGCCGTTGTGTCGACCCGCCCGCCCGGCGAGGTGCCGCAGAACGTGCGCGACCGGATCGCCGCGAGCCTCGCCCGCGTCGTCGGCGAGGATGCGCAGGGTGGCGAGGCGCTCGTTGCGGGCGAGTCCCTGCACGGTGCGCTCGCGGCAGCCGTCGACACGGCGCGAGCCGCGGGCCTTGCCGTAACGGTTGAAGGCGATTTGGATGCCGCGTCGGCACTCTCACCGCGGGTGGCAAGTGCGCTCGGCCTCGCCATGAGCCAGTGCCTCGGCAATGTCGTCGCGCACTCCGGGGTGAACGCTGCCGAGCTGGCAGTCATCGCGGGCGACGGCATCCTCGAGGTTATGGTCGTTGACTCGGGCGCCGGGTTTGTCGAGCAGTCGGTCGGTGGCGACAGGCTTGGACTTCGCAACTCGATCCGCGGTCGCATCGAGTCGGTCGGCGGCTCGGTTCAGGTGTGGACTACCCCGGGCGTCGGCACCTCGGTATCGCTCACGGTGCCGCTGTGACAGTCACCCGAAATGCCACGCGCTGGCAGACCCCGCAGCAGCTCGACCCGATCGGTGGCATCACCGCGCGGCTCATCGTCATCGTCTCCGGAGTGATCGCGGTGTGTGTCGCGATCGTTATGACGATTATGAGTTCGTCGCAGATCTCGAACCCGTCGCTCGCCGTGCTCGCGATTGCTGTGCTCGCCCTCACGGTCGCCTATTTCATTCGGGCGTCGAGTCCGTTCTATGCGCCCCTGCGGCTCAGGTCGCATGTCGTCGTCTGCCTCGGTGCGCTGCTCGCGGTGGTCATCGAGGCAGCGAGCCAATGGGGCACAAACGCCTACGTGCGGGACGACTGGGGTCCGATCGCGATGGCGATCGTTGTTATCACCCTCGGCACGTATCGCGGCGACCTGGAGATTCTTGCCTGCACGATCGGCTCTTCGGTCATCATCGGTTGTGTCGCAGTCGCGATCGCGGCCTCCGGCAGCACGGTGACGCCCGTGCCCGTCGCGGTGTTGGTTGTCACGATGGTCACACCGGTGCTCGGCAGCGGCTTTGCCTCGGCGGCCTTTTCGCGCACGCTCGTGCGTATCCTGCTGGCGTGGCGTACGTCGGTCGAGGCGCAGATTCCGCCAACGGGTGAGGCAGCGATGCCGCCGACCGGGCACCTGGCTTTTTTGCACGCGACAGTCATCCCGTTTCTCGATGGAGTTGTATCGACGGGCACCCTCGGCGAGCAGGACGGCGCGCGCGCCCGTCGCCTCGCGCAGGAGTTGCGGGTGCTGATGGTGATGGACGCCGAGCAGACCTGGCTCACCGGTGTCATCGACCGCTTCGAGGATCCGGCCCGTGTCGCTGGAGAGTTCGACTCGGCGCAGCGTGGCTGCCTGCGGGCGCTCATCGCTCACGTTCAGTCGAGTGACTCCTTTGCGCCGCGCACCGTGCGGCTGCGCCTCGGGCTTGAGAACGGTCAGCCGGCCGGGGTTCTCGAGGTCGACACGATCGGCGAGGCGTCACCGCGCTCGCAGGTCGGCCCGTACATCGCCGTAGCACGTCACGTCTTCAGCGCCGCCGATGCTGTGTTTACGCCGGGCGGGTTCGCGCTCACGTTCCGGGTCTGAGTATCTTCGAGGGATGAGTGATCCCCAGAGCCCCGCAGTAACGAGAAAGATCTCGCGCCGCTGGCCGGTGCTCAGCGCCGGAGTCGCGATCGCGGCGGCAGTCGTTCTCGGCCTCATCATCTTTGTGCGCGGCAACGTTCCGATCGAGGCCGACGCCGAGTGGATGGAAGAGATTCTCGAGCACCGCTCCCCGTTCTGGGAGGTGCCCTCGCTCGTTATGAACTACGTCGGCGGCGGCTGGGTGAGCTTCGCAATCCCGCTCGCGATCCTCGCAGTGCTGCTGGTTATGCGCCGCTTCTGGGCTGCGCTCTTTTTCACAGTTGCCATGGCCATCAGCCCGCTGCTTGTGCAACTGCTCAAGGGGCTGTTCGACCGTCCCCGCCCCGAAGACATTCTCGTCGCCGCCGACCTCGGCTCGTTTCCGTCGGGCCACTCGGCAAATGCTGCGACGCTCGCGGTAGCCCTGGGGTTCATTCTCTGGCGCACCTGGGTCTGGGTAGCCGGCGCCGTGTGGGTGATCGCGATGATGATCAGCCGCACCTACCTCGGCGCCCACTGGATCACCGACACCATCGGCGGCGCGCTTCTCGGCATCGCAGTTGTGGTCATCGTCTGGGCGCCCCTCGCTGAAAAGCTCAGGGTCGAGCGTACTTCTCGAGAAGCCGGTCGATAGTCATACCCCAGCCCTCGCGCATGCCGCTGTCGAGCCACTCGGCGACCGTCGCGTCTGACACGTCGTCGGCGAACGATGCAGTGAGCGAGAGCTCAGTACCGGTGTGGATGTCGCGCAGCTCGATCGTTGTCAACGGCACCGCGTCGAGGTCGCCCTCGATGCTGGGCCAGCCGCCGACAGCTCCCCAGCTGAAGACGAGTCGCTCGTTCGGCACTATGTCGCGGTAGACGCCGCCAGTGATGTACGAGGTGTTTTCGCTCACCACCATCAGCAGCCGAAAAGCGCCGTTGACCCGCAGGTCGACGCTGACCTTCTCACTGGGCTGCTCCATGCCGCTGAAGAACCAGTGCAGTTCATCGGGCTGGGTCCACGACGCCCACACCGCGTCACGTGGTGCCGCGATCTCGCGCGTGAGTGTGAATGATCTGTCGGTCATGGCTGTTAATGCAACGCTCGTTGTCGCCGCGCGTCAAGGAGCGATACCTTCAATTCATGAGAATCCTGCTCGTTGGCGCCGGTGGCGTCGGCAACGCCATCGCAAAGATCGCCGCCCGCCGCTCGTTCTTCGAGACGATGATCGTGAGCGACTACGACCTCGGCCGCGCCGAGGCAACTATTCGCTGGATCGAAGCCAAACATGGGCCGCAGAACGGCAGGTTTGTCGCCGCGCAGATTGATGCGTCGAACCCCGACTCCGTCGCATCCATCGCCACTGAGCACGGTGCGACCCACGTGATGAACGCGGTCGAGCCCAAGTTTGTGCCGACCATTTTTGCCGGCGCGCTCGCCGCCGGTGCCGACTACCTCGACATGGCGATGAGCCTGTCGGAGCCGCACCCCACGAACCCGCACGAGGAGACCGGCGTCAAGCTCGGCGACGACCAGTTCGCGCAGAACCCGGACTGGGAGACCGCCGGCCGCCTCGCCCTCGTGGGTATGGGCGTCGAGCCCGGACTGAGCGACGTCTTCGCGCGCTACGCCGCCGACCACCTGTTCAGCGAGATCGACGAGCTCGGTGTGCGCGACGGCGCGAACCTCGTTGTGCGCGACGAGGCGGGCAACGAGATCTTCGCCCCGTCGTTCTCGATCTGGACAACGATCGAGGAGTGCCTCAACCCGCCCGTCATCTGGGAGAAGGACAAGGGCTGGTACACAACGGCGCCGTTCTCCGAGCCCGAGGTATTTGTGTTCCCCGAGGGAATCGGCCCGGTCGAGTGCGTCAACGTCGAGCACGAGGAAGTGCTGCTGATGCCGCGCTGGGTCGACGCGAAGCGCGTGACCTTTAAGTACGGGCTTGGTGACGAGTTCATCGGAATCCTCAAGACGCTCAACCAGCTCGGACTCGACAGAACCGCCCCCGTGCGCGTCCGCTCGGCGAACGGCCCGGTCGAGGTTGCGCCGCGCGATGTTGTCGCGGCGGGGCTTCCGGACCCGGCGACGCTCGGGCCCCGCATGACCGGTAAGACGTGTGCGGGCCTGTGGGTCACCGGCCTCGGCGTTGATGGTGAGCCGCGCGAGGTGTACCTCTATCACGTGAGTGACAACGAGTGGACGATGGCCGAATACGAGAGCCAGTGCGTCGTCTGGCAGACCGCGCTCAACCCGGTGATCGCGCTCGAGCTCCTTGCCGCGGGCACCTGGACCGGCTCGGGAGTTATGGGTCCGGAGGCGTTTGACGCGCAGCCGTTCCTCGACCTGATGGCCCGCCCGATCGAAGAGGGCGGCTACGGGCAGCCGTGGGGGCTCGAGGATCGCCTGGCGTCGTAAGCCACCGGTGATCGAGCGAAGCCGAGATCATGCCCATCCGTAAGTATGCCCCCACCGACCACGCCGCCGTCTCGCGCGTCTGCCTGCTCACGGGTGCGGGCGGCACCGACGCGACGGGGCAGTTCGACAGCGACGAGCTCATCCCCGACATCTGGGCGAGGCCGTATCTTGCGCTCGAGCCCGACTGGGCGTGGGTCGTCGACGAGGGGAGTGGCGCGGTCGGGTACATCTTGTGCGCGCCGAACACCCAGAGTTTCACGGAGTCGTATCGCGAACACTGGCTCCCCGTGCTCGCTGAGAGCTACGAGCACGTCGAACCGCCGAGCACCAACGACGAGAAGATGCGCCACCTCGGTTTCTGGCCCGAGCGCATGCTCATCCCCGAGGTCGACGAATACCCGGCGCACCTGCACATCGACCTGCTTCCCGAGCTGCAGGGCAAGGGCTACGGAAGGCAACTCATCGACACGCTCGTGAGCTCGCTGCGAGCACAGGGCATACCTGGTCTGCACCTCTCGATGGACCCGGCCAACACCGGCGCCCGTGCCTTTTACGACCGGCTCGGGTTCCACGAGCTGCCTTCGAGCACGCCCGACGAGCCCCTGCTTGGTTTGCGGCTCTAGCCGAGGTTCTCGGTGAATGCCGCGAAGGCGAGCCCGAGCGCGATGGCGGCGCAGACGAACCAGAGCACCGTGCGGTATGGGTGCCGCATTCCGTAGGAGAGCACGCGGGGGTAGCGGGCGACGAAGTGTTTCTTCGGCATCGCCTCGGTGAGGATCGTGACCCTGTCGCCGTACTGCACGGTTGCGGCGGCGAGAGTTTCGAGGTTCCAGTAGGTGAGGTTGAGGCGGGCGAATGGCTCGTCCGCGACATCCATCACCGAAAATACCTCGAGGTCACTGCCGAGGGTCGTCGCGATGCGTGGCGCGATGACGATTTGGCCGACGCTGGTTACGGGAAGTTCCCGGGTGGTGCCGAGGAACGACGTCGTGCGGATGACGGTGGGCTCGAAATCGACGCGGCGGTTGCGCATAAACACAACGGCGAAGATCGTTGTCGCGGCGATGGAGATGATTCCGACGACGAATGCGGGACCGAGGTCGTCGCCCTTCCACTGGGTGCGCACGAGTACGGCGATGGCGCCGATGACGGCGACAACGACAATGCCGATGGCGCCCGTTCGGCTGGGCCTGACTGTGCTCACGAGAGGTCAGACTACCGCTCGCGCTGGCTATGCTGATTCGCATGACGGATGCAGCAGCCCAGGTCGAAGCAGCGCGAAAAGCCCTTGCGGAAGCGGAGGCCGCGTTGGCCGCGGAGAGCGCTGCCGAAGCCTCGGCTTCGCTCGGCCCGGTCTCGACAGGCTCGACCACCGCGGGGCTCGGCCCGCTGACGAGCGCCGAGGTTGACGCCATCCGCACCGGCTACGGCTTCGAAGGCGAGGTGCTCGAAATGGGTGCGCTCGTCAACGGTGACGCGCTCGCCGACGTGCCGATTCGGATCCCGATCGCGATGATGAACCGTCACGGTCTCGTCGCGGGCGCAACCGGAACCGGCAAGACCAAGACGCTGCAGGTGCTCGCCGAGCAACTGAGTGCCGCGGGTGTTCCCGTGTTCGCGGCCGACATCAAGGGCGACCTGAGCGGCATCGCGAGCCCCGGCACGAGCAATCCGAAGCTGCTCGAGCGCACAACTGGCATCGGGCAGCACTGGCTGGCAGCCGCAAGCCCGACCGAGTTCTACACGCTCGGCGGACTCGGCACCGGCATCCCGATTCGCGCGACCGTCTCGAGCTTCGGGTCGCTGCTGCTCGCCAAGGTGCTCGGCCTCAATGACACCCAGGAGTCGAGCCTCGGCCTCGTCTTTCACTACGCCGACAAAGCCGGACTCCCGCTGCTCGACCTCGACGACCTGCGAGCGGTGCTGAGCTTTCTCGTCAGCCCCGAGGGCAAGCCCGAGCTCAAGGAACTCGGCGGCCTCTCAAGCGCGACGGCGGGCGTCATCCTGCGCGAGCTCATCACCTTCGCCGATCAGGGTGCCGACGTGTTCTTCGGCGAGCCCGAGATCGACACCTCCCTTTTTCTGCGCACGGATGCAACCGGGCGCGGCCTTGTGAGCCTGCTCGAGATTCCCGGGGTGCAAGACAAGCCGGCGCTCTTCTCAACCTTTTTGATGTGGCTGCTCGCTGACCTCTTCAACGACCTGCCCGAGGTCGGTGACATCGACAAGCCCAAACTTGTCTTCTTCTTCGACGAGGCGCACCTACTGTTTAAGAACGCGTCGAGCGACTTCATCGAGTCGATAACGCAGACGGTGCGACTCATCCGGTCGAAGGGTGTCGGCATTGTCTTCGTCACCCAGACGCCGAAAGACGTACCGACCGACGTGCTGTCGCAGATCGGTTCGCGTGTGCAGCACCAGTTGCGCGCCCACACTCCCGACGACGCGAAGGCCCTTCGTTCAACGGTCTCGACCTACCCGATGAGTGGATACAAACTCGGCGAGGTGCTCACGGGTCTCGCGACCGGCGAGGCGATCATCACCGTAATGAACGAGAAGGGTGCGCCGACGCCTGTCGCGTGGACGCGCCTGCGCGCACCGCAAGGCTCGATGTCGCCGACCCCGCCCGACGTGATGGCGGCGACGGTTGCGGCATCGCCGTTGCTCGCCGAATACGGCACCGTGATCGATCGGGAGTCCGCGCGGGAGATCCTCGCCGCCAAGATGAACACCGCGGCCGCTGCGGACGAAGCAAAAGTGCAGGCGGCAGCCGCTGCAAAGGCCACGGCGTCGACCGAGGCCGAACTCGCGAAGGCTCAGCGCGAGTGGGACAAGCTCGCGAAAGCTCCCGCCAAACGCACAACGACGACGCGCCGCACGACGCAGCGCAAGGAGCCCAACGTGATCGAAGAAGTGCTCGGCTCACGCACCGGTCAGACGGTTGTGCGCGAAGTGCTGCGCGGCATCTTCGGAACCCTCAAGCGCCGTTAGGCACCATTCCCACGAGTGCGAGCGCGCCGTAAACGACGCCGCCCAGCGCGACCATCGACGCCGAGAACGCGAACGCAGCAACGACCGGGCGTCGTTCGAACCAGTACAGCAGGCCAGGATATTCGGCATGGATGTCGCGCAGGTCAGACGTCGGCAATTGCGCGATCGGGATGTCGAGCACGTCGGCGACGGTCTGCATGCTCTCCATCGTCCAGAATTGGCCGCGCAGGCGCACGAGCTGGTTGTCGTTCGCGTCGCAGATAAACAGTTGCGGCAGGGTGTCTGTGCCGTCCCCGTGGAAGGTCGGTGCGAGCCGGATTCGCGCTATCTCGTTGCGGCTGTAGAACGTCAGACGGCCGAAGAAGCCGCGCTCCGCGAGTCCGGCCTCACTCACCCACACAGCGGTGAGGAAGAACGCCGCGCTCGCCAGGGTGAACAGCAGCGAAGCGACGATCTGCATCGCGAGAACGAGCGGCCACGCGCCATCCGGAATCGTATAGACGTACAGCACGATCAACACGGGCGCGAGAAAAGCGTTAGTCGCGATGAAGGCCTGCGTAAAGAGCGAGCGTCGCGGACGCAGCACCGTGTAGCCCGCCGGGGGTCGCTTGAGACGGGTCACCATTGTGACCTGACCGACCTGGCTGACGCGTGCACGAGTACCTCCAACGAGAAGACACTACCGATTAACTCGATAGTTTCGCATGCACTGCGCGTAGATCGACAGACTTGTCTGGTTAGTCCTTGCAGCTCGTATCGGTCACGTCGATCTCGAGCGAGATGTTCGTGCCCGCCTTATCGACGATTCGAAATTCGGAGCCGGCGTCGTCGGTCGAGCTGATCCCGGTGAATCCGCCAGCGATGTCGTCCGTCTCGGAGATCGCGCTGAAGCCATGGGTTTCGAGAACAGGGTTGACGACGGTCATCACGTTGTCCCAGCCGCCCGATGCGTCCGGCAGGCTCTCCGCGAGCTGGTCCGCGAGCCACAGGCTGCAGGGCTCGTCGGAGCTCCCGAAAAGCACACGATCGCCGTGATCGGGATCGGTTGTCCAGTCGACGGTCGGGTAGGCAGATTCGAGGGCTTCGACGAGGTCATCCATCGCGGGCTGGTACTGCGCCTTTGCCTCTGTCGAGTCGATGGTTGGAGCCGGCGGTGCCGTGACGCACCCCGCAAGACTCGCGACCAGGAGAGATGCTGCAAGAACTGCGAGCCAACGCATGTCTCAACCCCGTTCATGATTGATCGCACCTGCGACTGCCGTTCAGCGTACCGGCACAGCTCGGGGGCGCCCATGGGTATACCTCCCCATAGGTGAACGGGCCTATGCCAACTACCCTCGCTTCAGGCGACAACCGTCGGTTTCACCTCGGAGGGGACGATCTTATGCCGCAGTACCTCGGTGCAAACGTCGATGAACTGCGCGAACTCGGGCGGTTCTTCGACACCAGTGGCCAGCAGCTGTCGTCAATCGGCTCGACTCTCACGACGCGGATCATGCGCTCCTCATGGGAGGGGCCGGACAACCAGAACTTCGTCACCGACTGGCATTCGCGGCTCAATCCCCACCTCACAAGCTCCGCGAATGCGCTGCACAGTGCGGCACAACTGCTCATCGCCAATGCGCTTGAGCAGGAAGCGGCCTCCGATGGCGGCGGTTCGGCAGGCGGGCCGTCTGATGGACTGCCGCGGAGCACAAATCCGCTCAACCCCGACGTCGGCGACATGAAGGACTACGAGCCCTTCGACGAAGAGATCTCCTTCGACCCCAACGACATCCGGTTCTACGGAACCGACGAGTACATGCGTCCCGACGTGCAGCAGGGTCAGCTCGGCGACTGCTGGTTCCTCTCCGGCGCTGGTGCCATCGCGCTCTACGACCCCGAGTTCATCGAAGAGCACGTGAAGTACAACGGTGATGGCACCTACACGGTCACGATGTACCGCGACGGCAAGCCCGTCGAAATCACCGTCGAGGCGAGTGCGCCAGGAGACGCGGCGAGCGGAATGCGCGGACCCAACTGGGCAACCGTCTACGAGAAGGCGGCCGCTGACTATTACGGCGGCGAATACAGCGACCTCGACGGCGGACATTCGGATGACGCGTTTGAGGCGATGACCGGTGGCGACGGTCGCCGCGAGGGCGAACTCAACTTCGACTCGATCAAGGACCGCCTGGCCGACGGTCCGGTCGCCGTCGCATCGGAACGTGCCGACCCCTTCCTGTGGTTCGACACTGTCGACGAAGGCTCCGAAGTCGTCGGAAACCACGCCTACATGGTCGGCGGATTCAGCGACACAAACCCGGAGACCGGCGCGAAGGGCGAGCACATTCTTGTGATCAACCCGTGGGGCATCGGCGACCTGTGGCTCACCGAGCAGGAATACAAAGACAACTTCAGCACTGTGTACTCGACAGAGATGGACAAGTAGCCACGATGACAACAATCGACGGACCGATCACTGCCGAACAGGGAAGCCAGCCAACGCTAGGCGGAATGCGCGTCGGCATCATGGAAGCCGCAACCATCGGCGGCGTTTCGAAGGCGAAGCTTCTGCTGCGCCCCGAGAGCGGCGAGCGCATCGTTGTAATCACCGCGGGGGAGCCCATCACGATCGAGGGCGTCGGCTCGCTCAGTCTCGACGAGGTCATTCCCGAGGTTGAGGGTGGCAGCAAGGTGCGGGTGACTTTGTCGCTCACGACTCCAGAGGCGTAAAGCCGAAACGCCCGCACAGATGGCGGGCGTTCGTGGTGGCGGAGAATGGGGGATTCGAACCCCGGCCGTGGGTGCTGTGCTTGCACCCAACGGTTTGTTACTTGTGGCGGAGAATGGGGGATTCGAACCCCCGAGGGCTTGCACCCAACCAACTTTCCAAGCTGGCGCCATAGGCCACTAGGCGAATTCTCCTGGCAGTCGTTCCGGTAAACG